>Ga0307426_1002090_pt1 | contig 12680 bp, 12 predicted proteins | sample SalMarWE160340MG_FD_202165 | JGI IMG/M metagenome (GOLD analysis project Ga0307426, IMG submission 202165) | Salt marsh sediment microbial communities from the Plum Island Ecosystem LTER, Massachusetts, United States - WE1603-40 | ecosystem: Environmental > Aquatic > Marine > Intertidal zone >... | reverse complement strand
TTGACGGAATCGCATTCCAGGTCACCCAGGCGGGATACGATTCCGTCAATGACCTGGTCAATTCCCATGACTTTGCCGACCATTGATTTGAGCTCGGGGAAAAGAGAATGCTCCGTGTTGGCCCGGTAAAATACCTGGCGCCCGTTTTTTTCTGATTTGAGGAGATCGGTTCTGGTAAGCTGGTTAAGTTCTTCGCGCACCGCATTGGTTGAAACCGCAAATTCTTTGGCCAGTTCCCGCAGATACGAACGGGTCTGGGGATTGAAAAAGAAACGCATCAGTAGCTTGATACGGGTTTTCGATGCAATAATTCCCGATAATAGATTGTCCAAACCCAACCTCTTTATGAGTAGTTTTTCTATTCATAATACAATTATCGGATTTGATTGTCAATTTAAGAAATCGCAGCAACAATCGTACCAATAGCTCCTTATGGCTCAAAATTTGACGTAATTAAAATAGATTGAACAAAAGTGGTATCGCCGTTACTTCACCAAACTTTAGATAGGAATTGTAACTTGTGCCTGTTCAATTTGTTTTTTCATCAATTTTTCCCTGCTGAATAAAGAGCTTTCATTGGATTATCGGCTTGCATCGGCACAAGTAGTTGTACTATGTAAATATGCGTCCTGATAAAAGTACAATTGACGTTTGAAGCATCTCTTGCATCGGTCCACATATAATTATCGAATAGGGAAATTTTCGGAGGGGAAAATCATGGAAAAAGGCGTCAAAATTTTGAGTGCATCTGGAAAACTTGGCCTACTGATACCCGGCATGGGTGCTGTTGCGACAACATTTATTGCCGGTGTTCATGCGGTTCGAAAGGGCATTGGCAAACCAATTGGTTCCCTCACCCAAATGGGAACCATAAGACTCGGCAAGCGCACGGACAAACGGGTGCCGATGATCAAGGAGTTTGTTCCGCTGTCCGATCTTGCGAATCTTGTGTTCGGTGGATGGGACATTTATGAAGACGACATGTATGCCGCCGCTATCAATGCCAGGGTCCTGGAGAGCCCAACCCTTGATTTGATACGCCCGGAATTGGAGAATCTGAAACCGATGCCTGCCGTCTTTGATCAGCGCTATGTGAAGCGTTTGAATGGCGCTCATGTAAAAAACGGCCCAACCAAAATGGATCTCGCCGATCAGCTTCGCAAGGATATTCAGGATTTTAGAGCTGAACACGACATCCGGCGAGCGGTCATGATCTGGTGCGCCAGCACCGAGGTTTATATTGAACGAGGCCCTGTGCATGAGACATTGGACGCGTTTGAAATGGGGCTTAAGAACAATGATCCGGCCATCGCGCCCAGCATGATTTATGCCTATGCCGCGCTTAACGAAGAGGTTCCATTTGCCAATGGTGCGCCGAATCTTACCGTTGATATTCCGGCGATGATCGAGTTGGCCAAAAAAAAGAAGGTTCCAATCAGCGGCAAAGATTTCAAGACAGGTCAAACATTGATGAAGACGATTCTGGCGCCGGGTTTTAAATCACGCCTGCTGGGAGTATCCGGCTGGTTTTCCACCAACATTCTTGGCAACCGGGATGGTGAGGTGCTGGATGACCCGGATTCGTTTAAATCCAAGGAAGTCAGCAAATTAGGGGCATTGGAATATATACTGCAACCGGAACTCTATCCGGATCTTTACAAGGGCTTCTACCATAAAGTCAGGATCAATTATTATCCACCCCGGGGTGATAACAAAGAAGGGTGGGACAACATCGATATTTTTGGCTGGCTGGGATACCCGATGCAGGTCAAAGTGGATTTTCTCTGTCGGGATAGTATCCTCGCAGCTCCGCTGGTTCTCGATCTGGCATTGTTTATGGACCTGGCAGCCCGAGCGGGAATGAACGGCATTCAGGAATGGCTTTCATTTTACTTTAAATCTCCCATGGTGGCCGAGGGTTTGTATCCGGAACATGATTTGTTTATTCAGCTTAAAAAGTTAAAAAATACCTTGCGTCATTTCATGGGAGAAGATTTGATTACACACCTGGGGCTGGAGTATTATGAATAAGATTCTAAGGTATTGCAGTTGGGTTCGCGAAATGTTATATTTTCATTAATTTTTAAGCAAGGTAAATAGTGCTAAGATCCTCTTTCAAATCATAGCCGGGCGGAGGTAAAAATGAAAACTAAGATGACCTTAATTTATTGGAAGTCAGATAAGTTTTGGCTGGGCAAACTGCTCGAGCATCCAGAGATTATGACCCAGGGGGAAAGCCTTGAAGAACTTGAGGAAAACATAAAGGACGCCTACCTTCAAATGGCTTTGGATGAAATTCCGGCGGAATATGAAATGAAAGAAATATCTTTATGAAGCGCAAGCAGTTTATCCGGCAGCTTAAAAAGGAGGGATGTGTTCTATTAAGGCCCGGATCAAAACATGATATTTTTATAAATCCAGCAAACGGAAAGAAACAGCCTGTCCCGCGGCACAACGAGATTGACGATCAATTGGCTAAACATATTCGCAAATATTTGGGATTAAGTAGAGATTAAATAAAAATATTAGAAATAATAGGAAAGCCAAAGATACGCATTATCCGGAGATTTGGTACGAATGTCGGTGCCGGGAAGGGTAAAGCCTCCGAATTCGCTGCCCTTGGCCCCATATGACACATTTACACCCGCGGTCATTTGCAGGTTTTGGGTGATATCCCAGGTGGCATAGGGTTGGAGTATCCCCGATGGGTCTGCGACATTATTAATGGCGGTAAAAAATATCTTGAACAGCGGATGCAACTCCACTTGGATGTGACCGCTTAAATAATTGCGGCCCAGCACATATAAATCACCCCGGGCCAGCTGTTCGACAATCGCTGGATCCTGCACGGCATCTGGATAATCGTCTTCCCCGAGACCGTTAAAATAATATTCGATGAATCCGTAAAAATTTTTATCAAACCAGACCCACGAATAGTCCATGTTTGCCACCAGGGAAAGATAATCGTCGCCAATCTCCGGCAACGTCCAGGTGGCGTCAAGGCGCCAGGCCGCATCGGCGAGGTTTCCCCGGCTGCCGATGCCCATCACATCATCTTCATAGTTACTGGCAGCCATAAGATCGAATTCGGTAGTGCCGGCGGCAACGTGCAGCTTTCCTGCCAGGGATGATTGGTCCGATGCCACGCTATGGGTATCCGGATTGCGCCTAACCACGTAAAGACCCTGCAAATCGCCGTTTTTTGGCATTGAAAATTGAACATTGAGCATATCGTCCCCGACTTTATATTCCCGATCGATCTCAGTCGGTGGAAAAGGATTAAACAAATCAAATGGATTGAAAACAAACCCATTGCCCCAGGTAATGGCTTGTCGGCCGATCTTAATCGAGCCCCATTGCGGCGTCCACGCCAGATATAAACGGTCCAGCCGCTGCACCAGGAAATAGCTGTCTTTATCAACGATGGTGTCGGTTAAATCCATCAAGCGTCGATCATCATTCAGAGGCGTTCCCCCAAAATAGAAATTAGCGGGCAGGTTGGGAAATAATTCTTTCAACTCCCTTGTTTTCCGAACTGCATCGCCCCCGGCGCCGAATAACTCATACGCGATATCGGTGTAAACCGAATTCGTAAAAAAAGTTTCGTTGATGAGCCTGAAATCGAAGCTTCCATCCCAATAGGTTCCGGTCCCCACCGGAGCGAATATGGTGTCATTATCGACCCGTAACGCTCTTCCGGTTGTTCTGAGACGCCCCCCGAAGTGAGTATCAATATTCTCCCGGAAGGATTTTTGATCGGATGAATTGGAGGGTAGGGCAGGGGAATCATTTCCGGTTGATTGCGCGTGGGTATGCACCGAGGCCCAATGAAAACCAAGGATCGCAACCATGATCAAATAAGTGAAAAATATTTTTCGATTCCAGTGACGGCGACCCATACAGTTTGCCAGATGCGTAATGTCCGTTGTTCGTGGTCCGTTGTTCGTGTCAATTCGTGGCTAACTAATTTTAAAAACGATAAGCATCAACCAACTCAAGAAACTCAATAAACCAAAACCACCCAATCAACTCAAAATCACTTAATGCGATCCTCTTCGATGCCGCCATCTCGGATCAAAACGAGCCGACCGGCATAATCCATCACCATTTTATCGTGGGTTGAAAAAATAAATGTCACTTCTTTTTCCTGGTTCATATGCTTCATCATTGCCAGCAGCCCTTCTCCGGTCTTTGAATCCAGGTTGGCCGTCGGCTCATCCGCCAGCACAATGGACGGATTGGAGACAATCGCTCTAGCCACGGCCACCCGCTGCTGTTGTCCGCCGGACAATTCGGCCGGCCGTCGGTTATATTTTTCAGATAGACCTACATCATCCAGTATCGACTTTGCTCTTGCGCGGCGCTCTTCGGCGGGAATGCCCTGAAGCAGCATGACAAACTCGACATTCTCGGCTGCCGATAAAACCGGAATTAGATTGTAGGCTTGAAATACAAACCCCACCTTGTGCAGCCTCAAGGTAGCCAACTGAGATTGAGACATCTGCTCAAACACATTGCCGTCCAGCACAATACTGCCCGAGTCGACCGAATCCAAGCCGCCGATCAGGTTTAACAATGTGGTTTTACCGGAGCCGGATGGTCCGGCGACGGCTACAAAATCGCCTTTATTGATTGAAAGGTTGATATTCTTGAGCGCGTGAACTTCTAACTGTCCTTGATGATAGATCTTGTTTACAGCAATGCATTCAACAATACTCATGTTTACTCCTGCGCCGGATATCGTTAGACTTAATGAAAGCTATAAACTGCATTTACCTTAAATGAATAAGAGCTGAGGACTGAACTTGTTGCTGCTGCCCTCGGTCCCAATCCTATTTAACTCAGTCCTCAGTCCTCGTTACTCAGTCCTGATTAGAGTTTCCGCCTCGATCAAACTGACCGCTGGTAGCCAGCTGCCCCTCTTACACCTGAATCCTTAAGTTTGCCGCAGCGCCTCCACGGGTGTGAATCGGGCGGCTTTTGCCGCCGGATAGATGCTTACCAGCAACCCGAGCAGCATAACAACCAGGTTGGCAACCAAAAAATCCTTAAAATCAAGGGCAGGGTAAATGACCCGGGTCATGCCGGCATATTCTGCACCGGCGGCCAGAGCGGAAAGATCGATACCGCTGCCGGCTAAACCGTAGATGGACAGAAGCCCCATAATGTTTCCAACGGTAACGCCGCAGATTAAAAGTAATAATGACTCTGTCAGGACTTCCTGCAAAATCCACCGGGGCTTCATCCCCAACGCCTTGAGCAGGCCGAATTCACGCATACGTTCATAAACGGCCATTAAGGTGGTGTTGACGATTCCAAAACCCATGGCAACAAAGACCACCAGGTACCAAATGTACAAAAATCCATCGAGGATGTTAAGGTAAGCCGTCTGAAAAGGCATCAGTTCTCTCCAGTTGTAAACTTCGAATTGATCGGAGGGCAGGGCTGCTTTTAATTGCTCGTTTAATCTGGGATGGTCCGGTTTACCGGTTAATAAAATCGATATCTCTGATATGCCTTTATCCAACTTAAGCATTTTCTGACTGGTTTGACATAATACAAAAACAAATTGCTTCTCTGTGGATTCCATTTCTGCGGAAAAAAATCCAACAATGCGGAATGCCCGCGAGGCTATTTCCCCATCCGTGTCCTGGGACATCAAGACCAGTTTGTGACCCAGTTTGGTATCGAATGTTTCCTTTAGCGATTCACCGATAAGGATTCCGTTTTGATCGTCCGGGGTAAGGTAGCGTCCACCGGAGATGGCCGAGCCGATAAACGATATTTTGGCCTCGGATAACGGATCGATGCCGACCATCGTCACACCGGCGGAGTGACGGGCATTGCTCGCCACTGCATTCACACGCACCCGGCGGCTCCAATGGGCGTCGGCTGGCAGCAGATCTTTTAAGACCTTCTCCACAAATGAAGGATCGGAAATACTGTTTTCAATGGCCGGATCATCTCGATATCCTTTGTGGTGAATCTGAAAGTGACCGGTGAGGGTGGCAATGCCGTTATTTATCATTCCCACCGCGATACCCCGCATGAGAGATCCCAGAAGGACCATACTCCACACACCGATAATCACAGCAGTCAAAATTATCGCCGTACGCCGCTTATTGCGCCAGATGTTGCGCCAGGCCAGTTGGAGATGCATAGTAATAAATGCCTAAATTGCCTAAAATGCGCTAAAATGTCTAAAATTAAATAAAAAATAGAAATAACAGTCTATTAGAGTAGCAAATATTATTTACAAATCCTGAATATGCTACTTTCAGGGCGGATTAATTTGCCCGCATTGCCTCAACCGGTTTCATTTTCCGAACCTTCAGCGCGGGGTAAAGCGCGGCCAAAAAGGTTATGATCAGTACTGCTGTCGGGCCGCTTGTGGCCGAAATCCATGAAAGCTTGGGAAAGATCCGGCCGGTGATGCCGAACTGGCTCAACAGTTCCGACGCACCGGAAATATCGAATCCATGCAATTGGAAGTATAAGGTCAGCAGGCTGCCAACAATAATTCCGGCAGCAATACCAATGGCTGCCATGGTCATGGATTCGATCAGCAGCACTTTGGTCAAACGTCCAGGCGTGGTGCCAATAGCCAATAACACCCCGAACTCTTTTGTTCTTTCGAAAATTGCCATCAAAAATGTATTTAATATGCTGAATGCGACCACCAGAACCAGCAGAATATAGAAAATAAGACCACTGATGAGATCCATTTCGATGCTTTGGCGCAATCCCGGCATCAGTTCATCCCAGTCCAGAGTCACCAACCGTTGATGAGTGCTTAAGGATGAGAGATCTTTCTGGATGGTTCTCTTGATGGGTCCAACATCAGATAGAGAATGGGCGACGATCACCACTTCATGAACCATCCCGCGCATGGCGTAGACGTCCTGGAAAGTCTTCAGGGGAATTTGAAGGAAGCTGCGATCAAAGTCGTCAATGCCGGATTTAAAGATTCCTTTGACCTTGACAACCGTCGCGGCAATCGAACCGTCGCGTCCCTGGCCCAATATGGTCAACTCATCGCCAATCTTTACGTGCAGATTTCTGGCAAGCAAGCTGCCCAGCAGGGCCTGATCCGTATCTTCGCCGGACAAGTATGCTCCCTGGCGAACGAGGGATTTTAGTCTGGAGACTCCTGCCTCCTCCGCCGGATCGATACCTGTTACGATGGCGCCGTAAGTGCGTTTTGCTGAGGATACCAGCGAGAAGGCCTGGGCCCGATAAGTGTAGGATGCAATCTGTGGTATGTTTTCAAGAACAGCGGCTATATTATTAAGATCTGAGACAATATACCGGATATTTCGTTTTTCACGGTATTCAGCGGCCTGGATTTGCAGATGTCCGGTGTGGATTTTGACCGAGGTGTTGATCATCGTCTCATAGCTGCCGAATTGAAACGACAGCATAAAAACCAGAAGCAGGCTGGCAAAAGCAATTGCACTGATCGTCAGTATGGTGCGCCGAGTGTTGCGCCAAATGTTGCGCCAGGCCATTTTAGCATCAATCGACAAAGCCCTACCTCCTGGCTTTTCGCAGACTGGTCTGGGAAAACAAGCTGTCGGGCAAGTTCGATTTAAATTCCAGTGATGTATAAGTCAGTTCGGTATACGTATCCGTTTCATCAACCTCATGCATGCGCCAGACTTTAGGGTACAATTTTCCGCCCAACATCTTAATTTCAAGGGTCGTCATGACTTTTACAGGTTGGAGGTCTTCATCATAAAATTCCTCGCTCAACCAGATCAGATCCTCACGGATTTTGAGTTTCTGCATTCCCCAAACCACCGGCGCATTTGTTTTCGGCATTGATTTGATCAGATACACGCGTTTGCCGTCATGAGTCTCGGTTCCCAAGATTGAATGCGTATAATCGGTGAGCAAGCTGTCGCTTTTTGCCAGATCGTTATTGGAAAAATCCGATCCCATCCAGGATTGGGACATCATCGAAGGCGGCACTTTAATTATCCGGTTGATCTTGGGGTTATACATCCACATTTCCCGTCCTCGCTTGAGCGTGCCGTTGCCGTGGTCCTTAGGCGGAGACTCGATGTAAAATAAGCTGTCCTTTTGCCCCCGGGTCCAGGCTTTGATCGTCATTTTTCTTTCCCAACTCGGGCGATGAATGGTCATAATGACCGTTGAGACGGAGGACTTCCCGCGCATATAGTTGAAGCTGTCCTCAACGATGGTCCCGACATCTTCAGCCCTGGCCCGGCTAAATCCAGCCAGGACTGAAAATAATGCCATCAAGGAAATTATCACGGTTCGTTTCAACAACTTTAATTCCATTCGTAAAATTTTTAATTGCCTAAGTCGCTTCTATCATATATAAAAATAGACCTCAACGGTTGATATTGTTTATTCTGACATTGAAAACATGGCCCTGTCGGGTATTTTGGATGATGAAAAACAAAAGCCTGTCAAAAATTGAAAAGCTGATTGAAAAAGGCGTTGAGGTGAATAACCCCAACAGCATTGAAATCGGGGAGGAAGTGGATAATAACCGCATTTCCGGGGACGGCGTCGTCATCCATTCCGGTTGCAAAATATTTGGCGCCGACACCCTGATCCTTGCGGGGGCCAAATTGGGGTACGAGGCACCGGTTACGGTCGATAACTGTCAGATCGGCACTGAAGTTGAAATCAAGGGGGGATATTGCAACCGATCGGTATTTTTAGACAAAGCAAAACTGGGAATGGGCGCGCATGTTCGTGAGGCCACTATTCTGGAAGAGCAGGCCAGTATCGCCCACACCGTTGCCTTAAAGCATACCATTCTTTTTCCTTTCGTCACGCTGGGGAGTCTGATCAATTTTTGCGATTGTCTGATTGCCGGGGGCACAAGTCGCAAAAATCACAGTGAGGTCGGCAGCTCTTATATTCATTTTAATTTTACGCCCAGTCAGGATAAAGCGACGGCCTCTTTGATCGGGGATGTTCCCAGGGGCGTCATGTTGAATCAAAAACCTATTTTTTTAGGCGGGCAAGGGGGCCTGGTCGGTCCATGCCGGCTGGAATACGGCACCACGGTGGCTGCCGGTACCATTGTCCGCAAGGATGAGTTGCGATCGGACCGACTCATTATGGGAGGGGCAGGGAAGGGGGGCAGTTTTGCCTTCACGCCGGGCAGATATCGCAACGACACAAAAATTATAACCAACAATCTTATCTATATCGGCAACCTGAACGCTTTAAGGTGTTGGTATGGTCAAGTGCGGTCGCTGTTTGTTTCCCGCTGCTTCCCTCAAGACCTGCTCCAGGGACTCCAGGATAAAGTTGACATGGCTATAGGGGAAAGAATCCATCGACTGGAAGCGGTGATTCTTGAGAAACCGGAGAATGACCGGAATGTTAAAATGTCCGAGTCCTTGAAGCATAGACTGCAGCTGTCTGAACGCTGGCCCGAGGTAAGGGAATCCCTCGCCATAAGAAAAGCCCAGGAATGCGAAGCCGGACTGATGGATAGATTTCTCGAAAAAGTCCTCGACGGTATCTCAAAATCGGGAAAGGACTATCTAAGGGTGATCCAGGGGCTTGATCCTGCAGATGCCGAACTGGGTACCCAGTGGCTCTTAAAGGTCATTGAGGACAGCCTGATCGATGTTAGAAAAATTATTCCTTCATTTTTTTGATTAGTTTATTTTTTCGACAAAATTCTTGACTACTAAAAGAAAACGACATGAAAAAACTTTTCGGAACGGACGGTATTCGCGGGGTGGCGAATGAATATCCGATAACCGCGGAAATGGCGGTGCGCATCGGCAGGGCGGTTGCCACTTTTTTTGGAGGAAAGGGCAGCTCCCCAAAAATAATCATTGGCAAAGATACCCGATTATCGGGCGACATGCTGGAATCGGCAATGGTTGCGGGTATATGTTCTGCCGGTGCAGATGCCTGCGTGGCAGGTGTGTTGCCGACCCCCGCAATCGCTCATCTTACGTCTTCACTTAAGGCAAACGCCGGCATTATGATTTCCGCTTCGCACAATCCATATTACGATAACGGCATCAAAGTGTTCAAAGGAGACGGTTACAAGTTAACCGATGAACAAGAGGTTGAAATCGAAAAATTAATACTGAATGACACATCCGGCGCCCGGCATAAAGATTCTCACAAAATGGGCACCGCTCATAATATCGAAAAATCTAAATCAGATTATATCTCTTTTCTGAAAAATGCCGTGCTTGCTGAGATACTTTTCAAGGGACTGAAAATCGTACTGGATTGCTCCCATGGCGCCACCTATCGCGTTGCACCGCAATTGTTTGCGGAATTAGGTGCTGACGTCGAATCGCTTGCGGTTAAGCCAAACGGCATAAATATTAATGACGGTTGCGGCTCGCAACATACTGAAGAGCTGATTAAAGCGGTTACGGCCAAACGGGCAGATCTTGGTCTTGCGTTTGATGGGGATGGCGACCGCCTAATTGCCGTGGACGAAACCGGTGAAGTTTTAACCGGCGACCACATTCTGGCTATTTGCGCCAAGGTTATGAAACAAAAAGGCACATTAAAAAATAACCTTGTTGTCAGTACCGTCATGAGCAATATGGGATTTGGTATCGCTTTAAAAAAAATGGGGATCGCGCACGAGATTACCCAGGTAGGCGACCGTTATGTCATCCAGCGGATGATTGCGGCCGGTGCTGTCCTTGGCGGAGAAGATTCGGGTCACATGATATTTTCAAGTCATCACACCACCGGAGACGGTATCCTAACGGCTTTGAAGCTGATCGAAGCCGTGCAAATTGAAAGTCAGAGCCTTTCCAATTTAAGCAAAATTATGACGGTATATCCTCAGATTCTGGTGAACATCGATGTTAAAACAAAACCGGATATCAAAGACGTTCCAGAAATTATGGATGTAATCCAATCTGTCGAAGCCGAATTGGCAGATAATGGTAGAGTGCTGGTGCGCTACTCGGGTACCCAACCGCTTTGTCGGGTTATGGTGGAAGGTCCTGATGAAACTTCTACTCGAAGATATTGCAATCAAATATCTGATATTATAATGAATAATATTGGGATAAACTGCAACAGAAACGCGGAATAGGAGAACCGGTGAATTGGGGCTCCTGAAAGCCGTGGAACGGGGCATTCCATAGGCTGTTCGTGCGGTGAATGGGTGAAGCGGATTGCCGGTTTCCCATTCACCGATTTAACATTATCCAGAATTACCTGCGATTGCCTAAAATTCTCAGCAGCATTAAAAAGAGGTTGATAAAATCCAGGTATAATCTTAAAGCGCCTAAAATTGCCCCTTTTCGGACAACCCCGGCTTCTAGGCCATCCGGCTGGGTTAAGGCCATGGTTTTAAGGTGCTGGGTGTCATAGGCTGTCAGGCCGATAAACACAAGGACGCCAATATAGCTGATGATCATTTGCATCGCTGAGCTGCGAATAAACATGTTGACCAGCGAAGCGATGATAATGCCGATGAGCCCCATGAACATGAAGCCGCCCAGTGAGGTTAAATCGCGTTTGGTCATCCAGCCGTACAGGCTGCAGGCGACAAAGGTTGCGGCACAGACGAAAAAGGTCGAACCAATAGACGTGCTGGTGTAAGCCAGGAATATAATTGAAAGGGTTGCGCCATTTAATGCCGCATAAATTACAAACATTGCGGTTGCTGTTGAGGCTTGCATTTTTTGAACTCTGGCGCTAAGGATGAATACCAGGGCGAGTTCGCCAATTATCAACCCGTAAAACAGCATGGTTGGGCGCAGTTGATTCCCGACAACCTGAAAAAGCAGTCCCAAGACACTCTCGTTGTTGGCCACGTAGTAAGCCATGAATCCGGTCAATGCCAGGCCGATCGCCATCCAGTTGTATACGCTGCGAACAAATTCGTTGACCCGCACCTGAACCTGAGTCTGGGTCTGTTTAATAGGTACTGAATCCATTATTTCCTCCTATAAAAATTGTTATTAATTACAGGGCCTTTTGTTCTTTTCGATTTTATGACTTAAATATAACACAACCATTTTCTTTTTCAAGAACAAGAATGAATATCCCCAAATGAAACCGGAACAAATGTACCAGGAGCTTAAAGATCTGGCCGAAAAATTGGAAATCAATGTTTCCGAGCAGAACCTAAAGACGGCCGGCATAAAGGTAAAAAGCGGTCTGTGTAAAGTCAAAGGCCAGAACATGTTTATAATTGACAAGCACAAATCGGTCCATAAAAGAATCAAAATCCTAGCATCACATTTGGCGCAAATTTCCCACGAAAATATTTTTATTGTGCCGGCAGTTCGAGAGTTGTTGGAGAAACAAAAAGACTTGATAATTGAAGATTGAATATTTGTGGTATTCTTTTTTTTTAATTTCGCAATTGGAATGGATGGGGCACCAGAACTGATTCTTTAGCCACCGGAGGTCCCGGTTTACCCAGTCCAATCAAAAAGTTTACATAATATATCTTATCAGACGTTAATAAAATTAAAAACAATTCTGCATAATTTTTGTGATGTTCAAAGACAATCATCCAATACCAGATCATGCCGCCGGCCAACAGCGGAAAATTTATTCGGTTTCTGAGTTGAATGCCGACATTAAAACTTTAGTTGAAGAAAGTTATCCGTTGATCTGGATATATGGAGAAATTTCCAATTTTCGTACCCCGGTCTCCGGCCATTTTTATTTTACTTTAAAAGATAGTGCAT
>Ga0307426_1002088_pt1 | contig 12684 bp, 12 predicted proteins | sample SalMarWE160340MG_FD_202165 | JGI IMG/M metagenome (GOLD analysis project Ga0307426, IMG submission 202165) | Salt marsh sediment microbial communities from the Plum Island Ecosystem LTER, Massachusetts, United States - WE1603-40 | ecosystem: Environmental > Aquatic > Marine > Intertidal zone >... | reverse complement strand
CTGAAGTATCTTATCGTCGACCTGGGGAAAATACTTCTTGGTCAGCGGCGCCTGCTCGTACAAAGCTGGTATGGCCTTAATATCCGTCACCGTCTGATAGCGGTTCGAATCGTCGCAGCCGGATATGATCCCGGCTATCTCCTGCATGGTCATCTTGCGGATTATCATGTCGCTTCTGGCCGCGGAAATTTCTTCACCGCTCTCGTAAAGTACGTATTCGCCGTCCCCGGCGAGGCCGGACAGAATATCGAGAGTCCAGTCGAGACACGGAAGAGCGCCGTCTTCAAGCTTCAGAACAAACGGCCGGTTTTGCCGGTAATGTTCCTCCCACACGTCGCTTCCGAAATCCTCCATGCTATAAGTTTTAACGCTCACCCTCTCCTCCCGAAGACGATAATGAAGTGACTTCGCTTAATAACAATAAAAAAAAGATTATGCTTTTTCCAACAGTTCATCGCAAGTATTTGTTGCGTGTGCATTACGGATAGTTGAAGCAAACCGTAGGCCGACTTCGTGAGAAGCGAAAGCTTTCCTTGAGAGAATTCACTCTCGATGAAATCACTCGACATCGCCGTCATTCGGTTGTAACGTAATAGTCGATGGATTTCGGAAGCAATTTCGAGCAGGCAAAGATCGAGACGTCAGAAGCAACTATAAACCTCGTACACGGCGGTGAGGGAAAGCCGCTTCTTCTCCTTCACGGATACCCAGAGACGCACGTCATGTGGCACAGCACAGCCCCCGCGCTTGCGGAAAAGTTTCACGTCGTATGTATGGATCTCAGAGGATACGGCGACAGCTCAAAGCCCGTATCGACTCCCGATTTCTATACGTACTCTAAACGCGCGATGGCCGAGGATTGCGTCTCCGTAATGCAAGCCTTGGGGTACGGCAAGTTTCTCGTCGCAGGTCACGACAGGGGAGGCAGGGTCGCGCACAGGATGTGCCTCGATCACCCGGACGGGGTGGAAGCCGCATGCGTCATGGACATTGCTCCAACGCATACGATGTTCAAGACGGCGGACAAGGCATTTGCCACGGGATACTACCACTGGTTCTTCCTCATACAGCCAGACGGTCTGCCGGAGAGACTGATCGGATGCGACCCTGAGTATTACCTTAAAGAAAAGCTCAGGCGCTGGAGTGCACCGGGTGCGGTGTTCGACGAAGAAGCCGTGAGGGAATACGTAAGGTGCTTCGGCGGCCCGGACGGAGTCCGCGCGAGCTGTGACGACTACAGAGCAGCGGCCTCGATAGACCTCGTACACGACGAAGAGGATTTCGACAAGAGGATCGCATGCCCGCTCCTCGTGCTCTGGGGTGGCAAAGGGTTCGTGCACCGTACTTACGACGTTCTTCAAACATGGAAGGAAAAAGCCGCGGACGTCAGAGGTAAGCCGCTCGACTGCGGACATTTCGTACCCGAAGAACAGCCGGAAACGGTGTGTGAAGAGCTGATTCAATTTTTCTCATCAATTTAAGCCGGCCTATACATCCTTATTCCTTCAAAAAGCGATATTTCGTTAACATATCTTACGATACTTCGTAATTTACGAGATCTCGTAAATCCTTATATGTGTGCCTACCACACCTAACCCCTTATGTTCTCTAAATATTTATTTACGATCACTCCTTGGCACGCCCATTGCACCTTATGTAAGCAAAACATATTTAAGGAGGTAGTAAAATGCAGGAACATGCAAAATCATCAACGGTGGTGAACGGTATAGATACCGCACACGTAATGGAGGTCGTACATCAGATTATCGACGATCCTTCAAAGGCACTGACAAACTGGAGCGTTACGACCGAGTGGAAGGGCGGCACCAGGTCTGACACCAATGTGAAGGGTTACGAGGTCGGCGGTGAGTTCATAGCAAAGGACTTTACGATTAATATAGACGAGCCTCATGAGCTCGGGGGAACGAACCTGTTCGCAAACCCTCAGGAGTATCTGCTCGCGGCTATGAACGCTTGTATGATAGTCGGCTACTCCGCCGCATGCGCCATGCAGGGTATCGAGATAGAGGAGCTGAGAATAGAGACCGAGGGCGACATCGACCTTAGAGGCTTCCTGGGGATTGATCCCGACGTGGCGCCGGGATACGAGGAGCTCAAATACACGGTACACATAAAAGGGAAAGCAACTCCCGAAGAGTTCGAGAAAGTGCACGAGATCGTGTGCGCCACATCGCCGAACCGCTTCAACATCTCAAGGCCGATCAAACTGAACACGAATCTGGTAGTCGAATGAATCAATAAATCTGCGGGGGTCGCGAAACCTGTCACGGGCAGAGTGACACCATTTGCAATACGAGCAAATAACGTATTACGAAAAACATATCGAAAATAAAATGTACAAGAGGTAAGAAAATGGCGGTTAAATGTCCGATAGGATTCGATTCAGAATATTTAAAACAAAGAGTATATCAAACATACGAACGCGTCGCCCGAGAGCCTCATGGAGAATTCCATTTGCACCGCGGCCCCGAGTATGCAAGCGAGTATTTAAAATACGACAGAGATGAATTACGCGAGCTTCCCGAAGAAAGTACGGCCCGTTTCGCCGGTGTTGCCAATCCACACAGGATAGGCGTAATACGTCCCGGTGAAACGGTGCTCGATCACGCGTGCGGAGCGGGAATGGATTTACTCCTCGCGGCAAAGCGCATCGGAGGTAACGGTAAAGCGATTGGCGTGGACATGACAAGGGCGATGCTTGAGTACGCCGCCGCGGCGGCGGAGAAAGCGGGTCTCTCGGAAACGGTCGAAGTCCGTTAGGGAGTATTTGAAGACCTGCCCGTCGCTGACGAAAGCGTGGATGTCGTGATATCGAACGGCGTCGTAAATCTATCCCCCGATAAGGAGCAGGTATTTAGGGAGATATACAGGGTTCTAAAACCGGGAGGAAGGTTATTCCTCGGCGATGTAGTTGTTCGGAGGGAGCTGAGGCTGGACGCTAGAAGTACTCCCGACCTTTGGGCCGCGTGTATTGCCGGCGCATTAACCGAGAACGAGTTTCCCGAACTCGCGTCCTCGACAGGATTTACGGATTGCAGGATCACGGAACAGTTCGACTGCTACAGGAATACTTCAGCTGAGGCTAAAGTCTCAAAGGACTTGCATGTACAGGGAGTGAATTTCTTCGCTAGAAAGACGTAAAATCAGACTACTATCTCTTTGTAGTATGACGCTCAATTCACTCGCTGAAAGATGCTTTGGATTATCAAACAGTTAACCCCTTGCTGTCGGCAGCCGTATTTCGCTATAGGATAAAACCTATCCAGGACGCTTAATACCCAAGGCTTTTATACGGGAGCTTAAAGTGGTATGAGGAGTGCCGAGTAATTTTGCCGCTCCGTCTTTTCCCGAAACCTTCCAGTCGGTTTTCTCAAGAGCGGCGATGATGTTTTGCTTTTCCAGCTCCTGCAGCTCTTGCTGACTGAGAATCCGCTTTTCAGCGCCAGCGGCAGACCTATCTCTCTTCGACTCAACATCCGGTGAAACAGAAGGCAGCGCGTTCTCCAGATTCAACCGACCGCCATGAGAAGTGATTACGGCGCGCTCTATCACGTTCTGAAGCTCTCGTATATTCCCCGGCCACCCGTAATTCATCATCCTTTCGATCTGGCCTTCCGTGAGAGGTTTAACAGGAATACCGGTTCTTTTCGAGAACCTTTCAGTGAACAGCTCCGCAAGCCTTGCAATGTCACGCCCCCTTTCCCTTAGCGGCGGTACGGTCAAAGGGAATACGTTTAATCTGTAGTACAGGTCCTCCCGGAAATTGCGGTTCCTCACTTCCTTTGCGAGGTCCCTGTTCGTCGCCGCAATAACACGGACGTCCGCCCGCCTTGTTTCCGAGCCGCCTACAGGCTCGAACTCCCCTTCTTGGAGAACCCTCAGTAGCTTTGATTGAAGCTCGAGCGGCAGCTCGCCAATCTCGTCAAGGAAAATAGTTCCTCCGTCCGCAAGCGAAAATCTTCCCTCTCTTTTACCCGTCGCTCCGGTAAACGCCCCTTTTTCATGTCCGAAGAACTCGCTTTCTATCAAAGAAGCCGGAATGGCCGCGCAGTTGACCCTTATGAGAGGCTTATCCTTCCTGTCACTTTCGGCATGCACGGCTCTGGCGATAAGCTCCTTTCCCGTCCCGGTTTCCCCGATGATTAATACGGTCGTATCCGTTTTAGCAACTTTGCTTACGTTGTTCAGCACGTCTCTGAGGGCCTTTGATTCGCCGGTGATCTCGCCGAAATTCTCAAGCGTCTTTATTTCCTCTCTTAAATAATCCGCTTCTTCCGACAGCTCTTTTATTTTCTTCTCGGCTTCAAGCCTTTCGTCAATATCCCTCAGTATGATTGTGTAGGACCTCTTTTTCTGCATCTCGAACTGTGAAACCGTAGCCTCCGCCTTGAAGGAAGACCCGTCGGCTTTCTTTCCGACAAGACCACCGGCAATCCATATATACCTGCTTCCTTCCGGCAGCACAGCTAGCTCGGAAATTATGCGCCTGAGCTTTTCTCCGCTTTCCTCCGTTATGAAATCCAGAAAGCTTTTATGTTTCCCGCTTTGATTTCCCGACTTGAAAACCTTCTCGGCAGCCCGGTTCATCATGTTTATCTCGAGCATATTGTCGAGCTCGATAATCGCATCCATCGCGCTGTTAACGAGGCGGCTCAATTTCTCCTCTCTTTCCCGTATTCCCGACTCCGCGCGCAGCCTCTGAAGCTCCGCCGTGGCTCGTGCCGCGAAAATACGGAATATAGAGTTCACGCGGGACTGTTCCGGCATGGGTTTTGAGTCCAAGACGGCGAGATGACCCAGCACATTACCGGCAACGTCCAACAGAGGGATACCCATGTAACTGACGGCTCCGAGCGGCTCCAGGTCGGGGTCCTCCGGATATAATTCAATGACGTTATCCTCGACCCTGAACATATTTTTCTCTGCTATTACAAACTCGCAGGGTGTGCCGGTTATCTCATAGTTGTATTCATCCACCCACTTGCCTGCCAGCCAGAATGCAAGTGAATTCAAGCGCCTGGATTCTGGTAGATACTCAGTTACCCACGCGCCCCGCGTGTTAAGCACCTCCGAGAGACTTTTCACCAGCGATTTGAAGAATCTCTCGCCCGTCTCGGTGGCGACACCCTCCATTATGAGACGGAGAGCGGCATCTTCGCTTATCTTATTTGCTTTGTAGGCGGTATTTTGCTCTTTCAACCCATACCCCCGAATATCTCAGACCGTATCATGGTAAATCAAGTATTGCGATGTGTACCACAACGATCCATCGGAATATCTTACGGCTATATTCAAGGCCAATTTTATAGACATCTTTAAATATATTAAAAGCAAAGGTAAGCCAATACAAACAGGACGGGAGCGATTTAAAATCTCGCTGATTTCGATGTAACCGCAATTGCCCGGGCGGTCGGAAACGGTACGGGATTGGGGAGTCAACAGCGGTAGTTAAGAAAGTATTGGAGGGTTTGACGTCAAAGCTGTTCGATCTTGTAGCCCTTTTCACTGAGCAGACTGATAAGACCATCCTTTCCCACGAGATGACCGGAGCCGACTATGACGAGATAATCCTTGTCCCGACCTATGAACTTTTCCACCAGAGGGAGCCAGTTTTTATTCCTCTCGACGAGGAGACTGTCGTAGACCTCCGGATAGTCTTTGTAACTCTTGAACATCGCCTTCTCGAAACGTCTAGCATTGCCCTTACTCCAGGAGTCGAGCATCTCCTGAAGCTCATCGTCCATCAGGTCCAGGTCCTCGAGCGTCTGAAGCAGGTATGCGTCCTCGTTTTCCTCACCCGCCCGGGCCAGCATATTGGCCTGGAATTCCGCGGTCTCGAGACCCTCGATTTCTTTCCCGTCTTCGACGGCTTTATCGTAGTAGTACATATCCACCCCGTCTGACGGATTGAGGCCGATGCTCTTTAACTTTAGAAAACCGAGCGTCACGGCGACGAACCATGGCTTCGACTTTTGATACATCAATATATCGGCGCCGAGTAGATCGAGCTTCCTCTTCGCTTTGTTATAAGTATCCTCGGATAAGACCTGGTCCAGCGTCATGTCTTTGCCGAGAGTCGCTTTTGTCAGCATCATCCTGACGGTCTCAGGAGTGTTCAGCGTCCCGGGGTCGACCTCGAACACCAAAATCTCCGAATCCTGATACGCGCTCTCGAAAGCTTTCGGTAGGGGGTAGTTCTCTTTTCTCAACAGATGGAGGGATCCCATAATGTAAACCGTGTTCGTATCGGAGCTGATCTTCCAGAGGAAATGCTTCTTACCGCTGCCGGCAAATCCATACGCCGGGAACTGCAGGCCGAGCGAGAGAAGCGCAATCAGGACAAATAATAGACGAGGTAGATGACGAAAATTTTTACGGGGCATGAGTGATTAGAACATACGTGAATTCAGTCGTAAAGTATATATGACTAAACGCTCGGGCGGGCGTCGTTTAGCTTTAGCGCAGTTCCATATAAAGGCATCAGCAGATAAAACGAGTTCAGACAGAGTCGCGCTTGTACCATTGAAGAGCGTTCTCGAGTCTGTCCTGCCCCCAGAATATCTCCTCTCCGATAACGAAGGTAGGAGCTCCGAAAATACCCTTGCCTATGGCCTCCTCCGTCTGGGAGCGAAGCCTGCCCCTATGCTCGCCGGTAGTAGCTCTACTTATCACATCCTCAGGGTGCTGCCCCAGGGAATCGAGCACTGAGGCGATGAGCAACTCATTTGATATATCCTTGTCTTCGACGAAATTTAACCGGTAAATGAGACTGGAGAAGTCAGCGCACCAGCCTTCTTCCTCCGCAAAGATGGCGATTTTTGACGCCAGTACCCCGTTTCTCGGAAACTCGGAAGGTCTCTTAAAAGGAATCCCGTATTTATCGCAAAGCCTCTCGACGTCGCGCCACATGTACCTGCCTTTTGCGGGATATATGTTGAACGGTGAAGTATCCCAACCCTGACCCTTGAACACGGGCCCCAGGAGAAAAGGCTTCCGCTCGACGGAAACACCGTATTCCTCGGACAATTGTTCGATCCTGGCCGAGGCTATGTAGGAATAAGTGCTCGCGAACTCGTACCAGAACTGGAATGAATTTGACACGGTTTACCTTTGATTGATGACTACATTTACCGGCAAACCCGACTTGACGAACCGCTCAGGTCACAAAGTGAGACATGGGATTGACAGAACGTCGTCAACAGAATATCTATTTCCTGTCACCGAGCTGTCCGTCCAGTATCAAAAGCGCGGAGCTGTTGTCGCCTGCGAATTTCAGCTTATCGAGAATCTCGGTCGCGTTTTTTTCTTCCTCCACCTGCTCCTGTATAAACCACTGAAGCTCCACGGCGGTCGCATGATCGTTTTCACTGATGGATTTCTCGTAGAGGTTGTTAATCATGCCAGTGACTTCCCTTTCCTGATCGAGCACCTGCTGGAACATTTCCGTTAAAGACTTGAACTTAGCCTGCGGTTTGTCGATCGATTGGAGCACCACGTGCCCGTCCCTGTCTATCACATAATCGAAGAGCCTCATCGCATGCCCGAGCTCTTCTTCGCTCTGTCTTCTGAGCCAGCTCGCAAAACCCCTCATGTTTATGGATTCGCAGTGCGCGGCCATTGAAAGATATGTATATGAGGCAAAATATTCGTTCTTGATCTGGTCGTTAAGTGCATCCTGAATTTCCTTGCTCAGCATTGTAGCCTCCTTTATCTTGAAATGCATACGATTATAGATCCGGAAAAGCGGGGAATCGCATACTTTGATTACTTTAGAATAATTATTACAGATATACCCGGTAATTTCAAGTTATTATCAGGTGGAAATGATTACCACTTAAGGTGTCCCGTGTCTAGAGTTATATAATTACGTTCATACCTCAAATGAAAATATTAAGCGCGCCACTTCCTGGCAACGAGATAATAAAGGCCGACGAGGAAACCGATCAGCCATAAAATGATACCGAGATTTATCCCGCTCTCTTCGTCAAACCAGGGGGGTAGCTTATAGACGAGGAACAGGCATACAGGCGTCCAGAGTAAGATAAATAAAATTAATGCTTTCATCGGGCCGGAAGCGTCTTTCATTTTATACTTTTTCCAATAATAATAGTTGTCGAAGCCGGAGTCAAAAAGAAACCCGGCATGGTGTTTTAATATAAAGCTGACTATGGACGACTCGGAGCAAAGAGAAAACAAACGGGAAGTGCTGAGCTGGTGCATGTACGACTGGGCCGATTCAGCCTTCGCTACGACAGTGATGGCAGCGGTGCTTCCGGTTTACTACAGCCAGGTCGCGGGCGCACATCTCCCGGGCAACACCGCCACCGTTTACTGGGGCTATACGGTCGTGATAGCGCTTCTGATCTCGGCCCTGATGGCTCCGATCATGGGAGCGATCGCCGATTATTCCGGGGTAAAGAAACGCCTTCTCCTGACGTTCGCGGCGATAGGAATATTCGCCACCGCCCTCCTCTTCTACGTAAAAACGGGGAATTGGTTCACGGCCTCCCTGTTCTTCATTTTCGGAAACATCGGGTTCATGATGTCCGAGGTGTTTTACAACGCCCTTTTGCCCCACGTGGCCGGGCCCGAGAACATCGATAGCGTATCCATTAAAGGCTACGCGCTCGGTTACCTCGGTGGGGGAATTTTGCTGGCAATCAACATCGCGATGATTGAGCTTATGAGCGACAAAATACTCGCGACCCGGCTGTCGTTCGTATCGGTCTCCGTATGGTGGGCTCTCTTTACCGTCCCGCTTATCATGAACGTAAAGGAGCCCGGTAAAAATATAAACTATTCCCCCGACGTTAACCTTGTCACAGCTGGCTTCAGGAGGCTCTCCGTCACTTTCACGGAGCTAAGGAGTTACAGGCAGCTCTTTTTATTTCTTGCCGCCTTCTGGATATACAACGACGGTATAGGGACGATAATAAAAATGGCGGCGATATACGGAGCCGAGATCGGCATCGGACAGACTGCGCTCATCGGCGCCCTCCTGATGACGCAGTTCGTCGGAATCCCGTTTACGTTCGCCTTCGGAAGACTGGCCAGATACATCGGGACCAAAAATTCAATACTGTTCGGACTCTTTGTTTACGCGCTTATATCTGTAAGCGCCTACTTTATGCAGACCGCTGTTCATTTCTGGATTCTCGCTTTTATGGTGGGAACGGTCCAGGGCGGAACACAGGGACTGAGCAGGTCGCTATATGGCTCGATGCTCCCGAGGGGAAAGACAGCCGAGTTCTTCGGCTTTTACGGAATGAGCTCAAAGTTCGCGGGTATCGTCGGCCCTCTGGTGTTCGCCGTGATCTCGCAGTCAACCGGCTCAAGCAGGTTAAGCATTTTCTCGCTTATCGCCTTTTTTATCGTAGGCGCGCTTTTGCTGAGCAGAGTGGATGTGCAAAAAGGTTTGGAATCGGCGCTTGAAAAAACATGAGTCCAGAGATGCGCTTAACTGACAACTATCCCGACCGTTTTTAGTGCTGCTATATTCTCTTTATTTGCGGTTAGTTGCAGCCGAACTGACTTTACAATTCGATCTCCGGAGGACGCATTGCCCGGTATTTTAACAACGGGCTTTTGAATTGCCCGAACTTTAATTATTATCTGTAACCTACTGCAAACAGACGAATTCCAAAAATTACTTGACAACATATTTTGCTTTCTGTTACGATGTAACCTACGGATTTGGGTGGGGCACTTTTCACATCATAAAGCTATAAAAAAGTTATCCACACTGTGTTGATGGATTGTGGATAGATTGTCTTTTTTATTGGAGGAGCAGAGGAGAATTGGCAACCAAGAGATCGCCCCTTAAACACAATTTGAGATCGCTTTTCACGGAGAAAAAGGACGAGGGCAAGGGACTCGAATTTTTCATAGATAAAGCAGTAGGCCAGAGCAAACCCAGAAGAGAAAGCGCCGGTGCTTCGAAAAACGGAGTGGTGTGGGAAAAGGTGCTCGAAAGGATAAAGAAAAAATCCAATCCTCAGGTGTTTTTCTGGTTCGCGCCGCTAAAGCCTGTAAATTCGACGGGTAATTCCATCACGCTTGAGGCAAACAGCGAATTCGACAGGGACTGGATAAACAACCACTACCTTGAATTCATACATGAAACTATCAAAGAGGTTCACGGAAAAGACGTCGAATTAAAAATAGCCGTCAGCCCGGAAAGAGCTCCTCGGTTTGGGATAAAGGGCGAAGATAAACAGGTCAAGACTGAAAAGAAAGAAGCCAGGGAATCGGTATCGAAAAAACTGTTTACCGGGGTTCTCAACCCCAACTACTCCTTTGACCGGTTCATCGTGGGGCCGAGTAACCAGTTTGCTCACGCCGCCTCGACCGCGGTAGCAAGAAAGCCCGGGGAAGCATACAACCCTCTGTTTATTTACGGAGGCGTAGGTCTCGGAAAAACCCATCTGATTAACGCGATAGGAAACTACATCTTGAAATCGACTTCAAATATGGCCAGGGTCTGCTGCATATCGGCGGAGCATTTCACCAACCAGGTCATAAACAGCATCAAGTCCAATAAAATGGAAGAGTTCAGAAACAGGTACAGATTCGGGTGCGATGTACTATTAATTGACGACATACAGTTCATAGCCGGAAAGGAAAGCACTCAGGAGGAGTTTTTCCATACGTTCAACACGCTGTACGAATCGAAAAAACAGATCGTGCTCACCAGCGATAAATCTCCCAAGGACATGTCCTATCTTGAGGAAAGGCTCAGGTCGAGGTTCGAGTGGGGACTCATTACGGACATACAGCCGCCCGAAACCGAGACCAGGATAGCTATAATAAAAAACAAGGCGGAGTCCGAGGAAATAGTTCTTCCGGATGACGTGGCGTTATATCTCGCCCAAAACACCACCTCCAATATAAGGGAGCTCGAGGGCACTCTTACGAACATCGTGGCGCACGCGAAGCTTCTCAACACCGCGATTACACTGGATTTGGCAAAGGAAGTGCTAAAAAACGTACTTAAGCATCAGGACAAGAAATTTCTAAGCATAGAGAGTATACAGAAGGAAGTGGCTGGTTTTTACGGACTCAGGATTCAGGATTTAAAGTCGGGACGAAAGCAGAAAAATATAGCCGTGCCGAGGCAGATAGCGATGTATCTGGCCCGGAGATACACAGGTGCGTCGTACCCGGACATAGGCGAAAAATTCGGCGGCAAGGATCACTCAACCGTGATACACGCCGTAAAAAAGATAGAAAACAACGTAAGCAAAGACCTTTCGCTTGAGAATACCGTTAAGGCGCTTTGCAGAAAGATAGAAAACCTGCTCGGTGGATAACCAGGTTGGCAACTCTGTTGAAAGCGGTGTGGATAAATCGCTTTTAAGTAATTTTCGGATTATTCTGTGGATTGATGTTGATAGAAATCAAAACTGTCAACATCTTTATTAACACCGAAAATCTTGTAATTAAAGGGCTATAGTGTAGGTTTTCATGTTTTCACAGGTACTACTATTACTACTACTGATTATAAAGATATATTCTTGAGAATAACAGTAATAGTAAACCGGAGCAGCTATGATGAAATTCAAGACAAGTGTCGAAGAGTTTTCCAACAAACTGGGATTGGTGCAGGGTATATCCGAGCGTCGCGCCACAATGCCTGTACTTTCTCACGTTCTACTTAGCCTGAACAAGAACAAGATAGAGATTTCGGCGACCGATCTCGAAACCACGATGAGTACGTGGTGCAGCGCGGAAGTCTCGGAGGGGGGAAGCCTTGCCGTGCCCGCGCGGAAGCTTTACGAGATAGTGAAGGAGCTTGAGAGCGGCTCGATAGAGGTTGAGGAGATAGGCAATCACTGGGTTGAGATCAGGGCTTCGTCCGCCGTGTTCAAAATCGCGGGACTTCCGAGCGAAGACTTTCCCATAATACCGGAGCTCCATTCCGATCAGCTGTTTTCAATAGAAAGCTCGGTGCTCGAGGAGATGATATCCAAGACTATTTTCGCCGTTTCACCCGATGAGCTGAGGAGAAACCTGGCGGGAATATATTTCGAGGAGGCCGGGAGCAAGAGTCTCAGGCTCGTGGCTACGGACGGGCACCGCCTCTCGCTAGTCGAGAAGAACATAGACAGCAAAGTGAAGTTCGACAAGGGGTTCGTCGTGCCTAAAAAAGGCGTCGCCGAGCTAAGGAAGGTCCTGAAGCTATCGGACAAGGTCAGGATCGGGGTGGGAGACAATTTCTTCATGGTCGAGGGGGAAGACATAATACTTATCGCAAGGCTGATAGACGCGGATTTTCCCGACTATAAGCAGGTCACGCCGGAAGTTACCAAAGTCACGCTTACTCTCGGAAAAAACGATTTCCTGAGCGCTTTAAAGCGTGTGTCTATACTATCGTCGGAGAAGACCAGAAGCGTGAAGTTCAGCATCAACAAAGGCGAGATGACCCTTATCTCCGTATCTCCCGAAATAGGCGAGGCCAGGGAAGCGGTGAGTGTCGATTATTCGGGCGACCCTATTGAGCTCGGATTCAATGCGCGCTACCTGATGGACGTTCTCGAGGCCGTTACCGAAGATAAGGTAGAGGTAGGATTGATCGACGAGCTCAGCCCCGCTGTTGTCAAGCCCGAAGGGGACGAGGTCTATCTCTCCGTAATAATGCCTATGAGGGTTTAGCTCCGCGGCGTA
>Ga0307426_1002085_pt1 | contig 12696 bp, 8 predicted proteins | sample SalMarWE160340MG_FD_202165 | JGI IMG/M metagenome (GOLD analysis project Ga0307426, IMG submission 202165) | Salt marsh sediment microbial communities from the Plum Island Ecosystem LTER, Massachusetts, United States - WE1603-40 | ecosystem: Environmental > Aquatic > Marine > Intertidal zone >... | reverse complement strand
CCCACTGCCGATCCGGTGATCAGACCCGAGGCCAGAAGAGCCTCGTGAATGGCCATGCGGGTGGCCCGCCGGGACGCTCCGGAAGCGCCGTGGAAAAAGCTGTAGGAAAAACCCAGGGAGATCAGGGGACCGATCAAGGCCAGACTCAACGCCAGGACAGGGAGGGAAGGGGCGCCGGATATGCCGAAAACCAATACAGCCAGCAGTGCCAGACCCGCGGTCATCGGAAATGGTCGGAAATGCCAGAGGCTCATCCTGCCCAGGAACAGGTAGCCCACGGCGGTGCAAAATGCCCGACAGAGGAGGAGAGCCCCGATTGCACTCTTGGACAGGCCCAGGTCATCCCTCGCGTACATTGGGAAGACCGTGATGACCACTCCCAGCACCGCGTAGGTGGCGAACAGTCCGATCCAGGCGGGGAAGCGTAGTGCCGTGCTCCTGTCGGGTTGTTCAGGCTCCTCCCGGCTGCCCCCGCGCTGTTTGTCGGATCGGATCCCGGGCAGAACCAAAGCGGCCCCAATCAAAAGGAGACAGTTGGCGGCAAACAGTGAAGCCGCCCCGTACAGGGGATAGCGGGGAGCGAGAGAACTGAGTGCTCCCGCTGCAAAGGGACTGATGATGATTCCTATATTACCTACGAAGGTCAGCCGGGTCATGGCCCGGCCCAGTTGTTTTCCTTCGATTCCCAGAGACAACCAGCTCATGAGCGGCGGCCAGAAGAAGGAGAGGCAGAACCCGAAAAGTCCGTAGAAGAGGAAAGTTGCTGCCACGGATCGTGAGAGCAGAATTGCGGTCACGGCCACACCCATGCCCGCAGAGGAGAAGATCATCGAGTAGCGGGGAAGGAGCGTTTCGAAAGCGGGCCGCATGGTCAGGCAGCCGAGAACGTAGCAGCCCTGCCAGGTTGCGGCGATCCAGCCGATCAGTGCGGGGGAAAGAAGGAACTCCTCCCGCATATAGAAGACCATGCCCAGGGTGAGCATCCCCAGCCCCGCTTCCGCCACAAAGGCCGCAGGCAGGATCACCGCGGTCTTTCCGATCCCCGCGGACAGAACGCGGAGAAACTGCTGCTGCTGGCTTATAAAACGATATCGCATTCGAGGGGTAGTATTGGTTGTTGTTCGAGTAACGGGAGCCGCTGGGTCTCCGCTATTCCCAGAGCCTGAAGTGGGGATACTGGTCGGTCATCAGGCCCACATAGGCGCAGACCCTGTACGACCATCGCTGGATCCCCATGACGAGCTTGAAGATGTCCTTGTGGTATTTCCCCGTGAACAGCAAAACGATAGCAACGATTATCATCAGGAACAGCATCAAACCGCCTTCACCAAAGCCCAGTGCCCCGAGAATCGCATAGTGGGGAATGGCCAGGAACCACTTCACCAGCGCCAGCCCGTTCTTGAGTTTCTCGGGATAGTCGATCTGCAGATCCGCCGGATAGTCGACAGATTGCAGCGTAAACGGCGGGTATTTGTCCGTCCCCAGAACGAAAGCATAGAAAAAAATCCGCCAGCCCCAGCGCAGCACTCCCACATTGAAATTGAACATCCCCCGCGGATAGCGGCCTGTAAACAGGATGGCGAAGAAGGCGATGATCGTGAGAATCGCAAAGGCGATGGACAGGAAGAAAAGTACGAACCAGTGAGGAATGGCCAGCAGCCAGCACTTCACCAGCCAGAGCGCCCTGGACGGTTCATCGAGTTCGCCCTTCAGGTGGACCGGGTATGTATCTTTTTCTTTTGCCATGGGTTCCTCCAATATGGCGGCAGATTATTCATGTTCTTTATACTCCGGGAAGGTATTCGAGTCAAAGGGCAGAGAACATTTTTGAATCTAATAGCATTTTCCCCGGTTTTCGGTTAGGATAGAGACACGAAGCACCTAAATATAAAATTCGTATAGAATTGCAACAAAGAGGCGGACACTATCGTGGAAGAGAGAATCGGCGAAGCTCTGGTACGGATCGGGGCCATGACTACGGAACAGGTCGATCAGGTCCTGAAGCTTCAACAGGATGGGGATAATCGTCTGTTCGGGGAGATCGCCATCGAGCAGGGCTTTATCAACGACAAGGCGATCAAAGCCTACCTGGACGACAGGAAGAGCTGAGTTATTAGTTTAGCGCTTTCTGCTCCACGTACAGCAGGTGGGTATTGCCCGTCGAGTCGTTGAACCAGAACTGCAGTTTTCCGTCCTGCAACAGAAAGCACTGGGTAAAGGTTTTCCCCCTGCAGGGAGCTATCCTGCCGAAACGGGCCTTTGCTCTAGCAATCAGTTTTCGTTCGATCCTGCTCATGGCTTCCTATCAGAAACCTCGGCAGGATTTTTCCCTCGATTAGAAGAATTTTTGAGCTTTTAGTGCCGCTGCGGACGGCGACTTTTTTGCCGGCCTGTTTCTAGACCTGCGCTGCCAGCTTATCGAACTGCTCCACCGCCACCGTTTCCGTCCGTTTGGCGCTGATTTCTTCCAGCGCCCTTTCGGAATACCGCCCGAAGAAAAAGTACGTACTCATTCGTTCCTCCTTGAAGCGATTTTATTTCTAGTGTAGTAGAATCGGGGAAGGACTGCAAAAGAAGTTGTCCTTATCTCGTGATCCTTGGTACAATACTGCCGGCGCGCGATTGCTTATGAAGACATCGGTGCTCGGTATTGATATCGGTTCGGTAAGCATTTCCCTGGTTGGCCTTTCTCCGGGCGGTGAAATCCAACATTCCGATTACCGTTTTCACAAGGGGATGATCCGGGAAACCCTGAAGGCCATGCTGGAAGCCCTAACTCCCGGCTCGGTTGGGGCGATCGCCTGTAGCACCGCGACGCCCCGGATCCTTCGGAAGGCTCGGTATTACGACAATCAGGTGTGTTTCATCGAGGCGGTCCGGAGGGTCCACGGTCTGGCCCGATCTCTGCTGGTGGTCGGCGGGGAGAGGTTCATATTTCTTCGTTTCGATGCCGAGGGAAAGTTCCTCAACCTCAAGGCCAGCACCTCCTGCGCCGCCGGAACCGGAAGCTTCCTCGATCAGCAGGCCGGCCGACTGGGTCTGGATGGAAGTGCCGAGCTCGGAGAGTTGGCTCTGAGCAACCGGGGCCAGGCTCCCAAGATCGCCTCCCGCTGCGCAGTGTTTGCCAAGACCGACCTCTGCCACGCCCAACAGGCCGGATACACCCTGGAGGAGATCTGTGACGGCCTCTGCGCGGGGCTGGCCCGGAACATCGCGGATACCATTTCCACGGAGGAAAAGATCCTGTCTCCCGCTGTCTTTGCCGGTGGGGTGTCGCGAAACCGGGCTGTGGTCCTGCATCTGGAAACGCTTCTGGGCTGCAGCTTCGACACAGGCGAGCATTCCCATCTGTACGGAGCCCTGGGCGCGGCCCTCTGTGGTTCGCGAGACGGGATCAGCGAGGAGCTCTCCTGGTCCAGCCCGGAGGAACTGATCGATTCGGGGCGGGAGAGAAAGAGCTACTACTATGAGCCCCTGGATCTGAAGCTCTCCGCGTATCCGGATTTCAATGACGGCGATCGGGCCGTATTTTGCCCCTCTGTTGAAGGATTTAAGCTTCCAGTTGAGGTTGATGTGTACGCCACCCTTAGAGGTCTCGGGGCTCCGGAGGGGATCCTGGGTGTCGATGTCGGATCCACCAGCACCAAGGCGATACTGATCGATCCGGAAAAGCGGGTGCTGGCCGGCTTCTACACCCGTACCGCGGGACGTCCCCTGGCAGCGGTTCAGGCGATACTCGAAGCTCTGGACGACCTGTTGAAAAAACGGGATGTAGAGCTGACGATTCGTGCCGTAGGGACCACCGGCGCGGGACGCAAGTATATCGGGGAGGTGATCGGGGCCGATCTGATCCTCAATGAGATCACGGCCCATGCCCGGGCCGCCTATGAGCTGGATCCGCAGATCGACACGATCATCGAGATCGGCGGGCAGGACTCGAAGTTCACCACCGTGCGCGACGGCATGGTGACCTTCAGCCAGATGAATACGGTTTGCGCCGCGGGCACGGGCAGCTTCATCGAAGAGCAGGCCGGTAAGTTGGGGGTATCCTTGGAGGAATACTCCGGCCGGGCCGAAGGGGTGCGGGCGCCCCTGGCCAGCGACCGCTGCACCGTGTTCATGGAGCGGGACATCAACCACTACCTGAACAAGAAGTACTCGGTGGACGAGATTCTGGCGGCGGTATTGTTCTCCGTGCGGGAGAACTATCTGCTCAAGGTCTCCTCCGAAGGCTTGATCGGGAAACGCGTCTGTTTTCAGGGGGCCACGGCCAAAAACCGGGCGCTGGTGGCCGCCTTCGAGCAGAAGCTCAGGCGGCGGATCGTCGTTTCCAAGTACTGCCACCTCACCGGGGCGCTGGGCGTCGCCCTGGCGCTCCAGGAAGATCCACCCGACGGCACCCGATTCAGGGGGATAGACCTGTACAGGGAGTCCATACCGGTGCGATCGGAGACCTGTCCTTTGTGCAACAACCATTGCCGGCTGCGGATTGCCGAGGTTCGGGGACAGACCGTGGCCTATGGCTTCCTCTGCGGCCGGGACTATCAGGTAAAACGATACGTCAGCAGGAACAGATCCGGCTTCGATCTGCTAAAGGAATACCAGGGCTCGTTTCGGACGCTGAAAGAGGAGCCGAAACAGAGTCCCGAGCAGCGGTCGACGAATCGCGGCTCTCCGACAATCGGTATTCCCGCGGCCCTGCATCTGCTCGAAGAGCTGCCCCTGTGGAAGCGGTTTTTTGCCGAGCTGGGGATCCGGGTCGTAACCAGTGAAGGATACACCGAGGCGCTGAAAGCCGGCAAAGAGCTTACCGGAGCGGAGTTCTGTGCCCCGGTCACGGCACTGCACGGACACGCCCTCCACCTGGCGCCATCCTGCGACTACCTGTTCCTCCCCGTGTACCTGGAGGCCGCAGCCGGGCAGCGGCGGAAAGGCCGCCTGCGCCACTACTGCTACTACACCCAGTTCGCTCCCTCCATCATCTCACAGATCAGGGCTGGAGATCTGGAACGGAAAACCCTGCTGCCCCTGGTCGATCATGGCAGCCTGGAGGTGTCTCCTCCTCCGGCGGTTCGCAGGCTCCGCAATCGGAGCAAGCGGGAGCTTTATCGCGTGTTGCAGATACCGGCGGGTCCCTCGCTGACCTACTCACAGGTGGGCCGGGCCTACGACAGGGCTCTTGACGTCTATCGGGAGGGCTGGGAGAGGCTGCAGCAGGTGTATCGGAAAAGGCGCAGCCGGAACGGGGAAGTGGAGGTGGTTCTGGCCGGCCGGCCCTATCAGGTGCTTACCCGGGAGATGAATAAGGGCATCCCCGACATCTTCGCTGCGCTGGGCATCAAGACCTACTGGCAGGACATGCTTCCACCACTGTCGGAATGGGGAGGAGCATCTCACCGTGGGGAGGGGGATAATGCCACCGGTCTGGCTGGCCAGGATGGCATGAGCGAGAGGAGGGTTCAGCAGGTTTTGAGAGACCTGGAACCGCTCCTCGACGCGGTACAGTGGAACTACGCGGCCCGCATCCTGGAAACCGCTGCCTTCTGCGTGTTGACCGAGGGGTTGTACCCCGTGCTGATCACCGCCTTCAAATGTTCTCCCGATTCCTTCGTGATCGAGTACTTCAAGCGTATTCTCGATGCTCACGGCAAACCGTACCTGATCCTGCAGATCGACGAACACGATTCCAGCGTGGGTTACGAAACCCGGATCGAGGCGGGGATCAACTCGTTCCGCAACCACGCGGTCCGCCGCCACCAAGCCGTCCGATACCGTGAGGAGAAACCGGCCCTTACCGGCAGATTCCACCGCCCACTGCGCCCCAAGCTCGAGTATCGGCTGAACGGCAAGACCCTTCTTTTCCCCAACTGGGACAGATTGACGATCCCTCTGGTTGTGGCCAATCTCCGGGGTGCCGGGGTGGACGCCCACGTGCTGGAGGAAGACGAAACTTCCATACGGGCCGGTACGCGTATGAACACGGGGCAGTGTCTGCCGATCAACGCCATCACCCAGGGCGTGGTGAACTACATCCAGAAGTACGAGCTCGATCCCGCCAAAACGGTCGTCTGGATGACGGATTCGATATTGTCCTGCAACTTCCATCTGTTCCCCCACTACATCAAGAGCCTTCTGGAGGACTACGGCGAAGGCATGGAAAAGGCCGGGGTCTACGTGGGAGATTTTACCTACTCGGAGATCTCCCCTTTTCTGGGGGTGGGTGCCTACTTCGCTTATCTGTTCGGGGGGCTGCTGCGCCGCATCGGCTGCCGTATCCGGCCGTATGAGATCAACTCCGGCGAGACGGAAAGGACCATGGCTGCAGCTCTGGCAATTCTGGAAGATTCATTTTTGGGAAGTCGCTCGAAAGAGGACGCCCTGACCGAGGTCGTCGAAATGTTTGGGGCAATTCCCAAAGAGAAGCATTGGCGCCCGAAGGTAGCGATTTTCGGCGACCTCTACGTACGGGACAACGACGTCATGAATCAGGATTTGATCCATTTCATAGAGCAGGCCGGAGGGGAGGTAATAACCACTCCGTACAGCGAGTACCTGCGAATTGTCGCCGCCGCCACCTTCAAGAAATGGAGCAGGGAGCAGCGCTATTGGGTTCTAATCAAGTATCGAACTCTCCTGGCCCTGGTGAATACACTCGAGCGGAAGTATTTCGGCCACTACGAGGAGTACCTGAGCTCTCCGCGCTCGTTCCGGGACGCCCATCCAGAAACGACCTTGAGCAGGTACAATGTACGGCTGGAGCATCACGGCGAATCCTGGGACAATCTGCTGAAGATAGCCCATCTGGTGAAAGAGTACCCGGATCTGCGGCTGTTCGTTCAGACAAATCCCGCCTTCTGCTGCCCCTCCCTGGTTACCGAGGCCATGGCCCGGCGAATCGAAGAGCTCACCGGTGTGCCGGTGGTTACCCTCACCTACGACGGCACGGGAAGCGTGAAGAACGACCGGATCGTTCCCTATCTGGCAGCTCTTCGGGAAGGGGCACAGCCCGGCCAGCGGTCGACCTCAGCGCTGCTCAGAGCGTCTCGATGAACTTCCGGACCACGCTCTGGAACTCCTCGGAGCAGATGTAATGCAGCCAGTGCCCGCAGTCTTCCAAGACCTCAATCCTTCCGTTTGGGAAGTATTCGCTGAAACGCGGTTGGTCGCTTGCCTGAGCGAAGGGAGATTCGCCCCCTGCGATCAGCAGGGCCGGACCGCCGTAGGGTTCATCAAAAATGGAAAAATCCGGACCCTGGAGGAATTCGCTGGATTTGAGTGCCGGCACGTTTAGTTTCCATCGGAAACCGGAATTACCTCGCTCCACGTTCATCTGCAGAAACTGCCGCACCTGCAGATCCGGTACGACCGACGCCATGGCTTCGTCGATCTCCCGCCGGTTTTTGTACGATGACAGGTCCAGGGACAGGGCTGCGAACTCCCGGGTAAAATCGGGCCGGTAGGCGCGGGGAAGGATGTCCACGACGATCAGGCCCTCAACGGCCTGCGGATGGGACAGGGCGAATCCCATGGCGACCAGGCCTCCCATGGAGTGTCCCAGGAGCACCGCCCGCTCCATCTTCCTCTGGCGCAGCCACTCGTAGAGGTCCCCGATCATAGCCACCAGGGTATGGGAATCGGAGTGGGGTGAGTCCCCGTGGTTACGCAGATCCAGAGCAAAGGGCCTGGAAAATCCGGACAGGTACTGAGCCGTGCCGACCCAGTTCTTGGAAGAGGCGAACAGGCCGTGGAGAATCACCACGGGAAGGCCCTGACCGCCGAACTCTCGGGTGTATAGATTCACCGCTTAAAACGGTCCCCAGCCGACAGCCACCGCCATCCTGTGACCTCCGTTTCCTCGGGCAACGATTCGAGAATTCCCTTCCAAACCGCCGCGCTCTTGAGGTGGTTGTCAGTATCGACGGAAACCGCCGATCGTTTCAACCACGGTAAATTTATTTTCAGCCGGCGCACACGGCCAGCAGGTACCAGGCAGCGTGGGGAATCCACTGTTCGCTCCAGCGCCAGCGGTGCTCGCCCTGGCGGGCGTAGGGTTCGGGGAGAAAGTCGATATCCTCTTCGTCGGCAAACCCTGCGGTGATGCCGTTGCAGATCCCCCCGAAGGTGTTGGGATAATCGGGTTCATATTCGGGATTGTTGCGGCCGAATCCGTGGAGCATGCAGGCGTCGAAAGGATTCAGGCCCAGGATCCAGTTCAGCTGATCCCGGGCGTAGGCTTCCAGGGTGTATGCCGGGTCGGGGGACAGCCGGGTTGTGTCCATCCGGGCAGCCGACAATTCGGCCGTTGCCATCCTGGCAGCTCCGGCCAGGGAGGCCAGACGCGCATCCTCTCCCTGCCACCAGTAGCCTGATTCATTGACGTGGGGGATGAAAAAGGCCGAGCGTTTCGGGCCTCCAAGGGATCGCAGGTACTGTCTGGCGTAGCCGAAGGGATTGGGGACCTCCGCGGTAACGATGAGCTCGAACATCAGGGAGGAGCGGACCGCGGCAGAGGCCCGTTCCCGCCTCGGCTCATCGGGCTCGATCTCGCAGTAGTGGAGCAGCGATATTACGGGCAGTCCGGCTTCGGCCGCGTGATAGAAGGGGCGTTCTCCCCCGCCGTCCGCCCGCCACCACCCTTGGAAATGTTCGTCTGCGCAAAGGCGGTCGATCAGTCCGGAGGCGCGCCTGCGGGCCGCGTTCAGGAAGCGATCCGCCTCCCCGATTCCGTGCAGGCGGGCGGCGTTGCAGAGTTCACTTGCCCTATGCAGCTCTGCTGCAGCCAGCAGGGCGCAGTAGTCGTCGATGATGTTTTCCCGCCCGTCGTCCAGGTATTCCAAATTGTGCGCCTCCAGGTGGTCAAATCCACTGACCGCTGCCTGAAGGTACTTCTCCGGCCCGAACTCCCGAGCTGCTCCAAGGGTGCCGGCCCTCGCCAGGGCGGCGATCGCCAAGCCTCCGCCCTGGCGGTAGCCGGCCTGGTAATCGTTGGACTTGTGCCCCTCCTGGGTGCGAAACGAACAGATCTCCCGCTGCTTGGGATCTTTTGACCACCTGTCAAATACGCCGATGTAGAAATACCCGGCCGGATCCTGCATGCGGACCAGGAAGTCCGCCCCGTAGAGTGCCTCTTCCAGCAATTCTTCTCGCAAGCTCTGCAGGGTGCTGACCTGCGCTCCCGCCCCGGCGGAAGCTTTTCGACAAAAGCGCTCCCGGGCTTCGAGGAAACTCCAAACCGCCATCGGCGCCTGTTGGGGATTCATGTAGTTGGCGTAGGAGAGGTGGCTGAGGTACTTGCTGATATCCCCGGAGGCGTCGTACCAGCCGCCGTGTACATCGACCCGATCGCTGCGCCGGCCCACAAAGCCGACTTCGTGATCCGCCTCATCATAGATGCCCGTGCAGCGCTGGGAGCGGAAGTACTGCAGCACCGCCGGCACGGTTCTGAGGAGGAGCAGGTCCTCCGCTACTTCGAAGGGTGCGGACATGAGGACGGGTGTGGTATCCGCGGTTGCAGTCGCAGAGGCGGGAACCTGAATCACAAACCGTCCTGATTTCACAAGATCGGAAAAATCCAGGCTCCAGAACACCCAGTCCCTCCAGCGGGCTACAGCTCCGATATAGCGGGCCACACCCTCAAACACCGTGTTCCCCGACTCGGACCCGATGACACGGAAGTCGAGGGAACGCTCCGGGAGACCGGCCCTTGCCCGGCTCCTGAGGACCGCCTTTTTTGCGGATCTTGTGTCGTAACCGATGTGGTTGATGAGGATTTCAATACTGGCCCGGGGTGCCGTACCCGTGGATGCAGCCATTCTGCGCGTACCTACTCTGAAAGGTAACCGGCCTTCAAGGAGAGCATTCGGCCGACGCTGTCCTTCAGGCCGCCGGGGCGGGAGCGCTTCAGCCACAGCTCCCGGTAGCGCTCGGTCAACTTCTCCAGCTCCGCGGCCAGATCCCGGCGCGCGGAAAGGGGGATCTCCTCTACAGTCAATCCGGGTGTGTCGAAACGTTCCCTGCCGAGGCGGGCGGCATGGGCCATCAGATCTGCGGTGAAGCCCAGCTCTTCCAGCAGTAGGTCCGCATCCCCGGCTCGGATATCGGCGTCCTGGAACAGGGAAAGGGCTTTTGCGATTCCCTTTTGCTCCCGGGAGAAATTGTAGCCCCGGAATCGCTTCAGCGCTTCCCCGTGGTACTGCTGTAGATCTAAAAGCAGCAGTGCCGCCAGCACGGCGGCGTTGTGCAGGCGCACGATCCCGTCGTCGTAGAGATTTCCGAGAAGCAGTAGCCCCCTGGCTGCGTTCCCGGTCTCATCCCGGAAAACATGCTCGGACAGGCAGGCTTCGATGTCCAGATTCGCAGCAGCATCAGGATTCCAGGCGGCTGCGGCGGCCAGCAGGTAGGGAGGATAGGAAATCGGGAGCTGCTGCCAATGCCCGTTGTCACCCCAGTCGGTGAGCAGCAGTCCGGAAGCTCCTGCGGCTCGACCTTCCCTTGCAGCGTTGAGGATGTTCCGCCTGGCGTTGTTCCAGCGGCCGCCCAGAGTGTTCCAGGAGGAGGTGCCGGGGCAAACGTAGAAGGGAACACCCGCGCGGGCGAACAGGCGGCTCTCCTTTGCAAAGGGATGGTCGGCCTCGTATCCCCAATCCAGGGCGATCACATCCTGTGGGAGCTCTTCGATCAGCTCGGGATAGTGAAGGATGATATCGCCGCAGAATTGCGTGATCTTGCCCCGGCCAGACAGCTCCTCGTGGATTTTGAGCATAAACTCCAGATACACCCGTCCCACCCCTCTGTGTTCGCAAGCCTCCTTACTCCGGCCAAGTCCCAGCTCGATGGGTTCATCCGCGCCCACGTTGATCATTTTGCTGGTGAAGTGGGGGAGCAGTTCGTCGTACAAGGTGCGCAGCAGATCGAGAGACCCGGGATCCAGGGGATTGAGGGTCGTGGGCTGGTGCCGGACTCCTCCCCAGGGATCAACGAAGCTGCCCGTAACTTCCGCCAGGCGGCTGTAGGGATCGTGCATGAGCCAGCGTTCCATGTGACCGAATGAGTTTTGGCAGGGGACCAGCTCCATGGCCCGAGCCGTGCAGTAGCGGTCCAGCTCCTCCGCCTCCTCCGGGGTGATGGGGGAGGCCTCCTGCCAGACGGTTTTGTGGGCGGCGTAGGCAAAGGTGTGCTCGGTGTACAGCTGAACCTGGTTGTATTTCAGTTCCGCCCAGAGGTCGATCAGATGTTTCACGGTCTCCATGGTCGGTACCCGGTCGCGGCTGATGTCCAGCATCACCCCCCGAACCGGCAACTCCGGCCTGTCCTCGATGCTGAGGCAGGGGATGCGTCCCGCTTCATCGGCCTGGCGGACCAGCTGGCGCAGGGTCATGAATCCGTAGAACAAACCGGACCTGCCCCCGGCGATCAGGCTCAGCTCATCAGGGCCGACTTCCAGCCGGTAGCTCTGTTCGCCCGCGACCAGTCCGGAGTCAATCCGGGCCGTCACGCCCTTCGGGTTCTCCGCTCCGATTGCAAAGCGGGAAAGTTCCGCCTCCAGGGTTGCGGGCAGGGTACACAGGCCGTCGAGTTGGACGATCTTCCTCGGCGCGGGGACCAAAACAGGATCTCTCATGGTTTCATCCCCGGCCTCCTGAATCCGGGACTCCCATGGTTACCTCTACCCGGTGTGCTCCGGCGTCGTCCAGCGGCGGAAGCAGATTGTCTTTCAAAGACCGGCCGTTCAGGCGGATCTCGGCCACACCTTTTGACAGATGATCGGGATTCCTCACTTCGATGCGGTAGCGGGCACCCCTGAAGGTGCGCTGCACAGTGAAGCCGTCCCAGTCCGGAGGTATGCAGGGGTCGATCCTCAAGCCCTCGTGCTCCGGCCGGATTCCCAGGATCCACTGGGAGATGGCGACGAAATTCCAGGCCGCTGTTCCGGTCAGCCAGGAGTTCTTTGCCTCTCCGGGCCGCACCGACTCCTTGCCGGCGATCATCTGAGCGTACACGTACGGCTCGGTCTTGTGGAGGGAACTCGAGTCCTCCAGATAGGCGGGGCAGATCTTGCGGTAGTACTCGAAAGCCCGCTCTCCCCGTCCGAGCATGGTTTCGGCGATCATGATCCAGGGATTGTTGTGGCAGAACACCCCCCCGTTCTCCTTGTATCCCGGCGGGTAGCTGGAGATCTCCCCGAGGTTCAGGTAGTAGCGGGAATAGGCCGGCCAGAGCAGCACGATCCCGTATTCGCTGTCCAGATGCTGCCGGACAGCGTCCAGGGCCGCGGGGGGATAGCCTTTCTCCATCCCGATCCCGGCCATGGAGCAGAATCCCTGCGTTTCGATAAAGATCCGTCCCTCCTCGTTTTCCCGGCTGCCGATTTTGGCCCCGCTGTGGTCGTACGCCCGGAGAAACCAGGCTCCGTCCCAGCCGTGCCCGGCCACCGCCTTTTCCATCGACTGCAGTGCTGCCTGTGCTTCCTTCGCCAGCTCCCGATGACCGCTGCGCCTACAAATCTCCTGGAACTCCCGACCGATATAGACGAACATCCCCCCGATCAACACGCTCTCGGCGATCCCGCTCTCTTTATTCTCCGTAGTCTGGAAGGATTCGTCCGGATCGGTGGAGTAGCAGTTCAGATTCAGGCAGTCGTTCCAGTCCGCCCTGCCGATCAAGGGAAGACCGTGGGGTCCCAGGTTCTCGACCACG
>Ga0307426_1002083_pt1 | contig 12704 bp, 24 predicted proteins | sample SalMarWE160340MG_FD_202165 | JGI IMG/M metagenome (GOLD analysis project Ga0307426, IMG submission 202165) | Salt marsh sediment microbial communities from the Plum Island Ecosystem LTER, Massachusetts, United States - WE1603-40 | ecosystem: Environmental > Aquatic > Marine > Intertidal zone >... | reverse complement strand
GGCCGGGTCCCTTCACATACACGGACACGGTCTTCATCCCGACCGAGGCGGCTTTCTTGGCTGCATCCTCCGCGGCTATCTGAGCCGCGAACGGAGTGCCTTTACGGGTCCCCTTGAACCCCTTCGTTCCGCCGCTGGACCACGCGACTACGTTACCGCCGTTGTCGCTGATCGTAATTATAGTGTTGTTGAAAGTGGCCTGTATGTTGACAATACCTTGCTCAACAAACTTTTTAGCCTTCTTCTTTCCGCTTTTTTTAGTCGCCATCCGTTATCTCCAAAAAATTATTTCCCTGCTTTCTTCTTCTTTGCTATTGCCGTGCCGCGCGGGCCTTTTCTCGTCCTGGCATTCGATTTCGTTTTCTGACCTCTCGTAGGGAGTCCCGTTCTGTGCCTGATACCCCTGTAGCACCCTATCTCTATCAGACGTCTTATATTCGACTGCACGTCTTTTCTCAGCTCACCCTCTACCGTGTACTTGTTCTCAATCAAGTCTCTTATTGCGGCTACTTCCTGGTCGGTAAGGTCTTTAGCCTGCGTATTGAGGTCAATGCCGGCCTCGCTAAGTATCTGATTCGAAGTAAACCGGCCAATCCCGAATATGTAGGTTAGTCCGACCTCTATTCTCTTGTTAAGTGGTATGTCTATACCAGCTATTCTAGGCATCTATGAATCCCTCCTAACCTTGCTTTTGTTTATGCCTCTTGTTGGAACAAATGACTCTTATTACGCCCTTTCTTCTTATAATTCTGCATTTGTCACAAATCTTTTTTACCGATGCTCGTACTTTCACTTCTTTTCACCCCGCTCAAATCATTTTTTCAGCCTGTAAGTTATCCTGCCCTTCGTCAGATCATAGGGGGAAATTTCAAGCTTAACCTTGTCACCAGGCAGTATACGTATAAAACGGGTCCTCATCTTTCCCGATACATAAGCGAGAACCTCATGCCCGTTTTCTATTTCCACCCTGAACATCGCGTTAGGCAGCGCCTCAAGCACGGTTCCTTCAAATTCTATTCTTTCTTCTTTAGCCATAATCTTGTGTTTACTGCGTCAATACCTCCGGACCGTTCTCGGTAACAGCCACAGTGTGCTCGAAATGAGCCGAGAGCGTGCCGTCTACCGTGACGGCGGTCCATCCGTCTCTGAGTATTTTGATGTCCGGCCTGCCGACGTTCACCATGGGCTCTATCGCTATTACCATTCCGGGTTTTAATCTAACCCCCTTTGCGTGACCGCCGTTCTCCGGGACAAAGTTCGGGACCTGCGGGTCTTCATGTAGATGCTTGCCTATCCCGTGCCCTACGAACGACCTGACTATGGAGAACCCCTCCTGCTCCACGTGCTTTTGAATCGCGCCTGATATCTCGAACAGTCTGTTATTCGGACAGGCTTTGTCTATGCCCATAAAAAGGGACTCCTCCGTTACTTTGAGAAGCCTTTTCGCCTGGGGGGATATATTCCCTACGGGCACCGTTACAGCCGAATCACCGAAGAAACCGTCTACACTGACGCCGAAATCAAGTCCGACTATATCTCCTTCCTTGAGTACCTTCTTTTTGGAAGGGATGCCGTGCACAACCTCTTCGTTCACGGCGAAACAGACTGAAGCCGGATAGTTCGAATACCCCTTGAACGCCGGCTTTGCCCCTTTCTTTACCGCGAGTTCTTCGGCCATTTTGTCCAAGTCCCAAGTCGAGACCCCGGGAACCACCTGTTCTTTCAGCTTCCTCAGAGTTTCGACGACTATTTGTGCGGCATAGCGCATTTTTTCGATCTCTTCCTTATTCTTCAAGTAAATCATGCAGTTAAACCCGATAAGACCTTATCGATCCTATCAAAAACCTCGTCAATTGTCCCCATTCCTTCAACTTCGTACAGTACGCCTTCGTTTTCGTAATATGACTTCAAGGGCTCGGTCTGGCTGCGGTAGACCTCGAGCCTTTTCCTCACAACTTCCTCGGTATCGTCTTCCCTTCCCTCGATCTTCTGACGCTCGAGGATTCTGTTCACTATCTCCTGGTCATTAACTTCTATCGAAACAACCGCATCGATTGACTCTCCTTCCGAGTTGAGCATTTCGCTCAGCGCCTCTGCCTGAGGAACCGTCCTCGGAAATCCGTCGAGCATAAAACCTTTCTGGGCGTCCTTTTCGCTTATTCTGTCTTTAATAATTCCTATTACCACTCCGTCCGGGACCAACTCTCCTTTGTCCATATAGGACTTTGCCAGCTCTCCCAGCTCCGTCTTGTTTCTGACCGCGGCCCTCAGCATGTCACCCGTAGAGACGTGGGCCGTACCGTATTTGTCCGCTATCTTATTCGCCTGTGTCCCTTTACCAGCCCCCGGAGGACCAAACAGTATCAATCTCATAAATAAAGCTCCGTGTTTAAATATTGTATCTTCGGGGTCCCTTCATCCCGCCTTTCTTCACGAATCCCTCATAACTGTGAGTAATCAGGAACGACTCGACCTGCTGAACGAAGTCGAGCGTAACTCCAACTACAATCAGAAGTGATGTGCCTCCGAAATAAAACGGAAGGTTGAAAGGCTCCCGCTGAAGGAATGTCGGTATTACACATACAAAAGCGACATATACGGCGCCGATGAATGTGATTCTTCCCAGAATTCTATCTATGTACTCAGATGTCTTCTTCCCCGGCCTAATTCCGGGAATAAAACCCCCGTTTTTTCTTAAGTTCTCCGCTAAATCATCAGGATTATATATAATTGCAGTATAGAAATACGCGAAGAATATAATAAGAGCGGCAAATATAATATTATACACAATTATATTTTGAAACAGTATATCCGACATATCCCTCAGGAACGGCACATTGATAAATGTAAGCACCGTAGCCGGGAATATCAGAAGCGACGAAGCGAAAATCGGGGGAATAACCCCTGCCGTGTTTGTCTTAAGCGGTAGGTGCGAGGACTGGCCTCCGTACACCTTCCTGCCGACGACCCTTCTCGGATACTGAACCGGTATCTTCCTGTATGAGCGCTCGACGAATACTATGAATCCGACAATAAATGCGAGCAGAATAAATATCAAAGCTACGCCGAACACGGTCATCTCACCCGTGCTCACGAGTCTGACTATATCCCAAAAGCCGCCTGGCAGCCCTACGATGATTGACGCTGCTATGATCAGCGAAATGCCGTTTCCGATTCCTCGCTCCGTTATCTGCTCTCCAAGCCACATAACAAAGAGGGAGCCCGCCGTGAGCGTCAGAACCGTTATAAATCTGAAAGACCATCCGGCCTCCTTTACCACGGCCGCTCCGGAGCCTATGCCGCCTTCGAGCGTGATGGCAAGCATAAATCCCTGCACGACGCAAATAAGAACCGTACCGTATCTGGAATACTGGTTTATCTTCCTTCTTCCGGCCTCCCCTTCCTTTTGCATGGCTTCCAGCGAAGGAAACGCCTTTACGAGAAGAGACATGATAATCGAGGAGGTAATGTAAGGCATGACGCCCAGAGCAAAAACAGAAGCCCGCTGGAGCGCTCCTCCCGAAAACATATTCAAAATGTCAAAGATCGTGCCCCGAGTCTGGTCGAAAAGCTTTACTATCTGCTCAGGATCTATTCCGGGTATCGGGACAAACACGCCCAGCCTGTAAACGACAAGCATCAGTGCGGTAAACAACAAGCGTTTATTAAGCTCAGGTATTCTAGGAATAGCACTTACGTTTCTATTCATATAATATCTGCCTTACCGCCTTTGTCCTCAATCTTCTTCGCGGCGCTTTTACTGAACGCGTCCGCTTTAATCGTGAGGGCTTTTTCTATCTCACCGTTGCCGAGAATCTTTACCGGATTCTTGCCTTTAATCAGACCCGCGCCGATAAGCTCCTCGCGTGAGACAACATCTCCTTCCTTGAATTTGTTGTTGAGGTCCTTTACGTTTACCAGGTCATATCGCTCCTTATTACGGCTCGTGAAGCCACGTTTCGGCGACCTGAGCTTTAATGCGGTCTGACCTCCCTCGAACCACGGGGATACCCTGCCTCCCGACCTCGATCTCTGTCCCTTGTGACCTCTGCCGCTCGTCTTTCCGGTGCTGCCGGTTCCTCTACCGATTCTCTTTTTCTCTTTTTTCGATCCCGGCTGCGGGGATAAATTACTAAGCATTGTTAATTAACCTCAATCTCAAAATTTTTATTGCGTCTCGTGTCACACCATTTTTCGAAAGCTGCGTTTATATAAATGAGTCTCAATTCAAGTAAGACTTGGGAAGGTCCAGATCGCTGACTTCCTTACCTCTGATCTTAGCCACATCTTCCGGCATCCTTAGCATTGCCAATCCGTTTATAGCGGCCTTGACGACGTTCAGGGGGTTTGTGGACCCTACGACTTTGGACAGTATGTCGTGAATACCCGAAAGCTCTACAACCGCTCTGACCGCGCCGCCGGCGATAACTCCCGTACCAGGCGAGGCGGGCTTCAGCATGACCCTGCTCGACACGTGCTCGCCGATGACCTCATGGGGTATCGTTGTACCCTTTATAGGAACCCTTATCAGGCTTTTCTTGGCTTTCTCTATGGCTTTTCTTATCGCGTCGGGCACTTCGTTTGATTTTCCCAATCCAACACCGATCAAGCCATCGGCGTTTCCGACGACTGCAAGCGCGGTAAAATGAAACCTTTTACCGCCTTTGGTAACCTTCGCAACTCGCCTGATATGTACGACTTTTTCCTTTAGATCATATTCGGTTGGATCAATTATTTCTTTCTGCAATTATACCTCCGGCAAAAACCTGTATTTCTATTCTTTCTCAAAACTTCAAGCCCGCTTCCCTAGCCGCATCCGCAAAGGATTTTATCCTTCCGTGGTACGGATAACCGCCGCGGTCAAATGATACCAGTTCAATACCCTTGGAAACCGCAAGCTCACCAAGATGCTTGCCCACTATCTTCGCGGCGTCCACCTTCTTGACCTTTTCCTTGGTCAATGCTTCCCTGATCTGGGGAGTCCGAGAAGAAGCGGAGACCAGAGTGGTCCCGTTAACGTCGTCGATTATCTGCGCATATATATGCTTTGACGATTTGAACACAGACAACCTGGGTCTTTCAGCGCTTCCGCTTATCTTTCTCCTGACCCTAGAATGCCTCAGGTTCTTTTTACTTTTTCTGCTTACTCTTTTCATTATGCTTTTGCACCTGCCTTACCAGGTTTTAGCTTTAGCTTCTCGTCCGAATATCTGACTCCCTTTCCTTTGTAGGAGTCCGGCGGCCTGAGCTCTCTCATCCTGGCAGCCGTCTGACCAAGCACCTGCTTATCGATGCCCTGCAGTATCACCCTTGTTCCCCTTTCCTCTACCTGAGCGGATATTCCTCCGGGAAGTGAAAATTCGACCGGATTCGAATAACCGAGATGAAATTTAAGCGCGTCTTTCCCAACAGGCTCCGCTCTGTATCCGACTCCCACAATCTCCAGAGTTCTGGTAAATCCGTCGCTCACTCCGGTAACCATATTGGACAAGATTGAACGCGTCAGACCGTGAAGGGCTTTTATCCGCTTCTCGTCATTCTTTCTATCAACTACAATCTTTTCATCTTCCAGCTTTGCGCTAATACCGTCGGGAATATCCCAAGAAAGCTTACCCTTGCCGCCTTCAACCTCCACAAGGCTGTTCTTGAAATTAATTTTTACCCCGCCGGGTACTGTAATAGGTTTTCTGCCAATTCGAGACATTAAAACTACCTCACAAAATAGAACAAATAAGCTCTCCGCCGACACCCTCATGGCGTGCTTCGGAGCCCGTCATAATCCCCTTGGAAGTGGATAGTATACAAATTCCAAGCCCTTCCTTGATACGGGGTATTTTATTCTTGTTTACGTACACCCTTCTGCTCGGCTTACTTATTCTATTAATCTCTTTTATTACACTCTCTTTTTCCGCTGTATAGGAGAGGACTATGTTAATTGTCTTAAAGCCCTCTTCTTCGCCGATCTTGTAATCTGCTATATATCCCTGTTCCTTTAATATTCTTCCAAGCTCGACTTTTAACTTTGACATAGGAATCGACACGGTTTTGTGACCGGCTATAAGGCCGTTCCGTATCCTTGTCAGCATGTCCGCTATTGGGTCCGTCATAGTTTTACTCGCCTCTTAATTTCTTGTTTCTTAATCGAATGTTCAATTGACCTTAACTATTACCAGCTCGATTTTCTTACGCCCGGTATTTTCCCGTGGCTGGAAAGCTCCCTGAAACAAAGCCTGCACATGTCAAATTTGCGGAGAAACCCCCGCGGCCTGCCGCAGAGCGGGCAGCGGTTTCTGCTTCTTACCGAAAATTTCGGCTTCCTCTTCGATTTTTCCATTAATGCTTTTCGCGTCATTAAATCCCTCTCTTAATTGGCCGCAAACGGCATACCAAACTCTTCAAGCAGCCCTTTGGCTTCTTCATCCGTCTCTGCGGTCGTCACCATGCTGATATTCATACCTTTCGCGTACTGCACCTTGCTGTAGTCTATTTCCGGGAAAATTATCTGCTCTCTAAGGCCAAGCGTGTAATTGCCCCGTCCGTCAAACGCCTTGGGGGAGACACCTCTGAAGTCCCTCACGCGCGGCAGAGTCAGATTAATGAGCCTGTCAAGGAACTCGTACATCATATCCCCGCGGAGAGTAACAGAGCATCCTACTGGCACTCCCTCTCTCAGCTTGAATCCGGCTATCGAATTCTTCGCGGCCCTGACGACCGGCTTCTGTCCCGTGATCTGGGTAAGCTCCTGAACAGCCTCGTCTATAACTTTTTTATCCCTGCCCGCATCACTCAATCTGCCGAGTCCCATATTAACAACGACCTTTTCGATCTTGGGAATTTGCATAGGGTTCTGATACGAGAACCTAGTCTTGAGCGAAGGGACTATCTTGTCCGTGTAAACTTCTTTCAGTCTGGGCGCCATTATTTGCCGATCTCCTCACCGCTCTTTTTGCTGTACCTGACCTTCTCACCGCTAGTCAGCACCTTTCGCCCGGTACGCACGGGCTGTCTGTCCGACGGGTCCAGATGCATCAGGTTTGACAAATGTATCGGAGCTTCCTTCTCGACGATTCCCCCGGTGGGGTTCTTCTGAGACTGACGCTCGTGACGCTTGACGATATTCAGCTTCTCGATGAGCGCCGCATTTTTGTTCTTCAGCACCTTAATAACTTTTCCCGTCTTCCCTTTTTCCTTTCCGGCCGTAACGATCACCGTATCGCCTGACTTGATATGTAATTTCTTCTTAGTCGCGGAAGCCACTTTACACCACCTCCGGAGCGAGAGAAATGATCTTCATAAAGCCTTTTGTACGTAACTCTCTTGCTATGGGGCCGAAAACGCGGGTTCCCATAGGCTCGTTTTCTTTATTAATGAGAACGGCGGCATTATTATCGAACCTAACGTATGAGCCGTCCGCTCTTCTCTGTTCTTTACGCGTGCGCACTATAACAGCCTTGTGCACGGATCCCTTTTCAACTTTTGAGTTGGGGATAGCCTCTTTGATCGAAACGACTATAATATCCCCAAGCCGAGCGTATTTCCTTCCGGAGCCACCTAGCACTTTTATACAATAGAGACTTTTAGCCCCGGTATTGTCGGCGGAATCGAGATATGATGTAGATATTATCACTCTTCAGTCCCTCCAAGTCTCTCCTCGGCCTCTTCTATCTCGAGCTGAATACCGTGCTCCAGAATCTTGCTGACTCTCCACCTTTTCGTCTTACTGAAAGGTCTCGTCTCGATTATCAGGACCTTGTCGCCGACGTGGCACTGTTCGTTTTCGTCGTGGGCCTTGAACCTGGTGTTCTTTTGTACCGCTTTTTTATACCTGGGATGTTTTACGATATGTATAACATCCACGACGACGGTTTTATCCATCTTGTCGCTGACAACGGTCCCGATCTTGGTTTTGTATTTACCTCTTGTCATCTAATCAACTTCTCCCTGTAACGAGTTCCTTCTCTTTCATAACCGTGAGCACACGCGCGTAGTCTTTTTTGAGCTGTCCTATCCTGGCTATATTCGTCGTCTGCTGTGTGCTTATCTGTATCCGAAGATTGAATATTTCTTCAGCCAGTTCCTTTTTTTTCTTGGACAATTCGCTGTCTGTCAATTCTCTTATCTCACTTGCCTTCATCCCAATATGTCCCCCTCTTCCCTCGAGACCATGCGCGTCTTGACGGGCAGCTTGTGAGAGGCAAGCCTGAACGCTTCCTTGGCGAGCTCATGAGTCAGACCGCTCATCTCATAGATCATCGTTCCCCTTCTGACGGGGGCAACGTAGCTGTCCACATCCCCTTTACCTTTACCCATTCTGGTCTCGGCCGGTTTTTTCGTAACCGCCTTGTGCGGGAATACGCGTATCCAGAGCTTGGCTCCTCTTCTCACGTGCCTTGTGATAGCGATACGCGCGGCCTCGATCTGGCGGGAGGTAAGCTTACCCCCTTCGACGGACTGAAGTCCGTACTCGCCGAAGGCTAGTGAAGCGCCTTTCGTCGCCTTGCCCCTGATTCTTCCCTTATGCAGCTTTCTGTATTTTGTGCGTGACGGTTGTAGCATTTTTAATCACCATTAAATAATTTGCTTGCTTCTTTTCTCCAGAACCTCACCTTTAAAAATCCAAACTTTAACCCCTATAATTCCGTAAGTGGTCCTTGCTTCGGCAAAACCGTAGTCTATATCGGCTCTTAGCGTCGCAAGCGGGACCCTGCCCTCTCTGTACCACTCCTTTCGCGCTATTTCGGCTCCGCCGAGTCTGCCGGATACCATAATTTTTATACCCAGCGCTCCCAGTCGCATAGCGGAGGATATGCCTCTTTTCATCGCACGCCTGAACGCGACTCGTCTTTCTATCTGCAGGGCCACGTTCTCGGACACCAGCTGCGCGTCTATTTCGGGGCGCTTTACTTCCCTTATATCGAGATAGATATCCTTTCCCGTCATTTTGGAAAGTTTTTGCCTGAGGGCTTCGATCTCCTGCCCCTTTCTGCCGATAATCATTCCGGGACGCGCTGAATTAATAACTATCCTGACTCGTTCCGAAGCCGCCCTTTCAAGCTCTATTCTGGATATGGCGGCCTGATAGAACTGCTTTTTTATAAGATTCCTGATCTTGAGGTCTTCATGCAGAAGATCTCTGTACCTCTGCTTTTCGGCATACCATTTTGAGTCCCATGTTTTTGTAATTCCCAGTCTGAGTCCTATCGGACATACCTTTTGGCCCACTTTAAAGCCCCCTTTCTTCTAATACTATTGTTATGTGGCTCATTCTTTTTTTCCTGGTATCGGCCCTGCCCCTGGCTCTCGGTCTCAGCCTTTTAAGCGTCGGCCCCTTAGAAGCGTAAGCCTCTTTCACATAGAGCGTCTCGGTATCCCCGTGTCCTTTCTCGGCGGCGTTGGCGACTGCCGATTTGAGCACCTTGGCAATGTCCGGAGCAGACCTCTTACGGAGCGCCGAGAGTATGGTAAAAGCGTTCTCGACACCGTTACCCCTTATCAGGGCAAGCACCGGACCCAGCTTCTTGGGAGAGGCCCTGTAATATTTTTTTACCGCACGTGATACCATTTCTTTACCTTCCAATTATTTTTTACCCTTGCCGCCGATTTTCACCTTTTTGTCTCCGGCGTGGCTGCTGAAAGTGCGCGTCGGCGAAAACTCACCGAGCTTATGTCCGACCATATGTTCAGACACATAGACGGGTATGAACTTCCTGCCGTTGTGTACCGCGAAAGTAAGCCCAATCATATCAGGCGTGATCATGGAGCTTCTGGACCACGTCTTTATGATGCGGGAACTCCCAGCGGCCTTTTCGGCTTCTACTTTTTTCTGCAGCTTTTCGCTGACAAAAGGCCCTTTTTTACTCGATCTCGGCATAACTTCTCCTTAATCCATTCCGTAGCCAACTCTTCTACGTTTTACTATAAACTTGTCCGTTCTCTTGTTTCTTCTTGTCTTGTATCCTATCGTAATCCAGCCCCATGGTGAAACAGGATGCGGGTTTCCCTTGGTAGCTTTACCCTCTCCTCCGCCGTGGGGATGGTCGACCGGGTTCATTGCCACACCTCTAACGTGAGGCCTTTTCCCGAGGTGTCTTTTCCTGCCGGCCTTTCCGAGGGAAACAAGCTCGTGCTCCGAATTCCCGATCTTTCCGACGGTCGCGGCGCAGTTTAAATGAATCCGTCTTATTTCTCCAGAGGTCATTTTAACCTGCGCGTAATCGCCTTCCTTGGCGACGACCTGCGCCGAAGAGCCCGCGGCCCTGGCAACCTTGCCTCCGCCTTTGGGCTTGAGCTCGATATTATGAACGATCGTACCCACCGGGATGCTTCTAAGCGGAAGAGAGTTCCCTACGGATACTTCCGCATTTTCACCCGCCATTACAGTATCGCCTAATTTGATGCCGTCCGGAGCCAGAATGTATCTCTTCTCCCCGTCAGCGTAATTAAGTAGAGCAATTCTCGCCGAACGGTTAGGATCGTACTCGATCGTGACGACTTTGGCGGGAACATCGTATTTATCCCTTTTGAAGTCAACAATCCTGTAAAGGCGCTTATGTCCGCCTCCGCGCTGGTAGCTTGTCACTCTCCCCTGAGTATTCCTGCCGCCTCTCCTTTTATTGGGAGATGTGAGCGGTTTGTGGGGCTTATCGGTCGTGATATCCGCAAAATCAGAACCCGACCTGAACCTGGTGCCCGGACTCGTGGGATTGAACTTTTTAATACCCATTATTAAACTCCCTCAAAAAACTCAATTACTCCTTCCTTGACCTGAACATATGCTTTCTTTATGGACGATCTCCTGCCGGCAATACGTCCCATCTTTTTTACTTGTTTCCCAGTGGTTATGAGAGTTCTTACCTTACCCACCTTAACATTGAATATCTTCTCGACAGCGTTCCTGATCTCGCTTTTGTTCGATGCCTTGTCCACGGCGAAAACATACCAGTTGGACTCCCTAAGATCGGATGATTTTTCGGTAACGAGCGGACGCTTTATCATGTGCCTGGGGTCTTTCAATTTTTCAGTACCTCCTCGGCACGCTTTATCGCGTCTTCCGTAAGCACGAGAGCGTCGTATTTTAAAATATCGTATACATTGATGCCTTCTATCTTTATTACTTTTACGTTCTTAATATTCCTAGACGACTTGAGAAGATTACCGTCGTCATCGCTTACTACAATCAGCGCGGACTTGAGCTCGAATGTTTTGACAAAATCCGCGACCTGCTTTGTCTTGATCTCCGGTAAAGTGAAATCATTAACAACCACTATCACGCCTTCCCCCTGCTTGTATGAGAGAGCGCTTATGAGCGCCTGTTTCCTGGTCTTTTTATTAAGCGGATAAGACCAGTCCTTAGGCTTGGGCCCGAAGACTACCGCGCCTTTTCTCCACTGCGGGGACCTGATGCTTCCCTGACGAGCGCGTCCGAGATGTTTCTGCCTCCACGGCTTTCTGCCGCCGCCACTTACTTCACCCCTTTCTTTGGTAGAAGCCGTACCGGCCCTCTTTTTGGCCAGCTGCCAGTTCACCACATCGTGAAGCAGATGCTTTCTGACCGGAGCCTCGTATATCGCGGGGTCAAGGTCGACACTGCCGACTTTCTTCCTGTTCAAATCGTAAACATCAAGCTGCGGCACTTTCTACACTCCCTTTAGTCGATCTCTTAATTATCACCAAGCCGCCCTTGGGCCCGGGTACGGAACCCTTGACTATTATCAGATTATTCTCCGCATCCACCTTGTACACGCTCACATTGCGTACGGTAACCCTTTCGTTCCCGAGGCGTCCGGGCATCTTGATACCCTTCCATACCTTTGCGGGATAAGAGGCCTGACCTATACTGCCGGGTCTTCTGTGCGCCATACCGCCGTGAGAAGCGGGCTGACCCCTGAAGTTGTGTTTTTTCATAACGCCCGAGAAGCCTTTTCCCTTACTCGTTCCCACTACGTCTACGGCTTCGCCTTCCTGAAAAATATCGGCCGTGATTTCATCGCCGGGATTATAATCGCCTTCTGAAGCAGCGAACTCCATAACGTGTCTCTGGGGCGCGACGCCGGCCTTTTTAAAATGACCCATCATGGGCTTCGCAACCCTCTGAGGCTTTAGTTCTTCAAAGCCGATCTGGACGGCGTCATAGCCGTCTTTCTCAGACGTTTTTTTCTGAAGAACGTAACACGGACCGGCTTCGATCACGGTCGCAACGACCGCCGTACCGTTATCCGTGAATAACTCTGTCATTCCCAATTTTTTACCAATTATTCCTTCAATCATAACAATTACGATCCTGTTAGCTTTATCTCGACCTCAACACCAGAAGCAAGGTCGAGCTTCATAAGCGCGTCGATTGTCTGTTGTGTAGGCTCGAGTATATCAACAAGCCTTTTATGTGTTCTGATTTCAAAATGCTCTCTTGAATCCTTATCCACGTGGGGTGATCTCAATACGCAGTAACGACTGATATGGGTGGGAAGGGGAACAGGTCCCGCGACCCTCGCTCCAGTCCTTTTCGCAGTATCCACGATCTCCACAGAAGACCTGTCGAGCAGTCTGTGGTCAAACGATTTCAGTTTTATTCTTATCTTAGCAGCACGATTCATATATAACTTCCCTTAATGCAATCACTCCATGATTTTGGTTACCACGCCTGCACCCACGGTTCTTCCGCCCTCTCTTATGGCGAACCTCAACTGCTCCTCCAGTGCTACCGG
>Ga0307426_1002082_pt1 | contig 12704 bp, 13 predicted proteins | sample SalMarWE160340MG_FD_202165 | JGI IMG/M metagenome (GOLD analysis project Ga0307426, IMG submission 202165) | Salt marsh sediment microbial communities from the Plum Island Ecosystem LTER, Massachusetts, United States - WE1603-40 | ecosystem: Environmental > Aquatic > Marine > Intertidal zone >... | reverse complement strand
CTGGTGTCATGGGGAGATGATAAGCTGGCCGCAGCGGTCACAGCGGATATCGCTGAGATCCTGAGTATAACCGGTGAGCCCCAGCACGTCCGTATATTTCGCTGGGAAAAGGCCATGCCTCAGTACACCGTTGGACACGAGGAGAAGCTCTTCCGCATCGAGCAGGGACTATCGAAACTGCCCGGCCTCTACCTGACGGGCAGCGCCTATCGAGGGATCGGGATCAGCGACTGTGTGCACCAGGGAGAGCTGACTGCCGAACAAGCCCTGGAATATATCAAAAGATAATATCCTCTTATCTCTGACCCTTTCAAGCGTAAATAGTCAGGAAAGATGGATTGACAACGCAACCAAGCGGTAGTATTATTATAGCAAAATGGTATCGGAGGTACACCATGCCTGCCTTATTGATCAAAGACATGCCCCCTGAGGTGCACAAGTGGTTGAAAGCGGAGGCGGAAAGAAATCGTCGTTCCATGACGCAACAGGCCATCTGTGTTTTTGAGGAGAGGATGCGCCGTTTCCAACCCTTGAGCTTTCCTCCTCCGACGCGGACACGGACGCCTTTGACCGCGAAATTTATCGATCAAGCCAAGCGCGAAGGCCGTTTATGATCGTTGTGGATTCGAATATCATCGCGGCGCGAAACCTCACCAGCGTTCTGACCTCGAAAGCTGAGAAGCTTGAACAAAAGGACTCGGTATGGATTGCACCTCTCCTCTGGCGATATGAGTTCCAGAACATCCTGGCTACGGCGATTAAAACCAAACAAATCACCTCTGAACAGGCCTTAGGCGTTTGGCAGCGGGTATCCGCCATCTTGATGGAGAACGAATCAGAACCTTCCCCAGTCAGGGTGATCGAACTCGTCGCTCATTATGGAATCACCGCCTATGACGCGCAGTTTGTTGCGCTGGCCATGGAAATGGGAATCCTCTGCGTCACCGAGGACCAGGAGCTGCAGGAAAAATTTCCGGCTATTGCGGTTTCTATAGAGGGATTTTTAAAACCCGTGTCTGCTGATGGTGTTCGCGAGAGGAAAGAATCATATCGGGCGCGCAAGGGAAAACGGTAGCAGAGGCGGTAGAGTAATGGATGTATTTCACTCCCTCTTTTCAGGATGTATATAAAATAAAGAAGGGATTATGAGGATATGAAGACAGCAGGGGAATACAAAGAGAAGATATTTTCGATGAAGAAAAACGTGTACATGGACGGCCAGGTCGTGGGCCGGGACGATCCAAAGCTGCAACCCGGCATCAATACGGTCTGTCTGACCTATGACGCCCAGACCGACAGTGACGCAAAGATTCGGGATCTGGCCACCGCCACATCCCACCTGAACGGCGCGACCATCAGCCGCTTTGCGCACTGCCATCAATCCGTGGATGATCTGCTCAAGAAGCAGGAGATGACCCGGCTCCTGTGTCAAAAGACCGGCAGCTGTATCCTGCGCTGCATGGGTATCGATGCCGTGAATGCCCTCAGCGTGGCCACCCACGAGGTGGATCAAAAGAAAGGGACCGACTATCACCAGCGTTTTTTGAACTACCTGGCATATTTCCAGGAAAACGATATCGCCAGCACCTGCGCCCAGACCGATGTCAAGGGGAATCGAAAGTTGAGGCCCCACCAGCAGGAAGACCCGGATCTATATGTACGAATCGTGGAACAACGGCCGGACGGCATTATCGTCAACGGCGCCAAGGCCCACATAACCATGGCCGCTATTGCCGAGGAAATCATCGTCGTCCCCACGCGGGTTATGACGCCGGATGACGAGGGATGGGCCGTATCCTTCGCCATTCCGGCCGATACCGAGGGGGTGAAGCTGGCTACCTTGGGGAAATATCCGATTCCGAGGCACCAGCTCCATGCGCCCTTCCCTACCTACGGAAGCTGTGATTCCATGGTGATCTTCGACAACGTCTTCGTGCCCAATGAGCGGGTCTTCCTCTGCGGCGAACACGAGTTCGCCGGACGCCTGGCCTTGCTCTTCGCCCTCTATCACCGTCATTCCTACACCGGGTGTAAACCGGCCATCACCGATGTGCTCATGGGAATGACCGCCCTGGTCGCCGAATATCTGGGCATTGAAAAGGCCCAGCACATCAGGAGAAATCTGGTGGACCTCATCGCCGTAGCCGAGCTGGTCTACGGCGCTGGCCTGGCCTCGGCCTATACCGCCCATGAGACCTCGTCAGGCACCTGGGAACCCAACGTGGTCTACTGCAACGTGGGTCGAAGACATGCGGGTATGCACATCTATGAGGAATACGAAAAGCTCTGCGAGGTTGCCGGGGGACTGTGCGCCACCCTCCCCATGGAACGGGACTTTTTTAACGATGAGATCAAAGACTACTTGAACAAGTACATCATGCGCCGGGCTGATATCCCTGCTGAAAACCACCACAGAATATATCGTCTCATCATGGACTACATCGTCTCAGCCCAGGGAGCCAGCAAGCTCATCAGCGGGGTGCATGGAGGCGGTTCACCCATCATGGAAGAAATCGCCATCTACGGCAACTACGACATGCAGAGCAAGAAACAGATCGCCAAGGATCTGGCGGGGATACAGGATAAAAAATAACAGGAATTATACAGGCGAGCTGGTCAATGAACTCGCAAAGAAGGGGCCTTTCTGGCAATTAGGAAAACAATAAATCCCGGTTCATGATCGCATAGGTCAAGTAATTTCTTTCGACTTTTCAGTTCATGTAACGTTGCTCATGAGGCATTGAGCATTTCGCCCGCCGAATACTCAATCGCTTCCAGGGGGTTGTTAGCTTTCTAGCTTACTTCTAAGGGGCTTTGTTCAGCTGCATTCCAATTATTGCCTGTCCATTCGTATCTCTTCCAATGTGAACTTGCAGCTAATATTCCCTCCCAATCAGTGTAGTATACTTTTATTGTTCCTTCTTTTTCGAATTCGACTTTGAACGAAAATGAGAAGCCGTCTCTATATCCTACTGGATGTCCCTTGTTATCTTTTACTACCAATCGATCGGGAATTTCTTCCTTTCGGGAATATACGGTATATTTCTCCTTCAGCTGCCTGATCACTTCGTCTTGGAGAGCTCGTGGGTTTTCTTTGATCGTTGGCGAAAGTACAACCCAGGAGAAAGTCGTTCCTTCCGCGAAATGTATGTGCTCAGGAGTGTTTTCTAGTATTCTGCTCGCCAAAAGCTTAATTTGTATTTCGGTGAGTTTATTAGCATTCGTTGCTTTTCCCCAGGCTTGAGAACAGCTAGTCGGTCCCAAGAGTGTCAAAAGTACCACAGTGAGGCTCCATATGGTGCGTCTCGTATTATTAATCATGCGTACTATCTCTATCTCCTTCAAACGAGACTAGCTTGAGTTATGCCTCGTATGATAATCGTTTGTTCTGCGTGGTGACGGTGTTTCTCTATATAAATAGAACAACAAATTGCAGCTTTCTACTCACACCATGGTAACCATCGTGGTGTGTGTTAGCGAATACGGCACACTGCCGTATATCATACCGTTCACCCTCCGCCGAAGCCGATCTTGACCTCGCCGTCAGTAACGAGAACGGGGACTATCTTATGTGCGCCCGCCAGGCGCATCCATTCCTTTTCCGCCTCCGGGTTGTCTGCGATGCTGATCTCCTTATAGGGGACGCCGCGCTCTTCAAGGTCACGCTTGGCCTCCTCGCAAAAACGACAATCCGGTTTCGTATAGATAATCACCTCTTTTTCTTCAGCGGGGATTTCACGTCGTTGATCGAAACCGTAAAACCGCTCAACAACAAACTGGACATACCGCAGACATTTATCCTGCCAAATCCCTGATTCCAGAAAGTTGCGGTATTCCCCTGGTTCGGAAAAATCGATCCCTATGAGCTGGCGGCACGAGATGGCGCCGAACTCATCCTTAAAGCCTCTCACCAGCTCATCGGCATCAAGGCGGGCCTGGTGACGAGCCTGTTTCGAGCTCTTCTTGTCCGACAGGGGCGTTCGGTGCAACAATCCCAGACATACCGCCGCCGCGCTCAGGGCGCCGCAGGGCGCCTCCTGCTGACCGCTGATACCTCCCATGAAGTTGATGCTCGTCCAGAGGATATCCTCATTACCCAGATCAAATAACTCCCACAGTACCTGCAGGACACCTGGTCCTCAATGATAGCCCCGTGTCACCAGATCACGAGCTTTCGCCTGTGCCTCTTCCAACGATATCGTGCCTGCCATGCCCGAGCCTCCAATAGATCATATACTAGATTTTGGGTACCACAAAAAAGAGGAGGGTGTCAACAAGAACCCTGAATTCCACGGGGATCTTCAAAAGAGGTACCCTGTAGTCGGGCTCTTTGTTGAATGGTCCACATTGCTCTATTTAATCGCCGCCCTCTTTGTGATAGCACTGGGTGTCCTTATCATCGTGGGCAAAGGCCTTAAAATACACCTCGCAGATAAGATATTGCATAAGGGGTCGGAGAGTATGTTTGTAATGGGCTTTTTAATGGGCATTGCCCCCTGCGTCCCCTATGTGGCAATCCTCACCTATATTGCATGAATAGCGGAAAATGCTGTCCTCACAGGAATACTGTACGGGGCTTTGTTCGCTTTAGGCACAGCAGTTGCCCCCCCCACTATTTGGGCACGTTGATGGGTCTCATTCCAGGCCAGCTGTTGAAGAAAGATAAATTATATAAGGCCTTTCAGGTAATCTGCGGAATAACCCTTATACTTTTTGGAGGCCAGCTTATCTATTATGTGCTCAATGTGATTGCGTAATCAGTAGGTGCCTAAGATAAAACTGCCCTCCCCAGGCACGGGAGGGCAGTCTGTTTCACGTCTCAACTAAGATTTTATCTAGCGCCTCAGGTACTGGAAGCTCGGATCCGGCCTGCCAACAAAACACGATTGGTTAAAACCGTACTTCTTAATAATGGCAAAGGCCTGGCGGGCTTCGGCCTTCTTATCTCCAAAGTCGAACATCCAGTGGCTCCCATCCACAATCTTCCAGCGCCCGTTGATACGCTTCACCTCGATGTTATTAGGATTGAAGCCGATGCAGTCCTCTCCCCCGAGGCTGCCGGAAGGTGCATTGCCCGAAACCAGCAGATACTGAAAGGAAGGATCGGGGCGGCCCACGAAGCAGGACTGATTCATCCCATAGTGCTTAATGACCCTCAGCGCCTGGCGGGCTTCGGCCTCCTTATCTCCAAAGTCGAACATCCAGTGGCTCCCATCTACGACTTTCCAGCGCCCATCGATACGCTTCACCTGGGTATTGGCCGGATTAAAACCTATGCAGTCCTCTTTCACAACCAAGGTAGCCTGCACAGATGGGGTCGCCTGCGCAACGGGGGTAGAGGGCGCAGAGGTATAGCCGGCGCGGACCCAACGCGAGCCGCCGAAACCGCCTGTCTTGAGAGTGGCTACCAGGACGTTGTCGTGCTCCTTGATCTGAAGACGAAGCTCACCCCTGCTGTTGGTACGGCCCTTGGGTACATCAGCCCAACTGCCCCTAACCCCGTCACCCTGAATGCGTCCATGATAGACATTTGACCAGGTGGGATTGGTGACGCTGTGCTCGCCGTACCAATATAGCGTGTTACCGACTTGCCTCAGGTAGTACCGCCCCCCGTCATCACAGGTCCACTCGCCCGATAGGTCTGCGAAGGCCACTGTGGGCAAAAGCAGGGCCACGGCACAAAACACAAGAACCTTTCTCAGCATCTTCTTCCTCCTCTCTGCGCCTTTATTGGAACACCGGCGCACTAACGTATTAACATCAGATTCTTCAGACACTTATTATACTAGATTCAAGACATTAAATCATGATTTGAACCCTTTTAAAACCTTTTTTCGGTATCCTAACTCACTGACGATATAAAGATACCCCCCTTCCGCCGGTGGAAGGGGGAAAAGTGGAAACTATTTCAACGCAATGGCGATCGGCACCCCCGTCTATCTTCTCACAACTTCTCCACCTTCACCGCGCACACCTTGAACTCGGGAATCTTGCCGATGGGATCTAATACCGGATTGGTAAGCCGGTTGGCCGCCGCCTCGTAGAAGTGAAAGGGGATAAAGACCGTCCCCTGGGGTGAGCGCGGGGTCACCCGCACCGGTATCTCGATGTGCCCCCTGCGTGATTTGACCCGTACCTTCTCTCCATCTTCAACCCCCAACTCATAGGCATCGACGGGATGCACCTCCACATGACCCTCTGGATAGCGGAAGTTCAGCCCCTTATCCCGGCGCGTCATACTCCCGGTATGAAAATGATAGAGGACCCGCCCGGTGCTGAGGATGAAGGGATATTCCTTGTCCGGCAGCTCCGCCGGGGGGATGAACTCGATGGCGTGGAAGAGCCCCTTGCCCCTGACGAACTTGTCTTTGTGGAGATAGGGGGTGCCGGGGTGTTTGGGGGTGGGGCACGGCCACTGGATGCCACCTTCTTTGTCCAACCGCTTATAGCTGATGCCGGCGTAGCTGGGGGTAAGCTGAATGATCTCACCGAAGATCTCCTCGGCCGAGCGGTATCGCATCTCATACCCCATGCGTGCGGCGAGATCGGCGACGATCTCCCAGTCCGTCCGCGCCTGACCCGGCGGCTCTACCCCCTTGCGCACCCGCTGGACCCTGCGCTCCGTGTTGGTAAAGGTCCCGTCCTTCTCAGCGAAGGAGGTGGCCGGCAAGATCATATCGGCCATCTGGGCCGTCTCGGTCAGAAAGATGTCCTGGACCACGAGGAAATCGAGGTTTGCGAGACTCTCCTCCACGTGTTTGAGATCGGGGTCGCTCACCATGGGGTTTTCGCCCATGATATAGAGGGCCTTGAGATCGCCCCTCGCAGCGGCCGGTATCATCTCCGTCGCTGTGAGGCCTGCCTTAGCGGGGAGTTCCTGAACACCCCAGGCCTTCGCGAATTTCTCGCGGGCCGCTTCATCGGTCACCCGCTGATAGCCGGTAAAGACGTTGGGGAGGGCCCCGAGGTCACACGCCCCCTGTACGTTGCTCTGCCCCCTGAGGGGGTTTACACCCCCTCCCTCAATCCCTACATTACCGCAGAGCATGGCCAGATTGGCCAGGGACTTGACGTTGTCGGTGCCGGTGATGTGCTGGGTGATCCCCATGGCATAAAAGATGGATGCCCGCTTGGCACCCGCATAGAGGCGGGCGGCCTTGCGCAGATCCTCCTGCAACACTCCGGTAATCCCCTCCACAAACTCCGGGGTATAGCGCTCCACTACTGTCCGCAACTCTTCAAAACCCTCGGTCCGGGTCTTCACATATTCTTTGTCGTAGAGTTCTTCCTCGATGATCACGTGCATCAGACCGTTGATGAGGGCGACATCGGTCCCCGGGGTCTGGCGGAGCCAGATATCGGCAAACCGGGTCATATCAATCTCACGGGGATCGGCCACGATCAGCTTTGCCCCGCGTTGTGTCACCGCCTGCTTCATCTTGGTGGCGACTACGGGGTGGTTCTCCGTGGTATTGGTCCCGATCAAAAACAATACATCACTCTTATAGATATCCTCGAGAGAATTGGTCATGGCACCACTGCCGAATGCGGCGGCAAGACCTGCCACCGTGACCGAGTGTCAGAGACGGGCGCAGTGATCGATGTTGTTGGTACCGACCACCGCTCGCATGAATTTCTGCATCAGGTAGTTTTCTTCATTGGTGCAGCGGGCCGAACTGAAGCCCCCGATGGCGTCCGGCCCGTGCTGGGCCTTGATCTGGCCGAGCTTCTTCGCCGCGAGGTCCAGCGCCTCTGCCCACGTGGCCTCCCGGAACGTGCCGTTTTCTTTGATCAGGGGCGTGGTCAGTCTATCTGGGTGATGAATAAACTCATAGCCGAACCTCCCCTTGACACAGAGACTCCCCTGATTCGTCACACCATCCTCGTTGCCCGTGATCTTGACCACTTTGCCGTCGACGATGTTGAGGTCGATGGTGCAGCCGGTCCCGCAGTAGGTGCAGGTGGTGGGGACTTTTTTGACGTCCCACGGCCTGCCGGCAAACCGGGCCTTGTTCTCCACCAGCGCCCCCACCGGGCAGACCTGCACGCACTCACCGCAAAAAACGCAATTGGAATCACCGTAACTCCGGTCCTCTGCGGTGACGATCTTGGTCCGCCCACCCCGATAACCGAAATCGATCACCTGGTTGACCTGGACCTCATTGCACGCCCTGACACAGCGCCCGCACAGGATGCACTTGTTCAGATCCCGGAAGATCATGGGATTGGAATCATCGATGAAATGTCCGGGTGACTCGGCGGGAAATCGGGGGCGCTCGATCTTGAGTTCGTAGACCAGATCCTGGAGCTCACAATGCCCGTTGGACTCGCACAGCAGGCAGTTGTGGTCGCCGCTGGCGAGGAGCAGCTCCACGGCCATACGTCTGGCCGCTGTAACCCGCTCAGTGTTCGTCTTGATCACCATGCCCTCTTGCTCGATGGGAAAGACGCACGATGCCACGAGGGCCCGCGCCCGCTCCACCTCCACTACGCAGACCCGACACGCCCCGGCTAGGGGCAGACGGGGGTGATAGCAGAGGGTGGGGATATGGATTCCCTGCCTGGTGGCGAGTTCTAATATGGTCTCACCCTTGCGGGCCTTAGCCTCCATCCCGTCGATGGTGACTGTCACAGTATTGCTCATCTCAACCTCCCTCACAATAACTGTATGACCCTGCTAGAGTTCCATGTCACAGCGAAGACAGCGCATCGATTCCCGCAGGGCCTCCTCTTCGGTATAACCCAGCTCCACCTCGGCAAAGGAGCCTACCCGCTCGCTCCCCTCCATCTCGGACATCCTCGTCTGGGGCTGCTCCTGGACCTCCTCGTCGATGACCTGGGGGATATCGATCCGCTCCTCCTCAACCCCCTGGTAGGGGGGCTCTCCGTTTCGTTCCCGCATAGCGGCATCGATCTCACCGGCGGCCTTCATGCCGGCGGCGATGGCCCAAATGACCGTAGCCGGTCCGCTCACCGCATCCCCCCCTGCGAAGACCCCCGCTGCAGGGGTCTGCGTCTCACCACCTCCGTTGACCTCGATAGTACTCCATTTGGTGACGGGGATATCCTTGGGGAGGAACGATACATCGGGGACCTGGCCGATGGCGGCAATGACCATATCCACATCGAGCACGAACTCCGATCCCTCAATAGGCTCGGGGCGGCGTCTCCCGCTGGCATCGAATGCGCCCAGCCTCATCCGCTGACACCTCACGCCGACGACCTTCCCCTTGACGCCGATGACCTCGAGAGGGGCCACGAGGAAGTGTATGGTGACTCCCTCGTGTTCGGCCGCCGCCACTTCATCTGCCTGGGCGGGCATGTCCTGTCTTGTCCTCCGATAAAGGAGGACCACCTCCTGGGCGCCCTTTCGCAGGGCGGACCGGGCGGCGTCGATGGCGGAGTTTCCACCCCCCACAACGGCCACCCTGCTGCCCACCTCGACCCCATCCCCAAGGTTGATCTGCCGCAAGAACTCCACCCCGCCGTAGACCCCTGTGAGGTCTTCACCGGCGATCCTCAGGCGTTGGCTCTGGTGGGCGCCGACGGCCAGATAGAGCGCATCATACTCCTTGCGTATATCCTTAAAAGGGATGTCTTTGCCCACCCTGGTGTTGGTCCTGAACTGGACCCCCAGGGCGCGGATATCGTCGATCTCCCGCTCCAGGACTGCACGGGGAAGCCGATATTCGGGTATCCCGTAGCGCAGCATACCCCCCAGGTGAGGAAGCTCTTCGAACACCGTCACGCTGTACCCTCGGCGGGCGAGGTCCCTGGCCGCGGTGAGGCCCGCTGGGCCACCCCCCACCACCGCGATCCGCTCCCTTCTGGTCACGGGCACGGCTTCGATCGCGGGTCTTACGGCGTTATCGGTGATGTAGCGCTTGAGGAATTTGATGGCTATCGGCTCATCGAGCTGCCCCCGGCGGCACTTAGTCTGACACTGGTGGTCGCACACCCTCCCGCAGATGCTGGGGAAGGGATTGGTCTTGAGCAGCACCTTATAGGCATCGTCGAGGCGGTTCGCCCTGATGAGGGCGATGTAGGCGGGGACATCCATCCCCACCGGACAGGTGTTCTGACAGGGGGATGTAAAGAGTGCCGAGCATACCGAAGCCGGACAGCGCTTATCCCTGATGTGGGCCTCATACTCATGCCGAAAATAACGAATCGTAGAGAGGACCGGATTGGGTGCCGTCTGCCCCAATCCGCACAGGGCCGAGTCCTTGATTATGACTGCCAACTCCTCCAGGAGCTCGATATCCCCCTCCTTGCCCCTCCCTTCACAAATGTCTGTAAGAATATCCAACATCTTCTTCGTCCCCACCCGGCAGGGGACGCACTTGCCGCAGGACTCATCCTGACAAAAATCCATAAAGAAACGGGCCACGTCCACCATGCAGGTATCTTCGTCCATGACAATAAGACCCCCGGACCCCATGATGGCCCCGACCTGGGTGATGGCCTCGTAATCGGTGGGGATATTGAGGTGTTGGACCGGGATGCACCCCCCTGATGGCCCGCCGAGCTGGGCGGCCTTGAACCGTTTGCCCTTCGGGATGCCGCCGCCGATATCGAAGATAATGGTCCCGATAGTGGTCCCCATGGGGACCTCCACCAGCCCGATGTTGTTGACGTCTCCGGTGAGGGCGAAGACCTTGGTACCCTTGCTACCCTCGGTCCCGATGCTCGCGTACCAGTCCCCCCCCTGCACAATGATCTGGGAAATATTGGCGTAGGTCTCCACGTTATTGAGGATCGTAGGCCTTCGCCAGAGGCCCTGCTGGGCCGGGAAGGGAGGACGGGGACGAGGCATGCCGCGTCTGCCCTCAATAGAGGCCATGAGCGCCGTCTCCTCGCCGCAGACAAAGGCCCCTGCCCCCTGATAGACCTCCAAATCGAAGGAGAAACCCGAACCGAGGATGTCATCGCCCAGCAGGCCGTATTCCCGTGCCTGGTTGATGGCGATGTTGAGCCGATGGACCGCCAGGGGATACTCGGCACGGCAGTAGATATATCCCTGATGGGCCCCGATGGCCTTGGCCGCGATGAGCATCCCCTCTAAGACGGCATGGGGGTCCGCCTCCAGCACGCTGCGATCCATAAAGGCCCCGGGGTCCCCTTCATCGGCGTTGCACAGGACATACTTCACCTCTCCCGTCGATTGGGAGGCGAACTGCCACTTCATGCCCGTGGGGAATCCTCCTCCCCCTCTCCCCCTGAGCCCTGACTTTTTCACCTCTTCGATGATCCCCTCCGGCGTCATCTCCAGGAGGGCCTTGGCAGCCCCCTGGTATCCATCGCGGGCAATATACTCCTCGATCCGCTCGGCATCGATGAGGCCTCGGTTGCGCAGCACCCGCAGCTCTTGAAGGCCGAAGAAGGGGATGTCGTTCATGTAGGGGATGACCTCTTCGGTAATGGGCTCCCGATACAAGAGGCGCTCCACCGGCCTCCCCTTGAGGATATGCTCCTCAATGATCTCAGCGGCATCCTCAGGCGCAACCTGCATGTAGATGATCCCCTCGGGGTAGATCACCACGATGGGTCCGAGGGCGCAAAAGCCGTTGCACCCCGTCTCCACGATCTGGACCTCGCCTTTGAGCCCCCGTTTTTCAACTTCAAACGCAAAGGCCTTTATCACCTCCGCGCTTCCCGATGAGTGACAACCGGTGCCGCCGCACACCAAAATATGAGAGCGAAATATCTTCATGCAGCCCTTTCCTCCCTCTGCTCTATGCTATTCCAGTCCCTTGGCCAGGGCGAACTGTCGCTGCACCTCACCACCGATGATATGCCGCTTACAGACCTGCCGCATCTTGTTCTCATCCATCTCAGAGTAGGTGATCGGTTCTTCCCCCAGTACCTCCACGGTCACCAGGGGCTCCTTGCTGCAAATCCCGATGCACCCCGAGGTGGTCACCATGACGTCCTGAACCCCCTCCTCCTCGATGGCGCTGACCAGGGCGTTGAGGACCTTCCGGGCCCCGGAGGCGATCCCGCAGGTCCCCATGTGAACGGTGGCCTTCACCCGCTTCCCCCCCTCTCGCAGGGAGGTGGTCTTTTGTACTTCCTCTTTTATCCTTTTAAGATCCTCAACCTTTATCTTCGCCATTGCTCCCTCCTTGCCTGATAGGCGATGGCCTAGTCATATCGTTCCACTATTTCGTGCACCTTACGCTCTTTCACCTGCTTATAGGTATCCTCGTCCACCACGATCACCGGGGCGAGGCCGCAGGCCCCCAGACAGCGGATGGTCTCGAGGGAAAATCTCCGATCCGGCGTGGTATCCCCTGCCTCGATGCCCAGCTCCTGCGTCAAGCGGTCGAGATTCTTCTTCCCCCCCCGCACATAACAGGCGGTCCCCAGGCAGAGGCGAATGGTGTGCCTCCCGCGGGGGACCATGGTAAAAAATGAATAAAAGGTCACCACGCCGAAGACCCGGCTCTGAGGGAGGTTGAGCCCCTGGGCAACGCGGCGCTGGATCTCGTGGGGGAGATACCCCAAAACACCCTGGACCTCCTCCAAGGCGGGGATGAGGGACCCGGGTTTCCCCTTATAGTTCTCTATGACGGCATCTACCTGCTGGAGCTGCTCCCGGGAAAATTCCTCGAGCAATTTATCCGAGACTATTGGCTCATGAAAACCCATTGTCTTCCTCCTTACGTAGGATGATTCGAATTGACAACCGGAGAGGAGAAATG
>Ga0307426_1002080_pt1 | contig 12713 bp, 8 predicted proteins | sample SalMarWE160340MG_FD_202165 | JGI IMG/M metagenome (GOLD analysis project Ga0307426, IMG submission 202165) | Salt marsh sediment microbial communities from the Plum Island Ecosystem LTER, Massachusetts, United States - WE1603-40 | ecosystem: Environmental > Aquatic > Marine > Intertidal zone >... | reverse complement strand
AATCATGCGGCCTGGAAGATACTGGCCAGCCAGGCCGACATCATTATTGCCGGCGGTATGGAGTCTTACAGCCAGGCCTTCTGTAAATTTTCGATGGCTACCACTCCCTACCGGCTCAATCCCCCGAAACCGATTGCACAGCAGCTTTCACCGGTCGCCGATGAGCAGATCGGAATGGGACTGACGGCCGAGAATCTGCAGCAGATGTATGACATCCCCCGCGAAGAAATAGACGAATTTGCATACAACAGCCAAATGCGCGCCAAAAAGGCCATGGAAAGCGGTTATTTTAAGGACGAAATCGTACCGGTGACCATTCCGGGAACCCGCAAAACTCCTGAGATCATATTTGATGTGGATGAGCATCCGCGTCCCGATACCACCCTGGAAGGGCTAGCCAAACTGCCGCCGGCATTTGTCGAAAGCGGGACTGTTACGGCCGGCAATGCCTCCGGGCGCAATGACGGATCGGCCTTTGTTCTCATGATGAGCGCCGTGAAGGCGGCCGAACTCGGGTATCAGCCCATGGCGAAGTGGCTGGCCGGTTCCGATTGCGGCTGCGATCCCAAAATCATGGGCATCGGACCGGCCTACGCCGTGCCGATTGCGATAAAACGCGCCGGTTTAAAGCTCTCCGATATGGATGTCATGGAGTGCAATGAGGCTTTCGCCGTGCAGAATCTGGCCGTCATCAGAGAACTCGAAAAACAGACCGACCATAAAGTCGATATGAACAAATGGAATCCCAACGGAGGGGCCATCGCCTTCGGCCACCCCAACGGCGCATCGGGTGCCCGCGTCTGCATGTTTGCCATGCGCGAGCTGATTCGCAGCGGCGGCCGCTTCGGTTTCTTTTCTTCCTGCTGCGGGGGCGGACTCGGGGTTGCGACGGTGATTGAGAACCTCCAACGGTGAGGAAAATGAAAATTGAAGATTGAAGATTTGTGGAATCGCTGCGCTCCATCATTCGTAACTTAATCTTGAACAAATTACCCGGTCTGCAATAGGACGGGCCTCCGTGCCCGCTTTAATGATGCCAGATCAATTCAGGTAGGCACAGCCTGCGACGAGCTCAGCCGAGTCGAGGCCGTCCCTACTTTAGCCATTTGACAGGTGACCAAAACATTTATTTAGAACCAAATAGGTTTTTTCATATTAATATTAATATGCGCAGCATAAAATAATTAAGCCGCCGTCGTCTAAATCAAACAAGCAGATTCAGATCTTACAAAACAATCTAAAACCCTTTATACTATTTTCAGGGCGGATTAATTTGGATTAATTAGGAGAAAAAATGACCAGCAAAAGTACCAACCAAACCGATGGGGATGTTAAAATCGTCCGCACCACATCCACCTTTGACTGTGGGGGCAGATGTCCGCTTCGCCTGCACGTCAAGGGCAACCGCATTCTTCGCATCGAAGGCGATGACGCGGCGGAACCCGAACAGCTTAGAACCTGTTTACGATGCCGCGCGCTCAGGCAGTATGTCCATCACCCGGCCAGGCTCATGTATCCGCAAAAAAGAGTCGGAAAACGAGGTGAAGGCAAATTCGAGCGCATATCCTGGGATGAGGCCCTCGATACCCTGGCCGGTGAACTGAACCGCATAAAGCAAACCTTTGGCAACGAGGGCATATTTCTGGCCACCGGCGGCGGGTACCTCGCCGGCCTTCACAACGGCGGCTTCGCCGCCCAACGTCTCCTGAACCAATACGGCGGCTGTGTCACTCACTACGGCAATATTTCCTCGGAAGGTGCCGTCTGGGCCTCATTAACCCAGTATGGTTCGGTCATGGTAGGACACAGCCGGGAAGACATGCTCAATTCAAAACTCATTATCCTGTGGGGCTGGGATCCGGCCCGCATGATATCGGGCACCAACACCATGTACCATGTCATCAAAGCCAGGGAAAACGGTGCCAAAATCATTGCCGTGGATCCCAGGTACCATGACACCGCAGCCACGGTGGCCGATGAATGGATTCCGATCCGACCGGGCACGGACACGGCGGTGTTTGTGGCCATGGCCCATGTCATGATCAAAGAAAATCTTCATGATCAAATCTTTCTGGATAAATACACGGTCGGGTTCGATAAGTTCAAAGAGTATGTTTTCGGTCGGGAGGACGGCCTGGAAAAAACGCCGGCCTGGGCTGCTGAAATCTCGGGGGTCGGCGCTGACACCATTGAAAGACTGGCTCGTGAATACGCGCTCACCAAACCGGCGGCTCTGATGGACTGCCAGGGACCGGCCCGCAGTGCCATGGGTGAGCAGTACAACCGCTGTGCCGCCACCCTGTGCGCCATGACCGGCAATGTCGGCCGCCCGGGCGGCAGCGCCGGCGGCGGCTTGATGGGCATCCCGATCGGACACATGTTTCGCATGTCCGCCATTCCGCCCGGGAAAAACCCGTTTGAAACGGACGGCCCCAATGTCAAAGGTACGCTGGACATCCAGATGCGCGTCATCAAACGGGTCCACATCAACAAAATTTTTGATGCCATCCTGGAAGGCAAGCAGGGCGGATACCCGGCCGACATCAAACTGATGTGGTCGATGTGCAACAACTATTTGAACCAGACCGGCAACAGCAACAAAGCCGCCCGGGCCTTGCAGAAACTTGAATTTTTCTGTGTGCAGGAATTGTTCATGACCGCCCAGGCGCGTTACGCCGATCTGCTGCTGCCGGTAACCAGCGCAGTCGAACGCAGCGACCTGACCCGTCCCTGGCCGTCGGGACCTTATTTCACCTTTATGAACCGCGCCCTGCAACCGCCGGGTGAATGTAAATCCGATCTTGACATTGTGAGTGAGCTGGCGCAGCGACTTGGTATCGAAGGATTTAATCCGTACACGGAAGATGAATGGCTGAAAATGTTTATTGAACACAATCCGGAATACAAGCAACATATCAAAGACTACGACAAGTTCCGACAAGATGGCATTCACCGGGTTAAACTGGCTGAACCCATCATCGCCTTCAAGGAACAAATCGACGATTTTGAAAAAAACCCCTTCCCTACCCCGTCGGGGAAAATCGAAATTTTTTCCCAGCGCGTGGCAGACCTGAATAAACCGGACACGCCGCCGATACCGAAATATATGCCGACGCCGGAAGATCGCAATGATCCGTTGTTTAATCAATACCCGCTGCAACTGATCACGCCCCATCCTAAAAACAGGGTCCACTCGGAACTCTACATGGTGCCTTGGCTACGGGAGGTCGAGGAGCACCGGGTATGGATCAATCCGGTGGATGCCGAACCCCGGGGCATACAGGACGGTGATGAAATATTTGTCTTCAACAATCGAGGCAAGGTTGCCATTAAAGCCCGGGTTACCGAACGAATTATCCCCGGCGTGGTCAGCATCTTCGAAGGCGCCTGGTATAACCCGGACAAAGACGGCATCGACCGCGGCGCCTGTGCCAACACATTGACCAACGATGCCTATTCAGGCGGCGGCGCGGCGGTGATGAATACATGTCTCGTGGAGATTAAAAGAGCCTGAAATTTGATATTTAGCCGTAGCGTTCGCTGAGATCGCAGGTAACTTAACGGTTTTAAATTTCCCCACTGGCATGCTGGTTTTTCTTTGTATAAAATCTCATGGGCAAAGCAAAAGGGAAAAGCCTCTGCGCTCTCTGCGGTGATGAAATAAAAAATATAACGGAGAAGATAAAATGCAAATAGGATTCTACTTTGACCAGACAAGGTGCACCGGGTGCAGTGCCTGCCGCGTGGCCTGCAAGGACTGGAACGACATTCCGGCCGGTCCGGAAAACTGGATGCGGGTGCGTTACACCGAAAAAGGTAAATTTCCGAAACCATTCGTCAGCTACATGATTGCGCCCTGCTGGCATTGCATTGACCCGGTTTGTGCCGGGGCATGCCCGGTCGATGCCATCACCAAACGAGAAGCCGACGGCATTGTGCTGGTGGACAGCAACAAATGTATCGGCAACAGGGAGTGCGACGAAAAGTGCCTCAAAGCCTGCCCCTACGATGCACCGCAATTCGGCCCCGCTGAAGGTGCCAAAATGCGCAAATGCAACTACTGTCTGGATCGACACTTGGCAGGCAAGCTGCCGGACTGTATCGAGGCCTGTCCTGTACGCGCCCTGGATGCCGGACCGTTGACCGAGCTGGAAAAAAAATACGGCACAAATAAGGAAGCTATAAATTTCAAATATTCAAAACGGACCAAACCGGCAGTGGTTATTAAAGCGAAACCGATCCCGGATTAGCTTGAATGAGCAGCTATTGTGATGATTGTGCAATAAACATATTTGAATTGTGAGGAAACCCATGCCGCCTGTCGACCTTGGCATTATCGGCACCAAAACAGAGCCGATTGTTTTTGAATACACCTGGAAAGATGTCGTGTTATACAACATCGGCGTCGGCGCCGGTGAGAAAGATCTGGCATTCGTCTACGAAAATGCCCCCGGCGGGCTTAAAGTGTTGCCCAGTTTTTGTGTGGTACCGGCCATGAGGGCCTTTCCGCGGCTCGGCGACAATCTTGAATGGTCGCGGATGCTTCACGGCGAACAGGTTATCCGACTTTCACAACCGCTGGCGCCGCAAGGCAGGATAATTCAGGTTGGCGAAGTTTTGAATATCTATGACAAGGGCAAAGGCGCCGTCTATAGGGCTCGGATTAAAGGCCGGACGGAGAACGAAAAAGATTTGTACGAAGCCGAATGGTCTATCTTTTATGTGGGTGCCGGCGGATTCGGTGGAGATCCCGGGCCGAAGGCCGAAAAAATCGTTCCCCCCGAAGGCGCTGAACCGGATTTCAGCATCTCCGAAAAAGTTGCTGATAATCAGGCAGCCATATATCGACTGAGCGGAGACCTTAATCCGCTCCATCTCGATCCGGCAGCCGCTAAACGGGGCGGCTTCGATCGTCCGATAATACATGGCCTTTGCACATATGGGTTTGCCACCCGCGCGGTCGTCAAGGAACTGCTGGACGGGGATGTCGCCCGTCTGAAAGAATTCAGCGCCCGCTTTTCAGATGTCGTTTATCCGGGGGATAGGTTGACAACGGAAGGGTGGAAATCAGGTGACGGGTATATTATTCAGGCCCGAACCGACAGAGCCATCGTGTTAAGCAATGCCAGGGTGGTGATTGAATGAGCATTTCTGCGAGTCTAAAGGATTAAAAAATTATTGGGACACGGATTTTCGCGGATACACACTGATTATAAGGTATATTATTCCGCGGACAGGATTGCCGGCGGTTAAATCCGTGTTCATCTGTGTTCATCCGTGTCCAATTAAAATAATAAAAAGGAAGGAAAGGAAAAAGGAAATGAACATCGACGACGTTAAAAACATTGCCGTAATCGGTGCCGGCAACATGGGGCATCAGATTTCCCTGCTTTGTGCGATCAATGGCTACCGGACAACCTGCACGGATGTCAAAGAGGACATTCTCAAAAAAGCCGAGGCGTTTGCCGATACGTATCTGCCGGGTCGGGTGAAAAAAGGACGGATGACGGAAGAACAGGCCCAGGCCGCCCGCGACAGGATTACGTTTACTTCCAGTATGGAAGCGGCGGTAAAAGATGCCGATTATGTCATTGAAGCGGTTTTAGAGGTTTTGGACCTCAAGCGCAAAATATTTGCCGATCTGGACCAGATGGCCCCGCCGCATGCGATCCTGGCAACCAACAGCTCGGCCATCATCAGCTCCAAAATCGCCGGCACCACCGGGCGTCCGGAAAAAGTCCTCAATGTTCATTTCTTCAACCCCGCCCTGGTGATGAAGCTTGTGGAAGTGGTTCAAGGACCCCATGTGTCCGACGAAACCCGGGAAATCTCCATGGCGCTCTGCGAAAAGTTGGAAAAAGTGCCGGTCCACCTCAAAAAAGAAGTCGACGGTTTCCTGCTTAACCGCATATTCGGCGCTATCACCCGCGAGGCCCTCTGGCTGCTGGAGATGGGTGTGGCCAGCATGGAAGACATTGACAAGGCCCAGGTTTACGGCGCCGGGCATCCTATGGGAACCTTCCGCCTGATGGATCTCACCGGTATTGATTTGACCTACACCATGGGGATGGAAGCCTTTCGGGAAACCGGCGATGTACGTCATTTACCCAGCCCAAGCGTTGTGAAAAAATATGTAAAGGGAGAGTACGGCCAGAAGACCGGCAAGGGGTGGTATGATTACAGTAAAAAGTAGAAGGCATAGCGCAGGGGGCATGGCGCAGAGGGCATAGGGTGAAGAACTGAGGCATTTGAATTCGGAAGTGGGAATGCGGAATTCGGAAAGGAGATCGGTTGATTAAGTTGACTGGTTGATTTGTCGATTCAATCAACCAAATCAACTCAATCAACTTACTCAACTCTTTTCATTTAACTATCAGCTATCAGCTATAAACTATCAGCTTTTATAGGAGGCAACCGTGGCATCCAGGTTTGTCAGCGAACGTAATATAAAATTTTTGCTTTACGAAGTTTTCGATGTTGAATCTTTGACGAAATACGAATACTACAGCCAACATAATCGCAAGATGTTCGACATGGTCCTGAAGGCGGCCCTCAAATTGGGAAAGGATCTGCTGTTTCCCATCTTTGAAGAAATGGACCGCAAGCCGCCTGAACTGGTCAACGGGGAAGTCAAGGTCCATCCAGCCGTTAAGACCATCATGCAAGAATTCGGTGACGGCGGCTGGATTTCCAGCCGGGTGCCTTTTGACCAGGACGGTGAACAACTGCCGAGTCTGGTGGCCGACATCTGTGAATTTATTTTTGCCGCCGCCAATTATTCGGCCCACGCCTATCCCGGCCTGACTTTCGGCGCCTCCCATCTGATTGAATCTTTCGGCAGCAAAGAATTGTACGATACTTACGTTCCCAGAATGCGCGCCGGTCAGTGGCAGGGCACCATGGCCCTGACCGAACCGGAAGCCGGCTCTTCCCTGGCGGATATCACCACCATGGCCGAACCCACCGATAGCGGCTATTATCGTATCAAAGGTCAGAAAATATTTATCTCCGCCGGTGACCACGACGGGGTTGAAAATGTGGTTCATCTGATGCTGGCCAAAATCGAGGGGGCCCCGGCCGGGGTCAAAGGCATATCACTTTTTGTCGTGCCCAAGAAACGCATCGACGATCAAGGCAACCTGGTTTCCAATGACGTGGCCGCATCCGGCGTCTATCACAAACTCGGTTATCGCGGCTGTCCCATCGTGCAGCTGAGTATCGGCGACAAGAACGATTGCCGCGGTTGGCTGGTCGGCGAACCGCACAGCGGCTTGAAATACATGTTCCAGATGATGAACGAGGCCCGTATCGGCGTCGGCATGGGGGCGGCGGCCATGGCCACCGCAGCCTATTACGCAGCGCTGGAGTATTCGAAAACCCGGCGCCAGGGACGCAGGGTCTCCCAGAAAGATCCCAACCTGCCGCCGGTTGCCATCATAGAACATGCCGATGTCAAGCGCATGCTGCTGTTCCAGCGCGCCGTGATTGAAGGCGCTCAAAGTCTTCTGATGCAATGCAGCAAATACGTTGATTTTCAAAAGGTGCTGGAAGGCGAGGCGCGCGAAAAATATGATCTCCTGCTGGAAATTTTGACGCCGGTTGCCAAAAGCTACCCGTCGGAGATGGGGATTTACGCCATCAGCCAGGGACTGCAATGCCTGGGCGGATCCGGCTACTGCGATGACTACCCGCTGGAGCAATATTATCGTGACTGCCGCATTCATCCCATCCATGAAGGCACCACCGGCATCCAGGGGATGGATTTGCTGGGCCGCAAAGTGATCATGAAAAACGGACAGGCGTTTCTGCTGTATATCAATGAAGTGCATGATACCATAGCCACTGCCAGGGATTTTAAATTTCTTGAAAAATTCGCCAATGCGCTGAACGATTCCCTGACGAAACTGCAGGAAGTCACCCGGCATCTCATATCGATTGCCGGGCACGACGGGCCGGAAGCCTTTTTGGCCGATGCGACGCTCTATCTTGAATTCTTTGGTATTATTACTATCGCCTGGCAATGGTTGCAGCAGGGTATTGCGGTTCAGAAAGCTTTAAACAATGGGACCGGGAAGAAAGATTTAAATTTTTATGAAGGTAAAATGTTTACCCTGCGATATTTCTTCGGCTATGAACTGCCCAAAACATTTGGATTGGCGAAACGGCTTATCGATGACGACAGATTGACCGTGGAGATGCAAACGGACTTTTTTAGCGATTAAGATCGTGATTTGGTGAGCTGTTAAGCTGTTAAGCTGGTGAGCTGATAAGCTGATGAGTTCGTGAGTTCGTAAGCTGATGAAATGATAAAATTTTGAGCGAAAAAGAAATATGAGGCAGTTTAATTTGGCAGCTTAACAACTCACTAACAAAGGATAATTATGAACAAAAAATTGGTTTCGATAGTTAAATACGAAAGACCGCTTGAATCTGTCCGAAAAGCAGTTGACCTCTCCCGCGGCCTGGATCACTTGCCCTCTCAGGCGAAAGTTTTTATCAAACCCAATATTGTTTTCTGGACCAAAGCCACCGACTTTCCCAAGTACGGGGTTATCACCACCTCGCGGATTGTGGAAGACATGGTGGTTCTACTCAAAGAACGGGGAATCGATGATATCAGCATTGGTGAAGGCACCGTGCTGAAGGACCCCAAAGACATGGAAACCCAGCTGCATGCTTTCGAGACATTGGGATACGGTCGCTTAAAAGAGCGCTTTGGCATTAAACCTATCAATATCTGGGAACGGCCTTTTGAAAAGGTGGATCTGGGGGACGGTGTCGAGGTAAAATTCAATACCGACATTTTAAATGCCGATTTTGTGGTGGATCTGCCGGTCATGAAAACCCATTCCATGACCCGGGTCAGCCTGGGCATTAAAAACCTCAAAGGCATGATCGACATCCCTTCGCGCAAGAAATGCCACAACACCCATCCGGAAAAAGATCTGCACTTCTGGGTATCCAGACTGGCGGATAAAATGCCGCCCATCTTCACTCTGATAGACGGCATCTACACGGCCGAACGCGGACCCAACATCGACGGCCGCATGCACCGCAGCAACCTGCTGGTGGCATCAGCCGATATCCTCTCCGCCGACATGGTCGGCGCCAAATTGCTCGGATACGAACCTTCGGCGGTGCCCCATCTGGTTCATGCCGCCCACAAACGGCAACGGCCCCTGGATTTATCCGACATCGAAATCGCGGGAGAATCCGTTGAGGCCGTGGCAAAGCCCCATGGATACGATTTCGAATACAATGAAGCCAAAACGTTGCCGCTGCCGATGGAGAATATGGGTATCCAGGGATTAGCTTATTACAAATATGATCTCAGCCTTTGCACCTACTGTTCGGGGATGACGAGCACCATTCTGGCAGCCATTGCCAAAGCATGGAAAGGTGAACCCTGGGATGATGTGGAGATTTTGAGCGGAAAAGTAATGAAACCCGCGCCCGGCAAAAAGAAAACCATCCTGTTCGGCAAATGCATGCACCAGGCAAATAAAGACAATCCGGACATTCAGGAAATGATCGCGATTAAGGGATGCCCGCCGAAACCCGCATCAATTTATGAAGCCCTTCAAAAAGCAGGAATCGATGTGGATCCGTCTATTTTTGAGAATATGGACCTGATTCCGGGCAAATTTCTGAAGCGCTATGCGGGCAAGCCGGAGTTTGATGAGTCATTTTTTAAAATCAATTAGATTGAAAGGACAAGGGCAATGAACCAAACTACCGGCAAACATTACATCCTGTCGGCTTTGAAACGACAAAATTTGAATCGGGTTCCGACAACCGTGCTGATAGGCCCTTACTGCTCGCGCTTAACACGATATAGCCTAAGGGAGATATTGACCGATGCCCGCAAAAGTGCCGAAGCGCATCTGGCCTTTTTCAATCGATTCAAGCCCGATAGCCTCGTGGTTTACAATGACATCTTCCTGGAAGCAGAAGCTGTCGGCTGCGAGCTGGAATTTCCCGAGGACGGGATTTCGCATCCGAAGCGCGCCTTGCTTGATGACAAGGCTAAACTGGCTCGGCTGCAGGTGCCCGATCCAGAAAAAAATGGACGACTGCCCTATTTCATCGAAGTTTGCCAGCGGGTTTCCGATGAGATTCGCAAGACGACTGCCCTGGGTTTGGGACATTCCGGCCCATGGAATATTGCCATGCATCTCAGGGGTGCCGAAGCCCTTTTGATGGACACGGCAACAGATCCCCCCTTTGTTCATGAATTGATGAAATTCACCACCGAGGTTGTGCGAGTGGTGGGCGATGCGTTAATTGAAGCCGGATTCTCGCCCTCCCTTGGAGAGGCGGCGGCTTCCTGCAGTCTGATTTCCCCCCGGATCTATCGGGAATTTATCAAACCTTATCATCAAGCGCTTTGCCGTTATTTTCAAACCAGAAAACGGTTACTATCACTTCACATCTGCGGTAAAATCGATCCGATCATGGAAGACATTCTCGAAACCGGAATCTTTCTGCTCAGTCTCGACGCCGCTTCATCGCTGCAAAAATTAGTGCAGATGGCGAATCGAAAAATAATCGTCATGGGCAATGTGCCGACTACCCATTTCAGCAGTGGTTCCCGGCAGGAAATGGAAGCTTCTATCCGTCAATGCATCGAAACGGCTGCCGCAGACAGCGGCTATATCCTGGCATCCGGCTGTGAAATTCCATTCGATTCAACCGAAGACCGCATTGCTCATTTTTTTGAATACAGCCGGCAATACGGGCGCAAATTTATGGAAGGCATCCGTTCAAAGGTTCAGGGTTCATAAGTTCACGGTTTATAGTTTCAGGGTTTCGATTGCGGATTGATGGTATTTAGCGTTTAGCGTGAGAGCGGTTTGTGCTTGCATCCCGCTGTTCTTCGAGCCTGGCAGCCTGGAGGAGATGCCTGAACCAACTATCCGGGAAAAATAATCCGAGGAAGTTCCCAAGCTGGCAATAGCGGTGTGTGGGAGCGGTTTGCAGCCGCGATTCACTCGGTCGGGCCAACATCTGCAATCGCAGTTAGAAAGCACTCCCACCAGACATCAGCAACTTTTGTGCCTGCGTGATAAAAGGACCGCTTATTTAGCTGAAGCGTTGGCCAAGACTGATGATGACCCGTTTGAAATTTTGAATTTTGGTCATTGTAATTTGTTTGATATTTGTTATTTGAAATTTGTGATTTTAATTCACCCGGCCTTAAGCACTGATCCATGCATTTTTAAAAAAAAGTTTACTCACATTTCCATGCCACCTGATTCCGGTCAAAATCCATATCGCTGGGTGATGCTTGTCCTTTTGTGGCTGCTTTACGCCGCCTTCGGCATTATATCCCGATCTATTTTTCCGCTCGTCACACCGGTTCTTGCAGATCTTAACCTCTCTTATTCCCAGATGGGCTTTATTCTGGGATCCTGGCAGCTAACCTATATCCTTGCCGCCCTTGTCGCCGGTCCGGTGCTCGACCGCTGGGGTGTCCGCAAATCCATTTTTGCCGGCGCGATCGTCATCGGTCTTTCGGCATCTTTGCGCTATTTTACAGTCGGCTTTATATCCATGTTGACTGCCGTGGCGCTGTTCGGCGTCGGCGGGCCGATGATATCCGTCGGCGGGCCGAAAACGATTTCATTATGGTTTCGCGGGCGCAGCCGTGGAACGGCTATGGGCGTTTACACCACCGGCAGCTGGTTCGGGGGACTGATGGCCCTGTCCCTGACAAACAGTCTGATTATGCCGCTGGTTGATCACAGCTGGCGCTTTACCTTTGTTGTCTATGGCTTAACGGCATTTGCGGTGGCACTGCTATGGTTTCTGTCAGCCAAAGAAGGAGGGTCCGGCGAACTTCAGGAACGTATCGGTATTGTTGAGGTATTCGTCCAGCTCGTTAAAATTAAAAATGTTCGGATACTGCTGGCCATGGGTCTGCTCTCATTTGCGGTCATCCACGGCTTTTCAAGTTGGCTGCCCAAAATCCTGGAAGATTCCGGCCTGTCCGCCGCCAAAGCCGGCTGGTCCGCGGCCCTTGCAATCGCCACCGGCATTCCTTCCATCCTGATTCTGCCGAGTGTGGTTCCGCCGCGCATCAGAAGCCGTATCATCGCATGTTTCGCGCTGTTGACGGCCGTTAATCTTTTTCTGGTGTTGAAAACATCCGGAATGGCCCTTTACATCGTCCTGGCTGTTTTGGGGTTTGTCATAGCGCCGTTTATGGCATTGCTGCTTCTCGTCCTAATGGACAGCCCGGGCGTCGAAATAAGGCACATGGGATCTGCCGGCGGCATGTTTTTTTGTGTCGCTGAAATCGGGGGATTTACAGGCCCCCTGATAATGGGAATTCTGGTGGATGTGACCGGCACCTTTATGGCGGGCGCGGTGTTTCTGGCCGGCCTGTGCCTGGCAATGGCCGGTTTAACGGGATTATTGAAGACTGACTATTGACGATTGATTATTGTATTCAATAAAGCTTGGAGTACGAGAGTGATGGGGAAAAAACCAGTACTCCAGCAGTCCAATACTCCAATACTCCGTTTTATATCAGCCAATATCTTTGTTTTCGATTGGTATACCATCTGATCCAGAATTATTTTGGACGCCAATGACCTCAAATATTCAATCTGCAATCTTCAATATTGATGGTCTCGTAAAAAGTCAAAGCTCAATCAAGTGATCGTTATGAGCTTAAGCTCATAACGCCGTGGACGTAATTGAAAAAATTG
>Ga0307426_1002079_pt1 | contig 12716 bp, 12 predicted proteins | sample SalMarWE160340MG_FD_202165 | JGI IMG/M metagenome (GOLD analysis project Ga0307426, IMG submission 202165) | Salt marsh sediment microbial communities from the Plum Island Ecosystem LTER, Massachusetts, United States - WE1603-40 | ecosystem: Environmental > Aquatic > Marine > Intertidal zone >... | reverse complement strand
GATTCCTCGAGCGAAGCGGAGAAGTTACGTTATCTTGGGGACGATCGACCGATATGTACGGCTGCTGTATGCCATGGGTAAACGGCGGACTCGCCGTCATCGAGGCTTGAAAGGCTGATGGAAAGAACGTTCGTAGAACCCGCACCCCGGGAATTTGGTTCCGTGATCAGCAAACACGGATTGCGTCGAGAGTACCGCACATTCGGCGTTTCGTTGGCCGTGATTGGGCTCTGCACGGCCTTCCTCAGCGCGGCGATCGGAATCTACCGCTGGTACTTCGCCTATCGCCATTTTGGACCTGCCGCTGTGGCACGCTGGTCCGGACCGGCCATCGGGATCAGTTTCGCTTCCGCCTTACTGGGTCTCATTGGTTTGGCGTATTTATTGCACCTAAGAGGTGCGTTCGCCAAAGTGTATGCCGGAGGCATTTTGATCAGCCGGAGAGGGAAAGTCGAACGAATCCCATGGGATCAAATTCAAGCCATCTCGACGTCGTCGGTGCGCTACGGCTTGCCCTGGTTTTCCTGGGGCAGTAGTTCGAAGATTACCTTTCACCTCAAACCGGAGGGAAAGCGTTCTTTGAGTCAGTTGCTTACGAATCTGGATCAACTGGCGGTCACGGCGAAGAAGTACGTCTATCCGGGATTGCTGGAGCAATATCGTCAAGCGCTTCAGCAAGGAGATGCTGTACAATTCGGTTCCATAGAGATCACGAGACGGGAACTCCATCAGGGTAAGCGCCGTTATCCTTGGGCCGAAATCAACAAGGTCAAATTGGACCGGGGTTTTCTGACCATCGAAAAACGATCCGCCCGCTGGAAGCGGAGGATGCGGCTGTCGGCACAGCGGATCCCGAACATCGATCTTTGCTTCCAGCTCATACAACATTTCCTCACGGAGGAGAAAACGAGACAGCAGGGTGCCTGACAGAATGAAAAGCGGAAAGCTATACCACAGTCCATCCATAAGCCCAATGAGCAAACCCCGATCGATGTACTTGCTGCTCGTGATGCTCTTGATTCCGCTCGTATCGGGCTGTTCGCTCGCCGATATCTTCTCGGGCAGCAGCGGGCCCACTCCCAGACCGATTCCCACGGCCACACCACTGCCGGCCGCGGAGGTCGTCTTCAGTGTTGCCCCGCCCGCGGATACGACCTCGAAATCCGATCTGGCGCTCGTCGTTGTCGACGAAGTGACCGGTCTCGACTACAACACCGTCACGCATGAGATGAAACGCCAAAAGGACGGGCACTGGGAAGTCCATCTCGCCGTTCCCGTCGGCTCAGTGCTGCACTACCGCTACACTCGCCAGTCGCCGTCGCCCGCGGACGAGGCGGACACCATGGGAAACCCCATCGAATATCGCCTGGCGAAAATCGATGGTCCAACCCGGATCGATGATGTCATTGCCACCTGGAGCGACACTGCCTATCAAGGACCCGTAGGCAGAATTATCGGACAACTCACCGATCAAGCTGATGGATCACCGCTTGCGGAGATGATCGTGGCTGTTGCGGGCGTTCGCACGTTCAGTGACGGCGAGGGGAATTTCCGCATCGAAGGTCTTCAACCCGGTTTACACCAGCTCGTGGTCATCAGCCCGACCGGCGCGTACTTATCCGCGCAGCAAGGTACGTTGATCGCCGCAGACAGCACGACTCCCGTCGCGCTGCAGCTCTCGGCCGCACAACGGGTTCAAGTGACTTTTGAGATCTCCGTTCCGGACGACACGATTCCCGGCACACCGCTGCGCATCGCCGGCAACGTACAGCAAATGGGCGACATCTTCAGCCCACTTTCCGGCGGCGTAAACCTGAGTGTGGCCAAGATGCCTGAAGCCCTCCTGGTGACTCCGACCGATTACATCTCCGTCGTGACGCTCTACAGCGGTACAGACCTGCGCTACAAATACACGCTCGGGGATGGTTTCTGGAACGCCGAGCGCGATCCGGATGGTTATTTCCTGACGCGGCAGTTGATCGTCCCGGACTACGACATCATCGTAAAAGACGCCGTGGCAACGTGGCACGGCGGATCGAAAGGCAGCGTCCAATTCAACGTCACCGTTCCCGCGGATACGCCTCCCGGCGAGCAGATCAGCCTGCAGCTCAACCCGTACACGTGGTTCGAACCCATCCCGATGTGGCCCCAGGACGAAAATCAATGGTTCTACGTCTTGCACGGCCCACTCGATTTCAGCGGAACGATCGGCTACCGCTATTGCCGCAACGGCCAATGTGACAGCGCCGACGACATCGAAACGGCTGGTTCGAATTCCATGGGTCGACCACTCACCCCCTCTCGAGATTCACAGCAGCTCCTCGATGAGGTGACAGCGTGGTGGTGGCTGTCTTCCGATTCGCCGCCGACGACCATCATCGCTCCGGCGATCAAAGCCCGCAAGGATTTCGAGGTCGGTGTGGAATTGGTGTCCAATTACCATCCGAATCTGCAAGCTATGAGCGCAGCGATGCTCGACAGCGTCGCAGATCTCGGATCGAACGCCATCGTGTTGACGCCCAGTTGGGTGCTCGACGAGAACGATCCCGCGCCGAACATCGCCTTTGATCCATCACGCGCCCCCTTTGCGGCCGACCTTGGAAACACGATCCGTGAAGCTACAAAACGAGGCCTCGAGGTCACCCTACGACCAACGTTGTCCGTTGAGGACGGCAGCCTGCAGAATTGGTGGCTTACGGCCACACGCGATTCGGCCTGGTGGGATGTGTGGTATGAAGAATATAGATCATTCATCCTCACCTACGCACAGCTGGCCGAACGGAATCACGTTACCCGTCTGGTTCTCGGTGGAGTCGAGACGATGCCTGCCCTACCCGGTGGATTGATCGCAGGCGGCGTTCCTTCCGAAGTGCCGATGGACGCAGAACACCGCTGGCTGGATCTCATCACGGAAATCGGCGAAATATTCGACGGCGAACTCGCATTTCAGATCGAGCTGTCGGATGAACTGCAGGCGATTCCCAATTTCATGGTCGCCTGCGATGCAGTGTATGTGTATTGGCATGCGCCGTTAGCCACCACGCAGGATGCTTCGCCCGCGGAAATGCAGTCCGCGGCGAGCTCGCTGCTGGACACCGTCCTGCTTGCCAATCCGGCGCTTTCCAACGTTCCCATCTTCCTCAGTGTGGAATACCTTTCCATCGAGGGCTCGGCAAGTGCGTGCGCCAAAGCGCCGGACGAAACGTGTAGAGACAACACAGAGTTCGAACAGGGCGCCATCGTCGACCCGGATCTGGGCGTCGATTTACTCGCACAAGCGCAGGCGCTCAATGCAGTGCTTCTGGAAGCCACGATTCGAGACGAGATCCAGGGTTTCTTCGTGCGTGGCTACAACCCCAGCGTGGTGCTGCAAGATAAATCAGCTTCTATCTACGGAAAACCGGGACGCGACGTAATCTGGTATTGGTACGCCCGCCTCACCGGCTTTCAATAGCAGACTACACCTCGTACGAATACTCCTCCCCGTTCGCCAAAGGACGAGGAACGAGTAACCAGCCTCGCTGGTCGGTCAGGTTAAATGCAAAGCATGCCGAGTGCGCCTCGGCGACATCCGCGGTGTATTTGGCTGTGAGTTTCTAACGCTGACCGATTTACTGACGGCGAAGCCACCATAAATAGCCGACGTACCAAACGATACAGGCAGCTCCAACAATACCCCAGATCGGAAAGCCAGCTTTGAGCGCTGCGACCCAGTCTGCCCCGGTAAATAGCCCAATGTACATCGTTATCGAAGCCCACACGATGACGAACGTACCAAAGAGCCAGAACCGCATTACCTTCAATCGCTTGACCTTGTCCTCATCCATTTGTAATCCTCCTGAAAGGTAAGGTCTGATGCTCCCAGGATTCTAGATAAAAAGGATCATGGGCGCAACAAGACACTCTTGCTATGGCTGGTCTGGAGCGAAGCTCTCTCACTGGAGTGCCTCGTTGAATGCAGCCTCCAGCTCTTCGGCCTCGACGTAACCCAACCATTGATGGATCACTGTCCCATCCTCATCCACGAGGAACAGATGCGGCTGGACACGGTACCCGAGTTCCCGCTTGAAAGAGTCCGTACGGGGATCGTCGATGTCGAGATAAACGAAGTCGACCTCTTCCTGCCACTTTGCTTCGAGCCCGTGCACGACGGGCGCCAATCGCTGGCAGGTCGGTCACCAGAAAGCAAAAAATTCGACCAGCATCACCCTGCCGGAGCCCAGATTCACTCGACCCGGGTTCGTCGCCGATAATTCCGTACGCGGCTCCGGCTGCGGTTCTCCAGCCATCGGTCCTTCGTCTACCGAGGAATCAGATCCTTGCACCTGATTTGACTCTCCGACCTGCGACCCCTCGTCCGCTGAAGGACCGGAACCTTGCGGCTGATTTTCTTCAGCAACGCTGCTTGCAGTCTTGTCCGCCTGGCAAGATACCAAAAGGAAGACAACCAGGAACAATCCAATCAACATGCGAGACTTGTGTGAATCCATAAATCCTCCTTCTAGAAAACGAAACAATCGGTACCGTCAAAGCCCTATCATCTACGCCAAGCTATTTAGATTCTATCGCGTGATTCCTGAACGCTCGGCGAAATCCAAACCCGAGATCTGCACGAATCCGTTATCCGGGGCCAGTAACCCATCAATCGCAGTCAGGCTATAATGGAAGCCGTACAGGGAGGCTGTCATGCCCCGAAAGATCGTGGAATGTGTTCCGAATTTCTCCGAGGGCCGGCGCACGCAAGTAATCCGATCCATCGAGCAGGTCATAGCTGAGGTATCCGGTATCTTCGTGCTCGACCGTCACAGCGACGAGGATCACAATCGTACGGTGATCACTTTCGCGGGAACACCGGCTGCCGTTTCGGAAGCAGCGTTTCGAGGGATCGAAAAGGCTGCCCAAACGATAAATCTCGAAAAACACCGTGGAGAGCATCCCCGCCTGGGCGCCGCCGATGTGGTTCCCTTCGTCCCCCTCTCCGGAATCGAGATGGATGAATGCGTCGAGCTGGCCCGCGCGTTGGGAAAACGAGTGGGGCAGGAACTGGGCATTCCGGTTTACTTATACGAGCGCGCCGCGCGCCGCCCACAGCGCGTCCAACTCGAGGATGTCCGCCGGGGAGAATATGAGGCGTTGAAAGAGTCACTGGGCAAGGACCCCGAACGCGATCCGGATTTCGGGCCCAAAATACTGGGGCCAGCAGGCGCCACGATCATCGGCGCCCGTCCACCGCTGATCGCTTACAACGTGTATCTATCCACCGACGATGTGGCTGTTGCGAAAAAAATCGCCCGCATCGTGCGCCAATCCTCCGGTGGTTTACCCAACGTGAAAGCGATTGGACTGCTTGTCGGGGGACAAGCCCAGGTGTCGATGAATCTGACCGACTTCAGCGTAACACCGATCGCCCGCGTCCAAGAGATGATCCGCAACGAAGCCAGGCGCTACGGCACATCGATCCATCATGCGGAGTTGGTCGGTTTGGTTCCGCAGGCTGCAATCACCGATGCGGCAAGCTGGTACCTGCAGCTCGATCCCTTAGCCCCCGAGCAGATTCTGGAAACGCAGTTGTTCCACGCCATGTCTACTGACGCAGAAGACGATTAGCTTCGCTTGGAAGTGCCGGCGATAGGTTACCAGAGGCTTTTTGCAAATATATCCGCGAGAAACGCAAGGCGTTCTTCGGCCGTCATCGGGCGCGGCTGGGCGTAATCCTCGAGCAGAGCCGTACGCAGTTCGGTGCTGATGTGACGGCCATCGTAGATGACGTACAAATCGATGAACTCCTGACGCAGTGTCAAAGATTGCATCTGATCGAAAAACAGATTCCCCAAACCGTAGTGTATGAACCCGCCATTGTAAAATTCAAACCCAAGCGGTTGATGCGCCTGGCTTCCGCTGACGATGTTTGCGCCGGCATCGATCGCCTCTCGAAAAGCATCCCGTTGTGCCGGCAGCAGCGATGCCCCTTCGAACCATTGGAAGGTGAACACCACGAGGTACCCATCCGCCCTCAGACGTTCGATCTCGGCATACAGCGTTTCCGTATCACAAGGAGCCGCGCCTGGAGAATCTTCCGTCGCCCAGGCGTGCACCGGACCGGCAGAGTTGCACCCCAAAAAGGCGAGGTGATTGCCGTTATGATCGAGCGTCACTGCACGCAAGGCTTCGTCCAGATTTCGCCCGCCGCCGAACGTCAGCCAGTTACGCACCTGGTACAGATCCAGGGTGTAGAGCAGCGCTTCCTCCCCCCAATCATTCACGTGATTTCCAGTAAGTTCGACAAGGTCCACGCCGACATCTTCGAGCAGGGCAATATTTTTCGGCGAGCTGCAGAAACGCATGTCCGCGGTGAAGGGATCGGGCGTCGGACAGGATTCGGCGAAAGACACTTCGTTGCTGACGTGCGTCAGATCCGCATCGCGCAGCCAATCCCCGATCAACAAGCCTGGATAGTCCACCCCGTAGGAATCCATTTTCGCCGCCGTGCCGCGCGTCAATGCGGTAACGCCGGTCATGGCCAAGATCGTCATGCGTGCAGGATCACGATTGGTCGCCGGCCAATCCACCAGCCGGAGAAATTGTTCGATCGCCTGAGAAGACCCGCTTAACCCAAAGCTCACCCGGAGCAGGTAGCTTTCCCCATCAAATTCGTTTCGAATGGGAGACTTCCCATCCACTTCCAGCACCTTCCAGTGCGGTTCGAGTTCGTCGAAGGGAACGATGGCATAGGCGGGCTGATCGGCCCAGGCCACGTCGACCAGGGTCTCCGACGAGACGCCGACGACTTTCGCCTCGTTCGCGGCGCCGAACAGTCCCTCAAAGACCATGAGCGTGGTGCTGGAAACAAAGATTTTTCCTGCGATATTATCGCTTCCCGCCCAGATCGCCTGCAGATCGGTCCCGGCCACACCGTCCTGCAGCGTGGGAAACGGCGCCGCAAGCGCATAAATCCACTCCACGGGTCGAAATTCGGCGTTCGCCTGAATCTTCAACTGGGCGTCCGCTTCGTCGCTGATGCGGATCGACGCCGCATCGATCCGGACGGCGCTTTCCACACGTTCTCGCAAACCCATCGGCACCGCCGGGGAGATCCACACGTTCAGCGGCTCCGGTGTAGGCGTGACAACGAGGGGTTGGAATGGAGTCGGGCTGGGCGAAGATGGAGCAGGCAGCGATGGGGAAGCAAACGGGAAGTGACAGGATTGAAGCGCCGCAGAGACGGCGAGGGATAACGCCGAAAGACAGAGAATCAAGGAATATCTTGACTGGAAAATGCGTTTTCGAAAACCCATGCAGGGGCTCATTATCCCACGCCTGGCGCCGGGATGCCAAGGAATCGTCCGACGTAAAAATGCTTCCCGTACAGACGCCCGTTCAGGTCCCCAGCAGCGCGAGGAAGACATCCTCGAGCGAAGGTTCGACCACGGCGATACGTGAGATCTGCACCGCAGCCTGCGATAACGCCCGCTGCAAATCCGCTTCACGGACATCGGCGGGCGCGATCACGCGCAGATGGTCGCCCGCCAATCCGGCCCGGGTTACATGCGGATCATCTGCAAGCGCCTGTAACGCTTCCAGCATCGGTTCCGCAAAAACGTCCCAGGCGGTGCCCGGGAGCGCCTCGCGTTTGAGTTCCGACGGCGTGCCCATGGCCATCAAACGGCCGCGGTGCATGATGCCCACGCGTCCGCAGTATTCCGCTTCGTCCATGTAATGCGTGGTCACCAGGGCCGTCACGCCTTCATCCGCCAGGGCGTAGATCAAATCCCAGAAATCCCTGCGGGCGACGGGATCGACACCGCTGGTAGGTTCGTCCAGGAAGAGCAGCCTGGGTTGATGAATGATGGCGGTAGCCAAGGCCAGCCGCTGCCGCCAGCCGATGGGCAGCGACCCGGCGCGTTCTCCCGCTATGTCATTCAAATCCAACCGATCCAGTACGTCATGCAAGCGTGCAGGGTCGTGCATACCGTACACACCGGCGTAAAAAGTGAGGTTTTCCAGCGCCGTCAACTCGTCATACAGGGCGAATTTCTGTGACATGTATCCCACCCGGGCCCGGATGGCTTCCGCTTCGCTGCGCGAATCAAAGCCCAATACCTTCGCCCAGCCCCCGCTCGGCAGCAGCAGCCCCAACAACATGCGGATCGTGGTCGTTTTTCCGGCGCCGTTGGGTCCCAGATAGCCCACCACTTCACCGCGCAGCACCTCGAACGACACCCTGTCGACGGCGATGAAGTCCCCGAACTGCTTGCTGAGTTCCTCGGTCTGGACCACGACATCATCAGTCATCGGCGTTATCATCCTGGGTCAGCAATTCGATGAAGACGTCCTCCAACCCGGGAGGCGTTTCGGTCAGCCGCGTAACTGTACCCCCCATTTTCTCTATGCCGGATTTCAGGCGTTGAATCACACTCCCGTTCTCCCCGGGTTTCACGCGGATGTGCCAGCGGTCTCCGAAAGCGCGTACGCCTTCGATCTGCGGGATATCTCCTGCCACGCGTTCGACGACCCGTCTGGGACCGCCATACAAGGCGAGAATGCGTCCCGCCAGCCGCTGTGTGATCTCCCCCGGCGATCCTTCCAGCAAGAGCCTGCCGTCCGATAGAAAACCGACCTTGTTGCAGCGGGATGCTTCGTCCATGTAGGGCGTGCTGATCAACACAGCGACGCCATCGCGCAGGAGTTCGATCAGCAGCTGCCAGAACATCTGCCGGGTGAGTGCATCGACTCCGCCGGTGGGTTCGTCAAGCAGCAGCACTCGCGGTTTGTGAACCAACGCCGCCGCCAAACCCAGTTTCTGTTTCATTCCGCCGGAGAGCGCGTCCGCCCTTCGGTTCACGAAATCCTTCAAGCCCACGAAATCCAGAATATCTTCACAGCGCGGGCGCCACTCGGCCGGCGAAATCCCGCGCACCTCGGCGAAAAAACGCAGGTTCTCCAACACGGTCAAATCCCCATACAGGCTGAAACGCTGCGGTAAATAACCGATCTGCGCCCTCGCCCGTTCCGTCTGCTCCCACAAGTCGATCCCGGCCAGCCTGACCGACCCTGAATCTGCGCTATAGGCGCCGCACAACAAACGCATGGTGGTGGTCTTTCCCGCGCCATCCGGCCCGACCAGGGCATAGATCTCGCCTGCATGCACGCGCAAAGAGACGCCCTTCACTGCGGTGCGCGCAGCGAAGCTCTTTCGCAGATCATCGGCCCGGATCAAAGTCTCCAACGTACGTCCTCCTCACGCTTGCCCGAGTTCGGTGAAGGCGCCTGCCCAAGATTTCTCATTCGACGAACTCCACGTCCGCCGGCATGCCCGGCTTCAAACGGCCGGTAGGATCGTTCAACGCCAGTTCGATGGCGAAAACCGTCACCCGGCGTCCCTCTTCGGTCTGCACGTTTCGCGGGGTGAATTCCGCCCTGTCGGCAATGCGCGTCACCGTGGCGTTGAAAGTCTCATCGGGAAATGAGTCCACGGTAACGATCGCTGCCTGACCCAGATGGATCTGCCCGTATCGATCTTCCTGGACGAACACCGTGATGGTCAGGTCATCCAATTGAGTGAGAGTCAAAGCGACGGCGCCGGGCTGGAGCACTTCTCCCGGCTCTACGTTGCGCGTGACCACGACGCCCGAGATCGGGGCGGACACCTCCATTTTCCCCAACTGCAGGTCGATCACATCCAGCTCGGCCTGCGCCTGCGACAATCCAGCATCCGCCTGATCGACAGCCGCCTGGGCCTGGTCGAGGTTGCGTTCGGCGATGCGCACCTGAAGTGCGAAATCCCCGCTCTGCAGCGCCGCCAGATGGTCGCGCGCCGAGTCGTAGCGCTCCTGGGCGACGGCCAACCGCGCCCGCGCTTCGAGAACGTCCTCGGCGTCTTTTTCGGAAAGCAGTTGATCGTAATCCGACTGCGCCGCTTCGAGTTCGGCTTTCGCGGCGTCGTGCCGATCCTCGGCGTATTGTTCGAGATCCGCATCGTCGCGCGCGCTGCGGGCGCGATCCAGGACTTCCTTTGCAACCTTGAAACTGATGCGTGCGTCGGCGAGGCGCTCTGCGGCCTGCTGCAGATCTTCCATGGCGGAGGCTTCGAGTAACGTGTCGAAGCGTGACTGTTCGTTCTGCAGCGCCGCCTGGGCGAGATCGACTTCTCTTTGGGCGGCGTCGATCTCTTCCGACCGGTCGAAATACCAGACCGGCAGGTCAAACTCCGACGGCATTGTGGTCCGCCAGCGATCCTCGCGGTCGGGCTGATCGGCCTGACGCTGCATGCGGCGCGTGAGATCGGCCTGCAGCGTCAGCAAATCCAGGTTGATCTGCGCGCTGTTGAGCGTCGCCTTGGCCGTTTGGACCGCCGCCTGTGTTTGCTCCCGCTGCGCCTGCAGCAGTTCGTCGTCGAGACGAAGCAGCAAATCACCGACTTCAACGTGATCCCCTTCGTCGACGAGCACAACATCGATTCGTCCCGCCACTTCCGGCGAGATCGTCACCTCCAGCGCTTCGACCGTACCGGAGGCCTGGATACCCGCTTCCGTCTCCTTCGAGACGTTGGCCAGATATACGATCGAGATCACGATCAACAACGGGATCAGCAGTAAAAGAACTGCTCTGCGGATACGTTCGACTGTCATGCTAACCTCCCAATTCACCCGCTTTCCTTTCCAGCGGATGGAAAACGTTCAAAACGGAAACACGCCCTCAATCGAGGCGTTTACGAAAACGCAGGGCCGCCAGAGTCATCATCACCCCACCGAAGAGGAGCAAAGCCAATATCTCATCCCGCAGGGCGCTTATGCCCACACCCTTGATCAGTAAAGAACGGATGACGACCAGGTAGTAGCGCAGCGGAATGATCGTCGAAATCCACTGCAGCACCTTGGGCATGGCTTCGATGGGGAAGAAAAAGCCCGAGAGGAAAATGCTCGGCAGGTAGGTGAAAAATGCCCCGAGCATCGCCTCCTGCTGCGTGTTCGATATGGTCGAAACCAGCAGCCCTACGCCCAACCCCGAGAGCAGGAACAGACCGGAAAGGAGCAAGATGAGACTCAAGTTGCTGCGAATGGGGACGTGGAAGAGCAGGGACCCGATCGCCAGAACCTCCAGGGTGTTGATCAACGCCAGAAACACGTACGGCAGTATTTTTCCGACGACCAGCTCCCAGGGCCGGATGGGCGTGACGATGAGCTGCTCGATCGTGCCGCGTTCGCGCTCGCGCACGACGGCCGTGGCGGTGAGAGTGGACGTCAGTGCATACAGGATCGTGCCGATCACCCCGGGTACCATGAAATAGGCATCGATCATGTCCGGGTTGTACCAGACCTGCGTATGCAGTTCCAACGGGGCTTCCGGCACGGCGGAGATGCTGAAGCGTGCGCTCTGGTCGAGCAGCACCTGCGTCGAATACGCCTGAGCGATCAATTTGGCCGCAGAGAGCGACGTCGAAGCGATCGTCGGATCGCTCCCGTCGAGGACGAAGACCGCGTTCGCCGAACCTTCGCCTGTCAGGTCCCGGCCGTAATCCGGCGGGATGATCAGGCCCACTTTGGCATCGCCATCATCGATCGTCTCCCGCAATTCGTCCTCGGAATCGACCTCGATCACGATCTGAAAGTAGTCCGCGGCGCGGTACGCATCCAGCAATTTTCTGGCCGAGGTGCTGCGATCTTGATCCAGAACCGCCATGGGGATGTTACGCACGTCGGTCGTTGCGGCATATCCCATGAGCAGGATCTGCGTGACCGGTATGGCGATGACCAGCAGCAAGGTGCGCGGATCGCGCCAGATTTGAATGAACTCTTTACGGATTAGCGACATCAAGCGGTTGTTCAACATGTCCGTCCTGCCCTGTCAGACCTTGGCGAAGATCAACGTGTAATAAACCCAATTCCTGGTCCGTCTATCCAGCCTGAAACCTGCAGATTCGGCCCACTTTCGCAGCGTGCCGGCGCGGGGGAAATCCGGTTCGAGAAATAGTTCGCTGAAAACCAATTTATCGGAAGGCACGAGCACGCGGTGGAATTCCTGCATGGCGCGTACGGGATGGGGAATATATGCAGCCGGCGCCCCAGGCGCACCAACGTGTGCGGTCCGATGGCGAGCGCCAGGATCAACACAACCCTTTGCAGGATATCGACGAGCTTCACTCAGTCCTCCGTGACGATTCCGTGTAAGAAGATATCGACGGTGTAGTCCAGCGCATCGGCGCGCATTTCGAACGGAAATCCCTCGCCGAGGAATTTTTCGATCAGGAAGTAGGCGTAGAAATTCGCCAGGAAGACGCGCACGATGATCGGGATCGGTATCGGGCGGATGTTGTCCTTCATCTCGGCGAATTCCTGCACGATGCTCAAGACCTGTGGAATGAAATGCGACATCAAATCGGGAAGATGCCGGCTCTTGAACTCCACGATCTCGATCAGCATCAGGTTGAGGAAATCCGGGCGTTGTTCCAGCACGGAGATCATGCCCTCAGCGACGTGTTTGACGAATTCTTCCACCGTAGCCCCGGTTGCGGCGCGAACGATGGGCACGATCTCGTGGTAGGGATGGAACCGCTCCATGACCTTGACGAAGATGTCTTCCTTGTTTTCGAAATGATTGTAGATGCCGCTCAAGGCGATGCCGGCTTCCCGGGCGATCTGGCGCATGGACGTACCATGATAGCCCTGCTGTTCGAACAGCAGGCGGGCCGCTTTGACGATGCGGGTGCTGGTTTTATC
>Ga0307426_1002078_pt1 | contig 12716 bp, 10 predicted proteins | sample SalMarWE160340MG_FD_202165 | JGI IMG/M metagenome (GOLD analysis project Ga0307426, IMG submission 202165) | Salt marsh sediment microbial communities from the Plum Island Ecosystem LTER, Massachusetts, United States - WE1603-40 | ecosystem: Environmental > Aquatic > Marine > Intertidal zone >... | reverse complement strand
GGATGGCTGCTCGTCTCGAGAGCGCCGTGTCGCGGGAAGAGTTCGAGGTGTTCAAGCGTCTCGTCGCAGGGCATCTCGATCAGCTGTCGCCGGTGAAGGTCACTGCGGACGAGCTTGGCGTCTGGTTCCTCGATCCGCCCAGGTTCGGGTGGAACGACTCAGGCGAAGGCTGGCCGTCGTTCTTTGCCATGAGCCTCCGTTCGCGCGGTGAGGTAATCGGCATCCTCGCGGTTGCCTCGCGTCGACCCGGCCAGTTCACCCCGCAGGTCGCACGGACGCTCAGGCTCGTAGAGTTTCCGATCGCCGCTGTGGTCGACTCGGCCTCCTACCACCAGAAACTCCTCGAGCAGGAGGCGCGGTTGAGCTTGTCGTCACTTTACGGCGATCCTCGATAGCTGCCATTCAAACCCGTCGGTTCACCTCAACTCCTGGGGGTGTTCTGACGATACAGCCATCATGAGAGCCGGGAGATGCTGAACTTCGCGGTCGGTGTCGCGCTCGTTCTGGCCGTCGTCGCGGTGGCCTGGGCGCTCCGGTCGAACGCGGCCGCCCGCGAGCGCGAGGCAGCGGCCACCGCTGAGGCCGAACGGGCCAAGGAGATGAAGAACGAGTTCGTCTCCATGGTCAGTCATGAGCTCCGCACCCCGCTCACGTCGATCGCCGGGTTCGCAGAGGCACTCAGAGAGTCGTGGCGAACGAGCAGCGAGAAGGAGGTCGACGAGTTCCTCGACATCATCCGTTCGCAGGCCCAGCACCTCCACGAGCTCGTCGAAGACATCCTCGTGCTGCCACGCTTGCAGGCCGGCAGACTTCCGTTGAGGTCGGAGGAGTTCGAGCTCGCGCCGCTTGCCCATGAAGTCCTCAGCCTCGTGAATCCTCCCGGGGCGAAGCGCGAGGCGGCCGTCGCGATTCCAGGCGGGGTGATGGTGTACGCTGATCGCCGCCGAGTCGTCCAGGTCCTCCGGAATCTCTTCGAGAACGCCATGAAGTACGGTGGAGATCAGGTGCTCATCGAGGGGAGCCCGTACGGGCACCGCTACCTCGTGGTCGTATCCGACAACGGGCCCGGCATTCAGGACGAGGAAGTCGACCGGATGTTCGGACGGTTCGAACAAAGGTCCAAGGGTGACGCCCGATCGGATCAAGGGATCGGGCTCGGGCTGCCGATCGCCCTCCAACTCACCCAAGCGATGGGCGGCGACCTCTGGTACGAGCATCGATTCCCGACGGGTTCTCGATTCTGCTTCACGGTGAAGCTCGCGACACCGGCCGGCGAGGAGTTCGAAAAGATCGAGGAGCCGGTCCCGAACACCTGAGCCGGCGAAGCTCAAAGCGGACAGCCGACAGTTCACAGCTGACAGCAGGCTCGGCCTCAGTCGCCGCGAGCCGCGTTGCGGTCCTCCTACCGACAACTGAGAACTGACAACCGAGAACCTCCGGGTACCATCGTGTGTATGCAGGAAGACCTCGTTTCTGCGGGCGCGTCCCTTCTCGATGATCTCAATCCCGCGCAACGGGTGGCGGTCGCGGCAACCGAGGGTCCTGTGCTGGTCGTGGCGGGGGCCGGTTCGGGCAAGACCCGTGTCCTCACGTACAGAATCGCCTATCTGATGCATGGCCTTGGGGTTCCGCCGCAGTCGATTCTCGCCATCACGTTCACGAACAAGGCTGCAGGTGAGATGCGGGAGAGGGTGGAGGCGCTGGTCGGAGGCAGAGTGCGGGCGATGACGATCTCGACCTTCCACAGTGCCTGCGCCAGGATCCTACGAAGGGAGGCGCCCAGACTCGGGTATCGAGCCGGCTTCTCCATCTACGACGACGCCGACTCCCTGAGACTGGTCACCATGTGCCTTCACGACCTCGACATGGATCCGAAGCGCTTCCCGCCACGCAACATCAGAGCGGCGATCTCTGACGCCAAGAACGAGCTGATCGACTTCGAGACGTTCAGGGAGCGAGCGGCCGGCTTCCATCACGGTCAGGTCGCCGACGTGTACAGGCTGTACCAGCAGCGGCTCCTCGAGGCTTCGGCGATGGACTTCGACGATCTCTTGATGGTCACCGTCGAGCTGTTCGGGGCGTTCCCTGACGTCCTCGAGCACTACCAGCGGCGTTGGCAGTATGTCATGGTCGACGAGTACCAGGACACGAACCACGCGCAGTACACGCTGGTTCGCCAGCTCGCCGCCGGGCATCGGAACTTGTGTGTCGTCGGAGACAGCGACCAGTCGATCTACGGGTGGCGGGGTGCCGACATCCGCAACATCCTCGAGTTCGAGAAGGACTACCCGGATGCGAAGGTGGTCGTGCTCGATCGGAACTACCGATCGACCGAGGTGATCCTCGAAGCGGCCAACTCGGTGATCTCCAACAACGCAGCTCGAAAGGTGAAACACCTATGGACTGATCGTGGCCGCGGCGAGCTGGTCGCCCGGTATCAGGCCCAGGATGAGCACGACGAGGCTGCATTCGTCGCCGAACAGGTAGCCGAGCTGGAAGCTGCCGGGTACCGCCCTTCGGACGTCGCCGTCTTCTACCGGACCAACGCTCAGAGCCGGGTGCTGGAAGAGGTGTTCGTTCGGTTCGGGCTTCCCTATCAGGTGGTCGGAGGAGTCAAGTTCTACGAGCGCCGCGAGGTCAAGGACGCGCTCGCCTATCTGCGGGTGCTCGTCAACCCGGACGACGAGGTGGCGTTGAAACGCATCATCAACGTCCCGAAACGGGGGATAGGCACAACGACGATCGGGCATGTCGATCGATTCGCGCAGAGCCACGGAATCAGTTTTCACGACGCGCTCGGTGATGACATTGCCGGGGTGATGGGCCGTGCTCAGACGCTCATAAGGGAGTTTCTCGCCCTGCTCGAGATGTTGAGGGAGCGAGCCGCCGAGGGTCCGAAGGCAGCCCTCGAAGCGGTCATGAACGAAACCGGGTACGTTGCCGAGCTGGAGTCGGAGCGGTCCGTCGAGGCGCTCGGTCGCGCCGAGAACCTTCGAGAGCTCGTCTCTGTCGCCGAGGAGTACGGGTCTGCTGCCGAGGGCACGCTCGTCGACGGGGAGGAGTGGAGCGAGCTGCCTGGCCTTCGCAAGGTGGAGTTGTTCCTCGAGTCGATCAGCCTCGTTACCGACCTCGACGAGATGGACGACGTGACTGAGGCCGTCACGCTGATGACCCTGCACACGGCGAAGGGGCTCGAGTATCCGGTCATCTTCTTGATCGGGATGGACGACGGCGTGTTTCCGCATATGCGCTCGCTCGGGGATCCTGACCAGCTCGAGGAGGAACGGCGACTTTGCTACGTGGGGATCACGAGGGCTCAGGACCGGCTGTACGTTACGAACGCCTGGCAGCGCATGCTGTGGGGCGCCGCCAACTTCAACCCGCCGAGTCGGTTCCTTGCCGAGATCCCCGAGTCGTTGACCGATACGATCAAGCGGGAGCGCCGCTTGCCGGAACGGGAACGTGCCGAGCCTCGCCACACGCTCGGAGATGTCGAGCTGTCGATTGGCGATCGGGTTCGCCACGACAAATGGGGGGAGGGGACGGTGCAGCGCATCGTCGGTTCTGGCGATCGAGCCGAGGCGACGGTCCTGTTCGACGGTGCCGGCGAGAAGCGGTTGTTGTTGGCCTGGGCACCGCTGGTGAAGGTTTGATTCTTGTCACTGCTGGCTGGACCAGCCAGCAGTGACAAGAACCGGACCCCTTCGTTCCTGTCAATCCTGGCCCCGCTCACCAGGGCTGAGGTCGACAAGAACGAGGGGAGTGGGCTATCCGATCAGCGCTTCCCGCTTCTTCTCGATCGAGGCGAGCAGCTCGTGGTAGGCGGCGGCGAACTTGGCGACACCTTCGTCCTCGAGAACCTGCACCACATCGTCGTAGTCGATGCCCACCGAGCCCAGCTTGGCCAGCGTCTCGATGGCATCCCCGATGTCGGCAGTCGTGAACGTATCCGGGTCGGGGTTTCCGTGGTCCTGGTAGGCCTCGATCGTGGCGAGTGGAATGGTGTTCACCGTGTCGTCGGCGACCAGATCCTCCACATACATGACATCGCTGTAGGCGGGATTCTTGGTTGAGGTACTCGCCCACAGCGGCCGCTGGACGCGGGCCCCCGAAGAAGCCAGCGCATTCCAGCGGTCCCCCGCGAACGTCTCGAGGAACGCACCGTACGCAGCCCTGGCGTTGGCGATCCCAGCCTTGCCGCGCAGCGCGAGCGCACCGGACCCGATGGCTTCGAGGCGCTTATCGACTTCCGTATCAACCCGGGACACGAAGAAGGAAGCCACCGAAGCGATGCGGGACGCATTGGGGTTGTCTTTGAGGAATCCTTCGAGTCCGCTCAGGTATGCCTCCGTCACCTCCCGGTACCGATCGAGAGCGAAGATCAGCGTCACATTGACCGAGATCCCCTCGGAGATCAGCCGGCGGACGGCGGGAACACCGGCTGGAGTGGCGGGCACCTTGATGAGCAGGTTCGGTCGGTCGATCCGCTTGACCCACTCACGCGCCTCGGCCACGGTGGCTTCGGTGTCGTGCGCGATGTCCGGAGACACCTCGACGGAAACGTAGCCGTCGACGCCGTCGGAGCGGTTGTACACCTGTCGGGTGGCATCGCAGGCAGCCTTGATGTCGGCGGTGACAAGTGCCGTGTAGATATCAACTGTCGACGCATCGCGTGCGGCCAACTCCTTGAGCGACTCGTCGTAGTCGGTGGATCCCATGATCGCCGCTGCAAAGATCGAAGGGTTGGAGGTGACACCAGTGATGGCATCGTCAAGAACCATGCGGGGAAGAGCGTCGGGTTTGAGGAGCTCTCGAGAGATCGCATCCAGCCAGACACTCTGGCCACGAGCCGATAGTCCATACAGATGTGACATGTCCTTGTCTCCGGTTGGCCGTGTGGTCTAACGGTAGCCGGTCGCCCCTTGTTCCTTTCCACTGGAGCGTCCTGTACGGCGAGCCGGCAAGCTGCCGGTGCCCCCGGACGGGGGCTTCAACTGGGTCGACGTCCGCGACATCGTCGAGGCGCTCCTGTTCGCCGAGGCAGGCGTGATCGGATGGGTTGCTGCACCGGGATTCCCGATCCGGGAGTCGACGCGGGCATGGTGGAAAGGCATCACCGAGCGAGGTGTGAGACGCGAGTCGTTGTGACGATGCGGCCGCTCGGTTTCTGTGCGGTAACCTGCGGGTCGCAATGCCACGCAGGATCCTGATCGCAAAGCCCGGTCTCGACGGGCACGACCGAGGGGCAAAAGTGATCGCCAGGGCACTTCGCGACGCCGGCAACGAAGTGATCTACTCGGGGCTGCACCAGACTCCCGAACAGATCGTTCAGACCGCTATCCAGGAAGACGTCGACGCGGTCGGTCTGTCGGTGCTCAGCGGCGCCCATATGACCTTGTTCCCACGAGTCGTGCAACTTCTCGCCGAGGAGGGCATCACCGACATCGTCGTGTTCGGAGGGGGCATCATCCCCGACGACGACATCGCCGAGCTGGAGAAGGCCGGGCTGTCCGGCATCTTCACGCCGGGTGCCTCGCTGTCGGAGATCACCGACTGGGTAGCGCAGAACGTAGAAGAACACTGACGAGGAGAGATCGTGGACCTTCTGGAATACCAGGGGAAGTCCTTGTTCGCTCGCATCGGCGTACCCGTCCCGGAAGGGAAGGTCGCCACCACCCCCGACGAAGCACGTGATGCCGCCCGTGAATTGGGCGGAACCGTCGTCGTCAAGGCACAGGTGCAGGTGGGCGGACGAGGCAAAGCCGGCGGGATCAAAGTCGCCGCCAACCCCGACGAGGCGTACGAAAGAGCCGGGGAGATCCTCGGCATGGACATCAAAGGGCACACCGTCCACCGGGTGTGGATCGAGAAGGCCTCCAAGATCAAAGCCGAGTACTACGCGTCGTTCACGCTCGATCGATCCGCAAAGAAGCACCTGGGCATGATCAGTGCCAGGGGCGGCGTGGACATCGAGCAGGTCGCTGTAACCGAACCGGAAGCGGTCGTCAAGGTGCACATCGACCCGGTGATCGGTCTTCCGAACTGGCTCGCCACCGAGATGGCGTACCGGGCCAAGCTGGACCCGGAGGCGGCCCGTGGGGCGATCGGGCTGCTGAAGAAGCTGTACCAGGCATTCGTCGAGTTCGACTGCGACCTCGTCGAGGTCAACCCGATGATCCTCACTGAAGACGGTCAGGTCATAGCGCTCGACTCGAAGGTGGCGCTCGACGAGAACGGCTTCTTCCGGCACAAGGACTTTCCGGAGTTCGCCAAGGAGCACGTCATCCCGCCGGTCGAGCGGATGGCCAAGGAGCGCGGTCTCAACTTCATCAAGCTCGACGGTGACGTCGGCATCATCGGCAACGGGGCGGGACTCGTCATGTCGACCCTCGATGTCGTGTCGCTCGTCGGTGGCAAGGCAGCCAACTTCCTCGACGTCGGTGGTGGCGCAGGCGCCGACACGATCACCAACGCCCTCGAAGTGCTCATGCAGGACCCGTCGGTCAAGACGGTCCTCATCAACATCTTCGGCGGGATCACCCGTGGAGACCTCGTCGCCCAGGGTGTGCTCGAGGCGTTCCAGAATCTCGACTTGCCGTGGCCGATCGTCGTTCGGCTCGACGGCACCAACGCGACCGAAGGTCGAGAGATCCTGAGAAAGGTCCAATCCGAGAAGCTGATCCCCGCAGCCACCATGCGGGAGGCAGCAGAGAAAGCAGTGCAACTCGCAGGCGGGGAGGTGGCCTGATGGCGATCCTCATCGATGAGAACACCAAGGTCGTTGTGCAGGGCTTGACCGGCAAGGAAGGTCAGTTCCACGCCCTCCGCAACCGAGCCTACGGCACCAAGGTGGTCGCCGGGACCCGACCCGGCAAGGGCGGTGAGCAGGTTGAAGGAATACCGATCTTCGACACCGTCGCACAGGCTGTCGAGGCGACCGGAGCCAACACGTCGCTGATCTTCGTCCCGCCACCGTTCGCCGCCGACGCGGTTATGGAGGCAGCGGCCGCAGGTGTCGACGTGATCGTCTGTATCACAGAAGGAATCCCTGCTCAGGACGAGGCGAAGGTCTACAACTACCTGAAGGAAACCACGCCCGACACAGTCCTCATTGGGCCCAACTGCCCAGGACTCATCTCCCCTGGGAAATCGAACGTCGGCATCATGCCCGACTCGATCACCACGCCCGGCCCCATCGGGGTCGTGTCCCGCTCCGGCACCCTCACCTACCAGGCGGTGCACGAACTGACGACGCATGGACTCGGCCAGACGACCTGTATTGGCATCGGCGGCGACCCGGTCCCGGGAACGACGTTCATCGATGTGCTCGCTCGGTTCCAGAACGACCCGGAAACCAAGGGCATCGTCATGATCGGCGAGATCGGTGGTGATGCCGAAGAACGTGCAGCCGAGTTCATCAAGGAGCACGTGACCAAGCCGGTGGTGTCCTACATCGCCGGCGTGACCGCGCCCGAAGGAAAGAAGATGGGCCATGCCGGAGCGATCATCTCCGGCTCCAAAGGGACCGCCGCCGCCAAGATGGAGGCGCTGCGCGCCGCCGGGGTGACGGTGCTGGACGACCCGACCGCTATCGGTGAGGCGATGAAGGGGTTGTTGGAAGGCTGATTCCAGGCCTGCTTGCTGCCGGCCAGGTCACCGCTGGCCGGCAGCGGCTCGAACGGGGTAGGTTTGCGCGATGGATATCCGACTCATGAGACCAGAGGACTGGCCGCGTGTGGCAGAGATCTACGCGCAAGGTCTTCGAACGGGACAAGCAACCTTCGAGGCCACAGTGCCAACCTACGAGGAGTGGGACGGCGGTCACCTCCCGAATTGCCGGCTCGTCGCGGTTGTCGGCGACGATGTGGTCGGGTGGGCGGCTGTGAGTCCCGTGTCGCGACGTGCCGCGTACCGGGGCGTCGTGGAGGCAACCGTGTACGTGGCCGAGGACCACAGAGGTGGTGGCATCGGTGGGGCACTGCTCGACGCCTTGATCCTGACCTCGGAAGACGAAGGCATCTGGACGCTTCAGGGGAGTGTGTTCCCCGAGAACGAGGCCAGTCTGTTGCTGCTTCAGTCACGCCGGTTCCGGATGGTCGGGAACCGCTCACGCATCGGCATGCATGAGGGCCGGTGGCGCGACACGGTGCTGCTGGAACGGCGCAGCACCCGGGTAGGCGTCTAGATACTCGCTGCGTGAGCCGGTTGGTCCCCCCAGCGAGGCCGTAGGGCCGAGCGTTGGGGGGAAAGTACCGCAGCGGCGCAGCCGCTGGGCTAGGGGGGCCGAGCTACGTTGGTGGGAACCGCCCCCTCCGTCGTCGGCTTCGCCGAGTCCAGCTCCCCCAATGCTCGCTTCGCCCGCGAGGGGAGGAAACGGGTGGCGAGCTTCGCTCGCCTGTTCTCGGTTCTGGGTTCTCGGTAAGAACACCGACCTGCGGTCGAAGAAAGCGCAAGGGCGCGTCTTGCCGGTGACTGGTGACTGAAAGCTGTCAGCTGTCAGCTGCAAGCGAAGCGAGAATCTCCTACGCGTGGTCGACGTCTGTCTTGCCCGATCGCTCGAGTGGCCGCAGCACGAACCATGTGTAGGCGATACCCATCGTGTACAAGACCAGCATCGCGATGAACAGCACGCTGAACCCGGGACCGAACCCGAGCTTGGTGCGAATCCACCCTGAGATGAACGGTCCGATCGTCCAGCCGGCAGACCACACCATCACCTCTGCGGCAGCGAGTGACGGGCGCCAGGCCTCTTTCACCTGCCCCATCGTGAACTCGGCGTAGATCGGGTTGGCCGCGTTCATGAGCGCCGACCTGACGAACAGGGCCGCGGCGACCAGGGTGAAACTCGAGGAGAACCCGAGCATCGTGATGAACGGCAATGACAGTCCCTGGACCATGACGATACTCGTCGTCTTGCCGAAACGGTCTGCGATGATCGGCTGCAGCATCACCGCGATCGCCATGCCGAGTTGGGACCATGCGAACACGGCGCCGAGAGCGGAGTAGGAGATGTCGAACTTGCCCTCCACGAAGATGTTCAGGAACGGCATGATGAGGCCGGCACCGAATCCGATGAACATGTTCGGCACCAGCAGGACGAGGATGATCTTCCGTGCCGGTTTCGGGATGTGCCAGCCTCGTCCTTCAGACGGTTCGGCCGGCCGCACCTCGGTGAGCTTCCACAACGGAATGGCAGTGACGAGGTAGAGAGCCGCGGCAACCATGACCGTCCACTGGATCGCCTGGAGACTCTTGGGGTCGATCGATGCGAGATGACCGAACAGCGACGGAAGCGATCCTCCGACGAGACTGCCGAAGAAACCGGCGACGAGGTTTGCTGCGAACTGCGCCGAGAAGAGGTAGGTACGGTTCACCTGTGGCTCGAGAGCGGTCATGAGGGGGCTCGGAACCACCCAGAACGCCATACCGCCGAGGCCAATGAGGAATACGGCGATCATCGCTGGAATCAGGCCCTTCGAGAGCGACAGCCCTAGCAGCCCTAACCCGGCTGCAAGCGCTCCCATCCGCATCATCCGCACGTACCCGATGCGTTCCGAGAGTCTGGCTACGGGGAGGGCGAACAGAAGCGCTATCAGGTTTGGCACCGCGTTGGCAACACCAACGAGTGTCTGGGAGAAGCCGAGCCCCTCGAAGAGGAAGTTCAGCAGGAGCCAGGTGACACTGAACGCGAATCCCCATAGCGATGCCGCAACCAGGAACCACCGCGAGTCGCGAGTGAACGACCTGAGACGGATAAGGGCAGTGAGCACGGCGACATGGTAGATCGGGGATCTACCCCTTCAGCCTCACTGCACCGGCTGAGATATGGACCGGAGTGACCAGAGTTGGACGGATCGATCCCGTAGACTCTTGACCACGTCACCGAGGGAGGGTCAGGCGTGTGGATCTATGTCGTCATTGCGGTCATCGTGGTGCTGGTATTCTGGTACTTCGCCACGTACAACGGTCTCGTCAAGCTGCGGAACCGCACCGAGAACGCCTGGGGTCAGATCGAGGTCCAGCTGAAACGCCGGTATGACCTGATTCCGAACCTTGTCGAGACGGTCAAGGGATACGCTTCGCACGAGCGGTCGACGTTCGAGCAGGTCGTCGAAGCCCGGAATCGGGCGATGTCGGCCGGAGGCGTCGAGGAGAAGGCGCAGGCCGAGAATGTGCTGACCGCAGCCCTTCGTCAGCTGTTCGCCCTCGCCGAGGCATACCCTGATCTGAAGGCGAGCACCAACTTCCTGGATCTCCAGGGGCAACTCACCGACACGGAGAACAAGATCGCCGTCTCTCGACAGATCTACAACGACTCCGTGCTGACTCTGAACAACAAGGTCCAGACGGTGCCGTCCAATATCGTCGCTTCGATCGCCGGATTCGACACGAAGCCGTACTTCGATGCTCCCGACGAGGCGGATCAGGCACCCCAGGTCAGCTTCTAGGCATGCGCAAGGCAGTCGCGACAGCGGTCCTGTCGCTTCTCGCAGTCGTGCTGTTGGCCGCTCCGGCTTCAGCCAAGTCGTTCAGCACCCCCGGTGCCGAAGTCGACGTTCAGGTGCAGCCCGACGGGTCGCTGCTCGTGCAGGAGCACATCACGTTCGACTACAACGGTTCGTTCACCGGTGCATACAGGGACATCCCACTCGCTCCGGGTGAGTCGATCACCGACGTGCAAGTGTTCGAGGGTGACGTCCAGTACGCACCCGGTGCCTCTGCAGAACTCGGCTCGTCCGGTGCGTCCGGAACGTTCGGCGTCGCAGAGCTGGGCAACCTGGAGCGGATCGTCTGGCACTATCAGGCGGCGAACGAGCGACGCACGTTCACGATCTCCTACCGGTTCGCCGGTCTTGCCCATGCCTACGACGACGTCGTCGACGTCAACCTGCAGGTGTGGGGTGATCATTGGGAGGGGGATCTCAAATCGTTGTACGCGACGATGCAGCTGCCCGGCCAGTCGTCCGACATCCGGGTCTGGGGTCACCCCGCGAGCGTGAACGGTTCTACGGCCCTCGGCATCGATGGCGCGTCGGCAACCCTCCGCGCCTCCAACGTTCCTCCACGGCAGTTCGTCGAAATGCGTGTCGTCTTTCCGAGGACGCTGCTCACATCGACCTCTGGCGCGACACTGATCGCGGGCGACGGTCTCCCAGGGATCCTCTCAGAAGAGGAGGCTGCTGCGGCAACCGCCAACAGGAACCGCGTCATCGGTCGTGTCCTCACCGTGGTGATGGTGCTCGGCACGTTCCTTCCAGGAGCAGTCGCCGTCGGCTGGATCTATCTGAGGTACGGGCGGGAACCGAAGGTCGAGTATGACCGCGAGTACGAGCAGGAACCACCCTCGGAGGACCTGCCGCTGGTAGTGGGCGGGTTGCTCTCGCAGGGGTTTGTCGGAGTGCCCGAGTTCACCGCGACCATCTTCGATCTGATCCGTCGGGGTGTCTTGACTGCCACGCCGGTTTCTATTGACCGATCGACGTGGGCAGGTCTGCGACACGAGCAGATCTCTGATCTCCAGATCGGCCTCGGCGACACGAAGATGTCGCTGACGGCCGCAGAGCGTTCTGTCGTGACCGTCATGGAGCGTGTGCTGGAAGAGGGCCCAAAGCCTCTCTCGGACTTCAGAGAAGCGATCAGGGACGATGCGTCGGCGAACGCCACCACCTACAAGGCGTTTCAGAAGGAAGCCTCCGAGGCGCTCACCCGCCAATCACTGATCGACCGATCCGGGCTCAGGCCGTTGGTGATCGCTGGCGGGATCGCCTTCCTCGTGTTCTTCGTCGGCATGTTCTTGATGCCGGTATTCGCAGAGAAGAGCTGGGGCCAGACGGTGGTCACCGGTGCGATAGCGGCGTTCATCGTCAACGGTGGCATCCTTGGCGTGTTCGCCGCGAAGAAGAGGGGCTGGGTCAAACGCACTCGCTCCGGGGCGCTTCTCGCTGCTAGGTGGGAGGCGTTCCGCAGATACCTGAAGGACTTCAGCCGGATGCAGGAGGCTCCGGTCATCTCGCTCGATCTCTGGGATCGCTATCTCGTGTATGCGATTGCGCTCGGGGTCGCCGACGATGTGTTGAAGGCAGCGCGACTCCAGGCGCCGCAGGAGCTCGAGCACCAGAGCAGCCTGTACTGGTACGGCACCAACGGGTTCACCGGTGGGCATAGCGCAAACGCGTTCGCCGGGCTCGGGAGTGCACTCCAGGGTGCGTTCACGCCGCCGTCGTCGGGGTCCGGTGGAGGGGGCGGATTCTCCGGCGGGGGCGGTGGTGGCGGCGGAGGCGGCGGAGGGGGCGCCTGGTAGCGTCAACCAGGTAGATCGCCGACGAGTGGACACGCGGGGGAAGACGGGCTGACTCTTGCCTACTCGCTCGGAGTGGTCGGTGTGGCGCCATCGACACGGTCATCGGGTTGGGGGAGCATGCCGCACCGCGGTGGGTGGGGTCGTGCTCGGCGATCGCGTTCATCGTGCTCCTCGTTCGGGTCAGGACGGGCCGGACGACCTGAGGGCAGACGCTCTCGACCACTTGGCGAACACGAGCGATCCCGCGAGCGTCCACACCGCAGCGGTCGCGAACATGATCGGGTAGCTGCCATACCTGATTGCTGCGCCGAGGATCGGCCCACCAATCAGCGTCCCGAGGTCGAGGAGACCGGTGAAGATCGCCACGGCCGAGCCCCGATCCTCGATGGGGGCGGTCGTGACGACCATCGACAGC
>Ga0307426_1002077_pt1 | contig 12717 bp, 10 predicted proteins | sample SalMarWE160340MG_FD_202165 | JGI IMG/M metagenome (GOLD analysis project Ga0307426, IMG submission 202165) | Salt marsh sediment microbial communities from the Plum Island Ecosystem LTER, Massachusetts, United States - WE1603-40 | ecosystem: Environmental > Aquatic > Marine > Intertidal zone >... | reverse complement strand
ATGAAACCGACCGCCACCCGCGGATTGATCAGCTTTCTCAATTGTGACAAACGTAATTGGGAAGGTCTACTTTTAAATACGTGATACGTCCTCGTCTGTTGTGCCCTCCATAAGGAAATTGACTGCTCGTATAAATTACGTCTTACTAGGTAGATATATGCTGCATCCGCAAGCAAATTGTCGACAAGGGGTTTATCTTCTCCGCTTAAGGAGTTTATTGCCTCATTGAATATAGGAAATTGATACTGATGTATTTTGACACCGAAAACACCGTTAGGTGATTGATATTTTTTAAATATTCCCGGAACAATCTGTTCATATGAAATGACCCCGTCATCGACACTCTGTTTTAGAAATCTGGTAAACAGCTCTCCAGGTATGCCGAGCAATCTTGTTCTTCTGAGCATAAAACACAGCATTGTGCTGCCGGTCCTCTCGGATGTGCAGAGCAAATACATCCTTGTCGGCCATTCCTCCCCCGGATTTTCAGCCCAAAACCTGATTGAGTCAAGCATTATAGAGTCCGAAACTAAGGCGAAGACTCCGACTGAACCACCAGCCCATTTTTTTGCTCTTTCTACGTATTCACACTCGTTTGTATCTGTGCAAACGACTACCAGGTCAATACCATCGGCTTGGCTGTTCATAGCCTTGACAGGTATACCCTGGATACTCTTTTCTTCCGGGTCTTCGAGGATAGCGTATTTGATAATCGCTTTTTGGTGGTGATCCGCCGCTGCTACAAGCTTTTTTGCCGTTACGGACTTACCGTAGAGAGCTACTTTACTATAGCGATTAAATATGTATCTGAGTGATGAGCGGAAAGACTGTTCTTCTTCGATTGTTAGCTTCGGGAGTGACTCGGAATCTTCCATATAAAAACCGGAATTATATTTTTGATTGCAGGATTCATTACATTAGAAGTCAGTAACGCTACAATAATAAACATCTTAATTATATACCATGTAGTTATCGATTTCAGCTTTTTTAAACAATGACAGGCAAATATATCACGATCACGATTGAGTGCCCAAGCACTTAGACGAACCCACCGGTTTCAGCGATAAATCTTTTTGTTATTCTGTGTTTGAGCCGTGAAAATAAGGATTATGTTTCGGTACTACTCTTCTTCCTTCCCCTCAAAATCAAGGGCGCAGGAGTTTATACAGTAGCGCTGTCCTGTAGGTCTCGGACCGTCGGGGAAAACGTGGCCCAGATGAGCGCCGCAGTTGTTGCAGATGACCTCCGTTCTGGTCATGCCGAAGCTCCGGTCGGCTTCCTCCCCTATCTGGCTGTCGTCCTCGGGCTTGTAGAAGCTCGGCCAGCCGGTACCGGACTCAAATTTCGTATCCGAGCTGAACAGCTCTGCGCCGCAGCCCACACACTTGTACATACCCTTTTCCTTGTGGTCGTGGTACTTGCCCGTAAAGGGCCTTTCGGTCCCTTTCTGTCTCGTGACATAGTACTGCTCTTCCGTGAGATGCTCTTTCCATTCCTCATCCGTTTTATTTACTTTCCGCGACATGATTGTCTCCTCTAATACCCTTTTTCAATAGGTCCATCATATATTTAAAGTACAGAGAGGGCTTCGCCTAATCAAATATATACCCGTTTACCGTTTCGAACAGACTGCATGCAAGATAATCAGTACATATTAGACGGCGGGAAAAGTTAAACAGATTCAAAAAGAGCGAAATCAAATTCGAATAAGACTATCCGGGCTTCATCTTCTCTATAGTAATCCAAGAGGCAGCCGCGCCTATCAAGACGAGCACGGAGGCAATCTTCATCATGAGACGGAAACTCCCGAGAAAGGATCTGTCGATAGAATCCCGAAGCTCGCTCTTGGTCTTGTTATCGAGCGAATCGGGGATCTCTATGGCGGCGAGCTTAATACGCTGAGCGTCTATTGCGGATACAGTGCCCTTGTCCAAATGCATCGTAGCGAGCTCCCCGTCAAGATTTCTGTTAAATGTGGACAGGGCAAAAACACCTAAAATGGCAATCGACAAGAGACCCGCGATCCTGCCTACCGAGTTATTTATGCCGGACGCGACTCCCGATTGCTCCAGATCGATCGAACCCATAACGGCGGTCGTAAGCGGGGACACGGTAATAGCCATTCCCACGCCGAGTACTGCGATTGCCGGGAAGAATGTTCTCCAGTAACTGCCCCCTATAGCGGGAAGCGTAAACAGGTAAAATCCAGCGGCGGCGAGAAGAGTTCCCGCGATCAGCGGAGGCCGCGCTCCGTAATTCGCGACCAGGCCCCCGGCCCACCTGGAAAAAAGAAACAATGCCAGTATGAGCGGGAGGAACGCAATACCCACGCCTTCAGCGGTATAACCCTGCAGCTGTATAAGATTAAACGGAATGAAGAATATGGCACCGCTCCATGCGGCCCAGAAAAGTGCTGATACGAAGTTCGCACCGCTGAATGTCCTGGATCTGAACATGCTGAGCGGCATCATGGGCGAAGATGAGAAATGCTCAACCAGAAGAAAAGTAATCAGGAATATCCCGCCCGCCACAAAGGGCGTGATTACCTTGGGGTGCCCGAAGCCGGAATTACCCGATTCGATAAGCGCATAGACGATGCATCCGAGGCTGAGAGTGGCAAATAACGAGCCCGGGATGTCAAGCTTTCCCTCACCGTTATTCTTCCTGCTCTCGGGTATTTTCCAGTAAAGTGCGCCGAGCACTACGAGGCCAATGGGAATATTGATGAAAAATACGAGCCTCCACGAAATATTCTCCGCTAGCCAGCCACCGAGTATAGGTCCGAGCGCTGTTGTTATTGCGGTGAAAGCAGACCAGGTTCCGATAGCCTTGCCGCGGTCTTCCTCGCTGAATGAGATGTTTACAATCGCCAGGCTGCCCGGGACCAGAAGCGCGCCTCCAGCCCCCTGAAACGCCCTCGCCACGATTAACTGGCTCGTGTTGGGTGAAAGGCCGCACCAGATCGAAGCAGATGAAAATAACAATACCCCCAGTGCGAATATACGTTTTCTTCCGAACTTATCCCCGAGTGAGCCGCCCAGAAGCATAAGCGAGGAGAGAAACAGAGCGTACGCCTCTACGATCCACTGAACCTGGGGGATCGTCGCGTTCAGCTCGAGCTGGAGTACCGGCAGAACTACGTTCATAGCCGTACTGTCGATGAACGCCATGCTCGACCCCAGTATGGTTACAAGCAAAACCCACTTGGCCGAGCCCTTGCTCAAAAACGCGGCTTCGGGAATTTTTTTCATTATGCCGTGATCAGGTGAGTTATTAGCAATATCGCTCATGGCAAGCCCTAACTATGTTCTCGACGACACCCTCGTTTCAAAAGTGAATCAAATTTTTCAGTGGCATTTATGCGTACACTCGATTTCATTGAGATCAACTATTTTTATGGCTTAGTACAATAATGATAGGAACCGGGATATATGGATATTGTAAGAATTTACGACGAACGAATTTTACCTCGAATTGCAAGGTTTATCTAATTTTTGTAAAAAGTGTGCTCTATTGACGACCACACTCAGGACGGAAATCAGCCGCCGAACTGCTTCGGCAGTCCGATGGAGCCTTTAACCCTTATCTTTCTTAACAGCAGCGGTTTTAAGAGACCGTGCTCTTTTCCGATTAATCCAAGCCACGCCCCGCTGTCGGCCGTTATCTCAATGTCGGAATCTCCCTGTCAACGGATTTTTTACCTCACGGTTTTTACATATCCCGATAGGAGAATATACTATTTGTATATATCGAGGTATGTGGGTTATTGTTTGATAGCCAAGAACCAGAGGATACGGCAATGGCCGCGATTAACGGAAAGAAAATAATATTGGGTGTAACAGGAGGAATAGCCGCTTATAAATCCTGTGAGCTCGTGCGCAGGCTTGTAACCGGAGGAGCCGACGTTCAGGTCATAATGACGACCAACGCCATGGAGTTCGTTTCCCCCCTCACTTTTCAAACGCTTTCCGGAAACCGCGTCGCCTCCAAGACATTCGATCTCGGCTGGGAGTCCGAGATTGGACATATAAGCCTTGCAGACACCGCGGACCTGATAGTAATAGCCCCGGCGACCGCCAGTTTTATAGGGAAAGTGGCTTCCGGCATTGCGGACACTCTTTTGTCTAACGTGATACTTGCAACCCTCTCCCCAGTAATCATGTGTCCGGCGATGAACGTCAATATGTACAAGAATCCGGTTGTGCAGGAAAATATTAACAAGCTCAGAAAACACGGTTTCATCATAGTCGAGCCCTCCGAGGGCGGTCTCGCCTGCGGCTGGGAAGGAAAGGGAAGATTGCCGGACCCCGAGGATATAGTAGAGGAGATAGAGAAGACATTCACACCACAGGATTTAGCCGGTGAGAAGGTCATCGTCACAGCGGGACCCACGAGAGAGTACATTGATCCGGTGAGGTTTATCTCCAATCCATCGAGCGGCAAGATGGGTTACGCGATGGCCCGGGAAGCCCGGCTGAGAGGCGCGGAGGTCGTGCTCATTTCCGGGAAGACTCATCTCGCTCCTCCGAAAAACGTAAGGTACGTGGAGGCGGTCAGGGCTGAGGATATGCATAAATCGGTAATGGAATTTCTCGACTGGTCGACTATAGTGGTCAAGTCGGCGGCCGTCGGCGACTACGCTCCTTCGGAGAAATCAAACGGCAAGATCAAAAAAACCGATAAACCAATGTCTCTCAAGCTCAAGCGGACACCCGACATTCTGCAGGAAGTCGGTACGAGCAAGAACGGAAAGTTCGTAGTCGGTTTTGCCGCCGAAACAGAAAACCTGATAAAGAACGCGAAAAACAAGCTGAAGAAAAAGAACGCCGACCTAATCGTCGCTAACGACGTCACCCGGGACGGAGCAGGCTTTGATTCAGACACAAACCTGGCGCACTTCATATACGGGAAGGGACAACAAGACGATCTGCCCCTCATTACCAAAGCTGACTTAGCGCGAAGGGTTTTTGATAAAATAATCGAGCTTAAAAAAAATTAACGAACCGAAAGGGATTCCAGAACCATATTTAATTTTGCAAATATCTCTTCTATTGAGCTTTCCTTCGTTATATAGCCGACCGCCCCTATATCCAAGCATTCTCTTATCCTTCTCATTTCCGAAACCGCGGTCAGCATGAGAACGGGTATTACTTTGTACTGACTGTCGTTCTTTAGTACTTTCAAAAATTCTATACCGTTGAATTCCGGCATTATTATGTCGAGAACAATGATATCCGGGTTGAACTCGTCCAGTTTAACGAGAGCTTTTCTCCCGTTCTCAGCCGTTTCTACGGTGTAATTTCTAGCCGACAGAGCCCGGGAGTATAGGTTCCTGAGAGATTCCTCGTCTTCGATTAACAGCACCTTTGGCATGTCTATTTCCCTCGCGACAAATAAAATCCTTTGCCGATTGACTTTGATAAGCAGTACTATAATTCACTTATCAAATACTTAAATTGTGATAGTGAATAATGAATTATTCACTATCACAATTATAATGAGAAAAAAAATAATCTGTGACTATTCGGGAAAAATAGACCTGACTGTGTCACTGATTCGCCGCTGAGCACCCAACTCCCCTTATACAGACATAGAATAATTCTCATGTCGTATGAAGAGCACAGATCTTGTTAAGTAGAGCCCTGCGGTTGAATCGAAGAACGGTCGTTTTCAGCCTAATACGGCGTCTTTGCACGCCTTGGCCACTCTGAATTTTACCACTTTCTTAGCGGGTATCTTTATCTGAGCGCCGGTAGCGGGATTTCTTCCCATCCTGGCTTTACGTCTGTCGAGCACCAGCTTGCCTATACCGGGAATAGTGAACTGCTTGTTCTTCTTGGCTTCCTTGTACGCAATAGATGCCAGCTCGTCCAATATTTCGGTCGCCGTCTTTTTCGTAACACCGGCAAACTCGGCGATATGATTTGACAACTGAGATTTTGTCATCGGTTTATTCTCGGCCATCTCCCTCTCCTTTTAAGTAAGTTTCTGTCAATACTACAGAAAACTCATATAAAAATCAATATATTCGGGGAAAAAAATGAAATTGATGTAAAATTAGCGTCAGAATCGGAGACGTGGTTCGAATAAAATAAAAGATAATGTGCTACAATTTAAAAATTAGGTCGAGTGTGCAGAAAAATGTCCATTCAAAGAAATTTATCCGCAAATAAATCGAAATGGCTATGGTTTTTCGGCTTCCTGGCCGTGTTCCTCGTGCTGCTGATAGGCCTTTATTTACGTATGATGTCGGTGCGTACAGCCGCTTTTGAGGCCGGGATGGAAAAGCAGCCTCCACCGGTAAGAGTACAGGAGCCGGACACAACGGAAGTATGGCGCACTAACAGCTTTCTCGCCCGTATTGAAGGCGGTCAGTCAGTAGACATCATGGCGAGCACCAGCGGATGGGTCCGGGAGCAGGCAGCGGTCATTGGCGAGGCGGTCGAGAAGGACGAACCGCTTATCATTCTCCAGGACGAGAGAAAAGTGCTTAAGCTGAAAGAAGCTCAAGCCATGCTCGAATCGGCCCGGGCAAATTTAAACGAATTAAAACGCAAATACGAACAGAACCAGACGCTCGTTGAGAAAGGAATAGTCGCGCGCGACACGCTACAGTCACTTTCCAATCAAGTCTCATCGGAGCGGTCCAGTGTCGAGGCGCTCGAAGCTTCGTTCAACCTTATGAAATGGGACGTGGAACATCTCATCATTCGCGCGCCTATTTCAGGAAAAGTATCGGATGTCGTTCCCGACGTGGGACAGGAGGTTAAAGCGGGAGAGCTGGTCGCCAAAATGGTGAGCACGTCCGACGAGCACGTGGTCGCCGGGGTCGAGCCCCGCTGGGCGCGTATCATTAAACCCGGCATGAAGGTTAATTTCAGCACTACACTCAACGGCACCCCGGAGAGAACCGACGGGGAGATAATCGGCGTGAGCCCGGACATGGATTCAGCCTCGGGCACATACAAGGTTGAAGCGCGGCTTATTAACAACGAACACAACTGGTGGCCTGGTGAAATAGTCAACATGGAAGTCCCAGTCGAGCTTTTAACCGATGTAGTTCTCGTGCCGAGAACCGCGGTTCTGTCCGACAACAGGGAGTTTTTCATCTTCGTATACAAGGACGGAAAAGCTCTCAAGGTTCCGGTTTCGGTCACATGGGTGAACGAGAACGAGGGCAGCATCCCGTCAAGCATGATTCCCAAAGGCAGTCTGATCATCATCGAGGGTCACGTAGGCCTTGCCGGCGGTCAGCTCGTCAGTTTAACGGAGTAACGCTTTAGCTTCTTCCAATGCACATTTCTGAATTCTCGGTAAAAAACCCGGTACTGGTAAACCTTCTGATGGTCGCTATCCTGGTTATCGGAATAATCAGCGCCATAGGTCTGCCCCTTGAATTATTCCCTTCCGTAAAACTGGAAATGGTCACGGTAACGACCGTTTTCCCCGGCGCCTCCGCGGAGGATATGGAAAAGCTTGTCAGTATTCCAATCGAGGAAGAGATCAGCGACATAAGCGGAATAAAAGTCGTTCGATCCACATCGTCGGAGGGGCGCTCGTTCGTAGTCGCCGAGCTCGAAACGGGAGAAGACATCGACAAGATGGCTCAGGACATACGCTCTGAGATAGGCAGGATCGAGGAGAAGCTCCCCGAGGATGCGGAAGACCCAGTCATCGAGGAGTTCAACGCCAACTTTCCCCTGATAAGCGTTGCCATAGCGGGAGACGTTCCCAGGGAAACGCTCAGAAGATACGGCCTCATGCTCGAAGACGAGCTCAAGCTTGTAAGAGGAGTCGACAGCGTAATAACCTCGGGGCTCGGAGACCCGGTATTCTGGGTGTACGTCGATCCCGACAAGCTGAGACAATACAACTTGAGCCTTGAGCAAGTGGAGACCGCTATAAACCAAAAAAATCTTGATCTACCCGGAGGGAGCGTCGAGCAGGGGGACGCCGAGTTTTTGGTCAGGGTCACCGGACGGGTGCAGCAGGTCGAGGACCTGGTGAACATCCCGATCAAAAGGAGCAGCGAAGGCAGACACATCCTCTTGAGAGACATAGCGCGGGTAGAGAAGGGAGAGCAGGAAACGAAAACCGCTGCCCGCGTAAACGGCCTCCCCTCGATCAATTTCTGGGTAAACAAGCAGAAAAACGTAGATTCCATCAAGACGGTGGAGCAGATCGAAAAAACTGTAGATGAATTCCGCAAGAGCGTTCCGGAAAACATCGAGATATTTATTACGAACGACACCTCCTACTGGGTTCAGCAGAGATTCGAGACAATGGTCAGCAGCGGTCTGATCGGCCTTGCCGTCGTGCTGGTTATGCTCGCTCTCTTCCTCGACCTGAGGGCCGCTTTCATGGCGGCGATCGGACTTCCGGTCGCATTCTTCGGCGCGTTCATCCTGATGCAGTTCTCGGGTATCACCCTGAACATTCTCTCGATGTTCGGACTCATACTTGTACTCGGCATTATAGTCGACGACGCAATCATCGTTGCCGAGAACATACAGCGTTACCTGCAGATGGGCTACAGCCCTCAGGTGGCGGCCGTAAAGGGTACAAAAGAGGTGGCGATGCCGGTGATTGCGACAATCCTGACGAACATAGCGTCGTTCCTCCCACTACTGATAGCGACCGGGCTGATCGGCAAATTCATGTCCGTGATCCCCAAGGTCGCGATTTACGCCCTGCTCGTCTCGCTGATCGAAGCGCTGGTAATACTGCCCTCTCACTGCGCCGACTTTTTGAAGCCGCACCCGCCCGGCAAACAATCACGCAGGTGGGTTTACAAGCTCAGATTTCGTTATCTGAAGAGCCTCTTCTTTTTGATCAGGCAGCGTTACGTTACCGTAGCGACATTCGTTATGATACTGGTCCTGACCCTTTTTATTTTCGTGAAAGTCCCGCAGGTGCTGTTCTACACGCGGGACATAGCGCAATACAACATCAGGGTGGAAAATCCCACATGGTCCAATATAGGGTCCACCGTCGAATCCGTATCCGAGATCGAGGAGGTAATAAAGTCCGTTGTGCCCGAGAAGGCGCTGAAGAATATCATCTCGATGATCGGCATCGATCTCTCGAGGCAGGAGCCCGAGTTCGGCGATCACCTGTCAACGATAATCGTGGAGTACGAAGATTTCGAGAAACGAAAGGAAAACGGCAAGGAGCTTCTAAAGGAAACGAGGAAAAAAGTCGAAAACGAGGTTGTGGGTCCCGTAAGAATCGATTTCGTGGAGACGGGAGGTCCACCTACCGGAAAGCCGGTAGACCTGCGCGTCCAGGGCAGGGATTTCGACACGCTTAAGGAAATAGCAGGGAAAACCGAGGAGAAGCTCGAGACCACTCCGGGAGTGTTCGGTGTAAGCGACGACCTGATATGGGGCAAACCCGAGATACGTATCAACGTGGACGAGCAGAGAGCAGCAATATACGGTCTCGATACGAGGACCGTAGCGAAGGCGATAAGGGCCGCTGTAGACGGTCTCACCGTATCACAGACCCGTCTCGGGACCGAAGAAGCGGATATAATCGTGAAGTACGAGCTTCCATCGGGCAACCTGCTTTCCCTCCTGGAGTCCTACCAGATACCCTCTCCGGACGGCGGATGGGTGCCGCTTAACAGCGTCGTGACCATGTCGACCGAGCCCAGCATGCTGAACATCTCCAGGTACGACATGGAGCGCTCCGTAAGGATTACGGCGGAGATAGACGAGCAGGCGACCACGGCGAGCGAGGTAAACGCCGGTATATCAACTTTCCTCGACTCTACGCTAAAAGACTACCCCGGCTACTCTTACGAGTTCGGAGGAGAAGAGGAGCAGACGCGAGAATCCCTGGACAGTATCTTCAGGGCGGCCATTATATCCATTCTCCTCATTTATATCATCCTCGCGAGCATGCTGAAATCCTACACTCAGCCCGTCATCATTATGACCATACTTCCCTTTGCGCTCGTCGGGGTAATGATCGGCATACTGTTGAGGGGTGAGCCGCTCACTTTGCCTGCACTCATAGGAACCGTAGCTCTGCTCGGAATTGTAATAAACGACAGCCTTGTCTTGATGACCTTTATCAACGAGCGGGCCGGAAAGATGAATAGGGTGGCCGCAGTGGCGTTCGCGGCCAAACACAGGTTCAGGCCGATAATCCTCACCACGGTCACTACGTTTGGAGGGCTTGCGTCCCTGATGCTTAAATTCAGGGGTGAAGCTGCCTTCCTCGCTCCGATGGCGATCGCTCTCGGGTTCGGGCTCGCGTTTGCGACCTTTATTACTCTCATCCTGATCCCCTGTCTCTATCTGATTCTGGACGACGCGTCCGGTTACCTGAAAAACAGATGGGCCGTGATGAGAGGGAATAAAGAAACAGGGAACGAAGCAAAGACACCCCCGCATTCAGGCCCTCCCGGTTTGAAACATTCTGAATAGATTATTGTGTGATTGAAGCCTCAGACGGCCCGCTTCCACCAGAAGATCAGAAGGATGACGGCGGCTACGATGGGTATGGCAATCATCCATATCATCTCTTCGACGACGGCCGCGCCGGCGACTGACAGTCCGAGAATGATGCCGACTACCATAAACCTCCAGTCGAAATGAACCCCTGCAAGAAACGTGGTCAGAGCGAGAGCAAGAAGCGAGATAAGAGCGAGCTGGTTGTTGTTTATGCGTCCCGCCGGATCGTACAACAGATAGATAAGCAATATCGCGGCAAAGAGTCCCACCCAATGAAGCACCTGCGCCCATATTATTTTTGAAACGCCTTCACCCCTGTTCCGGGCTTTGGACCATCCTAAATAAAGGCTCACGATGCCGAACAGAGGGGCCATAGCTACCCAGAACCAGAAGCTTCTCACGGGTATGAAATTCGTGATTCCAATGCCTACCGCCGAGAGGACTATCAGTGTTAGGAGTATGGCTTCATCTCTATGAATTTTCTTTGCCAGACTGGGTTTTTTAACGGGAACGTCGGTGGCAGTGTTAGGATCGAAAGGATTTTGCTCGCTCATCTGTCTTCCTCCATGAACCATTATATCACCTGCTATGCTCTATTCAAAACGTGATACAACTGGAGAACCGGGGCAAGAAAACGTAAGCATGGCGGGCATTTCAGGCCCTGGAGCCATAGACTTGCGTCCGTAGGCCCCACAAGACGGACTTCACGGGTGAATATCTATTACACGTTTAAGATAAACAGGCAGTTAGTAAAAAACAACCAGCAGAAAACTTTAAAATGCCGGGTTGATAAAATTGTAATAAACTCCGCCAATGGCTACGAGCACGGTAGCCGCGAGTATGAGAAACGCCAGGATGGCGAATATGCCGTCATATGTGTCAGGCGAATTGTTGTTGTCTGTCATTTCAGTATCCTCTCAATTTATTTCCGTGGGATAAATATATTAAGCCCGAGGCGTGTTATGTCAAGATTGAGAGTAGGGTAGAATAATATGGCATTATGGTCAAACAGAAAAATTTATAAAGAGAAGAACCGATGAGCAGAATAATCCTATACACGGGAAAAGGTGGAGTGGGGAAGACCACGACAGCAGCGGCAACGGCGCTTCAGGCTGCCAAAAGAGGATACAAGGCTCTGGTGGTGTCGACAGATCCCGCGCACAGCCTGAGGGACGCGTTCGATCAGGACATAGGACCGGAGCCAAAGAAAATTAGGGAAAACCTGTACGCACAGGAAATAGACGTATTTTACTCGGTCGATAAATATTGGGGAAAGCTCACGGGCTATATCCATTCGCTTTTTAACTGGATGAAGGTAGACGATATTCTCGCCGAGGAATTCAGCATTTTTCCCGGTATGGAGGAGGTTTCATGCTTCCTGTGGGTTTACAGCCACTTCAAGGACGACGAGTACGATGTAATTATCGTCGACAGCGCTCCTACGGGAGAAACATTACGACTACTGTCTCTGCCCGACGTCGCACGGTGGTGGATTGTCAAGGTATTCCCGATCGAGAGAAAGCTCCTGAAGGTACTAAGGCCTGCCGTAAAAGTGGTGACCGACATGCCCTTGCCAAAGGAAGAGACATACATTGCCATTGAAGACCTGTTCGAAAAGCTGAATGCAATTCACAAGGTATTTTCAAATCCCGAAATAACTTCCATCAGGCTTGTGCTAAATCTGGAGAAGATGGTAATCAAGGAAACGCAGAGGGCTTATACGTATTTGAACCTCTACGGATACAACGTTGACTCAGCTGTAGTAAACCGCACCATGCCCATAGACATCGATCACCCGTATTTTGAAGATTGGAAAAGATTCCAGGGCGGCTACAGGGAAGAGGTAAAGGAGCTGTTCAGCGAAATTCCGATTCTCGAAGCCCCGCTTTTCACAAAAGAGATATTGGGAATCGATACACTCCTCGAATTCGGAGGCACGCTTTTCGGAGACAAGGATCCGGTTGAAATTCTATACAAAGGCAAGCCCTACGACATAATCAAGGAAAAGGGTGTTTATACGCTCATATTGAAGCTCCCGTTCGTAAGCAAGAAAGAGGTGAAGCTTCATCAGGTGGGCGATGAGCTTACGATTCAGATTGAAAACCAGAGACGCAATATCTTCCTTCCCAATTTCCTGGCCAGGCTGAACGTGGAGAAAGCTAATCTCGAAGGCGGTGTTTTGAAGGTAAGCTTCGAAAGGCCGAAAAGAGCCACTGGAAACCGGCGAAAGTAGGAGCAGTCGTAAATTGCCGACCGG
>Ga0307426_1002075_pt1 | contig 12723 bp, 9 predicted proteins | sample SalMarWE160340MG_FD_202165 | JGI IMG/M metagenome (GOLD analysis project Ga0307426, IMG submission 202165) | Salt marsh sediment microbial communities from the Plum Island Ecosystem LTER, Massachusetts, United States - WE1603-40 | ecosystem: Environmental > Aquatic > Marine > Intertidal zone >... | reverse complement strand
CCAGTTCGTGGAGCGGTTCGAGGCCGCGGATGCAATCCGACACGCGGTTGAGGCGGTTCCCGAGGGCGCAGGGGTGGAGGATGCCCCGGTCATTCAAGTGGTGAACCTGCTCATCACCCAGGCACTGCGAGACCGCGCTTCCGATATCCACATCGAGCCACTCGACACCCACGTTCGGTTGCGATACCGGATCGACGGCGTGCTGCACGACGTCCTCGAGTTGCCCGCGTCCATGGCCTTGGCGCTCGTGAGCCGGCTAAAGATCATGTCAGGGCTCAATATCGTCGAGCGGCGACGGCCCCAAGATGGGCAGATGTCGTTGATCGTCGAAGGCCACGACCTCAACATCCGAATAGCGATCGCCGCGACGATCTTCGGAGAGAAGGTGGTGCTGCGCCTCCTCGATAAGTCACGCCCTCTCTTTCACTACACAGAGCTGGGCATGTCCGAAGATACGGCGAAGCGGTACGTCGAAATTGTCCACTCGCCTTTCGGGATGGTCGCCTGTGCCGGTCCAACGGGGAGCGGGAAGACCACCACCTTGTACGCCACGCTGCTAGCGCTCAACGACCCGGGGCTGAACATCACCACCATCGAAGACCCGATCGAGTACGTGTTGCCGGCGATCAACCAGATTCAGATCAACCCGTCGGCGGACGTGACATTCGTCACTGGGTTGCGATCCATCTTGCGCCAGGATCCAGACGTCATCCTCGTTGGAGAGATCCGGGATGCGGATACGGCGCATATTGCCGTCCGGTCCGCGCTCACCGGACATCTCGTCCTGTCATCCATCCACGCGACCGACGCCGCCAGTGCCGTCCAGCGCTTTGTGGACATGGGTATCGAGCCGTTCCTGCTCACCTCATCGTTGGCTGCAGTGATGGCCCAGCGGCTGGTCCGCCGGGTCTGCATGCACTGCAAGACCCAGTACGCACCCAACCCGGAAGAGCTGGCGTTCTACCGGAAGGCCGGTGGGCCGGATGATGCTGATTTCGTGTTCGGAGCGGGCTGTACTTTCTGCGCCCACACGGGGTATCTGGAGCGCATCGGGGTCTACGAGTTGTTGGAACTGACCGACGACATCAGGGCGATGGTGATCGCTGGCGCCGGTCGCGACAAGATTCGCGAACGGGCTATCGAGCACGGCATGCGGACGCTGCGTGAGGAGGGCCTGCAGCTGGTCACAGATGGCGTGACCACCATCTCCGAGATCGTCCGGCACATCTGGACCATGTGATCGGGCGCTCTATGGGAGCGGATCAGTCCTCCAGCTCGGGCGGAGTGGCGTGTCGGGTTGTCTGATGGAGACCGGGGCAAGCCGAAGTCGTGCCCTTCCGTCGTCGCTATCCGGCTTGGTTGTCGTCGTCTGGGAGAGCCTTGCGGATGGTCGCCAGGAGCTCTGTCGCATCGACCGGTTTCTCGATGTAGGCGACCGCACCTGCCTGCATAGCTTGTTCACGGTTCTTCGGGCCGCTAGCGGTGATGACGATCACCGGCACCCGTATGAAGAGTTTCTGGAGGCGATCGAGTACTACGAAACCGCTGCCGGCTGGAAGTCCCAGGTCGAGCAGGATCAGATCAGGGCTGGTGTTCTTGGCCTTGGACACGGCCGTGATGGCGTCACCGGCTCGCTCCAAGTCGAAGCCGTTCGCCATGAGGCGCACGCCGAGTGCGACTGCCAGGTCGTCGTCATCGTCCACGATGAGGATCCTTTTTCGTTCACTCATGGTGTTGTCTCCAGTTGACTTCTCCGTGCTTGAGAGAGGGTAGTCGTGACTACACCTTCAACCGCGCCGGCCGCGGCCTTGAGTGTTTCCGCCCAGGTGCTCTCTATCGCGTCGCTTCCGACGCTGACCAGTGTGACCTCGACTGTCGGCTTGATGTTGTGTCTGGCGAGTGACTCTGATACGACCAGCGCCTCCTTGATCCGTGTCGCGACGATGCGGGCTTGCTCCAGGTTGTCGACCGATGCGACCAGGAACAGCAGGCCGGCATCGTCGGTGCCCGAGATGTTTGGCAGTACGACATCGTGGGCCAGCGTGTTGTCCCTCAGCACGCTCCGGACCTCTTCGAGCACTTTGCGAGGAATCTCCGCCGAAACGTGCTCTGACCAGACCAGATCGAGCGTCAGCACGGCAACCGTGCACGATGGGCCGCCCTTCTTCGCCAGAGTGGGTGCGAGGAGACTTTCGAGAGAGAACACCGGCAACGTAACCAAGAACGTGCTGCCTTTTCCGGGTGTGCTCTCGACCCAGATGCGACCCCCGTGGCCTGTTACCAGCTGCTTGGCGATGTAGAGTCCAAGGCCCAGACCTTTTCGACTCTGTCGGGGGGCGGTGTCGAGCTGGCGAAGACGTTCAAACACTTTCGGGATGTCCCGTGCTTCGATCCCCGTGCCGGTGTCGGCAACGAATAGCCGGACGAACCCCGGATCCACTTCCGATAGCTCCGCACCAACCGTCACTCTGCCTCCTGTCGGGGTGAACTTGACTGCGTTGTGCACGAGGTTGATGAGAATCTGGTCCAACCTGAGTGGATCTGCGAAGACAGGCGGAAGGTCATGGGCGGCTATCGAGGCGAGTTCGATGCCCCCGTCCACAGCGTTCTTGGACATCGTGTCGACCACTCTGGCGACCGACTGTGCCGCTGAGGTGCACTGCAACTCGATGCTCAGTTTGCCGACCTGGGCTTTGGACGCATCCAGGAGGTCCTTGACCATCGAATCGAGATGACGGACGTTACGAAACACGATCTGCAGGTGTTCCTCCTGCCTCGGCTCCAACGCCCCGTCGAGCCCATCAAGGAGTATCGACACGAAATCGTGGATGGCAGCCAACGGTGTTCTGAGCTCGTGAGAGACATGAGACAGGACATCGTCCTTCATTTGCAGCTGCGAAACCCGCACATCTTCGAACTGTTCGAAGATGTGAGCTCGTTGGATGGCATCGGCGATGGCCAACGAGATCCCTGCCCCCGTAATACTCCGCTTGGACAGATACCCTTGGGCGCCGGCTCGCAACACAGCCATATCCAGGCCCTCGTCCTCCAACCCCGTCAACACGACAAGCGCAATCCACGGGTGGGTGCGACGAATCGCCTCCAAGGCTTCCAACCCTTTGGCGTCAGGAAGGTTCAAATCGAGTAGCACACAATCGAAATGCGCCTGCTCGAGACGTTCATAGGCTTCAGCCAGGGTGACGGCGTGGGTGACGCTCACGAGGCCATCTGGCCGGGCTCGGTCAATCATCCGCATGGTCAGTCGAGCCTGAACATCGGAGTCCTCCACCAACAGAACACTGCTGCCGGCTGGTGCAGGATCGGGCGCCACAATCTGGCCCATTGCAGTCACATTCACCCAGATATCATCGGAACGAGAGGCGACCTGCTTGAGGTGTCCCGTGTCCGGATCCCCGTCCAGTCCATATCCCACGAACTCGGCCTCCGCCGTCCTTACTCGTACACCATCTGCGTCCGTGGACAAGCGGTTACCGACGCGTGTGGCCTGGAGGACGTCGTCTTTGGCTGGTGGCAGGGTTGCCGGAGCGCCTGCAACCTACCCCGTCCCGCCATGTCATCGTCGTCGGGGGGAGTAGCGAGGCAGCGTCGCACGCAACTTGCAGAATCACGACGGCACCTATGATCACCGGTATCCGCCAGTTCGGCGGTACTTCGGGAGTCTCGCCGGCCCGGGTATCACGCTGCCGGGTCTGTCCGACGGCTGAGCCGGCCCCGGTGGATGGTTGCGTACAGCGGTATCCTGTCGCATGTGAACGACGACTCCGAACGAGAGGACCGTCAGCCGGCGTCGCATCGCCGGACTCCAAGATCCAGTTGGACATCGCGCCGTGTCTTGCTCGTTGCCGGGATCATCACTTGCGCGGCGGTTCTCGCCTACGGGGGATGGTTCGGCTACCACCTGTGGGCCGGATGGCAGAGTGTCGAGCGGGTCGATTTCAACCCTGCGGCGGCACGGGAGCGTCTCGCAGAGGTGCAAGCCCCACCGGCTTCTCCGGAGCAGTTCACCGACGATGCGCCGGTCGGATTCACCAACGTGATTCCCATCCCGTTCGACACCGACTACCACAACACGGGTATCGACGTCTTGAAGCCTCCCGAGTCCACCACCACCGCAGCAGGTGACGCACCGGCGCCGCTGCCCCCGCCACTGACCTCGCCCCGGGTTTCGCTCACCGGCTACCTGCTCATCGGATCGGACGGGACCCCCTCTGCCGGGCACGCCGACGCGATCTTCCTCGCCATCAAGAGCGGCGGTGGTCCGATCCTCGTGTCGGTGCCGCGCAGCCTGTACATCACCAACCCGTGTACCGGCACCCCGATGCGGCTCTCTCTGCTCTTGCAGGGATGCCCGGGCGTTGCCGGGGGAGCGGATCTCGTGGCGCTCGCCCTGGAGGATTTCACCGGTGTGCAGATCGCGCACTTCGCCGTCATCGGCTACACGGGATTCGGGAGGATCGTCGACGGTCTCGGAGGGATCACGATCTGCTCGGACACCGCTCGGGGCGTCAACGGTGAGGTCATCGTCCCGGCCGGCTGCAATCTCCTCGACGGTACCGCGGCCACCTTCTGGGTGACGAGCCGATCCGAGGATGAGTTCGTGGACGGGCAGTGGCGGGCAGTAGCGGGCGACGACGAACTCACCCGACTGCAGCGTGAACGGGTCGCCATGTTTGGCGTCTATCAGCGCATCGGATCCCTCGGCTCGCCCGGCGCGTTGGCGTCGCTCGCCCAGAGCGTGTCGGACACGTTTGCTCTCGACAGCGGCTTCTCTCTGTCCCAGGCGGTGAACCTGGCATGGTCGATGCGGGGCGGTCTGCGGCAACTCTCGATCCCCGTGCGATCCGAATTGACTGCCGACGGCCGGTACGTGCTGTATCCGACGGAACAGTTCTCGGTGACTCTCGGCGGATAGGCTCCGCCGGCTGCCGGCAGCCCGGCTTTGCCAGAGCGTCTGAATCACCGGAGTTCTTGGTCAAAACTTGCTACACACAGAGCAGCCCCCGGCGACAAGGCCGGAGGCTGCTGCCGGCAAAGAGAACCCTACGGACTCGGGACGACCAGCTTGACTTGGATCTGGTCCACGGTGAACAGACCGTCGGGATCGGTGGCCTTCTCCTGGATGGTCGGCTGGCTCGACTGCTGGCCGGACGGGATGCTGAGCGTCGCCGTCGGTGTGAAACCTGTCCCCAAAACCAAGCCCAGGCCGCTCAGCCAGGCCGATGCCGGGTTTGCATAGTGCCAGGTAGCAGTGAGAGTACCTCCGTTGACGTCGGTGACATTCGAGGAGAAGGGGATCGTCACCGCGTACACGAACCCGTTGAACGTCGTCGGGATCGTCGCCAGGTTGGCCGGGTTGGTGATGGTCACCACCGGTGCCCGCTTCACGCCGAGCTGCAGCGCCCGGGCGAGGAACGAAGCCATCTGGTCACGCTTCACAATGGCGCCAGGGCAGAAGCTCTTTCCATCTGCGGTACACCCAACAGTGATCTTGTGACCTGCGAGGGCGTTGATATTTGCCGCATGGTCCGGGTATGTGGTCGGCACGTCGGTGAAGTAGTAGGCCGTCCACGGAACCAGGTGCAAGGCCCTCACGATGAACGTCGCCATTTCGGCGCGCGTCACCTTCGCGTCGGGGCAGTAGAGGGTCCCTGCGAGGTTGCACCCGACGGTGATCCCCGCCGCGGCGATCTTGTTGATGTTGGCCTCGTGGATGTTGCCGGTGTCATCCGTGAAGTAGTCCGTGGTCGTCGCCGGCAGATTGAAGGCTCTCGCCAGGAACGAAGCCATCTCGGCACGGGTCACGTCGCCGCCGGGGCAGTAGAGCGTCCCTGCGGCGTTGCACCCAACCGTCACGCCCAGATCGGCGATGTAGTTGATGTTCGCTTCGTGGATGTTGCCGTTGTCGTCGGTGAAGTGGTCGGTCGCCGCGCCGGCAACTCCAGCAAGCGACGCCATGACGAGTGCCAAGACCAGGATCACTCCGAGTCTCGAAAGGTTGCGCCTGCGTGTCATCTCCGGACTCTCCCCTCAGATTGTGATGCGTGGCCAAGCCGCGCCAGGCTCGGTGTTCACCATAGTGCCTCCTGCTACGTCCTGCCGTCGGACTGGTCATGATTCTGCGGTGAGTTGCTCTCTTCAACACCGGCGAGTAGATGTCGAGGACCACGCCGCTGCGTTCGGAGGAGGTGATCTCACCCAGAGCAGTTCTTCTTTGTTGGAGAGCTGCAGGCTGAACGTCGGTCCGAACCCTCTGTCCAAACTCGATGCTGGTAGATCGTCTCCAGTGTCGAGCGTCGAACCTTCCGTTGCCCAAGTTCTACCGCCGCGACTTCCGGGGATCGCCTCCCGGCCCGCCCGACGCGGTCGGGGACGCCGGGGCCGCAAGAGCTGCGACTACTGTCCCTCCCATGGCGGTTCGCAGCGCAGTCCTGTGGGGGAGTGACCACACCGAGCTGGGTGAGATCGCTGTCGCCGAGGTGCCGCCTGCCTCTGGGCTCGGTATCTCTCGCGGTAAGTTCCGCAAGGGCTACCCGTACCTGGACCCCAACGAGGATGCGGTGCTCGTCGCCGCCGATGGCACGTCGTGGTTGCTCGCTGTCGCGGATGGACATGGCGGGTTCGACGCCGCCCGTGCCGCCATCGCTGCTCTTCAGACCACCGGGGCGGAGATACTTGGTCAGACGGACCCGGAAGTTGCGATTGCGACCGCCGCCCGTGCCGCCCACGCTGCCATCGTTGCAGCGAACTGGGACGATGCGAGAGCCGGCAGCGCAACCACCCTGGCGGTGGCTCTGGTCATCGGAGACCAACTGACCGTCGGGAGTTTCGGCGACAGCATGGTCGCGGTCGCGCGAGACCAGAGATTGCTCCCTGTGAATCGTCCTTCGCCGTTTCTGGATGCTGGCACCGATCCGGCCGAGGTGCAGATTTCCCAGGCCGCCCTTCAGCGTGGCGACGTTGTTCTTGCAGCGACAGACGGACTCACCGATTTCCTCGGCTCGCACGGCCCCCGCGCCCTCGCCCGCACCCTCTCGAGCACCGAGGAACCCGGCGTTCTGGTGCGTCTGGCCGTGGAGCAGGCGTTCGCCGGCGGAGCCGGTGACAACATCGCCGTGGCGCTTATGGTTGCGCCTGCCCAACCAAGGGCGTAGTGTCGAGTACAACTTGATTGGAGGGGTTTGTGCGCAAGCTGGTCGTGTTCGCCAGTGTGATGCTCTTGGCGCTCGCCATGCCGATCGTGGCCCTTGCTCAGACGACCACCGAGCCCTACTCGGGTGGAGCGGTCACCGAGACAACGCTGGCTCCCCACATCGAAGTCGCCGCCAACGGCCTCTCGGTCGACTTCACCGCGGCCGGCGCCGGCAGCGACTGCACCTGGGATTTCGGTGACGGCTCGACGGCTTCAGGCAATCCTGCCACCCACATCTACGCCGCCGAGGGGAACTACACGATCGGTGCCGCCTGCGGCGCTCTGGTGCTCGCCCGGGTGGTGCACTTCGCGGCAGACCTGAACTTCACCGGCATGGACGTCCTCCCGTACCTGCTCGCAGCGTTTGGGCTGATCCTCATCGGCGGCCTCGTCGTGCGGGTCAATCGCAGGAGCAAGGTGGACAATTAGCGCGAGACGCCACGCCCGTCCCGGCCGGGGCGGTCTTCGTCTGGTCGGGGTCGGTGCGGGCCTGCTCCTTGCGTTCTTGGCTCTCGTGGCAATCCTCTCCGGCCGCGACCTGCTCGTCGCCAAGAGCGCTTCCGAGTCTGCAATCGAGATGGCCCGACAGGCCGCCCGGACCGCAATCGATGGTGACCTCGCTGCCACGCACACCAATCTCGATGCCGTCATCTCCGATCTCGATCGTGCGCAAGCGGCCCTCGACACCGTCTGGGTGCGCATCGCAGGCCGTTTGCCGTTCGTCGGTGTGGACGTGCGTGCGTCGCGTTCGGCGATGGACGCCGCCCGGGACCTCTCACTCGCCGGCGGCGACCTGCTCGGATTCCTCGAGGCCGAGCGTCCTGCTCTCTTCACGAACGCGCGATTGGACCCGACCGCGCTCGCGCTGCTCGCAGAGGCCCTGGACAGCGCCCAAGGCCACACCGTGGACGCCCGCACGTCGCTCGGGGGGGCACCGAGAGCCAACGTCGCCGTTATAAGGGACAACCTCGTAGTGCTCGACGACGCTTCGCGGCGAATGCTCGACGGCCTCGCTGGCGCGGCGGCACTCACCGCCCGGCTCCGGGAAACGGGCACCGACCCCTTCCGGGTGCTGACTCTGTTCGAGAACGAGGCAGAACTGCGTGCCACTGGCGGGTTGATGGGATTCTTCGCCGTTCTCGAGGTGGATGACAAAGCGCTCCTCCTTGCCCAGGTCGGACCGGTCGGTGACCTCGTCTCTGCCGATCCTTCCGGACGGCCCACCCGTGTCCCCGCGCCTTCCGAGTACGCCACCCGCTACAGCCGGTACCTGGCCAACACGGCCCTGTGGTCCAACGTCAACCTGTCGCCCCACTTCCCGTGGGTGGCCCAGGTGGCAGGCGACCTGTACGCGGCGGCGACGGGCGAGCACGCCGACCTCGTCGTGCGGGTGGACCTCACCGGGCTGGGGGAGCTCCTGGCCGCCCTGCCGCCAGACGCGCTGACAGCCCTTCCGTTCGACCCCTCAAAGCTCGCCACCGATGTCGTGCTGGACTCGTACGTGCGATTTCCGGTCAATGAGGATCAGAACGTCTATCTGGCGTCGCTGGTGGGCGGTGTCTTCGCCAAGATCCTCACCACCCCCGACCTGGATGCCCCGCGTCTCACTCGTGCTCTCGCCGATGCCGCTAGAGAACGACGCTTCGCCGTGTTCTCCGCCGACCCAGACATCGAACGTGCCGTTGCCGCTGCCGGCGCCGACGGCTCCTTGCAGCCAGGCGACCCGGGTCAGGTCGATGTCGTCGTGCAGAACTTCGGTGACAACAAACTCGACTTGTTCACCGACACCAAGATCGACGTGACGGTAGAACCGCTCGGGTGCTCCGTGCTCGGCACGGTCTCGACCACCCTCACCAACGCCGCCCCACCCGAAGCGGCGCTGCTGCCCGCGGGAGACCCTGGATCGCCTGGCCGCTGGTGGGTGAACACCTATCTGCCACGGAACGCGACGGTGTCACAGATCCTCGTCGATGGTGAAGCCACCGCCGGCAGTGTCCAGACCGAACTCGGCCGGCCGGTCGCAGCCAAGATCGTCGAGATCGCCCCTGGCGAGTCGGTGACGATCACGATCCGCTGGCAGGAGGCGCTGACCGGTTCGACGTATCGACTCCGCATGCAGCCGCAGCCGATGGTGAACCCGGCGACGCTCTCCGTCGCAGGGTTCGATGATCAGGCCTTCACCCGTACCGCAGACTTCGACGTGACCACCTCATGTGCAGGATGACCGACCTATCACGGCCGCCGGTGGGCGCCCCTTTGCCGCCGGGGTCCCGGGTTGGAGGATGGGGGCTCGCTCACCGCGTCCAGGCTCGGCACCAGCCAGCCGTGGTTGCATGTGGGACAGGTCGGCGCCGACAGGAGACGTGCGGTGCCGCAGTAGGCGCAGATGCCGCGGGGATATTGGCCGCACGAGGAACAGATCTCGGTGTCGTCGGGCAATCGGCTTCCGCAGGTTGGACAGGTGATCATCGATCCTCCCCACCCAGCAGATTATCGGATGCGCCCAGCGTACGTTGAACTACGTCGCCTGCAGCGCTGTGTACACTTACGCTCCGTCGGCGCGAGTCGGCATCAACCCAAACCGGAGAGCAAACGTGGACGACTCGCCAGCCCGTGAGTGGGACCTCGGCCCCAGCCTGCTCGAATCGATGTGGCGGTTCCGCCGCCTCGTCATCCTCACCGTCGTCGCCGCCGCTCTCGCAGGGTTCGGCCTCTCCTATCTGCAGTCGACGATGTACGAAGGCACAACCAGCCTCGTCCTGTCGGATCCTCGCAACGCAGGCGTGTTCCGCGACACCACCCAGCTGGTCATCGACCCTTCCCGCTACGTGCGCAACCAGGCCGAGCTGATCACCTCGACCGAGGTGCTCGCCAAGGCGGTCCAACTCGAAGGGGGCAGGGTTTCGATCGAAGACTTGAAGCAGAATGGCCGGGTCACCGCCGATGCGTCCACCAACCTGGACCTGATCACGATCCATGCCCTCGACCCGACCCCCGAAGGTGCCGCGTCGCTCGCCGATTCGGTCGGTCACGCCTACGAGCAGGTGGTTGCCGACACGGTGAAAGCCAACGCCGACGCCGCCCTCGCCGAACTGGACCGTTCCCGCGCCGACACCCAGGCACAGATCGACGCCCTCGAAATCAAGCTGGCCGCCGACCCCACCGACACGGCCTCCAAAGCCGAACGCGACGCTGCGGTCGCCCAGTTGGTGACACTCAAGAGCCGGGCGGAACAGATCACCGTCGACGCTGCCCTCTACGGCACCGGTGTCCAGTTGTTCGAGGCCTCGGAGATCCCCACGTCGCCTTCGTCGCCGAAACCGGTCCGCAACGCAGCCATCGCCGCCATCTTGGGCCTGCTCGCCGCCGGCGCGTACGCATGGTGGCGTGCCGAACGCACCCAGAGCGCAGAGTCGCGTCACGATGCCGCGCCGGTGCTGGGCGCCCCCCTGCTCGGTGAGGTCCCGGACTTCGCGGCGGTGGGGTCCGAAGGGATGATCCCGACGGTCACCGCCCCCGGTTCGACGGTCGCCGAGGCGTACCAGTTCATCGTCAGTTCGCTCGAGTTCGCCCTCAACGGGTCGGGTCCCGTCGTGGTCATCACGAGCGCCGACCAAGGCGATGGCAAGACGGTGAGCGCCCTCAATCTGGCGGTTGCGGCCGCCAAGGACGGACGCAAGGTGCTCCTGGTGGACGCAGACGAACGGGTTCGTGGACTCACCCGCTACTCGGGTGGCGCCCCGGAGCCGGGACTCACCGACCTGGCCGGTGGCACTGTTTCGATAGACTCCTGCACTCGCACATGGCCGGTGGCAGACGGGGTCGTTGTGCCGCTGATCCCCGCAGGGCGCAACCTCGGTGACACTGCCGGGTTCTTCCGCACCGGGGCGTTTCGAACCGCGATGACCCAGATCAGCAAGAGCGCCGACATCGTGCTGATCGACACTCCACCGCTGCTCGCGGTCTCCGACGCATCGGCAGTTGCTGCCCGGGCAGACGGGATCATCCTGGTGGTTGCGAAAGGCACCCCGCTGCGCCACCTCGAAGACGTCAGAGACCGCCTCGAGTTCGTCGGCACCCCACTGCTCGGCTACATCTTCAACCGGTCCGATCCCAATGATCCGAAGTACGGGTACAAGTACAAGTACGCGTACGGCTACGGCTACACCAACGATCCCAACGGCAAACGCAAACACCGCAGAAGCGGCAATGCTTGACGACGCCCGGACGCCCGGCCGCTCCCCGGTCGCCGCGGACTCCGCCCGCAACCATCTGACCGTTCGGGCACGCAACTCCTGGAGGGTGGTGCGTTTCGCCATCCTGGCGGTCGCGGATGCCGTCCTCTGGTTCGGTGCCCTGGCGGTGGCCTCCCTCGCCCGCTTCGGGTTCGACTGGTCCCAGGTGCACACCGGCGCTCTGGTTCTCGTGGCGCTGGTGGCGATCGACGTGCATCTGATCGTCGGTGCTTCCTCCGGCCTGTACACCGGGCGGCGCCGGCTCGCCTCGTTCGAGGAGACCGGCTGGGTGGCTATCGCTTCGATCTCGGGCGCGATTGCCGCTTTCCTGGTCGCCGGTCTGCCTGCCGGAGGGAATCTCGTTCCGTTGAGCGCGATCCTCGCGGCCGGCGCCTACCAGTTGGTCGGTGCCCTGGCAGTCCGGTATCTGGGCAGAGCCATCTTGGAGTGGCGGTTTCCGCATCGCTACGAACGCCGCCGGACTCTCGTCTTCGGCGCCGGCGAGGCCGGCTACGAGACCGTGCGGGCGCTTCAACGTGACGCCGAGGCCGACACGGTGCCGGTGGCGTTCCTCGACGACGATCCGATGAAAGCACACCTGCGCATGCAGCATCTGCGGGTCGTTGGCGGCCGCAACGACATCGCCGTGGTTGCGGAACGCTTCGGGGCCAACGCGCTGCTGATCGCCATGCCGGCGGCACCCCACGAAGCGATCATCGACGTCGCCGACCGGGCCCAGGCGGCAGGACTGACCGTGCGGGTGCTGCCACGGCTCTCTCAGATCGCCGAGCATGGGGTGCGGGTCCGCGACATCCGCGACATCACCCTCGCCGACTTCCTGAACCGGCCGGAGGTGTCCCTCGACCTCGACCAGATTGCCGGGTATCTGGACGGCAAACGGGTCCTGGTCACCGGTGCGGGCGGTTCCATCGGGTCGCAGCTGTGCGAGACGATCCGCACCTTCGGTCCGCAACGACTGTTCATGCTGGACCACTCGGAGAACAACCTGCACCGGCTGTGCCTGCGTCTCTACGGCACGGCAGCGGAGGACTCGCCCGACGTGCTGCTGGTCGACATCAGGGACCGCGAGGCCCTTCGCGACATCTTCGATCGGCTCCGCCCCCAGGTTGTGTTCCATGCCGCCGCCCACAAGCACGTCCCGTTCCTCGAACTGCATCCGGCAGAGGCGGTCAAGACGAACGTGCTTGGCAGTCTCAACGTGTTGGAGGTCGCAGCCGAATTCGATGTCGAGCGGTTCGTGAACATCTCTACCGACAA
>Ga0307426_1002074_pt1 | contig 12726 bp, 7 predicted proteins | sample SalMarWE160340MG_FD_202165 | JGI IMG/M metagenome (GOLD analysis project Ga0307426, IMG submission 202165) | Salt marsh sediment microbial communities from the Plum Island Ecosystem LTER, Massachusetts, United States - WE1603-40 | ecosystem: Environmental > Aquatic > Marine > Intertidal zone >... | reverse complement strand
ATAACTCGGAGAGGTGCTCCTACTACGTCTATCGCACGACACGGATTTTGTTCAAATGGCTTAACCGCAAGAGCCAACGCAGGGCGTACACCTGGGCCGGCTTTAACCAGGCGCTGATCTGGGCAAAGTGGCCGAAACCGAGCATCCACAAAGACCTGGACCCCTGTCGTAGGGCGGAGGCATACTGAATGACAAGCCGAGGAGCCGGATGTGGGAAAGCTGCTTGTCCGGTTTTGTGAGGGGCAGGGGAGCAACTGAGGTATGGAAAAGATCTTGTGGCACCGCCGCGAAAGCAGGCGGAAAACGGAGAAAACAAACATTTTCCTGCTGCCTTGGGAGGTCCCTGCCTACTCGAAATGGTGGGAATTTTTTTGATTTTGGAATTTGGATTGATAAGGGTGTCGAGTAAAAGGTGAATGGTAAAAGGAAATAAGCGAAAAAAACGGGAGCCTTAAACTGTCTAATTGATCCCAACGATCCAAATTTATCCCGTTAAACCTTTTTGTCTTTTGTTTAACTGGGACGATCTCAACGGTCCTAACGAACCTCACGATCAAAACGATCTCAACGATCCTAACGAATATAACAAACTCAATCAACCTCGATCAGGGGAGGGGTCATGCAAAGTGAAATTCAATTCGCCGGATTCGGCGGACAGGGGATCATGTTAATGGGCCAGATTCTTGCCCAGGCCGCGATGAATGAGGGGTCTGAAGTTGTTTGGATCCCCTCCTACGGTCCGGAAATGCGGGGCGGCACCGCCTATTGCACGGTGGTGATCAGCGACCGGCTCATAGGATCTCCTATTATCCGAAATCCCAAACATCTGGTTGCCATGAACCGGCCCTCTTTGGAAAAATTTGCGCCGGCCGTTAAAGCCGGCGGGGTGATATTCATTAACAGTTCCCTAATATCCATCGATGCCGGCCGCGATGATGTGGATGTTATCAGAGTGCCGATCATCGAAATTGCCAAAGCGCTCGGAAACGTCAAAGCCGCCAATATCGTGGCCCTGGCCGCATTTGTGACCCGCAGCAAGGTTGTCGGTTTTGATTCCCTGCAAGAAGCGGTCAAAGATAAATTTGCCCAGAAAGAGAAACTGATTCCCCTCAACATGAAAGCACTTGAAGAAGGCAGAAAGGTGGCCCTGGGCAAATGAAACTGACCGTACCCGATTACATTCTGACGTTGAAACCCTATGTGGCGGGTAAACCGCTCGAGGAACTCAAAAGAGAATATGGAATCTCTGATGCGATCAAGCTTGCCTCCAACGAAAATCCCCTGGGGCCATCGCCCATGGCATTGGAGGCTATCCGGCAAACCGCCTCTAAATTGCATCGGTATCCCAACAGCGGCAGCTATGATCTGTGTCAACACCTTTCAAGCCGATTGAATATAAAGTGCGAAAACATCGTGCTCGGCAACGGCTCCGACGACCTTATCGCCATGCTCGCCCGGGTGATGCTGCAGCCCGGTGATGAAGCGATTATACCCCAGCCTGCCTTTCTGTTTTATGAAATAGCGATCCGGAGTTCCGGTGCCATACCGGTCGGTGTACCTTTACAGGCCCGCCAGACCGATCTTGATGGGATGCTCAACCGCATCGGCCCGAAAACCCGGCTTATTTTTGTGAACAATCCGCATAATCCTACCGGGTCACTGGTTGCAAAAGAAGCGCTGGATGCATTTGTTGCAGCCATTCCGCCGGATATCGTTCTGGTCATCGATGAGGCTTACATCGAATTTGTAAGCGCTGCGAATTGCCCCAACAGTCTCGATTACCTGCATTCGGACAAAGCCGTGGTTGGATTGCGCACCTTCTCCAAGGCCTACGGTTTGGCCGGGCTCCGTATCGGCTACGGGCTTATGCCGTCTTATTTAGCCCAACTTCTCCACCGGGTAAGACAGCCCTTTAATGTGAATGCGCTGGCCCAGGCAGCGGCCATTGCCGCCCTTGAAGATCAGGATTTCCTTAAAAGCACCCTGCAGCTGATTTCAGAGGAAATGGCGTTTATGTACCGGGCCCTGGATGGAATCGGACTCAAATACCATAAGTCCCACGCCAATTTCTTTCTGATTCAGGTGGATAAAAATGCTGATGTGGTTTTCGAGGCTCTGCTTAAAAAAGGGGTCATTGTACGTTCCATGACATCATACGGCTATCCGGACTGCATCCGGGTCAATGTGGGATTGCATCAGGAGAACGTTCGTCTGCTGGAGGCACTGGAACAGGTGATTTGAAGGCGGAAGTGGGAAAGCGGAAGGCGGAATGGGAAAGGCGCACGGCAAAAAAAAGATAAACTGCCTTTATTCGACAACCTTATACCGTGCACCTTATACCGTACACCTTGTATCGCGCGCCTTGAGCCCGGCATCTTGCGCGCTATACTATCAGCCATGAACTATCAACTATCAACTCAATCAACTAAATGACCGCACGCAACAAAAAACTTCTGATCACCATCGATGGCCCGGCGGGGGCCGGCAAGACGACCGTCAGCCGGTTGCTGGCGGATCGCTTGGGTTATCGGTATATTGATACCGGATCGCTCTATCGGGGTTTGGCTTTGGCCGTTAAAACCCGGGGGGTTAATCCGGAAAATGATGCTGATCTGGCATCCCTCTGCAGTCGGCTTAAAATTAGTTTTTCTATAAATAACAAAGGATTGCGTCTGATTTTGGACGGAGAGGATATCACCGACCGCATTCGCACACCCGAGATTACAATGTTGGCTTCAACCGTCTCGGCCAAACCGGTCGTGCGCAGATATCTTCTTGAGTTGCAAAGGAATTTGGGCAGCGAAAAGGCCGCCGTGTTTGAAGGACGGGATATGGGAACCGTGGTTTTTCCGGAAGCCGGCGTTAAATTTTTTCTGGACGCGTCCACCAAAACCAGGGCGCTGCGGCGTTTTGAGGAATTAAAATCAAAAACCGCCCAGACCCTGGATGAGGTCGAGCATGATATGAAGCAGCGGGATCGAAATGACACTACCCGCCAGGCGGCCCCGTTAAAGCCGGCAGCGGATGCCATCATCATCGACTCGACGGATTTGAGTGTGGAGCAGGTGGTTGCGGTAATGTTGTCCCATATAGAGTAGCTCGACAGGACCGGCCGACCCGAAACGGTTGCGACCCCCATATTTTTGCCGCACAAACCGGGTACCCGGCACCCGCCTGCAAATCCAACTTCCTCTGAGCAATACTTTTTTGGTGATTTGAAAAAATATCGAAATTAATCATTGCTTTTTTCTACAGGTCTGCTAAAAATACTGGATTGTGCGATTCTTACAGGGAGCACGATTAAAATGGCTAAGGGGGTATTTTACTTTTATGGTTAATGTGAACGAAAACAATGTAAAGGACATCTCAATCCAGTCTGATTTATCCGGTAAAGGTTCGGCGCAACCTTCAGAAGCTGATAAAACGCCGCCAGGTGATGAACAATCCACCAAACCGCCTGTGGCTGATAAGCCCGCATCAGCTGTTCAAGAATCCGGTGACAGTATGGAAGCTGTAATGAACCTTTATGAAGAAAGCTTTAAGCGGTTCGCTGAAGGAGAAGTCGTCACCGGGCGGATCATCTCGGTTGACAAGGACCATGTTCTGGTAGATATCGGCTACAAATCCGAGGGGCAGATTCGGATCCAGGAATTCAAGGATGAAAATGGAAATATCACTGCCCAGGCTGGAGACACCGTTGAGGTGATGGTGGAATGGTGGGACGATGAGGAAGAGCGGGTGGTCCTGTCAAAAGAAAAAGCCTCAAACATAAAAATATGGGATGCGATCAAGAAATGCTACGACGAGGATGGAACGATAAAAGGTGTCATATCCAATCGTGTTAAAGGCGGGTTTTCGGTGGATATCGGCGTCCTGGCATTTTTACCCGGCTCACAGGCCGACTTGCGCCCGATACGAAACCTTGACGAACTTGTCGGCCAAAAATTTGAATTCAAAGTCTTAAAATATAATCGCAAACGCAGTAACATTGTCTTGTCGCGCCGCGCCATACTGGAAAAAAATAGAGAAGAAATGCGGTCGACGACTTTGTCATCCATTTATGAAGGCAAGATTGTTGAGGGCATTGTCAAAAATATTACCGACTACGGTGTCTTTATCGATCTTGGCGGCGTAGACGGACTGCTTCACATTACCGACATATCCTGGGGCAGGGTCAAGCATCCGTCAGAACTTTTTGCCGTCGGAAATTCGATCAAGGTCAAAATATTGAGCTTTGATTTGGAAAAAGAACGGGTCTCACTGGGCATGAAACAGCTCACGGTCGATCCCTGGTCGATTGCCGCGGAAAAATATGCGGTGGGTTCCAGGGTTACCGGGACGGTTGTCAGCCTGACGGATTACGGCGCATTCATCGAATTGGAGGAAGGAATTGAGGGATTGATCCACGTCTCCGAGATGTCCTGGACCCGGAAAATCCGTCATCCCTCCAAAGTCGTCTCGGTGGGAGAAGCAGTTGAGGCGATCGTTCTCGACATCAAACCCGAAAATCGCAGAATTTCTCTGGGAATGAAACAGGTGGTTCCGAATCCGTGGGATGTGATTGCAGAAAAGTATCCCGTCGGTACCACCATTGAAGGTAAAATCAAGAACATTACCGACTTCGGCCTTTTTATCGGAATTGATGAAGGAATTGACGGGCTCGTTCACATTTCCGACATATCCTGGATCAAACGGATCAAGCATCCATCCGAGATTTTCAAAAAAGGCGACGTTGTCCAGGCTATCGTGTTGGATATTGAAAAGGAGAACGAACGGTTTTCCCTCGGCATCAAGCAGCTACAGGACGATCCGTGGAAAACGGTGGCCGAACGATACCAAGTCGGCAAGGAGATCACCGGCACCGTAACCAATCTAACGGATTTCGGGATCTTTGTTGAACTTGAGGAAGGCATCGAGGGCTTGGTTCATGTATCGGAGATCAGCAAAGAGAAGATAAAAACTCCGGTTGGAATTTATAATATCGGCGATGTCATCACTGCCAGGGTGATGAACATCAACAGTGATGAGCGAAGAATCGGACTGTCCATCAAACGCATGGAGATAGAGGACGAACAGAGTCTATTGAGTGAATATGTCAACAAAATGGGACCTGCCACATCTTCATTCGGCGAAATTTTGCGGGAGAATCTGCAGGAAAAATTAAATGAAGAGTAGTATCAATTGCCCCTGCCGAACCTCTAACCCGTAATGGCACCGGCGAGATATCCGCTCCGATGGCCGACTTAAAACATTCTGCCCCGCAGTTCCACTTCAGTTTCACTGAAGGGGGGCGGGGCAGAGCCGTTTCATGACAAAGCAGCTGTCCATCATTCAAAAATACTTACATCCCCCAAGCCTTTGCGGATGACCTCCGGATGGTCATTGATCAATGAAATGACGCTTGACGGTTGACCGGGCACGATGCTGCTATCGACCACGGCATCGATGCGGCTGCCGAAATAGTCGTGGATCAATGACGCATCGTGAAGAATTGTTCCGTCCGGCATTGTTGCACTGGTAGTCAACAGGGGGTTTTTCAGCTCCTTAACCAGGGCCAGACAAATTGGATTATCCGGTACGCGAATTCCCGCAGTTTTGCGTTTGGTCAGCATGATCTTGGGGACCAGCCTGGCGCCTTCCAAAATGAAGGTGTAGGGACCCGGTAAAAGCCGTTTCATGGTCTTGTAGGCATAATTTGAAACCTTGGCATAGTGGCTGATGTTTTTGAGGTCGGAACATATAAAACTGAAAGGTATGCTTTTATTTCTTTGTTTTAACAGATAGATTTGTTCGATGGCCCTCTTGTTCATAATATCGCAACCGATACCATAATAAGTGTCGGTCGGATAAACAACGATTCCGCCTTTTTTTAATATTTCAACGACCTTCTGGATAAGTCGCTGCTGGGGATTCTGTGGATTAATATCAATTAACATCGGGTTGATCAGTCGCTTTAATTAATAAACGTCTCGGAATTTCAACAACTTGTTAGAAATATACTGTTTTTTGTGGCCGTTCGCGTAGGTAAGCCACATGGAATAATGGAATGTTGGAATACTGGGCATGAAAAGCGGAAAAGGCCCATTGTCCCAATGTTCCATTGTTTTAGCATTCCATCGTTCCAATTGGGGCGAAGCCCCTAACTTGAACCTGTTTCATTGGTTCAGTCGAAGATCCCGCCGGCGGGGGTCAGAGATAGTCGGCTCTCCGGGCCCGGGATTTTTACTATGGGACGCAACTTGATGTCAAGATTACAATTAAGGATTGCCAAAGCCGCGACCATTTGCTATTCGATGCCAAACTAAGATTCTACGTGATGGAGGATTTCAATGCCAAAAATTCCGCCTGAAGAAGCCTATTCGTTTGACGATGTACTGTTAATTCCCAATTATTCGGATGTACTGCCGAAAGATGTCAATATCAGCACCCCCTTGACCAGAAATATCAGCCTCAATATACCTATTGTCAGCGCTGCCATGGACACCGTCACCGAGGCGGATGCCGCCATCACAATGGCCAGAGAAGGCGGTATGGGATTCATCCACCGCAATATGAGCCTCGAAAGTCAGGCGCGGGAGGTGGATAAAGTAAAAAAATCTGAAAGCGGCATGATCGTGGATCCGGTTACCATTCATCCGGATCAGAAGGTCAGTGAGGTGTTGGCCTTAATGGAGGAGTACCGGATTTCCGGCGTGCCGGTAACCAAAGGGGAACAGCTGGTTGGGATCGTCACCAACCGGGACCTGCGATTCGAGACCGATCTGGACAAAAAGATTTCAGAGGTCATGACCAAGGACCATCTGATAACCGTTCCGGAAGGCATTACGCTGCAAGAATCCAAAAAACTGCTTCACAAGCACCGCATTGAGAAGCTGCTGGTGGTTGATAAAAATGGCCGATTGACGGGATTGATAACGATCAAGGATATTGAAAAAATAAAAAAGTATCCGAACGCCTGCAAAGACAACCGAGGGCGGCTGCGGGTAGGGGCCGCGGTCGGTGTCGGCCCCGATATGATAGAGCGTGCCGAAGCGCTGCTCAAGGCCGGGGCGGATATTATCCTGATAGACACCTCGCACGGCCATTCAGGCAATGTCATCAACGGCGTTAAAACACTGAAAAGCACGTTTGCCCAGATTGAGTTGATTGCCGGTAACGTCGGTACGGCCAAAGGCGCTGAAGATATGATCAATGCCGGTGTGGACGCCGTCAAGGTGGGCATCGGCGGCGGATCGATTTGCACCACCCGCATTGTTGCCGGTATTGGCGTGCCGCAAATGACCGCCATTATGAATTGCCGTTCCACTTCCAGCAAAACCGGTGTGCCATTGATAGCGGACGGCGGTATTCGGTTTTCAGGTGATATTACCAAAGCTATCGGCGCCGGCGCGCACTCCATCATGGTCGGAGGACTTCTGGCCGGAACCGAGGAAAGTCCGGGCGAGGTTGTTTTTTTCCAGGGCCGCAGCTACAAAATGTATCGTGGGATGGGATCGATCGAAGCCATGAAAAAAGGCAGCAAGGATCGCTACTATCAAAGCGAGCAAACCGAAGATGATAAACTGGTTCCCGAAGGGATTGTCGGCCGAGTGCCATACCGGGGTTCCCTTTCAGCCAATATTTTTCAGCTCGTCGGCGGCCTGAAAGCCGGTATGGGATATTGCGGCTGCCGCACCCTGGATGAGCTCAGAGAAAAGGCACGCTTTGTGAAAATCAGTGCCGCCGGTATGCGCGAAAGCCATGTGCATGACGTCATTATCACCAAAGAGGCGCCCAATTATCGGTTGGAATAGCAGATTGAGTTGATAAAGTTGATTGGGTTGATTGAGTTGAAAGGATCCGGGTTTATTAAAAACGAAAATGCTTAAAATGCCCAAAGTGCCTAAAATTAAGGCATCCTGTCATTTTAACTTTCTGTCAGCGTTGAACTGTCAACTATCTGCTGGCATCGGCATGACCCGCTCAACCCCAAACACCCAAATAACCCAACAAACTCAACGAACTCAATAAACGCCATAAATGCGCAACCCGCAACCCGTACCTCGCAACCCGCACCGTGAACCACACAACCTTAGGCTTAAAAAAGAAGGTAAGTGATTCCATGACAACATCCAACGCACCTGATTTCGTCCATCTCCATATTCATACCCAGTACAGCTTGCTGGACGGCGCCATCCGCATTGACGACATGTTGCAGCGTGCTGCTGATTTCGACATGCACGCGGTGGCGATTACCGATCACGGAACCATGTTCGGTGCCGTCGAGTTTTATGAAAAGGCCGTCAAAGCCGGCATCAAGCCCGTCATCGGCATCGAGATATATGTCGCCCCCCGCAGCCGATTTGATAAGACGCCGCTGGACAGCAAGGGACTTTCGCATCTGATCCTGCTGGCTGAAAATCAGGAAGGTTACCGCAACTTGTGTAAATTGGCCACGGCCGCCCAGCTTGAAGGGTTTTACTACAAGCCCCGCATCGACAAACAGCTTTTAAAGGAGCACTGCCAGGGACTGATTGGCATGAGCGCCTGTTTGCACGGCGAAATACCGCGGCGGATTCGGAATGGCAGCATGGCGCAGGCCGACGCGGCCGCCCGGGAGTATCAGGCAATATTCGGTGAAAAAAATTTTTTCCTGGAAGTACAGAATAACGGTATCGATATCCAAGAAGGGGTCAACCAAGCCCTTTTAGACATGAGTCAACGCCTTTCGATACCTCTGGTGGCCAGCAATGACTGCCATTATCTGCAAAGAGAAGACGTGCGCGCCCATGATGTTTTGTTGTGCATCCAAACCGGCAAAACCATCCACGACAACGATCGGCTGAAATTCAGAACCGATCAGCTTTACTTCAAGTCAAAAGAAGAAATGCACGCGTACTTTCATTCCTACCCGGATGCCCTCAGCAATACGGTGGACATCGCCAAACGCTGCAATCTGGAATTTGATTTCAACACGTATCACTTTCCTAAATTCGATACCGGCACCGATCGCAGTGCTGAGGATCTGTTTGAAGAAAAAGTGCGGCATGGATTTGTGCGGGTTATGGCGCGCATTAAAAGCAAGACCCCCGGAGTTGATGAAAAAATTTATCGCAACCGTCTCGATTACGAGATCGCAACCATCAAAGATATGGGATTTTCCGGCTATTTTTTAATTGTCTCCGACTTCATTCGTCATGCCAAAGAGTCGGGTGTGCCGGTGGGACCCGGCCGGGGTTCGGCAGCCGGCAGCCTGGTGGCTTACAGCCTGGGGATCACCGATCTGGATCCCATTGCCCATGGATTAATCTTCGAACGCTTCCTTAACCCGGCCCGCAAAAGCATGCCGGATATCGATGTCGATTTTTGCATCGACGGCCGGGAGGATATCTACAAGTATGTGGTCGACAGATACGGCGGCGGTGATTACGTGGCCCAGATCATCACATTTGGAAAACTCAAGACCCGGGCGGTGATTCGCGATGTGGGCCGTGCGCTGGATATTCCCCTGCGGGAAGTGGATGCGATTGCCAAGATGGTGCCGGATGTGCTCAACATTAGCCTCGATGCCGCCTTAAAACAGGAACCGCGGTTGGCTGAACTGGCCGAAAAAGATCCCAATGTGGCCGATCTGATCCGCATCTGCCGCGTGCTCGAAGGGCTGCCGCGCCACGCCTCCACCCATGCCGCCGGGGTTGTTATCGCCGACAGGCCGCTGGTTGACTACCTGCCTTTATACCGGGGCAAAAAAGGGGAGGTGGTGACCCAGTTCGATATGAAAATCGTTGAAAAGATCGGCCTGGTCAAATTCGATTTTCTGGGGTTGCGCAACCTGACGGTCATCGCCAAAACCCTGGCTTTGATCAAGCGCCAGGGAAAAACAGAGCCGGATCTGGATAATATCGAATTGATCGATTCCGATACCTACCGGTTGCTTTCCGCCGGCGACACCACCGGGGTCTTCCAGCTTGAAAGCTCGGGCATGAAAGATTTGCTTGTGCGCTTGAAGCCGGAAACTTTCGATGACATCATCGCTCTGGTGGCGTTGTACCGCCCCGGTCCCATGGAAAGCGGAATGGTCAACGATTATGTCGCCTGCAAACATGGTAAAAAAGCGGTGGAATTCATGGTGGCCGAACTCGAGCCGATCCTCCAGGAAACCTATGGTGTGATCGTCTACCAGGAACAGGTCATGAAAATAGCCGGCGAGCTGGCGAATTATACCATGGCGGAGGCCGATGATTTACGCAAGGCCATGGGCAAGAAGATTCCTGAAATAATGGCCAAACATCGTCATCGATTTGTGCAGGGAGCCAAGGACAACAACATCCCCGGCGACAAGGCCAAAAATCTGTTCGACCTGATTGAAAAATTCGGCGGATACGGGTTCAACAAGTCCCATAGCGCCGCCTATGCCCTGATTGCCTATCAGACGGCATTTCTCAAAGCGCATTTTCCGGTGGAATTTATGGCGTCATTGCTGACCAGTGAAATGCATTCCACGGACGGTGTGGTGAAATTTGTTGCCGAATGCCGCAATCACGACATCCCGATCCTGCCGCCGGATATAAATAAAAGTGATACCGAGTTTACGGTGGACGGATTCGGGATCCGCTACGGCCTGGTTGCGGTGAAAAACGTCGGTGAAAGTGCCATTGAATCCATTATTGCCTGCCGCGCTGATCAGACTTTAGCGTCGTTGTTTGACTTCTGCGAGCGGGTGGACCTGAAAAAAGTAAACAAGCGGGTTATTGAAAGCCTGATTAAATGCGGCGCTTTTGATTCCACCGGCGCCAAACGATCCCAGATGATGGCCGCGCTGGAAAGTGCGCTCGACTACGGGCAGCGGGTGCAGCGAGAGCGCAACGACCCCCAGATGGGACTTTTTGATATGGGTGAAAGCCAGCCCAGTATTAATGCGCCGGCATTGCCTGAAATTGGGGAATGGGAGGAGAAGCAGCTGCTGGCCTTTGAGAAAGAATCCCTCGGATTTTATCTGACCGGCCATCCCTTGACGCGCTATGATGATATTTTGGATAAGTTTACCAATGCCAATGCGATCTCCATAAAAGAACTCAAAGACGGCGGTGTTGTCAGAATCGGCGGACTTGTCCAAAACGCCAAAACCATAAAAACCAAAAAAGGTGACCTGATGGCCTTTGTCACCATCGAGGACATGCACGGGTCGGTGGAGGCAATCGTCTTTGCGCGTGTTTTCGCTGAGGTTGGGGATTTGCTGGCGGAAGATCGTGCCCTGCTCATTCAGGGGCAGGTTCAAAAAGATGAGCAATCGGTAAAGATTCTGGCGGATATGGTAATCCCCATTGAAAAAGCCGAAGAGAGCTGGGCGGCAAGCGTCCATCTTAATCTGGAATCAAGCCGCACGGACCGTACAATCCTGACGGATCTGCATGCGATCCTCGAGCGACACCCTGGGCCCTGCCCGGCGTTTCTACATTTGCGCAGTCCCGACAATACGGATTCCATTATCGCCTTGCCGGAGGCCCTGAAGTTAAAGGCGGGCGGGGCCTTGCGCCGGGAAGTCAACAACTTCCTCGGGTATCGTGCCGTAGAAACCCACTGCAGTGCGGTGCCCTCGGCGGCCGCACTGAACGGGCTTAACCGAAACAGCAGAAAGGAGAAACCATTTAATGGCGGATTCGGCAGGTAATGTTTACGCAGTTTTGCTGGCCGGCGGAACCGGCACTCGTTTGTGGCCGGTGTCCCGCGAGCTGTACCCCAAGCAGCTGGTTAAATTCATCGGCAATAATTCCCTGGTGCAAAGCACCATCAAGCGGCTGACGCCGCTGTTGAACCTGCAAAACGTCAGGGTTGTCTGCGGTGAGCAGCATTATCACGAAATAGTCCGCCACATTGAAGATATAGGGATTGCCTCGAAGGGTAAAGTCATTCAGGAGCCCAGCGGCCGTAACACGGCACCGGCCATTTTGCTGGCAGCCTTTTATATTCGCCATATGGCCGAAAGCGGCATAATGTGCGTTTTCCCGGCCGATCATGTCATCGGCGACATCGGATCCTTTCACGAGAGGCTTGGCGCGGCCCTTGACCTGGCCGCCCGGGGCTACATCGTCACATTCGGTATCCAGCCCAATTACCCCGAGACCGGATACGGCTATATCGAAGGCGGGGCCGAGGTATCCGGCAGCGCCCTCCGAGTAAAGCGCTTTGTTGAAAAGCCGGACCGGCCGACCGCTGCAAGATATATCGACGCCGGCAATTTCTTCTGGAACAGCGGTATGTTCGCCTTTAAGGTGGCCGTCATTTTAGAAGAATTTAAAAAATACCAGCCTCAGATGCTGGCCGCGATGGAAGCAATGTTTTCGCCTACCCAGCCGCTTGCCAAAGAAGACTATGATCGGCTGGAAGATATCTCCATTGACTACGCCATCATGGAAAAAACCGACAAATGCGTTGTGGTGCCGTCCGATTTCGCCTGGAGCGACATCGGATCATGGAAGTCTTTGTATGATTTTCTGGAAAAAGATGCGAACAACAACGTCCTGGACGGGGACATCATTGCCCAGGACACCCGCAACTGCTTCGTCCTCGGCCACGACCGCTTGATTGCCACCAACCGCCTGCAGGATATGGTGGTGGTGGAGACCCCGGATTCCATTTTTGTCTCAGATATCGAGCACAGCCGGAATGTAAAATCCATCGTGACCGAATTAAAAAACCGGGGCCGCAAGGAGTATCAGCAGCACCGCACCGTGTATCATCCGGGGG
>Ga0307426_1002070_pt1 | contig 12737 bp, 14 predicted proteins | sample SalMarWE160340MG_FD_202165 | JGI IMG/M metagenome (GOLD analysis project Ga0307426, IMG submission 202165) | Salt marsh sediment microbial communities from the Plum Island Ecosystem LTER, Massachusetts, United States - WE1603-40 | ecosystem: Environmental > Aquatic > Marine > Intertidal zone >... | reverse complement strand
TGTACCTCTTGCCAGGATCTGTTGAATAGACACTCTAAAAATTTCGGATAAATACCAGCGTCAGCTTCAGCTCCGTCTTTTTTGTAAATAAAATCAAAAAAATAAGGAAATCAATCCCGACAGAATATGAGTTTGGGATGTTTTAAAGAAAGACCAACGACATTTATATGTATATTTGCCCCCCGAGCCGGGGGATTAAATATCATCAAAGGTACGTCGTTCTGAAAGAGATGAGATGAATTAGTCTGTGCGCAGCTCTGAATGGAATGGGAGGAATTTAGCGGAAATGGCTGCGGATGTCAAGTTTGCATCCCTGGCTAACATTTTATCGAAAATATTGGACACAGATGCACACGGATAAACGCAGATACTTATGAACCCTCAGGTTGAATAAAAAGCAGAACAAAGGGCAGCAAAAAAATAATGATATCGGTCAATCCTGCGAAGGCGGCCGGGGCATAATTTAAATAAGCGTTTCATTTCAGGCACACATAATGTGTTGATATTATACCTTGATTGACGTATTCTAACTATAAATTTATACGTCACCCAAAATTGAGGTGGGTCATGCAAACAAAACTTACATTACGATTAGACGATGAATTAATTAATCGAGCCAAATCTTATGCCAAGAAAAGTGGAAAGTCGGTTTCGCAGATTGTGGCTGGTTATTTTTCACTATTGGAAACGGAACCGCAAATGGCCTCATCTGAACCCACCCCGCTTGTACAATCATTAAAAGGTTCGCTCAAGGACGCTAAAGTTTGCAAAAAAGACTACCAAAAATATCTCGAGGAGAAATACCTTTGAAAATTCCAAGAAAGAAATTGAAAAACTGATGAACCTGTTTGAAGTGGCACCGGTGAATCGTGCGGTCCTAACTGCAGCATTATCATCTGAATTTAAGGATTTCGAGATCAAAAATAATCCTTTTGAAGTCAGCTTCTTTCGGCCTCTTTGCATTGCGCCTCAAAACACGTCCCCGGCGAACAGCGCTCTGACAAAATCTTTCACCGGCCAGACCTGATTATTATCGAACCGGTGGCTGCGCGATCCGCAATAGACGCCGATTATACGCTCCACTTTGACACCGGAAGTGGCATCCAGGCTGAGCATCGGCTTGCCCCATGCCCGATCCCACCTTGACATATGCCTTAATTATATATACCATTTATCATACAATTAGTCATATTAGCAAAGGAGGGGCTATGTCTACTCAAAAAATCGCCATTACGGTACCACCGGTTTTTCTGAATAAATTGGATTCTTGGGCAAAAAAGGTTGGTAAATCCAGAAGTCGTTTTATTGTGGAAGAAATGGAAAAAAGGATTATGGAACTAGAGGATAAAAACATTACAAAGTTATACAATCAGGCCTACGGCGAGGCGAAAGATAGAACCAGGGAGAGTGAACTGGCTGAGGAATTGTTTGCAGCCAGTGCGGTCCATGAAGAGGAGGATACATGGTAGTCTGCCAAGGTGACGTTTTTTGGGCTGATCTGCATCGATCCAGAGGTTCTGAGCCGAAAGATAAAAGACCTGTGGTAATCGTGCAACGTGATTCGATTAACAGAAGCATGTTTCAAACGGTTCTTGTCGTCCCACTCAGTAAACAAACAAAACACGCGGATATTCCCGGTAATGTATTGCTCCAAAAGGGTGATGCAAACCTGCCCAGCAAGAGCCTTGCCCGATGCACCCATGTTATGGTGATTGACAAAAGCCGGCTTCTAGAAAAGACCGGCACCCTGCCGAAAAAAAAATGTCAGGAAATCATAAGTCACATTATCTGGGTGTTGGGACAAGGTAAAATACCTGCCTGATTGAGCGTATCTATTCTTATTATTTTTCTCCCAATTTGACTTGGCCAGATACGGCACAATCCCCAAGACAAAGAAAAACAGTTGACAAATCCGGCCTTAAAAATTAAGTGGTGCAACCAAAAGATTCTGGAACAACCATTAATGACAACGTTGATTGGTTGAATAGTTGATCAGTTAAATTGTAAAAACCGGTCATCTATTCAATGATTTCTGTAATATACCCTGCTCAACTGGTTTGACACATGGCGGACTGGTTTATCATAAAATGGATTTTTGCGTTTTCGCCCATCGCGGTGGTGCTGGTGCTGATGATCTTTTTTAACTGGAGCGGCAGCCGGGCCGGCGCCGCCGCCTGGCTGACGGCCCTGGTCGTGGCCGTCGCGCTTTTCGGTGCCCATCCCGCGTTGCTGGCCTATTCCCAGATGAAAGGCGTATTGCTGTCCTTAAATGTGCTTTACATCATCTGGACGGCCCTTTTGCTCTATAACGTGGTCAATGAAACCGGCGCCATCAGCGCCATCGGCATCGGCATTCAGCGTTTCAGCGGCGATAAATCCATTCAGCTCTTGATCTTCGGCTGGATCTTCAGCTCCTTTTTGCAGGGCGTGGCCGGATACGGTGTCCCGATTGCGGTGGTGGCCCCCCTTTTAATCGGGCTCGGCTTTTCGCCGGTGGTGGCGGTGGCCGTGCCGGCCATCGGCCACAGCTGGTCGGTTACTTTCGGCTCCATGGGGGCCTCGTTTCAGGCCATGATGGCCGTTACCGGGCTCAGCTCTGAATTTCTCGGGCCGTGGGCCGCTGTCCTTCTGGGCGTGGCAGCCTATCTTTGCGGTTTCTGTGCCATCCATGTCTTCGGCGGTTGGAAAATGATAAAGCACAGCGCTATTGCGCTGCTGGTGATCGGTACGGCCATGGCCGGTGCCCAGTATTTTCTGGTAGTTGCGGGAATGTGGACCCTGGGCGGGCTGGGCGCCAGTCTGATAGGACTGATTGCCTGCCTGGCCGTGGCGCGCTTGAAAATTTATAACCGGACCCCGCCGTCGAATGTTGCCGGCGATATGGGCCTGGGCTGGGCGCTTTCGGCTTATCTGATTTTAATTGTAATTGTGTTCATGGGCGTCATGTTCGCGCCCTTGCGGCAGTTTCTGGGACAGGTTAAATTGTCGCTTTCATTCCCGGAAATAACTTCCCTGAAAGGTTGGGTTGTGCCGGCCGGCAAGGGCAAAGCGATCAACATTTTCGGCCACGGCGGTGCGCTTCTGGGATACGCGTCGATCATCAGCTATCTGGTTTACGCCGCCAAGGGCTATTACAGCCGGGGCGCTCTTAGCCGGATCATTTCAAAATCGATCAAAAGCGGTGTGCCGACCAGTCTGGGAATCGTCAGCATGGTCTGTTTTGCCATGATAATGGACCACTGCGGCATGATCTATCTTCTGGCCGAAGGCATCAGCCGCGTTTTCGGCGGCCTCTACCCATTTTTTTCAACCTGGATCGGTCTGCTGGGTGCTTTTATGACCGGCAGCAATACCAATTCCAATGTGGTTTTCGGCGTCCTTCAGAAACAGACCGCCGAACTGGCCGGGCTGAGTACCGCCCTTATTCTGGCGGCTCAGACAACCGGCGGTGCCCTGGGAAGCATGATTGCGCCGGCCAAGATCCTGGTCGGCTGCTCCACCGTCGGCCTTTCCGGCAAAGAAGGGCCGGTGCTGCAAGCCACGATCCGTTATGGCCTGTTGATCACGGCCCTGATCGGGCTCTTCACGATGCTGGCAGCGGTATTTATATAAAGGGGTCAAAAATGTTCAATTTTATAAAAAAACATGCACCCAATCTGCCAAGCGTTCTTCTGATTTTGTTGCTGGCCGTCCCGTTTCTGCTCTATTATTTTGCCCGCAGCGGTTCAAACAGCGGTGTCATTATCTTCCTCGTGATAATGGGCGGGGTCATGCTGGCGGCAATGAAATCTTGAATAAATTTGTATACTCGAGCTAAAAAGGCTGGAAATCCCATAAGTCGTTTTAGGCTAAGGTTATTGGCTTGCTTGTAGCCACGATTGTAAGTCGTACCCTGACCGACTTAATCGCGGTTAAAAACCGCTCCCACAATCAAATCCGAATTCAAACACCCTATACATTCCGCTCTATGCCCTAAACCCTCTGCGCTTTGCCCTATGCGCTTTGCTCAATCACCCGCATGCTTTTCCACTTGCCCTGATAAAATCGCCAGAAGGTCACCGCAGCCAACTGGCAGATAAAAAAAACGGTGCACCCCCAGGCGTAGTAAAGCCCCAACCCATAAATCTCAAGGCCGACATATACCGGCAGGATCATGCCGAAGATAGAAATCAGCGCAATGCTCCACATGATAAACCGGGTGTCGCCGGCCCCTTTGAGCACGGCCGTGCTGATCATGTAGATTCCGTCCAGCAGCAAATAAGCGGCCACGAACCGCAAGACCACGATGCCCCGGCCCTTGATGGCCGCGAAGTCTTCCGGGCTGATGTCCCCGGGGCGGAAAAGTTCCAGCAGGGGTTGCGGAACGAACACGTAAAGCAATATCAGCACGGAAATATACGATGCCACGATGACCATGGTGGCGCGGGCGGCCGCGACCGCCTCATCCGGCCGGTTGCGCCCCAGGGCCTGCCCCACCAGGGTGCTGGCGCCGAGGGCAAAGCCGATTAGAGGCCGGAACGAAACCGAATCCAGCGCAATGCCGATATTGGTGATCGCCAGCTCGGCTTTGCCGATGCGCCCTACCATCAGAACGAAAAAAACAAACCCAAACACATCCAGGCTGAACTGCAGCGAGCTGGGCACACCGTAGCGCAGCAATCGCCGGAAAAGATCGGCATCAAATTTGCGGTTCCTGAAAATCTTGAAAACCTGATCGTTTTCCCGGGTGAATACGAACACCCCCAGCAGCACCGTGGCGCTTGTCCAGGAAAACACCGTCGCGACGGCGGCCCCCAGAATACCCAGTTCGGGGAATATCCAGATCCCGTTGATCAGGACATAGTCCAGGGGAACGTTCAAAAACATCGCGATGATGTAAATGAGCATCACCGGTCGGGTGACGCCGCGGCCGGTGAAGAAACTGGAAAAGCTCATCCCGACGATATGAATGCCCGAGCCCAAACACAAAACCCTGAAATAGGTGACCTCGAGCGGCTGCACTTCAGCCGCATGGCCGACCAGGCGAAAAAGCGGACCCCCGGCAAAAGAAATGCCCGCCATAATCAGCCAGGCTGCGATCGCAAAATAGATGGCCTGCCACAAAGCGCTGCCCACCCGCGGCATGGCACCGGCCCCGGTGTACTGCGCAACAAAGACATTGCAGTATCCGGCCGTGTCGGCAAAAAAAGAAAGAAAAACAAAGGCGGTGATCCCCGCCGGCAGGGCGGCGGCAATGGCGTCGATGGAGTAATTGGCCAGAAACACCCGGTCGGTGAAGGTCATCACCACGGTGGTGGCCATGCTGATCACCAGCGGCATGCTGACCCGCAGCACGTCGCGGTAGCTGTTGGCTGGACTGGCGGCAAATTGGATCAATCCGTGATACTTCTTTAATCGACCCCCAAAAAATCGATTATGGCGTCCGAAGATTTTCGTCCTCGGTCTGTAAGGTATTATATTAGGATTTACTTCCTCGGCAACGATTCACCAAATATTAAACCGGCAATTATTTTGAGCTCAAAAAATCAAACAACTCTGAAAATAAGGTCATTTCAAAGGACTTGATAAGTTCAATTTAATTGCCGGTTTAATTACCAATAACAAATAACTCATCCACCGGCTTATTCCACCTGGGGCCTCGGCAGAACTTTGGCGCGTTCGGCGATTTCCGCCACCCGGTGTTCCCACTCGATGGCCATCAGATGAACACCCGCGATGCCTTTCATTTCCTTGAATTCTTCGATCTGTTCGCAGGCGATCTTGATGCCTTCATCGGCGACCTTGCCTTTGCCGGCCCCCTGCAGCCTGCTGATAATTTCATCGGGCACATCCATACCCGGAACCTTTGTCTTCATGTACCTGGCCATACCAACACTCTTCATCGGCGTCACCCCAGCCAGGATATAAACTTTTTCCGTCAGTCCCATGTCATTGGCCTGTTTGACCCATTCGCGGAATTTTTCCATATTGTAAATGCACTGGGTTTGAATAAAATCCGCCCCGGCTTCAACTTTTTTGGCCAGTCGGTGCACCCGCCAGCGAAAAGGCTCGGCAAATGGATTGGCGGCTGCCCCGATGAATAATTCGGGGGGCTCGACGATGGCTTCGCCGCTCATAAACTTGCCTTCATCCCGCATGCGTTTTACCATACTGATCAATTGCATCGAATCGAGATCAAAGACGCCTTTGGCGGTAGGATGATCTCCAAATTGCTGATGGTCCCCAGAAAGGCACAGCATGTTGCAAATACCATGGGCAGAGGCCCCCAGAATATCACTCTGCATGGCCAAACGGTTGCGATCCCGGCACACCATCTGGTAATTGGGCTCCAGACCTTCCTGAATCAATATGAGCGAAGCCGCCCAGCTCGACATGCGCACGACGGAGGTCTGGTTATCGGTGATGTTGACTGCATCCACGCATCCTTTTAAATGCGAGGCTTTTTCCCGAACCTCGTGGGCAGCGGTGCCGCGCGGCGGCCCCAATTCACCGGTAAATGCAAAATGTCCCGCCCTCAAAACCTTCTCTAGATTACTGCCTGCTTTCATCTCGGTTTCCTTTGCGCTCATGGATAGCTTTTTTCAACCTCTCAATCGACCATTGGCCCGCGTTCAAGCGAGGCTCTGAGGGTTATTTGTTCTCCACCTTTTCCGGTTTCTTGTAACCGGGCTGAATCAGGGTGCGCGGCACCTGGTTGTGCCAATCCACCGCCGGAGTTATTTTCAAGATGCAGTCCAGCCGCCCCTGTTTTTCCAGGCGCTCATAGATCATGTACCAGGCGCAGGGCTGCTCCGGATTGATCTCACAGCTGCCCTGGTTGGTTCCGCCGCAGGGTCCGTTGTAAAGACCCTTGGCACACATGGTGACCGGACAAATCCCGGCGGTCAACCCCAACACACAGCTGCTGCAGGAGCGGCATCTTTCTTCATACCATCCCACCGCCTGGTTGACCGCCAGACCGCAGGTGTCCACGGCGGGATACACCGGGATATTCGGGAATCTTTCCGCCAGAAACTGAATACCGACACCGCAGGCCATCGACAGCATGGCATCATAGTCTTTGGCCAAATCATCCAGCTCGGCCAGGTATTCCCGGTCACACTGTCTCTCAAGCGTCCTGGCTCCCAGCTCGATAGGGTTGTCTTTAAGCCTGCGGGCCATATCCAACTCGGCGTTCAAGACATCGACTTCCTTTTCACCGCCGGCCAGACAGACCGCCACGCAGGTGCCGCACCCGACGGTCAGGACTTTCTTGTGGTCTTTGATCAGACCCATTATTTCTTCAAAAGGTTTCCTTTTGGCAACAATCATATATCCTCCTGTTGTACCGAACCCTACCAGCAAGCTCCGGAATTACATGGCCGTTTCGGGATGAAAAACCGCAACTTCTTTAAGATCATCTCCCAGATAGGTCCTTTCGTTCGGACCCAGTATGCCCATCGAAAGGCAGAGGAGGGTCCAGATGTGCACCACTGAATAGCCGCCGCCGAAATGCTCGCTGAGTTCATGAATCTGGGCGTGGCAGTTATGGCATCCGGCAACGCAGTAAGCTGCGCCGGTTTTCTGGATCTGGTCATCCTTGAGCTTGCCGAATTGCAGACGCTGCTCTTTGAAACCGGCTTGCAGGAAACCGCCGCCCCCGCCGCAACAATAATTGTTGGACCGGTTGGGCTCCATATCAATAAAGTTTTCTTCGCCAACGACCGATTTAATCACAAATCGCAGATCTTCGGCAATCGGATCCCCATAACTCTTGCGCACGATCTGACAGGGATCCTGAACCGTAAATTTGATTTTCAGATCCTTGTTCCAGTCTGAATTGACCTTGAGCTTTCCCTCGCGGATCCATTTGGCGTAGTATTCATAGATGTTCTTGACGACAAAGTTGTGTTCGATGTTGAATTTTTTCAGTCCTGCCAGGACTGAGAAGGTGACGTGCCCTCACTCGGTGTTGAGATAGACCTTGCAGCCCAGATCATCGGCCTGCTTGGCCGTGGTGCGGGTGATGTGCTCCCAGGCCTCGTTGTCGGAAAGAAACATGCAGTAGTTTTCTCCGCCCCAGCCCTTGCTGCCGTAGGTCCAGTCCACCCCGGCCACATGCAAAACTTTCCAGAGCGGCACCATTTCGTCGGGTTCGGTGACCGGCTCCCTTGAATTCTGATTCAAAAAGAATTCAGCACCCTGCTTGTCGATAGGCGCTTCCATATCTTTAAACTCGGGCTGGGCTTCGCGGTATTCTTCAAGGACATCCTCCACCACGAATTGAAAATCCTCCGGGCTCGCTCCCATGGCGCTGCAGCTGTCATTTTTCAACGCCATGTCGCAGGAGCCTAAGATTCCCTTGGGACGCTCCTCCCGGGGCCGCATGCCGCGAATATTGTAAACCAGCTGCGGTATGTCGATTTTCATGGGACAGACATAGATGCAGCGCTGGCACATGGTGCACATCCAGGGCCAGTCCGACTTCAAGATTTCATCGTCCAACCCGAGCGCCGCCATGCGCAAAAATTTGCGGGGGTCCATGCCCTCCAGGCCCGTGGCCGGGCATCCGGAGGAACAGGCTCCGCATGTCAGGCACAGGTTCAGATTTCCGCCGTCAGGCAGAATCTTTTTGACCTCGTCCATTAATGTGCTTTTCTTCTTAGCACCCAGCACGATGATATCCTCGGCCATAATTGTCTCCCTTTTTTATTTTTCTTTGTTATGGTTCTTTTGGCTTAAAGGGTTCGGTCCTAACGACTGGATCAACTCGGTCATCTCTTTGGCATAGGCGGCAAACGTGGGGCCATCACCGGATGAAAGATTGTACATCCGGACCCGCTCGCCTTGCAGACCGATTTCCTCAAGCAGCGTTTTCACATGCTCCACCCGCTCCCGGGCGCGAAAGTTGCCTTCATTATAATGGCAGGTGCCTTCCAGACACCCGACAACATACACGCCGTCGGCGCCCTTCTGGATCGCCCGCAGCAGGTGCCTCACATCCACTTTCCCGCTACACGGAACTCTGATAATTTTTATGTTGGAGGGATATTGAAGTCGCATGGAACCTGCCAGGTCCGCGGCTGAATACCCTCAATAATCACAGCAAAAAGCTATGATGTTGGGTTCAAATTCGGTCATCATCATCCTCCTGCTAGCAAGGCATCAATTTTGCACATAATCTGCTCATCTTCGTAAAAGTTCAATTCAATGGCCTCCCGCGGGCAGACGCTGGCACAGATGCCGCAGCCATGGCAAATGGCCTCGTCGATTTCAATAACGCCTTCATCGGAATTAAAGGCCGGCACCTGAAAGGGACACGACCTGACACAGGTCAGGCATTTGACGCAGTGTTCCGTATCGACCTTGGCGGTGATGGCCGAAAGCTTGATTTCCGGTTTGGCCAGAAAGGTGGTGGCCCGCGAGGCCGCGGCCTGGGCCTGGGCGATGGATTCTGAAATCAGCTTCGGCCCGTGGGCGGTGCCGCACAAAAATATGCCGTCACCCGGCATGTCCACCGGACGAAGTTTGACGTGCGCTTCAATGAAAAATCCTTCCGGGTTGCGGTTCAGCTTCATGATCCGGCTCAATTTTTCCGTATCCTCCGCAACCACCCCGGCGCTCAGCGCCAGCAGATCGGCCCGGATCGACAGATTGCGCTGCAGGATGTGATCTTTAACGGATACCGTCAGCCCCTCTGAATCCGCTGCAACCTCCGGCGGCGCCTCTTCGGCGAACCGAATGAAAATAACGCCTTGCTGCCTGGCTTCTTTATAGTAGTCCTCCAACAGCCCGTAGGTGCGCATATCGCGGTACAGAATGTAAACCTGGGCATCCGGATTGAGTTTTTTGATCGCCAGGGCGTTTTTAACGGCCGACTGGCAGCAGATGCGCGAACAGTTCTCGTTTTCCTTGTTGCGCGACCCCACACACTGGATCATGACCACACTGGCCAGATCCGCGGCACCCTCATCTTCAAGCCGATCGCTCAATTCCACCTGGGTAACCACCCGCTCGTTTTCCGGATAAAGGTATTCAGTGGGCTGGTACTCCCGGGCACCGGTGGCCACGACGATCACCCCGTGCTTGACGCTGATCGCTTTGGAATCGGCACCCACCGTCAATTGGGTGGTAAAATTACCCTTATAGCCGCCGAAGCCGGTGATCGTGGCATCGGTTAATAACTCGATTTTTTCGTGGGCCCGCACCTTGGCAATAAGTTTCTGCAGATAGGCCCGGATATCACCGCCTTCGATGGTGTGATGGAGCCGGGCGGCCATGCCGCCGAGCTGCGTTTCCTTTTCCACCAGGACGACCTCAAAACCCTGGTCGCCCAAACCCAGGGCGGCGTTCATCCCCGCAATACCGCCGCCGATCACCAGTGCCCGCTGTTGAACCTTGATGACCTTCTCCTTCAGTGGTTTCAGCGCTCCGGCACGGGCCACGGACATCCGCACCAGGTCCTTGGCCTTGGCGGTCGCCTGCTCCTTGCTCTTGGAATGCACCCAGGAATCCTGATTGCGGATATTGGCCATTTCAAAAAGGTATTTGTTCAAACCGCAGGCTTCAAGGGTTTCCATGAACATCGGTTCGTGGGTTTTGGGGCTGCAGGAGGCCACCACCACCCGGTTCAGACGGTGTTCCAAGATTTTTTCCTTTATTTTATCCTGGGTATCCTGACTGCAGGTAAACAGATTTTCATCCGCATAGGCCACATGGGGCAACCCTTCCGCGTATGCCCTGACGGCCGGCACGTCGACCACCCCGCCGATATTGATACCGCAGTTGCAGACAAAAACTCCGATGCGCGCCTCTTCCCCGGATATGTCAACTTCATCCGGCACCTGAACCGTTTCGGTTTCCGTTCCCCTGGCAACGGCCAGATTGCCGCCGGCCGCACAGGCCGCCGCACTGGCTTCGGTCACGGCGCCGGGAATATCCTTGGGCCCCTGGAATAACCCGCAGGTATAAATGCCGGGACGCGATGTCGACACCGGCGCAAACGGGTCGGTGGCCACAAAATTATATTGGTTCAGCTCGATGCCCAATCGGCGGGCCAGCTCCACCGAACTCGGGGCAATACCCAACCCCACCGAAAGCACCATCATGCTGAAAGTTTCTTCTGCCTGGGTTCCGTCCTCATCAACATACTTGACCTGCAAATCCCCGGTTTCAGGAACCTCGGAAATGGTGTGGATGCGGGCCTTGGAAAAACGGACGCCTTCCTTGTCTTTGGCCCGCAGGTAGTATTTCTCATAATCCTTGCCGAAGGTGCGAATATCCATGTTGAAGATAACACAGTCCAAATCCCCATGGGCATGCTCCTTGGCGATCATGGCTTCTTTGATGGCGTACATGCAGCATACCGAAGAGCAGTAGCCGTTGCCGCAGCGGTTGGTATCCCGCGATCCAACGCATTGCAGCCAGGCAATCTTTTTGGGTTCCTCACGGTCCATGGGCCGCATGAGATGTCCGAAATACGGTCCCGAAGCGCTCAGGATTCTTTCAAATTCCTCGCTGGTCACCACGTTGGGGTATTTCTGATAGCCGAGAAAATCCAGCCCGGAAGGGTCATAGCCTTCGCTGCCGGAAGATAAAATAACCGAGCCTACCCGGAGTTGGGTTTCGCGTTGGGTGTCATCATAGGATATGGCTTTGGCCAGGCACATGTTTTCACACAGACCGCAGCCGATACAGACATCCGGATCGATAGCAAAGGCCAGCGGGACGGCCTGGGGATATTCGATATAGGTCGCCCGGCGGTCATCCAATCCCTTGTTGTAGGAATTGACGGCCGTTACCGGGCAATGCCGCGCGCAGTCGCCGCATCCGGTGCATTTGGCCACATCGATGTAGCGGGGATGATTGGTCAGGGTGACCGTAAAATCGCCGGGTTCACCCTCGACGGCGTTTACCTCGCTGTTGGTAATAATCTCGATATTCAAGTGCCGGCCGACCTCGACCAGTTTGGGCGAGATCACTCACATGGCACAGTCGTTGGTGGGAAAAGTTTTGTCGAGCCGCGCCATCATGCCGCCGATAGCGGGCGACTTTTCGACGAGGTAAACCTTGTATTCCGAGTTGGCCAGATCCAGGGCTGCCTGCATGCCGGCAATCCCGGCACCCACAACCATGACTGCACCGCTTGTATTTTCCTTTTCCGATCCCATGTTCACTCCTTATAAAACCGCAAAAACAGGTTTGCTGTCTTCCATCGCCATAAAAGCAACCCTGTTTGTTTTTTCCAGATCCGCGAGCAAATAAGACACCTGTTGGAGCGCCAGTCCCGTGCGTTCACTGATTTGTCTGACGGATTGGCTTCCCCGCTGGATGGCCAGATAAATTAGATTCTTATGGTATTCTCTTTCTAAAACCGAATCCATGATGGTTTCATAACTGTCTGTATCCCATTTGCGCCCATAGACGTCGCCCTTGGCCGCAATTTTCAGCTCTTTGCTTACCAGCCAGCGCAGATTCTCAGCACTGACGGTCATCAGCGCAGCTTCCAGCTCCAGTTCGAAGGCCCGGGGGTCGAAAGTGCCCTGTTCCTTGATGCTTGCGGTTACCTCGGTGGCAATCTGGGCAAACCGCTGGGCCTCGGCTGAAGAAACCCACGCCAGGTGAAGCCGGTCTTTGCCGATCCCGGTCAAATCCAGCAGCTTGCGGGTTAAACGGATCTTTTTGTCGGATTTATGATTAGCTTCGTGTTTTTTTATTTTGTAGTTTTTTGTTTAGTTCTCGTTGTTGGCGTTATCATT
>Ga0307426_1002069_pt1 | contig 12747 bp, 12 predicted proteins | sample SalMarWE160340MG_FD_202165 | JGI IMG/M metagenome (GOLD analysis project Ga0307426, IMG submission 202165) | Salt marsh sediment microbial communities from the Plum Island Ecosystem LTER, Massachusetts, United States - WE1603-40 | ecosystem: Environmental > Aquatic > Marine > Intertidal zone >... | reverse complement strand
AATAATGGTACAGGGTTGACGATAAATAAATCAATAGGTAAGAATATAAGGACAAAAATGACTTTTCAGGAAAATAATCGAAGAAGGGATCAGGATTTTTGCAGTTCATTTTAGATCTTGTTTATTTGATCTTCTTTTTGTCGGGTGCGGCCGCCCTGATGTATGAAGTGGTATGGGTTCGTTCACTAAGCCTTATCTTCGGTGGCACCCACCTGGCCGTGACCACCGTATTGTCTGTTTTTATGGGAGGTCTGGCGCTGGGTAGTTTTCTGATTGGTAAGCGTGTCGATGCGGTTAAAAACCCGTTAAGATTCTACGGCTTGCTGGAAATCGGCATCGCCCTGTTTGCCGTAATATTCATTGCTTTGATGAAATTTTATCCCGCGGTATATATCGTTTTGGTGCAGGGAAAGGAAAATGCGAGTTTATATCTTGCATTCATCCGTGTCTTGTTTGCTTTTGCCGCCTTGATTTGGCCCACTACCCTGATGGGTGGGACGCTTCCCTTGCTGACGCGGTTTGTTTCAAGCCGCCCTGAAAAGCTCGGGGGACATCTGTCCTTCCTTTACGGATTTAACACCCTGGGCGCCGTTGTTGGGACGGCTGCAGCCGGCTTTTGGTTGCTACGATTTTATTCAGTCAGCACAACGCTTTATATCGCCATCCTGATCAACAGCTTTATCGGAATTCTGAGCATTGTGATTGCGCATAAGGCATCGGTCGCGCTGGACCGTTTAACAATGAATCCGAAATGTGCCGATTTGAACGGCGTCGGTAAATCTTTGGACCGTGCGGCAACACCCAGCGAATTCGAGATTCGATTTCCATTCAGAATCGTTTTTTTGGGGATTGGAATCAGTGGTTTTTGTGCGCTGGGCTATGAAGTGCTTTGGACCAGAATACTTACTTTAACCATCGGAACGAGTGTTTACGGCTTTACTATCATGCTGGTGGCCTTTTTGACGGGCATCGCCTTTGGCAGCAAAACCTATGGACTTTTACAAAAGATGCTGCCCTCAAAAACTAGGGGTACGAAAAATCAAATTGTCGGGTTCGGTTTGGTACAGTGCATCATAGGCGTTTGCGCACTGGTTGTAACTTTTTACGTGCGCGATCTGCCGGTCAACTCTATTAAGCTGTATGAATTTTACGTGGGCAGGGGATTTGAGGTATTTGCTGCCCGGCAATGGGCGAATCTGACGCTCGCCTTTTGCTATATGATTGTACCGGCTTTCTTTATGGGTCTGGCCTTTCCGATCGCTGGCAGCGTGAATGCCGTATACAGAAAGAAGGCGGGCCATGCGGTTGGAAATGTGCTGGCAGCCAATACGGTAGGTGCGATCCTTGGGTCGGCGGTGAGCGGATATTTCCTGATTTATATCTTTGGCATCGAGCGGTCCCTCCAGCTCCTAACCGTTCTCAATATCGGACTGGGACTGCTGGTAATGCTGAGTATTCGGAACATCAAATTGCTGAATCGGGGAGTGGTTGTTCTGACGGCGGCAGTTCTGGTACTGCTGATTCTCCGTCCAAATTTTATGAGAATGTGGGACGCAGAATTTTTCGCTATATTCCAGAACAATCAGCCTGAAGCCTACGACACCCCTGAGAAGAAGCGGGATGCAGTTGAGAATACCGACGTTCTCTATTATCGCGAAGGTATCGATTCAACCATCAGCTCCATAAAGATCAGGGGCGGCGATCAGGCACTGCTGGTAAACGGGAAGGTCGTTGCGTCCTCGTCTGCCCAAGATCGCCAATGCCAACTGACCCTCGGGCATCTGCCGATGCTCTTGCACAAAAACCCCCGCAAAATACTGGTCATTGGCTTAGGTACCGGTATGACGCTGGGAGCAGTTTCGGTTCACCCAAATCTTGAGGAATTGACTCTGGTGGAAATTGAGCCCAATGTCATCGGAGCTGCCAGAACCTTCGAAACCTATAATAACCGTGTTCTAGATAATGCTAAACTACAGATTGTATTTAATGATGGGCGGAATTTTTTAACGACCACCCAAAACAAACTTGATGTGATCACCGCCGATCCTATTCATCCATGGACCCAGGGTTCCGGGTATCTTTATACGGCCGAGTATTTTAATTTAGCCTCGAAACATCTTCTTCCCGGAGGCATCATGTGCCAGTGGCTGCCGATTTATGAGCTGAGCGTTGCTGATCTCAAGTCCGTGACCAGAACCTTTTCCCAAAGTTTTAAGTATACCATGGTCTGGATGACCCAGACCGACGCCGAGCTTATCGGAAGCAATGAACCGATTATTATCAACGAGGCGGAATTGGAAAGGCGCATTGCACTGGCGCCGATCTCAAAAGATTTGAAGCCGGTGATGATGGGTACGGCAACCGATTTTCTCAGTTATTTTGTAATGGGCAGCAAAGCAATCACAGAATTCAGCAGGAACGGAATCATCAACACGGACGATAATTTATACCTTGAATTCTCAACCCCGGTTTCGGTTGGAAAAAATGTTATGGGAACCAATGCCAATGCGCTCACTCAATTTAGAGAGAACATTTTGCCCTATCTTCTCCCGGCCGGGGACGATGCGGCCAGAGGACAGCAGAGAAAAAAGTGGCGGGATGCCACTGAAGCGGCCATGATCGCTGATCGGGCGCGGGCGCTCTTCTTGGGAGGGTATTATGACAGTTTGGAGTTCCGGCAGGCATTGGTCAAACTGGATGATAAATACCCATGGTTTGCACCTGGAAGGTTTTTAAAGCAGGAATACGAAGCCGAACTCTCAAAGGTGCCGAGCCTGCTTCAAAACATGTCCCTTATTCTTCTGAATGAAAAAGGAGAGCCGATCAGACTGATAATATCGGCTGTGATTGTGCGCGTCAGCAAAGTGCGGGCGGCTGCCATCTTTGTTGACAATGCCGCTCGAGTTATTTACGGGCAGCGATATTTCTCCGGCAGTGATTTGGATAAGACCATATCGGAATTCGCATCCGGCGTGATGGCTGCGATACGCACCGTCTATGAGCGGGAAACCCAAATCGCCGTCAGCAGGGGAAGAAAATTTCCTGCTGCTGATCCTACCAAAAAGAAGATAAAGGGTGTGATCATGGGAAAAATTCAGGCAACCGGTGATTTCTGATCCGATAATTCAATCGGGTTAGACTTCCTGCATTACTTCATCCACCCATTGCAGAGCGGCAATCATATTGGGGAAGCCCGTTGTCGTTAATGATAGCAGAACTGCATGCGTAATTTCATCGGCGGAGGCGCCGGATTCCAGTGCCTTACGCGTGTGGGACATTACCGCTCCCCTGGAATTGGCCCCGACGGCAATACCGAGTTTGATAAGATCCTGGCATTTCTGATCCAGCGGACCTGCTGCCCGACAGGTTTGCCCCAGTTGTTTGAAGTCTTTCAGGACTTCGGGAAATTTGCTGGAAAACTTTTCGTAGACTTTCGGAAGATACATAATGGCTCCTCTCTGAAAAGATTTGTATAGAGGGTGATGCGGTATTACCGTCACTTGAAATGCCGGTCCCATCAAAAACTCTATCCTTATTACACCATTACACCTGGAGTAAGTTTATTTCAAAGAGTTTTTCAAAATTTATAACCGGACACTCTGAAAAAGAAAGAGTGGTTCATCCCTCGAATGTCAATATTCCAGAGAGGAACCACTCTTCGTTAGGAGGTACAACTAAAGGTATGGAGATTATAACGGCAAGATGACTTTTATACCCTTCTCAAACGCAGGTCAAGAAAAAAATGCTACATTGTGGTAAAAAAATCGTTTCGTCCTTATCCGGCCGTAGGATGTCCGGCGGCGACACCCATTTCTGCTTGTTTAAACCAGTGCGTGGTTTTCAGGCAGATTTTGACCAGCATCAGCATCACCGGCACCTCGATCAACACGCCCACCACGGTGGCCAGCGCCGCACCCGAGGATAAGCCGAAGAGCATCGTGGCCGTGGCAATGGCCACCTCGAAATGGTTCGACGCGCCGATCATGGCCGCCGGTGCGGCATCCACGTAGCGCAGTTTCAGCAGACGCGCCAGACCATACCCCAGCCAGAAGATCAGCATGGTCTGAATAAAAAGCGGGATAGCGATCCACAGGATGGTCAGCGGATTGCCGATGATCACATCACCCTTGAATGAAAACAGAAGCACCAGGGTGATGAGCAGGGCAATAATCGTAATGGGTGTCAGGACGTGCAAAAATTTTTCTTTGAACCATGTTTCTCCCTTGGCGGCAATGATCCACTTACGGGAAAGATAACCGGCCACCAGCGGCAAGGCCTGCCAGGGCACCGGCAGGCGCCCCACGCCCAACAGGAATCCGCCCAGCACACCGTAGAGCAGCAGCATGGTCAGCGAGTTGATGGCGGCACCATCACCAGGGTTAAGCCGTCATTGCCGCGGGACAGGTAGCCCCACACCAGCACCATGGCCGTGCAGGGCGCAATGCCTAAAAGGATGCACCCGGCCAGGTAGCTGCGCCATAACGGAACCTGCAGCATTTTAACACCGCCCACCAGGATCACGGTGCCGGCCCCGTGGGTCGCACCGACCGGCAAATCGAGGCCAAAGGGCATCTTGACCAGATCAGTGGCGTCGGGACCGATGAAATTGTAAAACAGCGTGCCAAGGAAAAAGATGGCAATTCCATACATGGTAAACGGCTTGACGGCCCAGTTGATAAACAGGGTCAGGAAAACCGGCTTGCCGCTTTTGCCGGCCTTGATGACCTCGCTGAAATCGATCTTTACCATAATGGGGTACATCATGAAAAAAAGGCAGACCGCAATCGGAATCGAGACAACCGGCGCCCCCTTGACATAGATGGCCAACCCGTCGAGAGATTGCGCCGCGCCCGGGGCGACTTTGCCAAGCAGGATGCCCGCGATAATACACAGCACCACCCAAAGTGAAAGATAACGTTCAAAAACACTGGTCATTTTCCGGTCATTGTTTTGAATTGCTTCATTGCGCATGGCAGGTCACTCCTTTAAGCATATTCACCCGTCTTATTTCGTTATGTAGCGGGATATAAAATTAATTCAAATTTTTGTCCAAAAGTTTTTGGGGTTTCGTTCGGCCGTCCAACCTAAATCCCCAGCATCCATTTGGCGGTACTGAAAAAAATCAGCAGCCCGGTGATGTCCACCAGGGTTGTAAGCGCCGGGCTGGCAACTACCGCCGGGTCTAATTTCAGCCTGGCGGCTGCCAGAGGAAGTAGGGCGCCGACCAGAGTGGCGGTTGCCACCTGCAACCCCAGGGCGATCGAGACCGCCAGGCCGATCAACCACAAGGGATACTGCATGGTGATGGTTGAGTTTCCGGCAAAAAAAATCACCCGCGCGTAAGCCAGGCCTGCCAGAAAAACGGCCATGGGTAGGGCGACTTTGAATTCCTTCCACAAAACCTTCAATATATCCCGAAAAGCAATTTCACCGATCGCAAGGGCCCGCACCACCAGTGTTGCGGACTGGCTGCCGGCGTTGCCGCCGGTGTCGGCCAGCATGGGCATAAAGGTGGCCAGGACGGCAAATTGCAGCAGCAGGCTTTCATACCGATGGACGATGTAGCCTGACACCAGTCCGATCAGGGCCAGGGCGACCAGCCATCCGATGCGGTTCTTAAAGTGTTCCCAGGCCGATGTTTGCAAATAGGTGCCGGTTTCGTGGCTTCCGCCGATCGCCATGAATTTTTCCATATCTTCGGTATGCTCCTGGTTGATTACATCAATGGCATCATCGTGAGTAATTATGCCTAGCAGGACGTTTTGGCCGTTGACCACCGGCAGGGCCAGAAGGTCATACTTTGCAATCAGCCTGGCGGCGAGCTCCTGATCATCAGAAGCCCGGCAGCAAATGACCTCGCGATGCATAAGGTCTTCGATCTTTTTACCCGGCGAGGCCAGAATAAGGTCTTTGAGAGAGACAAACCCGATGAGCGTCCGATTTTTATCCACCACATAGGCGTAGTAAATGGTTTCCTTATCGGGCGCCTCTGCCCGGAGTTTGTCGATGGCTGCCGCGACTGTCAGGTCAGGCTGCAACAGGGCATATTCGGAGGTCATTACCGCCCCGGCGGTACCTTCCGCATAGGCGGCCAGTCTGCGAATATCCTCCCGCTCCGCTTGAGCAAGGCCCGGCAGGATCCTTTCGCGGCGCTCATCGGGAATGTGTTTTATCAGATCCACGCGGTCGTCCGGCGACATGTCGGCGATTAGGCGCACCAGTTCCCGGCGATTCAGGGTTTCGGAGATGTCAAGCTGCAGGCCGTCGTTAAAGTGGCTGAATATTTCGGCGCGCAATTGGGGCTCGATATGCATAAGGATGCCCCGGATTTCATTGGGTTCCAGGGCGGAGATAAAATCGGCGACATCCCCGGGGTGATTGTTCACACAGAAATCCTGGAGGCGCGGAAAATCGTTTTCGGCCAGAAATTGACGCAGTTCGGGAACAAGAAGCGGGTTTTTCATGGTTCACCTCGTTTGTCGGCTGCCGGGGTTGCAGCCCCTGAGGCGAACCCGGTAGGCTAAGTCCTTACGAAAGCAGCAGATTCACTTCGCAAGCCCCAACAACCATTGAGTCTATTCGAAATTTCAGCGACGATTTTCGATGTGAGCAACTACTGCCGTCATCCGAATCTGACATAATTCAAATTCCTCATGTGGCCATGGTTTTGAAAAATTGGTTGACGAGATTCTTCTCTTCTAACCTCAAAAATATAGGTTATTCTGCAGGAATATGTCAATATTTTTCTTCCTGCAAGGAGGCTGCCGCGATTCACCGCGCGAGTTAAACGTTAAAGTTAAAGTTGATTGTTTGTGTGAAACGGTTTTGCCGCCTCAGCTTAATCGAAGCTTGATGTTATTCGGCAAACCAGGACTTAACCTCTTCTTTTTTTGGGATTTTTCCGACGCTTTTGACTTGGCCGTCAATAACAACAGCCGGTGTGCCGAACACGCCGTAGCCGGCAATTTCCATGGTGTCGGTCACATGTCCGACGGTAGCATCCACGCCTGCTTCCGCTAACGCTTCTTTGACGATTTTTTCTGTCTGTTGACATTTCGGACAACCGGGTCCTAACACTTTGATATCCATGTTGAGTTCCTCCTGATTGAAAAATTTAATGTTTATTTAACTAATTTTTTGTGGGCTTTTACCTTATTGTTTCGCAGATGCATCTTGAAGCCATTGCTTTAGCCTTGTTTTTGGTGGAATTGAACCTACCGACTTGACCGCGCCGTTGACAATCAGCGCCGGGGTGCCCATCACCCCGTAGCTGCCGATCTCAGCGATATCGGTAACGTGCTCGATATCAGCCGCCAAATTCATCTCGGCCATCACCGTCATCAAATCCTGCTCCAGCTGGTTGCAGCGCGCACAACCGGGGCCCAACACCTTGATTTCCAACCCATCCGGGCCGCTGTTCTCAATTGGACGGCCGGTAAATTTTTTAAACTCTCTTAAGAAAGCGTTGCCGTATTCCTCTTTCGACGACTCGGGAATATAGTTGCGTTTATGGAGCCGCTTTAGCAGTTCGATACGAATCTCTTCATCGGTTTGGGCGGCAGACGCTTCGGCCACCTCTGCCAGAACGGGTTTCAAGCCGATAATGCCAACGCGGTCATTTCCTATTTTGATCTGGGTAATTTCATCTGAAGACATGATCTTATTTCCTTTGCTCTTCTGTCGGTCAGGCAAAATAATGGCCAAAAATCATTCCGCTGATAGTGGACATCACGACCACCAGGCTGACAAATGCAACGGTTTTTTTGGTACCCATCACGCTGCGAATTACCAGCATGTTGGGCAGACTGAGGGCCGGACCGGCCAACAGCAGCGCCAGCGCCGGGCCTTGACCCATACCGGCGCCGAGAAGACCTTGCAGAATCGGTACCTCGGTCAGCGTGGCAAAGTACATAAACGCACCGACCACCGACGAGAACAGGTTGGCCCCTAACGAATTGCCCCCCACCAGTCCGGCGACCCACTTGGATGGAATCAGGCCTTCCGAGCCCGGCCGCCCGAGTAAAAGACCCGCAATCAGCACCCCGCCGAACAGCAGCGGTGTGATCAGCTTGGCAAAATCCCAAGTGGACAGAAACCAGGATTCGGTTTCCCCGCGGGTGGTGGTCAGCAGCAGCACCAATGCAATGATGCCGGCCGAAAAGGCAATCAGGGGCTGGTGTGGGAAAACAAAAGCCAGGGCCAAAACGACAGCCGCTGCCAGTACGACTTTAAAGGCCTTGACGCGGAACCATTTTGTCAGCAGCACGCCGAGCACAGTCGCAAAAAAACCGGTCAATAACCATTTAACGCTGTAAATCGCATGCCATATTCCAGCCGGCTCGGCCGGCTTGCTCCAGGTCGCAGACACCAGGATGCCTACCATGACGGCAAAATAAACCACATTCTGCCACAGTGGCCGTTCCACTTCCAGCTCGGGCATGTGCAGGGCTGCCTGGGCCTTGGCCTGCTCTTCCTTGCGGAACATGAGATGCATGATCAGACCGATGACCACGCTGAACAGCACCGCCCCCACGGCCCGGGCCACTCCGAGGGGCAGCCCGAGCACCCTGGCGGTCAAGACGATCGCCAGCACGTTGATCGCCGGTCCGGAATACAGAAACGCAATGGCCGGGCCGAGGCCGGCGCCGCGTTTCCAGATACCGGCAAACAGCGGCAGTACCGTGCAGGAGCAGACCGCCAGGATGGAGCCCGACACGGAGGCCACTCCGTAGGACATGACCTTTTTGGCGCCGGCCCCCAGGTATTTCATGACCGCTGCCTGGGACACGAACACGGAAATGGCGCCGGCGATGAAAAAGGCCGGCACCAGGCACAGCAGCACGTGCTCCTGCGCGTACCACTTGACTAAAGCCAACGACTCGATCACCGCACCAGTGAATCGACTATTGTTTATTGGCAGCCAGAAAAATACAAGAAAAACGCCGATAATGAGAATTAATGGTTTCCATATAACTTTCCAATCGATTGAGCTGGGTTGTGTGTCGACCTTTTCAACCTTAGAGGATTGTTCGATGCCAGCCCTTTGTCCAGTAACTGTGGCTAGTTCACTCATCTTTGAATTTCCTTTCTCCTTTATGATCCATACTGAATCTATAAAATTTATCAGAATATTTCTGTCGCGAGTTACGCCTACTAAAACGTTATATGCAGATTTAACGATATAATAAGTTAAAAAAAATTAACCCCGGCAGATATCGACCCGGTTTATAAAAGGTGCTTTTTTCATCAATTCAGCGATTTCAGAATCTTCGTTCAACCAGTGTTGAAGGTTTCCAAGCAAACTGGCTACATAGGGGCTGCTCTTGCCGTTTGCAAGGGAATAATTTACCCACAAGCCTTCTTTTCTATAGTCAACCAACCCGGCCTCTTCGAGTATTTTCAGATGCTTGGATACCGTTGGCTGAGCCAACTTTAATGCCGCCTGAAGCTCACAAACGCACATAAATTTTTGCTGGAGCAGCTTGATAATTTTGACCCGATTTGGATCAGACAACGCTTTCATGACTTTCACAAAGGATTTCATAATAACCTCATATATCGATAAAATAGAATATAGTAGATCTTGCCACTTTTGTCAAATCTTTTTTGTAAAGATTAATACCGAAATTCTAAACACTAACAAATCTCCAAAGCAATCAGTGTAATGTCATCATGGGTAAGCTCTTTTTCGGTATAATCATGCAATGTTTTGAGTACCACAGATTTAAGTTCGGAAAGAGAGGCTTTCGGGTTAGCGTCAAGGACATCTTTAAGACGCGTTAATCCAAAGATTTCACCCCCGGGGCTGGGTGTGTCGATGATGCCGTCGGTATAGACAAAGAGCCGGTCGCCGGGCACCATCGAAATCGTGAATTGTTCGTATATCGTATCCAATTCGATAGCAAGGGGGATGTTTAGGGGAAAACCGTCACTCTTATCTTTCCGGTCTGACGGTCTTGCGTAGGACCAGGCTTTGTCGCCCGTTCGCCTGTATAGAATAGGGGGGTGTCCGGCATAAGAGATTCTGGCTTCACTCTCCTGACTGTAGTACGCGACAACTGCCGTCGTAGTCATAGCATCCAGGCTTCGACTGCTAATTAGTTGGTTAACTTCGCCCAGAATGACTCGACTGTCCGGCGCTCCTATATTAGCTTTTAAAGAGCCTAGACGTACTGGCTAATTTCCGAGACAGTTTCGCCATTGAGATTAATAATTCATTTTTTAAATCGTCACCGGTACGATATTTATCCTTGGTGGCCCAACCATCGGTCAATTGATGCATCCAGTATATAGATTTCGGTGGTCTTTCCGTCCATTCTACGAATGGAGGGTAAAAAAGATAAATATCCCAAGCGACGTTTCCAGCCCACCCAACGGCGTCAGCGATTATCTTGCCGACCTTTTTGTGTGGATCGTAATAATGTTGGATTCTTTTATCGCTTAAGAATTTAACAGATGGAAGTGCCGCTTCTAAGGAATCGTCATCGAGCGTGGGAATCCAAATGATTGAAGCGCTGACATCTGCATCGGGATATTTTTCCAAAACATTCTCATTTACCGCACGGGCACCTTTGTCACGTCACAAAGGACATGTAGGGGAGAGTAAGGCTAAAAATCGAATTTTGTCACGATCAATGTTAAATCGCTCTTTAAGCGATTCGAGAGAGTCTCCCAGGCTAATTATATTAGTTGATTGGTTATCATTTTTCATTCCAAAAACCCTTCGACCGTTGTCATTTCAGCTAATCACACCTATTGAGCTTTTACCTTTCAACTTATCCACCACCTGGCGGATATCGGCTAAGCATCATTTTCCCTTAGGGTTCTTCGTCGCACACTGGCAATTTCCAAACTTCTTTTCCATTTGAATTTTTTCCGTTATCGTTGATTTACCATTTTCCAAATAGTCCTGGCTAATATCATCGACCGAGTACTCGAAACAGTAGCAAATTAAGTCCCTCACAATGCCATTTCCTTAGTTCAAATAAAATCGGGTAAAGTTAGAAAAATTTTACGACTGTATCTGTGAAGCACCGGGGTTCCCATGCCGTGCCTTATGGCTTTGAGAGTTTTTTCTTTATCGATCGGCACGGTGCCGGCGAGCATAGCGACCGGCAGATGACTGAAAGCCTCCGTCACCATGGGGGTGCTGGGGCCAAGCATCACGGTTTTTACCTTTTCACCGCTATTGGCCAGAATTTCTTCCGTGCTGTTGTTTAAAATGGAGGTGGAGGTCAACAGCAATACCTGGGCCCAATTTTTCAGCCGGTTATAAAATTCCTTTTTTTGCCCCAGGCCCCTGGAAATATCTAAAATTTCCAGTGCAACGCCCATTTCCTTGAAATTTCTGACCAGCGGACCAAAGTAGCCGACCATGGCAACCCTGCGATCTTGGCCGATCTCAAATTTTTCGAACATGATTTTATTGTCGTCATCGGCGGGCAATTCCAGGGATAGATCATAGTTGAGGGCATTAATCAGTGCCAGGGCCATGCTTCTTTCAACGGTATTGCCGCTTTTTATCCGTTCCAGCAGCTGATCCGCCGGCCGGCCTTCGAAATCGATGTGCTGATTTAAAACCATGCATGATTTTTTATCGCCAAAATAGGTGTAGGACAGACCGATCCCGCCGTCGGAGGTGGTGACGGCGGTGTAGCCGAGACCGAGACTTAAAATTTCGACGCTGACCTTTTGGGCCCGCTCTAAAAACAGATCATAAAGCCTGTTGTTTAATTTCATCATGGCGTCTACCTTTATGAATTTACCACGGACGACGGACAACCAACCAAGGACAATGGACGCCTACTCTCAAATAGGATTCAAGAAATCTGTTAGCCTGGCGAAAATATGTGGCCGGTTGTTTCCTCTCAGGCGTCCAGTTGCGCCAGGCAATGTCTGAGGACATAATCAAATTGACGGAAACAGGTATTCTCGTAGATCTTTTCTTTGAAATAGCGTCTGATGTCTGTTTTTTGGCTGAAGTCGCAGCCGGTCAGCAGGCCGCAGTCGGTGGTGCCGAACCGTTCGATAAACCCTTGAAACAGACCCTTGACCGTTGCAATCGCCCTGGCTCTGCAGTCGTCTTTCAGGGTCGGCGCCTCGGTGGCTTTCGCTCCGGATAGATAACCGATAAAAACACTGCCGCCAAATAGAAATCCGCAAATGGTTTTGCCCGAATCAATGGCACCCATGTAACCCGCGGTGGCCCATTGATAGGGGATCGCATCCCAGTCCATAATTTCCCGCAGCACCTGCAAGGTCGTTTCCGCTCAGGTATATCCCTGGGCCATCATCTCAATACCTTTGTTCCGCAGTGCTTTTAATGTTTCATCCATCATCGGCCTCTCCTTCGGGGTTAAGTTTCAGTGCTGTTGCGATGGGTTGAAACTATCATAGTTGCAGTTTTCATACAACAAGTTAGGGGCTTCCCCCAATTGGAATGGTGGAATGGTGGAATATTGGAAAAATTGGTCTTGGGGTACTTTAATATAGGGTGAATGGCAAAAATCGTCCTGACTGAAAAGTCAGAATAGATAAAATCCTTCAAAAACCCACTATTCCATCGCTCCACTATTCCATTATTCCAGGATTGAAGCATTTCAGCACTCAAGTTTGCACCCGAATCAGCCGATAATCCAGCTTAGGTCTCCCGCCAATATGCTGACAAATAGAAGGGGGTAGCATAATTATGCGGAAATTTATTTTATTAAGATATATCTTAATCATATTTTCAGGTTTTTCTTTATG
>Ga0307426_1002066_pt1 | contig 12757 bp, 13 predicted proteins | sample SalMarWE160340MG_FD_202165 | JGI IMG/M metagenome (GOLD analysis project Ga0307426, IMG submission 202165) | Salt marsh sediment microbial communities from the Plum Island Ecosystem LTER, Massachusetts, United States - WE1603-40 | ecosystem: Environmental > Aquatic > Marine > Intertidal zone >... | reverse complement strand
AATGAGGGCGGCAAGCGCAAGAGCGATGCCCAAGAGTTTCTTCATCAATCTTTCGTCCTCCGTGTCGTTTTGTAAACGGCGGCAACAAAGAAGGCGGTGTTAACACCTGCTCCAACCGCGGCTTCGGTAAAGGCGACATCGACCGCTCCCATCTCTGTCCAAATCAAACACATAAAAAAGCTGAAAGCGCCGATGAGTACGGCAGCACTCAAAAGATCCTTTACCGTAAGAGCCGTTACGGCGGTTATCAGGGCGAACCCCAACAGTATCAGGTCTAACGGCCAGATCATCTATTTCCTTTTCTTCGGTGGCCAGGCCAACACGACTTTCCCGTCTTTGGTCCACGGCACCAGATCCGATTCAAAGGCGGATTTCAGCAAGGCATGGGTGGCTGTAGGACTTGCCAAAAACCAAAAAACGGCAATCGATATCAATTTGACACATTGAACGATACTGAACCAGTGGAAACCATAGTGCAGCGTGTATAAGGCAAGGCCGACAACAAAGAGCAGCGTCCCAAGGGTGTCACCCTTTGCCGTGGCGTGCATCCGGGTATAAAAGTCAGGAAAACGCAAAAAACCGATGGTAGCGATCATAAAAACGAAAAGACCTATGAGCATACATATCTTTGCACCAATAATCACTTACCTCGCCCCTTTCCGAATAAAGTATTTAGAAACGATCAGGGTGCCGATGAAGTTCAGAATGGAGTAAGCCAGCGCCAGGTCTATGAACATCTCAATTCGACCGAAGATCAATCCCATAAACAGGAGGAGAATGATCGTCTTGGTGCCGATGAAACCAGCGCCGATGATCCGGTCAAAGACCGTTGGCCCGAACACCCCCCGATAGAGAGAAAGGAGGATGATGACGCAGAGGACAAGGGCGACAGCTAAGGAAAAACCTTCCATTTAATCCTCCCTATATATGCCGGCGATGCGTTGCTCCATTGCCCCTGGTAAAGACTCAGCCACCTTCGTGTCGATGGCATGCACAAAAAAGTGATCGTCTTTGATCAACACCGTAATGGTCCCGGGTGTCAGGGTTATGGAATTGGCAAAGGTGACGCGTGCGAGGTCCTTTTTTAAGGTAGTCTTAAACTTAATGATGTGAGGGTCGATCAAGTGCGGCATCTTGGGGTGCAGGGCAAGATAGGCAATATAAATGTTGGCCCGTACAATTTGATACAAGAGCCACGGGACATATGCGATAAAAAGCACACCTTCCTTCATCATACCTTTTGACTTAATGTGCTTAAAGAGAAAATCATGAGAGATAGCTGCTACCAAGGTACAGGAGAGGACACCCCACGAGAGATGCCACCAGTCGAGCTGACCGGACATAAAGACCCAAAAAATAAAAAGAATAAAAAACGTGACGACAAAGGCCATCAAAACCCTCCCTCGCAAGCAGATCAAAACATATGCCCCGCATGAAGCAGGTATATTTCCCTTCTTAAAGGACCACTATCATATTTGGGTCTACAATGAAGACTGTCATTACAAAGTATCGGCATGCATGGCCTTCTCTGCTCAGCAGCGTATGATTACAGAATAAGTAGATACGTATCTGGAGTAAGGAATGGGAGTAAAGAGAGACGGATCTTTTTTTGATAAGCATTACCTGCATGTGAGGGATCTTTGGAGCGAACGAGCACTCCTTCCCTCCGGGATGTTATGATTAAGGCCACAAAAGCCCTCTCTTTGTTATACGACGGTCAAAGCTCAATTATTATCGCTGAAAGATAGCAAAAATATTCAAGATATCTGAATATGTATGTTCCGTTTTGCTTGTGGATCCTTCGGTGTAGTACTAAGAAGCCTTCACCGATTGATCACTTGTCTCTTTCATTTTATCCTCTGTTTGAGGTTCTGTCTCTTGCTTCTGTGCGAAAATACCTATTCCTTTGTCATCCTTTTCCTTTTTTTGTCCCTTCTTATCCTCCTTCTTCTCTTTCATCTTGCATTTCCCCTCGAAGACCGCTCCGTCGTCTATCACGACAGCGGGGGTAGTTATGTCACCGATCATCCTTCCGGGATGGTGGAGTTCAACCCGCTCCTTGGCATAGACATTGCCCACTATCTCCCCTTGGATAATGGCGGTCCCGACGTGGATCTCCCCTTCGACCCTCGCTGTCTCCCCGACGATTAACGTATCATCGCTTTGGATCTCGCCTTTGAAACGGCCATCCAACCTGACTGCCCCCGTGTAGCTCAGTTTACCCTCGAAGAAGGTCTCCCCGCCCATAAAGGCATTCATCTCTCCTCGCTCCATGGCATCCATTTCCTTACCCTCTTTCCACTTCTTGTCCCGCATAGAAATTCCTCCTCTTGCAATAATAGTATGTCATCGTGTTACGTGCTGATTTGCCGCACAACAGTCGCCTGGCTCCGATATGCCACCCTTTATCACACCCTCCCTCCCCGTATGAGATCTAAGACCCTCTCTAGGTCGTCTAGGGAATAAAACTCGATCTCGATGCTCCCTTTTTCCCCTCGCATCTTTATCCTCACCTGGGTCTTTAAGATATGCCGCAACTCCTCCCGAAGGGACTCTACCTCCGGTACGACCACTGCTCGTGGGGGTTTACTCGTCCCACCTTCGAGGAAATGCCGTATACCGTCCTCTGTCTCACGAACCGAAAGGCCCTTTTGTACGATCTTTCGGCAGAAAGCGATTTGCTCCCGCTCGTTTTTAAATGCCAGGAGGGCTCGGGCGTGTCCCATGCTGATCTCGTTCCTTGCCAAGGCGTTTTTCACCTCTTCGGGAAGCTTCAACAAACGCAGGATATTTGCCACGGAAGACCTGTCTTTGCCGATCCGTTGGGCCAAGACCTCTTGCGTATACGCAAATTCCGTGATCAACCGCTGAAACGCTTCCGCCTCCTCAAGAGGGTTGAGGTCTTCACGCTGGAGGTTTTCTATGAGGGCCAACTCGAGGACCTCTTGGTCGGTAGCCTCTTTAATGAGGATGGGGACCTTTTTGAGCCCTGCCCGTTGGGCCGCCCGCCACCGCCGCTCCCCCACAATGAGTTCATATCCGTCCCCCCTTGGGCGCACCACCAGTGGTTGCAGGATACCCTGCTCACGTATGGACTGAGCCAGTTCCTCAATGCCGTCATCAGGGAGCAGCTTCCTCGGCTGCCAAGGGCTGGGATGAATCGCGTGAATATCGCAGAGCTGGAGGTCTCCCTTCTCCCCCTTTTCCAACTCAGGGAAGAGGGCCCCCAATCCCTTGCCTAAGGCAACTCGCTTAGCCATAATTCCTCTTCCCATTCTTGAGGATCTCTTGGGCCAAGTCAACGTAGCTCTGCGCCCCTCGTGACTCGGCATCATAGAGGATACACGGTTGCCCGAAACTGGGCGCCTCGCTCAGCTTGACGTTCCTCGGAATGATGGTAGAGAAGACTCTCCCCTTGAAGTGGGACCGTACCTCATCAGCAACCTGCTGGGAGAGATTGTTCCTCAGATCGTACATGGTCAATAATATCCCCTCAATCTGCAGGTCCGGATTGAGATTCTCCTTGACGATCCTGATGGTCTTTAATAATTGCGTTAACCCTTCCATGGCATAGTATTCACATTGCAGGGGGATGAGCACGGAGTGAGCAGCGGTCAAAGAATTGACCGTGAGAAGACCCAGGGAGGGGGGACAGTCAATAAAAATAAAGTCATACTCGGGTATCACGTCTTGCAAGATCCCTTTCAATTTCTTCTCCCTCGCAATCTCGTTGATCAATTCGATCTCCGCCCCGATAAGGTCTGTGTTGGCCGTGACGATCTTCAGATGGGGGATCTCGGTATCTTGGATGACCTCCTTGATGCTTGCCCCGCCTATCATGGCGTGATAGAGGTTCTCCTGGATTGTTTCCTGATTATATCCTACGCCGCTGGAGGAATTCCCCTGGGGATCGGCATCTATCAGGAGGGTGTTTATCTTGGCTATGGCCAATGAAGCGGCGAGATTCACCGCGGTGGTCGTCTTCCCCACCCCTCCTTTCTGATTGGCGATGCTGATAACCTTTCCCATATGAACAGCACCTTTGCATTTAATCAGGCCGTCTTGAACTGTTAATTATCACAAACTCACCCCTTTGAAAAGGGGTAATTTCAGGACCTTCTTGATGATCGCCGTGGAGATCGGCTGAGGCTAATTATCGGAGCGTTGAAAAAGGAGGATGGCGTTGGTTTTCAACCGATACCAAATAGCTAAAGCTGCTGAGAGAAAACTTGTCAATTGGGATCTTTTCGACGTAAAATAGCGTAATGGGGGCTTGAAAATCGGATTAAAAAAGCATTATTTTGTTCATACAATTGTTATGGCAAGGATGGTAACCGAAGATACGTTTTCCGCCTTAATAATTGCCAAAATTACCGCTATCGAGTTGGGTAACGGTGGTCAATACAAGTTGAGTAATCTTCTCTACCCTAACCTCGATATTGAATCAGCATGCTGTCCGATAAAACCTCCTGAGCATCTTTACCACGCCTTGAAGAGGTACCCCACACCCACATGTATATTGTAGTCGTAGGACCCCTCGCGATATAACCCTGTCCCAGCTCCGCCTTCAATAAAAAATGAACCAAAGAACTTTCTCACTCCAGCAAAGAGTGTGAGCGTTGGGTAGTCGAGGAATTCCACATCTTGAAAGGCAGTAGTGTTGCCCTCAAGCTGCACACCTACAGCGAGGCTTTTAAGAATTTTCCAGTTAACCCCAATACCTGCATGGAAGAAGGGGTTTAAGTCAACATCCGCCATGTCCTCAAATAGATCCTGTTTCCCAAGAGGAAACCCTGCACCACAATTGGCGTGGAGCGTTACCGAATTAAGGGTATAACTCCCTAAGAGGAAGACATTCACATCATATGTCCCTGCGTTTGTCAAATCCCTCGGCCTCCCAAAGGGAATTTTTAGAGAGGATGCAAGGGCGAGATCAAAATCCCCTTTTTCTAAAAAGTGAGCCTTCGCTCGAATGACAGCTTCTGATAAGTTATCATGCCTCTTGGTTGCTTCCAGCCCATAGATATCCAGATACTCATAGCTCACTATTGGTCGCCCCGTCTCATCAAAGATCGGAAATTTGTCCAAATCCTCATCCCAACCCGTGAGGGCGAGGCTAATAGCCACATCTAACCAAGAAAAGACACCCATCGAAAGATCAGCACGAGTCCATTCATGATACAGACCATCAAATTCACTTTTGATGCCATTGATCCTTTCACTCTTCTTCGAGTGGGCATGGTTTGAACTAATCTGGATGTAAAAAACTCCTGGCGGGAGCGTCTTGGGGCTCTCGAGAGGTGGGACCTCAAGAGAGGCATGGAAGAAATTCAAGCGTGGCGCTGAAATGGGCGCCGTAAGTACGGCATCTTTAGCTAAATCTAAGGTTACTGCAGACTCGACGAGAAGATCTTCGGCACTAGCGCGGCCTAAGAAGAGACTAGTGGTAAGCAAAACAGCCGCTAAAACTACAGTAGATCGGAACAAATAAACCCTTAAGTAATAGCCAAGCATTTTTACTCCCCCTTATGTCCCAAGATAGGAAATTTTATATGTTACATATATGGTCCCCTGCTCCTTAAAAACTGCCAAAATCGCCGGCAAGGCTTTGGGTACAAACAATGTTCCATTTTGGCAATACTTTCTGATGCGAAACTTAACTGATGATTTTATTATAAAAGTTACAAGATTAACGTAAGATGAAGGAAAGATGAAGATTTCTTCATGTTGGATTGTAAAATTGAGAAACCTACGTGGCATAGGGAATGGTGGTAAGGGGCGGTTTGTCAAGATAGACCTCACTGTTTCAGGTGGGGATGGCCATGACCGTACCTCATCCCCAAAAAGCGCAGCCATTACTCATTGAGGTTGTAGCGCTTGATCCCAATTTTGGAAAAAGCGGTCCATGGCAGATGTTTTACCTATCGGAATATGTCCGTACAAAAAGGATAATTGTTTTTTGGCCTCTGATTTTGGCTCTTTATCAACGATAACCTTCCACATTGCCGCAACGAGCCCCGATCTATCAGAGCCGCCTTTACAATGTATCAAAACGGGACGAGGGGCATTTTTGAAAATCTCCACAAGTTTCTCAACATCTTCTTCAGTCGGCTCATGGTGTGCCCACAACCGGATATCATAGTGTTTTATGTTGTGCTGTGCGCTAACCTGTATTTCTTCCCTGTACCAGGGTTCACGCGGGTGCTCACCGGTGAGATTCACGATACTCCTGATGTTATACTTTGTGACGTAATATTCCAGCTTGTCCCTGTCGAGTTTGGCAGACCTATAGGCCTCTCCACGTGTAATCGGATGAAAATTACCTTGCACCTGCATGTATACGCCAAAGTAGCTTGCAGGTATAAGGAGTAATACGACGAGTGCTGTGATAAAAATCTTCTGTTTACGGGAAAAAGCTATTTTCATACCCTGTACCTCCCTTTTTCTTCACCGTGCAAAGCACGAATTTCAATGCATGATCAGCATGAGACTTGATACGTTACGCCTCGCCTTCGTCAGACTTAAGCTTCTTTCCTTGTGCTTGTTTTAGATATCCGGAGTATAAAAAAACTTGCGATGAATAAACAGAAAGATAGCAATAGATACAACAACCCATCCTGGTCCCTTCGAGGGGAGAAAAACATCAGTTCTTTGAGTCCCTCCTCGCTTAGATCGTGTAAAAGCGTAAGGAAGATTGCCATCCCCCAGAACCTCGTGAGCCTGGACATTTCTTTTGCCGTTATACGTTTCTTCGAAAAACCGCTTACTATATTTTTCCATGTTTTAATGGACTGCCCCTTAGGTAAGACTTGGGGGACTTCCAAGCTGTATTGTACATATGCAGCTCCGTGAGTTGAAGTCAGTGTTCTTTCTTCTTCGCTTAACGTCGGCCCATAAGCCCAAAAGAATAAAAAAGGGTACATGAGCAATAAATAGATATTGCCGGACAGCAGACAAAAACTGGAATCTATCACGTAGTTGGCCAAATAATAGGGATGCCGAACGATTCCGTATGTCCCTTCTTTGCAAAGGGCGACATTTCTGATCAAGATCCCCTTGGTGATAAAATGCAGAACGGATCCTATGGTCAATAATAAGAATGATATACATAGCCTTGTAGTATCGATACCATACACCAAGCTAGAGGCGACAGAAATGACAAAGATGGTATCTCTGAGATTGCCTCGGTTGAGAAGCGCCCTATTCTTCTCCTTTATCTGTTCCATCACAATATTCGTTCTTCACCCAGTACCGGAATCGGTCGGGAGTGTGGGGCCATCCCTGCACATCCAGCAGTGTTCGTAATCATCGAGCACCTTCGGATGGTCATCCCACAAAGGCACGAAGCCATAGGTCAAGGCGAATTGCTTCCGTGCTTCTGTGACGTCTCCTCCCGCCAGGAGTAATGCAACTGCCGAGCCGAGACCGCTACGCTCGATGCCAAGACCACAGTGGAGTAATAAGGGGCGCCGTGCAGTGTCGAGAATGTGCACGAGTTGCAAGAGCGTAGCCCGAGGAGGTATTTTGGAGCTATACAACGCGATGACGTAATAATCCACGCCATGGGCTTTGGTAACTGTTTGCTCGTCCTTGAACCAGGGTTCTGCGCGCTCCCCGCGTAGGTTGATCATTGAACGGAGGCCGAACTCTCTTAGCAGGCGCTCAAGCGTCACCTGCGACGGTTGCGCACTACGATACACCTCACTCGGGATTACTGCGTGAAAATTTTCTTCGAATAGGAGTGCACGCAGCGGCCATAACACCACAGCCGCGAGCAATGCAGCTAGGACGATCGCATACATCGCGACCCGCAAATAGGACGCGCTGTACCTCCAGATTCCTAAGCCCTCACGTGAAATTTTCTTCAACCGTAAATAGCCCATTTTCGTTGGATTATGTTGCGTTGATCTATTACTTATTTTAGAATAAATGGTTACGACTCACGCGCTTGTAGTTGCCAATAACTAAACGAAATTTCCAAATACCCGCCGACGCCACATTTTTTACTTATCTGGGGCTTCATGTGACAAAAAACCCCATGGGTGAAATACGAAACGTGTGGTCAAATAATAGCAATTTCAAGATTAATTGAAGATGAAGATTAGATGAAGATTTCTTCATGTTGGATTTAGAATATAGAAAGTTAGAAATTTTGCATAGGGCGTTCACCATTGTAGCTTTTCGCTTGAAATGATAATTTTCCGCCGTCAAAATCATGCCTTATTGGTAACAACCTCTCATACCAAACTGGCTTACAGAGAGCGATTATAAAGTATTTAAAGTTTGAAAAGCGTTTAAATGTAGCAGTAAATGTGACGGGATTTCTACTCATATCTTACATAGCCCCTGTTGTTACTGTTCCTCTCCCTTGGCTTTTGGGGCTTTTTTAAAGTCCTGTTCGTACTTCTTGGGGACAAAAAATATCATTTCAAGTGCAAGGCTACAAATTGAATATGAAGAAAAGATGGAGATTTCTTCATGTTGGATTGGAACATTGATAAACCTACGTGAAATAAACAATGGTTGTAAGGGGCGGTTTGTCATAATGGACCTTATTGTTTCAGGTGGGGGATGATTCAACCCTCCCCCTGCAGCATTTCTTTGGCGACCTGGCAGAGGGGGATGGTCATGGCCGTACCTCATCTAAAAAAAGCGCAGTCATACTCATTTGCAAGCTTCAGCAGGCTTGCCTAGAGGAACAGTAGAAAGAATCGTAAGTTCTTTTAATAATTGGGTTAAAGCAGGTATGCCAAAATTGTGTGCAAGAGGAGTACTTAGAGTAAAATAAAAGATAGGAACAGCCTCCCATGATTTCTCTGAGGCTACAACACGAAGTTCGAATATGAGGGGCTCTGAGCCCATCGAAGAGAACCATCCCCCCTCCTCATCGAAAAGATCCACAAAAAATTGGTAGCGTCCAGTTTTAGGAAGAGGGGGGACGGGAAGCCCCAGCACGACTGCTTCTCCAGGCGCAACGGTGAGATCACGGAAGCCGCCACGCAGCTCGATCTCATGCTCACCACCCGGCTCAAGCAAACGCACTTTCGCACCCAGGTGGATGCCCCGGTCTTGCTTGGAGCGGAACCTCCAGGGCTGTGGGCTTGTGTTCGTGGCTCGAAAACGCAGCATCGCCACACTCCCGTTGCCGATAGAAGTGGGCACGTCCAGAGGTTCGAGTCGCGCCCGATAGAAGAAGGGAACGTAGTCGTTCTCTACCCAGCGTCGGAACCGGTCAGGAGTGTGGGGCCACCCCCGCATGGCCAACCACTGTTCATAATCATCGAGCATCTTCGGATGCTCATCTAACCCCGGTATAAAACCATAGGTCAGCCCAAACTGCTCCCGCGTTTCAACAACATCTCCTCCCACCAGCAGCACCGCGACTGCCGAGGCGATAGCGCTGCGCTCGATGCCATGCGCACAGTGGAGGAGTACGGGGCGCTTTGCTGTGTCGAGGAGATTTATGAGCTGCCGGAGCGCCTTCAGGGGAGGCATGGCGCCGTTACCCAGTGCTATGCTATAAAGGTCCACGCCATGGGCTTCGGTAACCGCTTGCTCTTTCTTAAACCAAGAACTGACTCTCTCCCCCCGCAGGTTGATCACTGAACGGAGGCTGAGTTCTTCTATCCAGCGCTTAAGCTCCACCGACGACGGCTGCGCACTTCGATACACCTCATTCGGGATCACTGTGTGAAGGTTTTCGTCGAATCGGAGTGCACGAAAAACCGAGCCCCCCACAGCGGCGAGCAGTACGACTAGGACGACCGCATACATCGCGATCCGCATGTGAGACGTGATGTATTGCCGGATTCCTAACCCCTCACGTGAAATTTTCTTCAACCGTAAATATCCCATTTTCGTTGCATTATGCTGTATTGATCTATTTCTTTTTTCAGAATAAATGGTTACAGCTCACCCGCTTGTACTTGCCAATAACTGAAGGGTATTCCCAAATATCCGCTGACGCCACATTTTTACTTATCCGGGGATTCATGTGAAAAACCCCTCGGCCGGAATACGAAACGTATTCAATCTAAAAATAGCAATTCCAACTAAAAATAGCAATTCCAAGATTAATTAAAGATGAAGGTTAGATGAAGATTTCTTCATGTTGGATTGTAAAATTGAGAAACCTACGTGGCATAGGGAATGGTGGTAAGGGGCGGTTTGTCAAGATAGACCTCACTGTTTCAGGTGGGGATGGCCATGACCGTACCTCATCCCCAAAAAGCGCAGCCATTACTCATTGAGGTTGTAGCGCTTGATCCCAATTTTGGAAAAAGCGGTCCATGGCAGATGTTTTACCTATCGGAATATGTCCGTACAAAAAGGATAATTGTTTTTTGGCCTCTGATTTTGGCTCTTTATCAACGATAACCTTCCACATTGCCGCAACGAGCCCCGATCTATCAGAGCCGCCTTTACAATGTATCAAAACGGGACGAGGGGCATTTTTGAAAATCTCCACAAGTTTCTCAACATCTTCTTCAGTCGGCTCATGGTGTGCCCACAACCGGATATCATAGTGTTTTATGTTGTGCTGTGCGCTAACCTGTATTTCTTCCCTGTACCAGGGTTCACGCGGGTGCTCACCGGTGAGATTCACGATACTCCTGATGTTATACTTTGTGACGTAATATTCCAGCTTGTCCCTGTCGAGTTTGGCAGACCTATAGGCCTCTCCACGTGTAATCGGATGAAAATTACCTTGCACCTGCATGTATACGCCAAAGTAGCTTGCAGGTATAAGGAGTAATACGACGAGTGCTGTGATAAAAATCTTCTGTTTACGGGAAAAAGCTATTTTCATACCCTGTACCTCCCTTTTTCTTCACCGTGCAAAGCACGAATTTCAATGCATGATCAGCATGAGACTTGATACGTTACGCCTCGCCTTCGTCAGACTTAAGCTTCTTTCCTTGTGCTTGTTTTAGATATCCGGAGTATAAAAAAACTTGCGATGAATAAACAGAAAGATAGCAATAGATACAACAACCCATCCTGGTCCCTTCGAGGGGAGAAAAACATCAGTTCTTTGAGTCCCTCCTCGCTTAGATCGTGTAAAAGCGTAAGGAAGATTGCCATCCCCCAGAACCTCGTGAGCCTGGACATTTCTTTTGCCGTTATACGTTTCTTCGAAAAACCGCTTACTATATTTTTCCATGTTTTAATGGACTGCCCCTTAGGTAAGACTTGGGGGACTTCCAAGCTGTATTGTACATATGCAGCTCCGTGAGTTGAAGTCAGTGTTCTTTCTTCTTCGCTTAACGTCGGCCCATAAGCCCAAAAGAATAAAAAAGGGTACATGAGCAATAAATAGATATTGCCGGACAGCAGACAAAAACTGGAATCTATCACGTAGTTGGCCAAATAATAGGGATGCCGAACGATTCCGTATGTCCCTTCTTTGCAAAGGGCGACATTTCTGATCAAGATCCCCTTGGTGATAAAATGCAGAACGGATCCTATGGTCAATAATAAGAATGATATACATAGCCTTGTAGTATCGATACCATACACCAAGCTAGAGGCGACAGAAATGACAAAGATGGTATCTCTGAGATTGCCTCGGTTGAGAAGCGCCCTATTCTTCTCCTTTATCTGTTCCATCACAATATTCGTTCTTCACCCAGTACCGGAATCGGTCGGGAGTGTGGGGCCATCCCTGCACATCCAGCAGTGTTCGTAATCATCGAGCACCTTCGGATGGTCATCCCACAAAGGCACGAAGCCATAGGTCAAGGCGAATTGCTTCCGTGCTTCTGTGACGTCTCCTCCCGCCAGGAGTAATGCAACTGCCGAGCCGAGACCGCTACGCTCGATGCCAAGACCACAGTGGAGTAATAAGGGGCGCCGTGCAGTGTCGAGAATGTGCACGAGTTGCAAGAGCGTAGCCCGAGGAGGTATTTTGGAGCTATACAACGCGATGACGTAATAATCCACGCCATGGGCTTTGGTAACTGTTTGCTCGTCCTTGAACCAGGGTTCTGCGCGCTCCCCGCGTAGGTTGATCATTGAACGGAGGCCGAACTCTCTTAGCAGGCGCTCAAGCGTCACCTGCGACGGTTGCGCACTACGATACACCTCACTCGGGATTACTGCGTGAAAATTTTCTTCGAATAGGAGTGCACGCAGCGGCCATAACACCACAGCCGCGAGCAATGCAGCTAGGACGATCGCATACATCGCGACCCGCAAATAGGACGCGCTGTACCTCCAGATTCCTAAGCCCTCACGTGAAATTTTCTTCAACCGTAAATAGCCCATTTTCGTTGGATTATGTTGCGTTGATCTATTACTTATTTTAGAATAAATGGTTACGACTCACGCGCTTGTAGTTGCCAATAACTAAACGAAATTTCCAAATACCCGCCGACGCCACATTTTTTACTTATCTGGGGCTTCATGTGACAAAAAACCCCATGGGTGAAATACGAAACGTGTGGTCAAATAATAGCAATTTCAAGATTAATTGAAGATGAAGATTAGATGAAGATTTCTTCATGTTGGATTTAGAATATAGAAAGTTAGAAATTTTGCATAGGGCGTTCACCATTGTAGCTTTTCGCTTGAAATGATAATTTTCCGCCGTCAAAATCATGCCTTATTGGTAACAACCTCTCATACCAAACTGGCTTACAGAGAGCGATTATAAAGTATTTAAAGTTTGAAAAGCGTTTAAATGTAGCAGTAAATGTGACGGGATTTCTACTCATATCTTACATAGCCCCTGTTGTTACTGTTCCTGCGACCACCG
>Ga0307426_1002063_pt1 | contig 12759 bp, 14 predicted proteins | sample SalMarWE160340MG_FD_202165 | JGI IMG/M metagenome (GOLD analysis project Ga0307426, IMG submission 202165) | Salt marsh sediment microbial communities from the Plum Island Ecosystem LTER, Massachusetts, United States - WE1603-40 | ecosystem: Environmental > Aquatic > Marine > Intertidal zone >... | reverse complement strand
GTAGGTTTCACAGGCGCTTCGGGCGTAGCATACGGCGTAGATTTCCTGCGCAGATGCCCGGAGGACAAATTTCTTGTAGCGAGCAAGTGGGGAAAGAGGGTTCTCTACGAAGAGCTGGGGCTTAAAACGGAAGAGCTCAGGCCGTGGGTAAAGGACATATACAACGATTCAGACCTCGGCGCGCCGTTTTCCTCCGGAAGCAACCACTTCGATTCGCTGGTGATAATTCCCTGCTCGATTTCGACCCTCGCCAAGATTGCGAACGGGATTGCGGATACGCTGATTACGAGAATAGCGCAGGTTGCGCTAAAGGAGAGAAGAAGGCTCGTAATCGCGCTCAGAGAAACGCCATTAAGCTCGGTCGCGCTCGAGAACGCTCTCAAGTTGTCGAGAGAGGGCGCGGTAATAATGCCAATAAGTCCGCCGCATTACATGAAGTCAGGCAGCGTTAAGGACCTCATCGAGGCTTATGTGGACAAGGTGCTGAACATCGTGGGCGTCGAGACGGGAAACGGCTGGAGGCACGAAGAGCTTGAATAGGAAATTCGAGTCAATAATGAGAGAATCGCTTTCATTAGCATTGAAAAAAAATAGGAAATCCGCCACCAGATTTGCTGGATTAAATTGCTCAGCAAATTATGGACGACATTGAAAATGAACACAACTGGAATGAAGAGTTGGCAAAGCCGAATTTTGAAACCGATAAGATTGCAGAAAAAGCTCTCCGAGATTCAAAAGTTTCCTCATATTAAGGAGATGGAATTATGAGCGCGCAGGACTTTGTCCCTGATACCTTCATGACGATTCTTTGCAACTCGTGGAAGGGATATATTAATTGGGTTGTCTAACAAAGTAACACCCCCACCCGAACCCTCCCCCTTCAAGGGGGAGGGAAAAGTGAATAGATAGATTTCTCGCATGAAGCTCGAAATGACAGGGTGGAGTCGGTGATTGGACGGTCGTAACATAAGCTATTTCAAATTAAAGATTATTCGTCCATTCTGTTTTCTAAATCTATCATGACATTATCACAATAAATGAAAAAGAAACAGTTCTACGACTTGCAAGAATACATAAACTATCTCGATAAGATCGGCGATCTCGAGCGCGTAAAGACCGAGGTCGATCCGATACTCGAGATTACGGAAATTGCCTCGCGCGTCATAAAGGAGCGGGGACCCGCGCTGATTTTCGAGAACGTCAAGGGCGCGGCGTTTCCGATGGCGATAAATCTGTTCGGCACGGAAGAGAGGGTGGAGCTTGCACTCGGCAGGAAGCCGAGAGAGGTAGGGGAGGAGCTGGTCGAGCTGTTCCACAAGGTAAATCCGCCGTCGCTGAAGTCATTTTTCTCCGTCCTTCCAAAAGCTTATGAGCTTCTCTCTATGAGAACCAAGAAGGTGAAATTCGGATTCTCTCAGCAGGTGGAGGAGCGCCCGAACCTGGACAAGCTGCCGATAATAAAATGCTGGCCGCTCGACGGGGGCAGGTTCATAACTCTCGGGCTCGTACTGACCGAAGACCCTGTAACGCACAGGAGAAACATTGGTATATACAGGCTTCAGGTCTACGACGAGAAGACGACCGGGATGCACTGGCACCCGCACAAGGGCGGGGCGGCGCATTACCACGAGGCCGGGAAAACCGGGAAGGACCTGGAAGCGGCGGTTGTGCTTGGCGGAGACCCGAAGATGATATTCACGGCGATCGCTCCTCTTCCGGAGGGGATGGACGAGCTTGCGTTCGCGAGCTACCTGAGAGGTAAACCCATACCGATGGTAAAGGCAAGGACGCTTGATATTACGGTCCCCGCAAACGCCGAGTTTGTGATTGAAGGCATAGTGCCCCAGAACGAGCTACGGGAGGAGGGGCCGTTCGGCGATCACTTCGGACATTATTCCATGGAGGCCGATTTCCCCGTGTTTCACCTGAACGAGATAACGCACCGGGTAAATCCTATATTCCCCGCCACGATTGTGGGGAAGCCGCCCAAGGAGGACATTTTCCTGGGCATGGCCGCGGGGGATATGTTCTCGCCGCTTACGAGGATAATTCACCCCGAAGTGAAGGATATGTGGGCTTATCCGGAGGCGGGGTTTCATAACCTGCTGGTGGTGAGCGTGGACGAGCGTTATCCGAAGAACGGAATAAAGGCGATGCTCGCTCTCTGGGGTACGGGACAGCTTCTGCTAACGAAAGTTATGATTACTGTGTCGAGCGACGTCAATCCGCGCGACTGGGACGCGGTGCTGACGGAGATAGGGGAGAATTTCGATCCGAACGAGGACTTTCTGATGATTCCGTGGGCGCCCCTCGATACGCTCGATTTTACGAGCGGGAAGCTAAACGTAGGGAGCAAGATGGGCATTAACGCCGTAAGGAAGAAGAATTCCGGACGGAAAAAAACGAAGATACCGACGAAACTTCCCGACCCGAGGGACAAACATAAGGAGATTATGGACTGGAGGCTCCTCAGGGGCGGGATATTGGCCATAAAGCTTGAAAAAGACCCGAAGGTTGTGATAAAGAAGATATTCGAGACTCCGGGATACGAGGAAGTGAGGATTGTCGCGATAGTGAGCCCCGACATCGACATACACGACAATACGGAGCTTATCTGGGGGATATTCACGAGGTTCGACCCGTATCTGGACGTAATTTTCGAGCGCACTGAGCTGAGAGGCTCGGCGGTCGTGTACGGAGGCAGGATGGGAATAGATGCCACGGTGAAAAGCTGGTATCCTAAAGTGATCGAGATGTCCGAAGACGTAAAGGAGACGGTAACCGAAAGATGGAACGAATACTGGAAGACGTAGAGAGACTGTGTTACGACAAGGAGCTGTTCCCCATTATTGACAAAGTGTCCAAGGGGGAGAGGCTGACTTTTGAAGACGGGATGACCGTGATGAACACTCCCGACCTGAACTCGGTCGGCATGCTGGCCGATTACGTGAAGCGGAAGAGGGCCGGGGACAAGGTCTATTTCGTCGTGAACCGGCACGTAAACCCTTCGAACATTTGCGCCATATCGTGCAGGTTCTGCGCCTTCGGCACTACGAAGAAATCGGCGAACGCCTACGAGCTGTCGCACGAGCAGATACTGGCTCTCATTAACGACGACATAAGGGAAGTGCACATAGTCGGAGGGCTGCACCCCGACTGGAAATTCGAGCACTACCTCGATATCGTGAAGCTTATCAAGGACAACTATCCCAAGACGCACGTAAAGGCTTTCACCGCCGTTGAGATCGACTGGTTCACCGAGATAAGCGGCAAGAGTCTCGAAGGCGTTCTCGAAACACTGAGAGAAGCCGGTGTTGACGCGCTCACGGGCGGAGGAGCGGAGATACTGCACCCGGACGTGCGGAAAAAGATATGCGCCCCAAAGACCGTGGCCACAAGGTGGGAGGAGATACACAAACTCGCCCACAGCATGGGCATACCGACGAACGCTACGGTCCTTTACGGCCACATCGAAGAGCCGTTTCACATCGTGGATCACTACGAGAGGCTGAGGAACATAGAGGACGAATCCCCGGGATTCTTCGCCTTCATTCCGGTGCTGTTCCAGCCGGAGAACACGGGGCTGAAGAACCAGGTGAAGTTCTTCCCCGCTTCATACGACCTCAAGGTGCACGCGCTTGCGAGGCTCTACCTCGACAACTTCCCGCACATAAAGTCGTACTGGATTACGCTAGGGGAGAAGATGGCGCAGGTGGCGCTACGTTACGGATGCAGCGACGCCGACGGGACTATCATGAAGGAGAAGATAATCCACGACGCGGGCGCGCCGTCGGAGCTTGGGCACACGCGGGACTTCATGATAAACATGATTAAGAACGCCGGGTTCGTGCCTGTCGAGAGGGACGCGCTTTATAATGAGGTACAGGTTTATAATTAGGTTCCGCAATGGCGGATAGTCGGTTCGCCGTAAAAACTTCTGAAATACAAAATTTAAAGATTGTGCAAGATGAATCTTTGTAATTGCGGATTCGTTGAGGTTCCTTCCCCCATATTTTAAAAATATAAAGACAAAAATCTCTTCTTTTCCTTGATGAAAAGAAGCAAAAATCATTCGACACACATAAATAGCTAAAAATAAATTACTCCGTCTAAAACATTTAATTCTACCCCACCCCGTAAATGTTTTTACGACTCCGTAATGTATTTTCTTCACGCTATTAACGTGAATGTTGGTAAAAGCACTCATGCTTCGACAGGCTTCCGGCTTCGCCGAGGCTACGCCGGACAAGCAGCATGAGCGGGAAAAAGATGAGATTGCTTCGATCGCAGAATGTGCTCTCTCGCAATGACAAGGTTTGATACCCCCATCCTAACCTATTATGGATTTGTGAATTCATGGTAGTGAGCATGAACAGTTTTGCAATCAACCATCGGACCCGGTTGCTTACTCGCTCGCAACCGTTCCCCTGGCAGGGGGAAGGGATATAGTGTGGCATTCCCCAGATGAGAACAAATAATCATTGACTGGGGAATTTAAATATTTATACTCCTAAAATTAAGGAGGCTTGTAGATATGAGAACCAAGAGCGGATTAATAAATGTTATGATTGTGTTTGCGATGATTGTTGCCGGGGGGATATTTCTCCTTAACGGCGAGAAGGCCGAGTCGCAGCAGCCCGACGGGGTGAGCTTCGTTTCGATGGAATTCGATCAGGGGGCTTATTCGTCTTCCGACCTGTCGCCTACGGACGGGATAGAAATAGCCAAGAATAATTGCGGGAACGAGACGTGCAATGCCAACCAGTGCTGCTGCCTCAACATCGACACGGGCGCCCAGTGCTGCAGGCCGAAAAAGAGCGATAACTGCGTCGAGTCGTGCAAGAAAAGCCCGCCGTGCTAGCTGTAAATTTTTAGCGGTCTGACACATTCTGTGTTTAGGCTAATGGACAACAACCCGCCTCCAAATGGCGTAATGTACTTTAATGATTGGAAAGTCGATGGAGCTCTGCTCTTAAACTTGTTCAAGAAACTAAATTTGAAATAAGTTCTCAAAATCTACAGATTTTCCCTTGAAATCCTGTAAATAGCACTTATATTATTTGAAATTAAGCTTAACGGCATGGGGTGCAAATATGTTAAATACTGATAATTTAGCTCACACTGGAACGAAATTCTCACGCAGCATCTACATCGGACAGATTAAAAGTACCACTCTCGACAAGCCGGTCGACGACCTGAACAGAGGCGAAAAGGAGCAGTACTCGTGTCTTACCGAGCAGATGAAATGGGGTAAGGAGCACGGATATAATTTGGTGCTTACCCGCGACAGACATCAGATAGACTGCTGGATGATCAGAGACTCTTCTATGGAAGACCTGAGCCCGCTATTCAAGAAAACAATCCTCGAAGTTTTTTGACCCTCTCAATATCGAAAATTCAATAAAGCAAAGCGTGAATATGAGTGATTATCTCACTTGAAAGGGCTGAATTCCATATTCCTGTTTTTGATATTAATTAAAAGCTCGTCTATGGAGTTTACTTTACCTCAGCTTTTGGCTATTATAATTCTCGAATAACGAATATATACTTTATCTACAGGAAAAACTGGCAAATGCCGGAGCAATATAATGGAAGAGCACGAAGCAATTATCGAAAGATTAAGACAGCGGCGGGCCGAACTTCAGGACAGGCTCGACAAGGTGGAAGCCTCGCTCAGAAAGACCCATGCCAAGGACTGGGAGGAGCAGGCTATAGAACGTGAGAACGACGAAGTTGTGGAGTTGCTCGAAGAAAATATACGCACCGAGCTGGGCCAGATAAATATCGCTCTCAAGCGCGTCGAGAAAGACGAATACGGTATCTGCTCCATTTGCGACGAGCTGATTCCGGTAGGACGTCTGGAAGCGCTCCCATACACGGACCGCTGTGTGAGCTGCGCAAGCGAGTCCGAATAATTTTCCCTATAATATAGAGACCTTCTGATTCCTCAAAACGGGGAATCCCTGTTTTTACGGGCAAATATTAATTCTCTGTTAACTTTTTTGACTTCAAAATTGTTTCCAATTATAAAGTCTTATGGAAGAAGTTACAGAAGCCCCGCTTCATCCGCGCCGGAGGATAATCCAGATGATACTGCAGGTAGTCAGATCAGACGACGAGCTTACGCACGTGAAATTGTCCGGAAGGGTAGACCTCGCCGGGATAGGAGACCTCGACAGGGAGTTTACGAGGCAGACCGTGCCCAGAAGAAAACCTGTAATCGTGGACATATCCGACGTCGATTATATCGCGTCTATAGGTCTCAGAATGCTGGTAACGGCCGCAAAGGCTCTGGACAAATTCGGCGCCATGATGGTGCTTCTCAACCCGCACCCGGACGTGGAAGACCTACTGAGAACAGCGGGCTTCGACAAGGTGATGCCGATAGAGCACGATTACGACAGCGCGCTTGAGACAATCAGAAGCGCTGCTTGATGACGTAAGATTCCGCTTCAATACATCAGGGGATATTCGAAAAAATAATTGGCGGCGGAACCGGCGCAAGACGTAAATCTTTATCATTATGGCTTTATACAGAGCAGAGAATGGAAAACGAACTGCTGGAAGAGAGTGAGGCGGCTGAAAGCCCGAAGCCCGCTACCGTGCTCGTCGTCGACGGCAAGACGGACCTGGAGCTTCTGGTCACGCAGAAATTCCGGAGACAGATACGAAACGGCGAGTACGTATTTACCTTTGCCCGGAGCGGGAACGAGGCTCTGGATCAGCTTAAGGAGCATGAGACGGACGTTGTGCTCACCGACATTCAGCTCCCGGACATGGACGGCCTGGCGCTAATAGCGAGAATCAAGACGGAGTACCCGCTCCTGCGCTCGGTGCTGATTTCGGCTTACGGAGACATGAGGACTATCAGAAGGGCGCTCAACCTGGGCGCGTTCGACTTTCTCACGAAGCCCATCGACATAGACGACCTGGGAATAACGATAACGAAAACCGTCGAGGAGGCGCTGGCCATTAAGGAAGCCGTGAAGGACAGGGAGCGTCTGACGGCGATAAGCCAGGAGCTGGACGTAGCCCAGAGAATCCAGCTCTCGATGATACCGAGGAGATTCCCCGCGTTCCCCGGGAGGCACGACTTCGAGGTATACGGCATGATAAAGACCGCGCGTCAGGTGGGCGGTGATTTCTACGATTTCGGCCTCGTCGACGACGATTGTCTATATTTCGCCATCGGGGACGCCTCGGGTAAGGGAGTGCCTGCCGCTCTATATATGGCCGTAACCAGGACGATGATGAAGGCTGACGCGATGAAGCGGCTGCCGCCCGACAGATGCCTCGCGGAATCGAACAAGATACTGTGCATGGAAAACGAGTTCAATATGTTCATTACGGCGTTTATCGCCGTTATGCATACGAGGACCGGAGAGATAACGTACAGTAACGGCGGGCACAAGCTGCCGCTTGTAATCCATGCCGACGGCAGCGCCGAGTTTGTCGAGAATACGGACGGCATCGCGCTCGGCGTCATAGACAGGGAAGGGCTGTTTCATCACAACAGCGTGCGTCTCGATCACGGGGACAGTATTTTCCTCTACAGCGACGGCGTGACAGAAGCGATGAACGGGGAAGGGCTGCTTTACACGGACAGGAGGCTCAACGAGCTTCTCGGCTCGAAAGGCTTCGCGCATCCGCGCGACTCCATAAACACGGTGCTGAAGGACGTCGAGGCGCACAAGGCGGGCGCGCCTCAAAAAGACGACATGGTCATGCTGGCGATCAGATATAATTGAGTATGGATTCGGAATTCTCCATGGATTTGAGAAATAACTATACCGAGCTGCCAAGATTAAAAGAAGCGGTTCACCGCTACTGCCACTTGAGGGGATTGCCTTCCAATGTGTTGTATGCGCTCGACCTCTCGCTCGACGAGATATTGACGAACGTTATTTCATACGGGTACGACGACGAGCATGAGCACAGAATCACTGTCGAAATTCACTCGACGGCCGCGTTCGTCGAAGTCGAGGTGAAGGACGACGGAAAACCTTTCAATCCTCTTGAGCACCAGTGCCATCATACGGAATCGACGCTGACAGACAGGCCCGTCGGCGGGCTCGGCATACATCTCGTACGCTCGTACATGGACGAGATTCGCTACAGGAGGGAAGGGGAGCGCAACTGCCTCACCATGAGAAAGAATCTATAATCCCTTTTAGTTGTACCAAATCAATCGCTGAAATTTTAATTGCCGGCAGATCTTTGCGCCGGTTCGATTTAGAGCTCTTCTCCACGCCGGTTGATCCTTGCGTAATTGGATTTGAAGGTATTATTAGATTATATTAGGACTTTATCTTTATGTGACGGAGGATATGGTTTGGGCGTAACGGACGATCAGATAACTCACCTGGAAGACAAGGCCACGCAGATACGGGAGGACATAATCAAGATGCTCCTCGAAGCTGGCTCGGGCCATTCCGCGGGCTCCCTGGGGACGGCGGATATATTCACAACGCTTTATTTTCACGTAATGAAGCACGACCCGAAGAACCCGGAGTGGGAGGAGAGGGACAGGTTCGTGCTCAGTAACGGCCACATATGCCCGGTGCTGTACGCCACGCTCGCGGAGGCGGGTTATTTCCCGGTCGAGGAGCTGATGACGCTCAGGAAGCTGGGCTCGAGGCTCCAGGGACATCCTCACAGAGGCTCTGTACCCGGACTCGAAGCTTCGGGAGGGCCGCTCGCACAGGGCATATCGGTAGCGGTGGGGATGGCGGTCGCCGGGAGAATAAACGGCAAAAAGTCCCGGGTGTACTGCATGGTGGGGGACGGAGAGATGGACGAGGGGCAGGTATGGGAGGCGATACTGTTCGCCGGGAAGAACAAGCTCCGGAACTTCACTCTTATAATAGACAGGAACAACATACAGATAGACGGATTCACGGAAAACGTGATGCCGCTCGAGCCGCTAAAGGACAAGCTCGCGGCGTTCGGGTTCCACGTGATAGAGGTAGGCGGGCACGACATAAGGACTCTCATAGAGGCGTTCGACGAGGCCAGGGACGTCTTCGAGAAGCCGACCGTGCTGCTCGCGCATACAATACCCGGCAAAGGGGTCGATTTCATGGAGTTCAAGCCCGAATGGCACGGAAAGCCGCCCAACAAGGAAGAGGCCAAGAAAGCTCTCCGAGAGCTAGATGAGCTTAGAACACTGGGCGGCAAGATAACATGCGAACATGAGTAAGAAACTGAATCAGAAGCTCCATCTGGCGAAGAATATCTTCACTGGTCCCGATCAGGTCCCGCAGCGGAACGGTTACGGCGAAGGCGTGGTCGAAGCGGGCAAGAAGAACGAGAACGTGGTGGTACTTTGCTGCGACCTAACTGAATCGACGAGGTCGGCGGAGTTCGTAGAAACGTTCCCCGAAAGGTTCGTCGAAATGGGCATCTCGGAGCAGAATATGGCGGGCATCGCGGCGGGTATGGCGTTTTCCGGGAAGATCCCTTACATATCTTCCTATGCCGTCTTCAGCCCCGGCAGGAACTGGGACCAGACCAGGGTGAGCATATGCTACTCGATGGCCAACGTGAAGATAATGGGCGCGCACGCCGGGATTTCCGTAGGGCCGGACGGGGCGACTCATCAGGCCTTAGAGGACATAGCTATTACACGCTGCCTTCCGAATATGACCGTTATAGTTCCGTGCGATTACTTCGAAGCGAAGAGGGCGGCTATTGCCATTTCGGAGATAAACGGCCCTGTCTACATGCGGTTCGGGAGGGAAAAAGTCCCCGTTATTACGACCGAGAAGACGCCCTTCAAGATAGGCCGCGCGGAGACTTACACGGAAGGTAAAGATGTTGCAATCATAGCCTGCGGATCGCTTGTATACGAGGCTCTGGTAGCCGCCGAGGAGCTTGCGAAAGATGGGGTAGATTGCAAAGTCATTAATTCCCACACGGTCAAACCCATAGACAGAAAAACAATTATAAAGGCGGCGGAGGAGACGGGCGCCGTTGTAACAGCGGAAGAGCATCAGGTGCACGGCGGGCTAGGGAGCGCGGTGGCAGAGGTTCTGGCTCAGGAGTGCCCGGTCCCGGTCGAGTATGTCGCGGTGATGGACAGGTTCGGGGAGTCCGGACAGCCGGACGAGCTGATGAAGAAGTTCGGGCTCAGCGCGGATGGCATCAAAACCGCGGTTAAAAAGGTCCTCAAGCGGAAGAATTAGCGGCGAGACGATCTTGCCTTCCTTCGATATCTAAATATAACAACCCAATAACAATCAGAGCCCGGCGAGAATATTCTTCACGACGCTGTATGAATTTTTGGCGACTATCGGTAGGAATTTGTTGAAGTCCTCGACGGCTTTTCCGTCCGCTTTGTCCGAGACGGTCCTCACGATCAGAAACGGCAGCTTGTTGAGCGTGCATACCTGTGCGATGGAGCCGCCTTCCATTTCTATCGCGTCCCCTTTCATTTCCTCGATGAGATATTTGAGGTCGTTTATTTCCCTGCTCGTGATGAACTGGTCACCGGTCAGTATACGTCCTTCGATGATTTTCTTGCCCCTTATCTTTGTCCTGCGAGCGAGTTTTAGAAGCTTCTCGTCGGCTTTGAATATCCTGTATTCCGTGTACGGGAGCGCTCCGCGCATGAACCCTAGGGCCTGAACGTCAACGTCGTGCTGCATGCAGTCGGCGCTCAGCACCACGTCGCCGATATCCAGTTTACGATTCAGCGCGCCCGCGACGCCGGTGCATATCATCGCACTCGGATTAAACTCGTCGATCAGCTTTTCGCACACCATCGCGGCGAATACCTTGCCTGATCAGGATTTTACAATCACAGTCTCCTTGCCGTCGAGAAGGGCTTCGTAAAAGGTGAAGTCGTTCCACTTTTTCTCCGCTTTCAGCTCGGAGCGCTTGAGATAGTGCTCTATCTCTGGGTCCATCGACCCGATTATTCCGATCGGTCTTTTCCGGGGAGTCATTCCGTATGTTCGATCCGCCGATTCCGGTTATGGATTATTTTGCCGGAGGGCTAATTTCGTACCAAATATTTTTTTGATATCCCTGCTTGTCGACCTGTACGACCTGCTTGCCCGCGACGGGTTTCGTGCCTTCGCATTTCCAGTCGTACACGGTGGAGTGTCCGGTCGCGGACATCGGTATGATATCAGAGCCGGGGTTGTCCTTACAGTAGTTGACCATGCCTTCATTCGGCTGCTTCTCCAGATCCGCTTTTTCGTAGCAGGGGAGGTTAGCCCCGACGTTGCATGCGTATACTTTACCGTCCATGCAGCGCCAGTACGTGCCGCGCATGAATATTTCGAGCGGGGCGGATTCGGGCGAGCCGAACGCCTTTTTCAATCCTTCCGCGATAGATTTCGGAACCTCGGGGCCTGTGTAGTCCGAGCCCGGTTCGTCTACTGTGCCTACCGCTTTGCAGTATGTGAACGGGTTGTCGTACACATTGTCCGTTTTCACGGTTTTGTCTTCGGCACTGCAGGCAAGGGCAGTCAATACGATTAATGCGGGGATTGCTAAGACGGATGTGAATAATTTGGCCTTCATGCTTCTCTCCTTTGAAAAATTGATCGTGTCGCGGATTTGGAAATTTCACTTCAATTATATCGCAGGAAACTCGATTTACTAATTCAAATTCTTATCGCCGCTTACGGTGTGCTGATTTAATGGAGGCGATAGTTTGCTTTGCTTGCGTTAAAGCGTGGAAATGTGCACCCCCACCTTGATCCTCCCCCTTGGAAGGGGAGGAAGGTAACGAGAGGAGAGATCGCCGCATTTCGTACTACTCGAGCATTATAACGGAATAAGGATTAATACTCTCTTCTTTTCTTAGATGAAAAGAAGCAAAAATCATCCGACACACATAAATAGCTAAAAATAAAATACTCCGTCTAAAACATTTAATTCCACCCCACACTCAGCGGAGTTGTCTAGTTTGGTGTCATTATAGACTGGTAGGAAGGGGCGTCCGAATGCTCACTTGCTTGCATTCGTCCCGTAAATGTTTTTAACGACTTCGTAATTTATTTTCTTGACGCTATTTTTGTGAATGTCGGAAGGCGAAAAAAGAAAAGATAGATCCTGAAATGAATTCAGGATGACGTCCTTCGACAGGCTTCCGGCTTCGCCAAGGCTTTGCCGGATAGGCAGGACGAACGGTTTAAAGAGGAGATTGCTTCGTGCTTTCGGCTTCGCCAAGTCTATGCCGGACAAGCCGCTCGCAATGAAAACAAGACTAGCATATCTTCCTTAATTTGTTTTCAATTATGAAGTGCCTAAAGTCACCTAACATTTACCTAGTTAGGTCGGGATGTCCGATTCCTTGATTGCTCGGAATCGTACCCCTTTAAAAATGGGGGGAATGAAATGAGAAAGACTAGATTGCCGCGGTCGCTCATAATGTCGTAACTTCGATTTCCTCTCGCCCTTACCCTCTCCCGCAAAGGGGAGAGGGGGCGAATGATAACCTCTTAAGAGCTTGCTCTGAGGTATATATGGAGTATGCTATTTACGAAATTTATCTGACTTGAAATCCAATGGAATTTCTACCCTTAAGCTGGTTCAGAAGCGAGACTAATCGCACTAAATTCAAAGCAGTTGAACTGCCATTGTCGGGGTTGTCGTGGGTACATACCGCCGAGGTTCCTGACGACGCATCGTTCGAGGAAATATACGAAGAGCTTCTCCTGAAACACGGCGGCTATTGCCTCATACGCGGCTGCGGGCCGGAGATTGCCCGATACCTCAAGGAGAAGGGGTATGACGCAATCAGGACGG
>Ga0307426_1002061_pt1 | contig 12761 bp, 7 predicted proteins | sample SalMarWE160340MG_FD_202165 | JGI IMG/M metagenome (GOLD analysis project Ga0307426, IMG submission 202165) | Salt marsh sediment microbial communities from the Plum Island Ecosystem LTER, Massachusetts, United States - WE1603-40 | ecosystem: Environmental > Aquatic > Marine > Intertidal zone >... | reverse complement strand
AATGTGGCCGACATCGAAAAGAATCTTACCCGGAAAACTCGTGCGTTTATCCGTCAAATGGAGGTAAAATCCTTTATCTGCGTACCCATTGTTTACGAAGAAGAGTCGCTGGGCGTGCTCGCTGTTGAAAACACCAACTCCCGCAATCGCCTGACCCAAAGTGAGATCAGTCTCCTGATGGGAGTTGCCTCGCAAACCGCCACAAGTATCATTAATGCCAGATCCTTCAAGAAAATAAGAAAAAGCGAGCGTCAGTACCGTCTACTGGCGGATAACATATCCGATGTGATCTGGATATTAAATCTTGCCATGACCAAATTTACTTATATCAGCCCATCCGTTGAACGCATGCAAGGTTTTACGCCGGAGGAGCTGATGGAACTCGATCTGAAAGACACTTTAACTCCCCAGTCATTCGAGATCGCAAAAAATGTTCTTACCGAGGAAAAGTTCAAAGAAAAGAACAGATCACCCGATCCCTATCGGTCACGCATACTTGAGCTCGAGCAGTACCACAAGGACGGTTTCACTATCTGGGTGGAGGTAACCGCAAGCTTTCTGCATGATGAGACCGGGAAGGTCATTGCAATTCTGGGGGCCTCACGTGATATTACCAAAAGGAAGCAGGCCGAGGCGGAAAATAAAAAGCTCGAAACACGGCTGCAGCAAGCCCACAAGATGGAGGCTATCGGAACCATGGCCGGTGGTATTGCGCATGATTTTAACAACATCCTGACGGCTGTTATCGGCTACACGGAAATGGCACTGGCGGATGCTGAAAAAGACACCCTGCTCCATAACAACCTGCAGGAAGTAATCACTGCCGGCAACCGGGCCAAAGACCTGGTCAAGCAAATTCTAGCTTTCAGCCGCCAGGCCGAGCAGGAATTAAAGCCCGTCCAGGTCGAGCTCATTGTCAAGGAAGCCATCAAGCTTCTAAGGGCGTCGTTGCCCAGTACCATTGAGATTCAACAGGACATAAACAGTCATTCCGCTACCCTGGCAGATCCGACCCAGATTCACCAGGTATTGATGAACCTGTGCACCAATGCCGACCACGCCATGAGCGAAACGGGAGGGACGCTGACCATTGCCCTTTCGGATGCAACCATTGATTCCGAATTTGAGGCGCGCAAATTGGGTATCGGCACCGGAGCCTATATCCGCCTGCGTGTGGGGGACACCGGCCACGGCATACCGGCAAAAATCATGAAGCGTATATTCGATCCTTTTTTTACGACCAAAGATGTGAATAAAGGAACAGGCATGGGACTTGCCGTCGTGCACGGGATCGTCAAAAGCCACGGCGGCGCCATCACCGTCCAAAGCGAACCTGGCAAAGGCACCGTATTTGAAGTCTTTCTGCCGATTATTCAAAGCCGGATCACGCCATTTTCTGATACCACCAGCGGACTTCCCACCGGCCACGAGTGCATTCTGTTTGTCGACGATGAAAAAGCCCTGACGGATCTGGGGCGACAAATGCTGGAGCGTCTGGGGTACTCCGTAGAATGCCGTACCAGCAGTATCGAGGCCCTTGAGCTTTTCAAAACCCGGCCGGACCAATTCGATCTGGTGATAACCGACATGACCATGCCGAATCTGACCGGCGAGAAGCTGGCCCGGCAGCTCATGCATATCCGGGACGATATTCCGGTGATCCTCTGCACCGGATTCAGTGAGCATATCAGCGCTGAAAAAGCCAGAGAAATGGGCATCCGCGAATTTATCCTCAAACCTATGGTGATGGACAAGCTTGCCGGAACCGTGCGGTCGGTGCTGGACCACGCCGTTTCCTCCTGAACAGACCTGTCGTCCGTCGAAAATGATCCATTCCCCCCTTCTATCTGAAACGCAAAAAAAACTGGAAAAATATTTCACACTGTGAAATGGATTTCCTAGTTCTTGTGAAATAAATGTTAAACCTTCTCAGGTCGATTTTTCAGTCATTTAAATAACATGATAATATCGTTGATATTTTTGTCCTGCTATTTCTGATGTAAAATTTCTTTTAGTATGCACGATTTTTGCATAATGATAATTTGGCTTTGATCGAATTTTTTATCATTAATCACAAACCTGTCTTAATTTTCATGTCTTTAGTTTTTCGATCGCCAGATCGATGTCGGGGGGAAAAGATATAAGCTGACGGCATCAGCCTCTGCAGTTCCAGGTTTATTTGCGCGCAGAGGTGTGTCGATCAGCATTGAAAGGAGGAGGGAATGCTGGCTAAAAAGCTAAGTGTGTCCTTGTGGTTATGTTTTATCGTTTTGCTGGTCGTTCAGCCTGCCATGGCGGACAAGTTATATACTTCTACCGCAGATTTTGAGGACGAAGGCAACGCCCAGCTTGTCAATGTAGATCCCAGCAATGATCAGCTTCAGTTAGGCCTCTCCGAAATACCCTATCCATTCGTTAACATCGCGGCCACCGGTCGCGGAACGATTGTACGAATCGATGCCGCCACCGGAGATATTGTCGGAGAATACCGCACCGCACCGCAAGGCCTCAGTGCCTCTCCGTCCAGGATCAGCGTGGACAGTGAATGGAATGCCTGGGCGGCCAACCAGAGTGATTTCGTTAAAACTGGAGATTCCGTGGTAAAAATCGGGGTCGTGGTCGGTGGCACCCGCGTAAGCTTTGATGAAGAAGGCAGCCCAATCGATGATCTTTCCGGACCATACCTCAAAGGACCGTTTGACTACAATACATGTGACGACCGAGACGGAGACGGTTTCATAAGAACTTCGCGGGGGGTATCCGATGCGCTTCCCTGGCCGAACATTAATGACAGTGGCCTCAATGCTGATGGGATCGTTCAGGATGCCGAGGATGAGTGCATCCTGCTATTCAAGCGGCTTCCCGATGTCCCGAATACGCAGCATGTTTCCGTGGATGCCAATGACGACGTCTGGGTCGGCGGTTATCCCGGATCTCCCGGGATTTCAGGAAGGCCGACCAAGTTTTACAAACTGTCCGGAGATAACGGCGCTGTATTGGATTCATTTGATGCCAGAGTAGGTATAGGCTTCGGTTGCGGCGGTTTCGGAGGCCTGGTTGACGACAGCGGAATCCTGTGGTCTGCCAGCTGGGACCAGAATAAGCTGTTGCGATATAATCCCAACACTCGCGTAGGTGAATGCCTCGATGTTAACCGATCATGGGGTCTGGCAGTGGATGCAGAGGGTTTTGTCTGGAACAGTATGGGCCAAAACCAATCGATAGCTAAAATTGATGCTTCAGGTATATCCATTGAAGAGATTATGAATCCAGGCGCACTTGGCTCGGAAGATCGTGGGGTGGCAGTGACCCCGGCCGACAATCATGTCTGGGTTGTCAAGGCTGGAGCACAGGAGCTCAGAAGATTTAACAGCAATGGTGAACCCTTAGCCAGCATTCTATTGGAAGATGTTGATAGTGGCCAGATCGCGCGTGAGCCGACGGGTTTGGCGGTTGACAATAATGGCAAGCTTTGGGTCGCCAATCGAGGCAGGGATAATGTTATGCGAATTGACCCAACGGCAAGTCCTGACGAGGCGGCTGACGGTCCTGGCGCGGTGGATCGCACGGTTGATTTAGGGGCGGGTGCCGCTCCCAATAGCTACAGTGATATGACAAAGGTTATGCCGATCTCTAAAACATCTCCCCAGGGGACCTGGACTGTCATTCACGATGGCGGAGATTTCGATACCAATTGGGATGTGATTACCTGGAACACGGAGCCGGAAGGGACCCTAATTACAGTGGAAGCGCAGGCTGCGAATACAGAAATCGAACTGGGCGATGACAGCAATTATGTCCCGGTTTCGAACGGTGGACCGCTCTCACTGACGCCCGGACGGTTTATTAAGATTCGTGCAATCCTGGCAGCCAGTGAATCGGGAGCAGGTCCGGTGCTTTACGACCTTGAAGTGAAAAGTGTTAAAACAACTACAGTTTGCGATGTCAATACTGATGGAATAATTGACAAGGAGGATATTAAAGCCATTATAGCGGGCAGACGGCTACCCGCCAGCGGACCCGATGATCCTCGCGACTGGAATAGGGACGGTACTATATCGGTGCTTGATGCTCGAGGCTGTGTATTAGAGTGCACAAACTTGGGATGCTCGCAATAAAAATGGTAATAATTAAGGAGGGGGTAATCTATGAAAAAGCTGGTGATATTTTGCAGCATATTAATGATTTTTGGATTATCTGGCGCAGGTTCTGCGTTTGCTATAGGTATTAATTTTAATCCGGTATCACAATCGGTTGCACAAGGTGAGAATTTTATAGTGGACCTGGTTATTTTTGGTCTTGGATCGGGTGCTGCGCCATCTATAAGCTCTTATGATATTGACGTGCACTACAAAGAAAAAATACTTAGCCTTAACGAATCCGATCCCAACACCGTAGCTTTTGGTGATCAGCTTAATCTTGGAATTTTTGGCTCCTATCAGACTATCGATTTCGGTACGCCAGGCGTCTTAAACATCACTGAAACTTCTTTTGAGACTCCGTTAGACCTTAACCTTAACCAACTTGACAGCTTTGTGCTTGCCACGATAATATTCGAAGCTATTGGTTCCGGTACCAGTAATTTATCTTTTGATTTTGCCGAGTTAGTTGATGCTCCTCTCCCTCCCACTAATATTGCCGGGTTTTCAAAAGACAATGCAAGAGTTACCGTTAATCCGGTTCCCGAACCAGCCACTCTACTTTTACTAGGTGCTGGATTGGTCGGTCTGGCAGGTTTTGGGAGGAAAAAATTTAAATCCGGTAGTTGACTTATTTAGGCTCAAAATTTTGAACTGCAGGTGGGAGCGGCTTCCAGCCGCGATTGGTATGTCTCATTAATCCAATTTTTTTATCGCGGCTGGAAGCCGCTCCCACTTCTATTTACAGCCTCCTGCAATTTTCCCTTCAATTTCGCCTTACATACCAAAAAACCTTCCAACAGGATGCTCAAAACTAACTTTTTAGACTCCAAAAGTGTGTAAACCGATTCCTATACTGTGAAATCTTTTGCCATTTTTTTAGGTCAATAATTGTCGTTTCATTTCAAATTCAATTATTTGAATTTTACTATAAGCTATTAGAATTATTTTAAATAATATCATAAAAGACGATAGAAAGTTACATTGGCATATCGTTTGCAGTTTTCGATCTGGCTTGGTTTTGCAAGAGATTTTCCAAGCCCGAGTTAGACTCCTAATGCGACTGTTTTGCAGCAGGCAATCATCGGATTGCCGTCGGAAAACAACACCGTCCGGTTGCGCTGACTAACATCTTTCCGGAATCAGCATGCCTGGGAGGCGCGAGTCGACCGGCTATGAAAGGAGAAGGGGAATGTTGGCAAAAAAATTCAATATACCATTATTAATCGCTGTCATCGTATTGTATGCCGGTCATCCGGTAATGGGTATCGAGGTGACGTATAGCGGGAGTTCAGACTTCGCCGGGGGGATTCTGGAAGGAGTCAACCATGAAGATACGCCGGATCAGCTTCAGTTGAACGCCGTCCCCATTACCTTTAAATTCGTCAGTGTGGCCGCCTCCAGGCGGCTTAGCCGGGGTACACTCGTACGGGTAAATGCCGAAACGGGGGAAATTATCGGAGAGTACTGGACTGCACCCCAGGGGCACAAGGGCAACCCTTCGCGCACCAGCGTGGACAGTCAGGGCAATGTCTGGACCGCCAATCGTGATGAAGACGGAAAAATTGACGGCGTTCCCAGTGGTTCCGCTGTTAAGATCGGCATCGTAATCGGTGGCACCCGGGTCAGCAGGATAGAGCAAGATGATAATCCCGTCCCAGACGATGCAATCGACAATGATGTCATTGAATATGTTGAGGATCCTGCCGGAAAATACCTGGCGCCGCCATTTGACTATACGACCTGTATTGACCGGGACGGAGACGGTCTCATTAAAACATCCATGGGATGGGGTGATATCCTCGATTGGAAGGACGGTGACGACAGCCAGGGGGGGGCCGACGGTTATGTGGCAGACGCCGACGATGAGTGCGTTCTGCTATTTCAGCGGCTGCCCAATGCCGCAAACGCGCAGCATGTTTCCGTGGACGCCAATGACGACGTCTGGGTGGGGGGATATCCCGGGTATCCCGGGATTTTCGGAAACCCGGCCATGTTTTACAAACTGGACGGAGAAACCGCAGCGCTGCCGGATTTAGTGCTAAATCCCAACGATGTCTTCAATGCTCAAAATTTCGGCTGCGGCGGATTCGGGGGACTGGTTGACGACAACGGGATTCTGTGGTCTGCCAGCCAATTCCAGCATAAGCTGTTGCATTACAACCCGGCTGACGGCAGCGGGGAATGTATCGATATCACATCTTCATACGGTCTGGCAGAATCCGTGATCGACGCGGAGCTAAGCACTGATGTTTTCATCTGGAACAGCAGCAAGATTTTTCCGAACCAGATGACCGGGATCGATGCATTCACACTTCAGATCAGGGAGGGATTTCCGATATCGACTGTCGGAGACGGTGACCCCGCCGGTTTTGAGGATCGTGGCGTGGCAGTTACCCCACTTGACAACCATGTATGGGTGGCCAAGGCCGGGGCCCAGGTGGCCGACAGAATCGTAAGACTTAAAAGCGATGGCACCCGCGCAAACGAAGATGGAGATATTGTTCTGGTGTTTAAAACTGCAGATGGTGCAATTGTAAACGGCCGCGGTCCAACCGGCCTGTCGGTGGACGCCAATGGCAAGATCTGGGTTGTGAATCAAAGCAGCAACAATGTCATGCGAATTGATCCTGCCGCAAATGACGGTCGCGGGGCGGTGGATCTGACGGTTGATTTACCGGGTGCTGCTCCCGCCACATACGGTGATATGACCGGTGAGCAAGAGATAAGAACCGAGACCGCTTCCCAGGGCACATGGATAGTCATTACCGACGGGGGTGATTCAGGAACCATGTGGGATTCGATTACATGGAACCACGAGGCGGAGGGTGCCGAACCGGCTGGAACCGGCATAACGGTCGAAGCCCAGGCGGCTGATTCTACCGACGATCTGAATGATGATGCGAATTACGAAGAGATCTCAAAAGGTGAATTGCTCTCCCTGACCGGTCGATATATTAAGATTCGCGTCACCCTGAGACCTGACAGCGAAGGAACAAGTCCGGTCCTGTCGGATCTTGTTGTCAGAAGCCTTGAAGAAGCGACGGGAGTGGTGTGTGATGTCCACGAAAACGGTAGCGTGGATTTATTTGACATATTAAAAATCCTTTTTACTCTCGGAGAAAAGGCCGACCAACCATTTGATCCACGTGATTGGGACGATGACGGTACTGTCACATCCATTGATGCCCGGGGATGTATCAAGGCGTGCACCAGAGCATTCTGCCTTCCGGTGCAATTTTAAAAGTTCTTAGCTCGGCGAAAGACCCGAAAATAGCCGGGAGATAGCTGATGGTGATACACTGGCGGGCGCAAATTTATTAATCCGCGGCTCAGCAGCCTCGCAACTGGATAAATAGGGGCCGGCAGACGATGGGGCCGACACAACGGTTTCACGTTTCTGCCGGCCCTATGTATTTCAACGTTTCGAACGAAGTTTCACCTAAGGGCCGGCGACGGGGTCGTTGGGCCGGATAAAACTCAATTTAAAATCCGCAATCACGGCAGTTTGGTATTGGCCTGAGCCGGTTGCGCCGGTAAAGCCGAATAAGAAACTTTCAAAATCGTCGTGTTCGCTTTGGCTTAATTCGATCGTCTGGGCCAGATGCGGCGTCGCTGCGTATTCTACCCGCGTGTCTTCATAAAAAGTTCCGAAGATCGGGTCGGCAGCGGCGGGATCGGGATCGATCTGCCGAATCCAGGCGTGCAGGGTGTATGCGCAATTTGAGCAGGTTGGGTCTGGGTCGCGCATCACTTCCAGTCGGACTGCCCAGGGGCCCTTGGGATCGGTGGCGGAGTTATCACCATTTAACCAGTCTTCCTCATCGCTCACGGTAACGATTTCCCCGGCAACCCTGACATCCGAGCCGTCATAAACGGAAGTCACCACTTTATCTTTAAAATTACGGGGTTCCGCAAAATTGTTGATGGCGTAAAGCTTGTTGTTGGCGGAACCGACATAGACGACGCCTTCGTTGCCGACGGTCGGTGATGAGGTTGGCGCACCGCCGTCAACCGGAATCGGAAACGTCCATTTTTGGGTGCCGTCAGGATTGACGGCGTAAAGGGTTCCGTCTTCGGACACCACCAGAATAGTGCCATCAGGGGCGATGGCCGGGGTGCTTCTCAGCGTACCGGAGGGCGTTGAGAAGGTCCACTCTCTTCCCGAGACCGGAAAGGTTTCACCGTTTTTGCGGTCTGCGGGATTAAGGGCGTACAGATTCGTATTGTCGGCCCCAACGTATACGGTGCCGTCACTGCCCACCACCGGCGTGGAATCAATATCCCCTCCCGATCCCAAATAAAATACCCAATCCTGGGCACCACCCGGCGTTATGGCTACAATTCTGTCATTTAGGCGATCTGAATAAATGGTTCCGGTCGTCGGATCGATTCCCGGCATAGAATGGCTGCCATCGTCAATAGGGAACGCCCATTCGTTTGTTCTGGGGAAATCTACACCCGTCGGATCAAGTTCACGCTGCACAGGATTGAGCGCATAAACCTTGCTATTGGTATCAGCCCGATGGGACAGATAGATGATGCCAGTCGGGCCGATCGCCGGGCGGCCAAAAGATATGGGCCCGGCGGCCTGAAACACCCATTCCTTGGCCAGATTCGGTGTCAAACCGTAGAACTTTCCATCCTCCGATCCAATGTAGACTTTGCCCCCGGCACCAATAACCGGGGAAGACTGGAAGGCTCCGAAGGCTGGAAAGCTGTATTGCTCCGCATGCGAAGAAGGATCTGCGGCGTTCTTTGCAAATCCATAAACCCAATTATTGTTCGTGCCGACGTAGACAACCCCGTTGAGTCCGATCGCCGGTGAGGATTTCACAGGACCAATGTCGACGGACTTCCATTTCCGGGATCCATCCGGATTGATGGCATACAGATGGCCGTCATCCGAGCCGACGTAAATGGTGCCGTCGTCAGCTACGGTCGGCGTTGATCTGACAGGTCCAGAAGTCGTATATGTCCACGGTTGATCGAGCTCGCCGGAATCGTGGCGATTGTCGTCGTAGGAGCCATGATCGACGGCCTTAGTTCCGGATAACCAATAGTCGCGGCAGGGCATGGTCAGACTGTCAAAGCCCCAGAAAACGTAATGTACGGCGTCTCTATTGCTGTCAAACGGGTCGTTGCGGTTACTGTATACCTCTGCTGAGCCATTGCAATAGTTGAGTGTGTCGCGGTTGGTATAGGTATCGAATTCCAGGGCCATTTTTGGGGGATGCAAGCCGGGGTGGGGAGGTGACAGGCTGGCTCCGGTGAAGTCTAAAAAATCCGCTGTGTTCACCGTTGAGTCCTTCGGGATGTAAACCTTGCGGCTGTCGCCCCCATACCCTAGAAGCTCGCCCATTCTCACATCACCGCCGGTTGAAGAGGCCGTGTTGTGGGCGGCATTGATCAGGGCAAACGTCAACCCATCGGCGGTACCCGTGTAATCCAATGTGAAAAAAACGCGCACCCCGCGCCCGAACTCGCACTTGCCTGCATTACAAACCCCCTGCTTGCCGCCGATGTTTTTATCTGCGTTGAACCATACCGAGCCAAATTCAGGATTCGCTGTGAGATCTTCCCCACCCCCGATGTCAATGGTTTTGTCAACCTCATTAATGTCGATAAAGTCCGTATTGGTTTCAAGCTGGTTAAATTCAGTGGGCAGTGGTTCTAAGTCGGCAGAATCATCTGGTTTGACGGTGGCTGTATCATAAATATTTAAAGCCGTGTTGAGGCTGCCTGCCACGGTCACCGTGTCTGCGGTGCCGGTTGGGATGACGATGTGGTTGCGGGGGGACAGGACGATGAAATCGTTAGGGGAAACGTCCAGCGGAGAAGGTGGTGGTTCCTCATTGGGCATGCTTGACGCTGATATGTTTTCCAATCGCACGCGGTCCGACTCAACGACCCGTTTTTTATAAACATAGTCGAATCGATTGATGTTGATGGCGCCGTCATTTTCGGGGAAAAAGTCTTTGGCTTCTATTTGTACATCGAGGTTGCCGCCCTCACCAATAGGAGCCGGATCCCCAAAAGGCTTGACCGCCAAACATACTCGGTCGCCCGTGTTGACAGTGAAATCGCCTCCCACCGTGATCGTCAGCGTGGTATCATCGACCTTTGACCAACCATCAATATGAACCCGCGCAGAAGTCAGCGTCAGGTCCAGGTAGTCATAGTTAACCAACCACAGGCCGTTGGGAATGGTGAAGCCCGAGGGTATTTTCCCCTCCGGCACCGTCAGCGAGAGGGTATCGCCGCTGCTTAAAATCTGATCCGAAGCGGCATCAAACCAGGGACCGAACACGTTGACGCTGAAAGTCTGACCAGTATCGAGGGTGTAAGCAGTGGTACTGTTAAGTCTATCGATGGTGGCGGTTGCAAAATCCGTATTGCGCAGCTCGCTGAAGGCATAGCGCATTCCGGATTCCGACGCGTAAGTAGCCCGCCGGGCATCGTTGGGAGTTGCCGAGCTGGAAGTAGCGGTTGTAAACAGGGAGACCATGGTTACGCCCAACACCCCGAATATTAAGAGCAGGACAATCAGGTAAACCAGGACGCTGCCTTTCCTGGTCCAAAGGGATTGAGACAGCTCCCGCAAGGTGCCGGATATAAAATTTTTATATTTAGATATGTTCATTTGGTCCTCTGTGCAGCCGACAGGAGACATCGTCCTTAAAAAGCAGTGGTTCCATCGCAGTACCTGTCAGTTACCAGGTTTTCTCTACCATGTTTCGAGGGAAGATTTTTGTTTTGAACGTCTTGTCGATTTCACTCAGGTTAAATTCAACATCAATGTGGGCAACCTCATCCACAGGAACGGTATCGTGGTCTAAATTTTGATAGGTGTATGATAATATAAACGATGAAACATCCTCTAATAAAGTGTAATCATCAGGATCTATATTAATTATTATCTTTTCCCCCACGTATTTAAGGGTTCGCGTCCCGGTCAGCGTCTCACTTTTATAGGTGACAGATGTACTGGAAGGTGTGGGCGTAATTTCACGGATATTTCGCAATTCCAGTGAAATACGGTCCAGCGCCATTTGAGCGTTTAGAGCCCCCTGGGTGTTGTTTTTATTCTTCAGATAACCATTCGTTCCCGTGTAGAGAAAAAAACCGGTAAAGGATCCAATAACGCCGATCAGCACAAGGACAGCTATCAGCTCAACAAGTATGAGGCCTCGCTGGTTATTCATAATCAAAAATTCAAGTTTGTCCCCGGATGGATACAGATTAAATTTTATCAGCTATTTGCTAATTATCCGTTCAATCCGTGTCCATCCGGGTCCAGGTTTTAAGATAATAAAAAGCAGGCAGTCCATCGACTTGTCATTTTCAATAGTTTACCTTCGGATCGCCTGAATCCATGCGGCTTTTAGTCAGGATTGTCGTCAAATTGTTACCGGGGCCTTCAACGGTTACTTTTAAATTCCTGTTTTCGCCCGAAGTGTCGGTCTCTTCATCATAGCTTATGGTGTTAAACACGATGTATTTCATGGTCGCATCGCCGCCAAATTCAGAAGCCACAATGGAAAGCGCGGTATCCGGGTTGTCGTTAATTTTTGAGGTATAATAGGCAATGATTTCTTCCATCTTGCCTTCAGCTTCCGCTTCATCCGCAACCAGCTCCACCGATTTCCAGCTTTGACTCAGGGCCGTTCCCATAAAGTGGATGAAAAATGCAGCCAGAATGCTCATGACAATAATCGTTGCGATGACTTCAATAAGAGTAAATCCATCGTCGGAAGTTATTTTTAATTTTAAGCAAGTCATTATTTTCTGATTAATCCGGTTTCGGGAGTTATATGAAAGGTCATTGATTGCGACGAATCAGAATTTTGGATCGTTATATCCAGATCCGTCGTCAGGGGGTTATAGCGGTTCATTTCATAAGGTTTACCGATGCCATCAAAATAAAGCACAAAATAATCCATATTAAGGTTCAGGTCCAACAGTGAAATAATATCTGTTTCGTAGCCGGGCAGATGCTTTCTATTCACCTCGAAGTTTGGGCTTGTCCATTGAAAGAGCCAGTATTCGTTGCCGGTGTTGAAAATACCCCAGACTTCGTTGCGCTTCATGGCCATGGACTGGGCATAGTGAATATGACTTATAATTTTATCCGCCTGTCCCACAAAATTTATCTGATCGGTGGTGATGGAGCGCGTGAAGACCGCGGTCGCAATGATGCTGATCAGCACTAGAACGACAACAATCTCTAATACAGTGAAGCCGTTATCTTTGCGTTTCATTTCTTTATGAATCTCATTGACGACTATTAAATTCTCTCAGTGTAAGAAATTTTAATTATTGTATTAATTTTAAAGCCTGAAGTCAAGAAAAAGCTGTGGTTTTAGATACTTGCGAAGTTGTTGAAATACAACGATATTAATGAGTTGCGAGTTGCGGGGTGCGGGTTACGTGTTGCGCGTTGCGAGGTGTGGATTGCGGATATTTGGTTATAGTTCCTAAAATTTAGACCCTATACCTTTCACCTTCTACCCTTTGCCTTGTGCCATGCGCCCTATCTCCTCCAATCAACTCAATCAACTACCCCAATCAACCATTCAACTCAATCAACCAATCAACTAAATTCAATACCCGTAATCGCCG
>Ga0307426_1002060_pt1 | contig 12766 bp, 14 predicted proteins | sample SalMarWE160340MG_FD_202165 | JGI IMG/M metagenome (GOLD analysis project Ga0307426, IMG submission 202165) | Salt marsh sediment microbial communities from the Plum Island Ecosystem LTER, Massachusetts, United States - WE1603-40 | ecosystem: Environmental > Aquatic > Marine > Intertidal zone >... | reverse complement strand
GGCTTGACAGCATACTTTTGCAACTAGGGCTGTTATGGCAGGTGTTGATATTGTGACGGTTCAGGAACTGCTAGGTCATAAGACTATAGCAATGACAAAACGCTATTCTCACCCGACACCAGATCATAAGAAAAAAGCAGTAAATCTAGCTATGGTAGACACCTCTACGGACACCTCTGAGAAAACAGCTGATAAGTCTTTAGCGGCTTTAGCTGATTTATCCTATTACAATCAATGAGAAAAGTGGTGGTGGCGACGGGTGGAATCGAACCACCGACACGGGCCTTATGAGAGCCCTGCTCTACCTCTGAGCTACGCCGCCTGTATTATACTGGTGTAAATATAAATCTACAGGCAAAGGTTAATATTTAAAGGTGACAGCTCCTGTGCCTGCACAAAATCAAGTCTCAAAATATATCACGAGAGTGTTAACTTTCAAGCCGTGGCTGCCTTCGGCGATATAGCATTTGTAAGAATACGGCCAAAATATGTATCCAGGCATGAATCAAGGCATATATTGTGCGTGGTTAGAGTGGAATTTATTTCTGTGATAACAAGGGGTTATGACAATTTTATGCAGAGCGATAAATTCCGCTTGACAACTTAAGTAAAATACTTTATTTTTATTACTAATCTTAAACGGAGAACTTAACAAATCATCCTCCATCCTCCTTTAAAAAGGGAATGCGCGTGAAAGCGGGCATTCCCTTTTGTCTTTTAAAACCATGAACAATAAGGGAAAAGTTACCTGTTGATGTACATATCTCTCCCGAAAGCATTTACTGTAACTATGCGGAATTTTCAACACAGGCATTTTTAGCGGGTAATATATTATCCGTTCCTCCGAGCCCGACACAAAGAGAATACTCATGAAGAAGAATACTTTGCTCAAAATCTCGCTCGTCGTCCTGGTGCTCATAATTATCGGGTGGGGAGTGATTCTGTATCAGCTTTTCGCGGCGAAAAGCCAGTCGGATTATTACGGGAACGTTTACGAGAAAGAAGTCCCGGATTTCACTCTGACCGACCAGAACGGTTCGAAAGTAAGCCTCAGCGATTTCCATGACAAGCTAGTCTTGATCTTCTTCGGTTATGCACATTGTCCGGATATATGCCCGGTAACGCTGTCCGCACTGAACGGCGCGGTCAGGGAGCTCGGCGAAGAGCAGAACGAGGTGCAGGTACTTTTTGTGACGATTGATCCGGAAAGGGACGATCAGGAAGCACTCAAAAACTACGTGCCGTATTTCAATAAAAGCTTTATCGGGCTTACTGGAACGCCGGAGGAAATAAAACAGGTGGCGGACTCTTTCGGCGTCTATTACGTCAAGGAAGAAACTGACTCCGCGGACGACTATTATATGGGTCATACCTCTTCCGTGTACCTTCTTGATAAGGACGGGAAAATAATAATGAGATACCCTCAGAGCAAGATGGAGCCCGGGCAGATAGCGGCAGACCTAAAAAAGATTCTATAAAATGTAGAGAGCACCGACAGTCAAAACAGGGGGACCATATGAGAAAATATATTCTTTCGACAATGTTTATATTTGCCTTGGGAAGTTTATCGTATGCCGGGGATGTTATTCAGGTAACGGACGCATGGGTCAGGGAAGTCCCGCCCGCTTCCACGGTTACCGCGGCTTATCTGAAGATCACGAACGAAGGGGATAAAGCAGATAAGCTTACGGGCGTGTCTTCGGCCATAGCAGGGTCGGCGCAGATTCATACAACTTCGGTTGACGATAAAGGGGTTGCAAAGATGGAGATGCAGGACAGTATTGATATCCCCGCGGGAGAAACTGTCGCGCTCGAGCCAGGGGGAACTCACATAATGCTCATCGACTTGAAAGAGCCGGTAATGGGGAAAGATGAAGTCGAGCTTGATTTAACGTTTGAAAATGCCGGCGAGGTAGAGGTGAAAGCTCACGTAATGGGGCTCGACGACGATAACGGCGGCCACGATCATCATCACTGAGCGGACGGGTTATTTTTCTTTTACCTTAGCGGCCTTGCGTTCGAATTCAATTGTATCTGAAATTTGTGTGGGGCCGACTTCGTTCGGTATGCCGTGGCCTTTAGCTCCCATCGCGCATTTGCCGTTATAGATTCCGCCCTCTTCCACGTTGAGTTTTTCCACGAACAGATCGCCTTTCACGCTTCCGGTGTGCTTGATTTCCAGTCTTTCGGATTCGATAATTCCGTCAACCTTACCGAACACTATTGTTTCGGCGGCCTTGATTTCTCCTATGATGACGCCTTGCTCGCCTATTATGATACAGTTATCGCCTGTAATCTTGCCTCTGAGTGTGCCGTCAATTCTGCTTGAGGAGCTTGTGGAGATGTTGCCTTCGAATATGCAGCCTTCCCCGATTGATGTAGTTATCTGCTTTACTTCGGATTTAGACGTTTTCCCGTCTTTTTTGCTTCCGAACATGCTCATGGCGACTTGAGTGATAGAAAATTATTTGGATTAACTTTTTTACCATCCCTTACTACTTCGTAATGGAGATGGGTTCCGGTGGACCTGCCGGTAGAGCCCGCTTTTCCGATTACCTCGCCCACTTTTACTTTCTGCCCTTCCTTGACCGTAATTTTTGACAGGTGTCCGTAAATTGTCTCAAAACCTTCCTGGTGTGTGATCACGACCGTTTTACCGTAACTGTTCTGCCATCCGGCCTTGCTAACGACTCCGTCAGCCGTGGCGACTATGGGATCACCGTAATGCGCGTCGATGTCGATACCTGAATGAAAGCCGATTCTTTTTTTGAACGGGTCTTTCCTGTATCCGAAGTCGGAATTTATTTTTCCTTTAAGCGGCGTCCCCACAGGGAGGTTTTTCATCGTGTTGAACAATTCGTCAATATCCTGCTTCATGTAATCCACATACGATACGCTTAACCTGTCCGCTGGAATAAATTCCCCGCCCACGGCAAGTTCTTTCTTGATTCCTTTTTTATCTAGCATGGCCTGCATTTCGAGGAGTTTGTTTTCTATATCTTTGAGCCTCGTTCTGAGAGAAGCTTCGGTGGCTTTATTATTGCTTAAATCCTTCTTGAGTAGATTAATAGTGCCTGCGAGCTTTTTAACCGATTCTGATTTTGTTGAAGAGTCCTTGTAAAAAGTATAGGAGGAGACAAATGACGCTAACGCTCCGATGGTAAAAACCGTAAATATGAACATTGCCAATTTTAGATGAGTTTTTTTGAAGTTGATTGCTTTTGGGCCTTTGCTTCCTGGGGTGATGAGCATGATAGTAAGGTAATCTTTTTCCATATTCCTCTCCTTCAAGAAAATTGAGTAAACGCTTGTATCGGGCAATCAGATTTAGAGAATTAATCCCCACCCTTTGAACACAGAAAACCAATCATACATATATTTGAAGCGAAATACAACCCGTCAATTAATAATAAAGTAACGATCGTTTATCATATGGATGATGCCGGCGGGCGAATTGCAATACCAGCCTTGCGGCGAAAGACGATTATGGATAATATGATAATATTCAGCTCAACCGCGAGTATGGCTCCTTGTAAAGACGGGATGCCCGCGGGTTACGGATGATCCGATAAGAGATGCGGGATATCTTGTTGCAAAAGTAATTCAAGGGGCGGGAAATGGGAAAGATCATATGTGTTGCGAATCAGAAAGGCGGAGTCGGAAAAACAACAACGGTTGTCAACCTGGCTGCCTCTCTCGCCGCGGCCCACAAAAGAACCGTTTTTGTTGACTTCGACCCGCAGGCGAACGCTACAAGCGGCGTGGGAGTCGACAAAAATGAGTTAGAAAAGAGCATTTACGACGCGATAATAGGCGAAGAAAGTATCAGGGACATAGTTCTCGAAGTCGAGCCTGAGCATCTTAAAGGATATCTTCAAGTCATTCCGGCGAGCCCGGATCTGACAGGCGCCGAAGTTGAGCTGATTCATCTCGAAAACAGGGAATGGAGGCTGAAAGAGGCTTTGAGTCATCTCGTAAATGAATACGATTATATATTCATTGACTGTCCGCCTTCGCTCAGCCTGCTTACTGTCAACGCTCTTACGGCAGCCGATTCCGTTTTGATACCGGTGCAGTGCGAGTACTATGCGCTTGAAGGATTGGGCCAGCTGCAGCGCACGATTTCACTGATAAGGCAAAGACTAAATCCGGAGCTTGCGGTAGAAGGTTATCTTCTTACAATGTTCGATTCCAGGAACAAAATCTGCCACATGGTGGCGGACGAGTTAAAGACATATTTCAGCGGAGAGGTTTTCGAAACAATTATTTACCGCAACGTCAGGCTTGCCGAATCGCCGAGTCACGGCAAGCCCATACTGCTCTACGACGTTAATTCCGTAGGAGCGCAGGGATACCTTTCCCTCGCGCGCGAGATCATCGAGAAAAACGGAGGGGAAAGAATTGAAAAGAGCAACTTTGGGTAGAGGACTGGATGCCCTGATACCGAAGGAAAATAAAGAGCAGGGCGTGGGAGTTTTGGGCATAAACGAGATAAGGCCGAATAATCTCCAGCCCAGGAAGGAATTTGACGATGGAGCGATCTCGGAGCTTGCGGCTTCGATTAAGGAAAAAGGGATACTCCAGCCGATAGTGGTCAGACAGGTCGGCGGAGGGTATGAGATTATCGCGGGAGAGAGAAGGTGGAGAGCCGCGCAGAGGGCTGGTATTACGAGAGTGCCCGTGATTCTCAAAGACGCCTCGGACATGGAAGCTCTGGAGCTGGCCCTGATAGAGAACCTGCAGCGCGAAGACCTGAACCCCATTGAAGAAGCGAACGCTTATCATCACCTCATCGAGGAATTCGGTCTCACCCATGATGAGGTCTCGGCCCAGATCGGAAAGGACAGAACCACCATCACAAACCAGATCAGGCTTCTCAAGCTGCCCGATGAAGCCAAACGCGCTCTTATAGAAGGGGAGATCACCGCTGGGCACGCCCGAGCCATATTGAGCGTGGAGACTCTGGAGGAGAGGATGGTCATTCTCAAGTCCATACGCTCCCAGAATCTTTCGGTCAGGAAAACGGAAAGCCTGATAAGGAAAATCTCCGGAACCAGGAAAACGAGTAAAGCGCCGGAGGAGGAAAACCCGTACGTTAAACAGATTGCGGATGAGCTGAAAAGGGAGCTAAGCACGCAGGTCAGAATCATATATAATAAAGGAAAGGGCAAAATAGAAATAGAATACTATTCAGACGAGGAGCTGGAGAGACTGTCGTCCATGCTCCTGGAAAAATAACCAAGGTGTGAATCCAGTAATCAAGATGAAAGAGTTCAAGGTAAAAGTAGAAGTGAAATTAAAGCCTGTCGTACTGGACCCGCAGGGCAAATCGGTGCTTATGGCGCTCAACAATCTCGGGTACAGCGAGGTCGAGGACGCCAGAATCGGCAAGCTTATCGAGCTCACCGTAAAGGACGGCAGCGCGGAAAACGTTAAGGAGCGCGTGAACGATATGTGCTCAAAGCTCCTGTCTAACCCCGTGATCGAGGACTTCACCGTTACAGTGGATGAGCCGGACTCCTGACTAAGAGGCGTCGCCCGGTCTTGTTGTCCGACACCCTGGATAGTAATTTAAGGGTAAATTGCCTGGCTTATAAGGCCGGGGGTGCGGGACGGCGAGTCATTCCACTTCGTTTGGGGAGATTAGGGAGATTTAAAGAGAGGGGGTCGCATTCCCTCTGAAAATTCAAGATGACTAAACTATTACTTCTGGCAGCCATAATCATGATCGCTTTCTGGCTTGGTAAGATGTCCGTGAAGTCGAAGCAAAACAAGATCGATAAAAGAAAGCCCGACAACGACAGGCCGGTGATCGATATAGAACCCGAAGACAAGTAACATGATTTACGTCCGACCGAATTAAACATTAAAACAACCTTCCGGCAAGCAAAATACCCGTATCGACAGCCCAGGCAGGCTCGTTTGTGCATGGTTTGCCCGTATGGTACTCTTACAGACGAAAAATCAAGTAATACGGGTAGATAGTAAGGGGCGTGTAACTATGGAAACTCGTAAATTTGACAGCCAGATCGATATTACAAACGATATTTGTCCAATGACATATGTAAAGACCAAGCTCAAGCTCGAAACCATGGCGCCGGGCGAGGTCCTGGAAGTCACATTGAGGGAGGGTGAGCCTCTTAAGAACGTGCCTAAAAGCGTAACGGCTGAGGGTCACAAGATACTTGATCTCCGGCAGGAGGGGGAGTGTTACGTACTCCTTATTGAGTGTAGTTAATGAATTTTTCCCTAGCAAGAAAAAAATCCCTTGAGAGCAGATTAAAGAGAGCTGAGTCGGTAATTGACCTTGTCGGCGATACGCCTCTGATTAAGCTGACTCATATTACGGAGGGGCTCGATCCGGGTGTCGAGGTTTATGCAAAAGCCGAGTGGTTCAACCCCGGAGGCTCCGTTAAGGACAGGCCCGCTCTCTGGATGATTCTGGACGGCATCCGTAACGGAAAGCTTACCGCCGATAAAATATTGATGGATTCTTCTTCCGGTAATACAGCGATAGCTTACGCGATGATCGGTGCGGCGCTCGGATACAGGGTCGAGCTTGTGACGCCCCAGAATATCAACATAGAAAGAAAAAAGACTCTTCAGGCTTTCGGGTCCAAAATTATTTATTCCGATCCTCTTGAGGGCTCGGACGGCGCTATCAGGCTCGCAAGGAAGCTGAAGGAGGAAAACACCGAGAAATACTTCATGCCCGACCAGTACAACAATCCCCAGAATCCCCGGTCTCACTACGAAAGCACGGCTGTCGAGATATGGGAGCAGACCGAAGGCAGGGTAACGCACTTCCTGGCCGGCCTCGGAACAAGCGGCACCTTTATGGGGACGTCCAGGCGGCTGAAGGAGTTTAACCCGGATATAACAACTATCGCGATTGAGCCCGCGGAAGCGCTTCACGGGCTTGAAGGTATGAAGCACATGCCTACCTCTATCGTTCCCGGCATTTACGATTCCGATTACCCTGACGAGCTTGTGAGGGTTTCTACGGAGGACGCTTATAACCTGATGAAGGATCTATTGAAGAAAGAAGGAATATTCATAGGCCATTCCGGCGGTGCCGTGGCTTACGCCACTCTCGAATACGCTAAGAAACTGAAAGAAGGAGTCCTGGTGACTATATTCCCCGACGGCGGGTACAGGTATTTGAGCGGAGGTATCTGGTGGTAAAGATTGTAAAGTCCGCCTATGACGGAATGATTGGACACGCAGAGGAGGGATTCCCTCACGAGGTATGCGGAGTACTGATAGGCGGCGACGGTAAAGTAACACACTACAGGGAATGCAGAAATCTTAATACGGAAAGGGCGCACGACCGGTACGACCTGGACCCGGCTTCGTTCAAGGAAGCCGACGAATGGGCCAGGGGAAACGGCATGGAGATACTGGGCATATACCACTCCCACCCCGACCACCCGTCACTTCCTTCCGAAACCGATAGGCAGAGGGCCTGGCCCGAATGGATATATATAATCTTCTCCATAAATAGTGGAAAGTATAACGATGCCAGGGCCTGGGTGCTGGAAGATTTCGATTCTAATTTTATACAGGCGGCTGTAGAATTAATCGAGGACTGAACGATAATATGAAACTAACCGAAGAACAGGTGTACAGATACAGCAGGCATATTCTGCTGCCGGAAGTAGGCGGCGCCGGGCAGGAGAAGCTGCTCAGGTCCAGAGTACTGTGCGTGGGCATCGGCGGGCTGGGCTCGCCGATAGCGCTTTATCTTGTTGCCGCGGGAGTAGGCGCGATCGGCATAGCCGATTCCGACCATGTTGAGATATCCAACCTTCAGAGGCAGATACTCCATTACACGGACGACATCGGAAAGCACAAAACGGACTCCGCGCGGGAAAAGCTCGAAAAGCTGAATCCTGACGTTAATATAATCGAGCACCAGGGCACCGTGTCATCTAAAAATATCAGAGACATAGTAAGGGACTATGATATTGTGGTGGACGGCTCGGACAATTTCACGACGCGTTATCTCGTCAACGACGCATGCTATTTTGAAAAAAAGACTCTCGTATCAGGGGCTATATTCCAGTTCGAGGGCCAGGTCTCTGTTTTCAAGACTGATGCAGGAGGGGTTTGTTACAGGTGCCTCTATCCGGAGATTCCACCGCAGGGGCTTATGCCCAGCTGTCAGGAGGCGGGAATTCTCGGCGCGGCAGCAGGAATAATCGGCACTGTGCAGGCCGTGGAAACGCTCAAGCAGATTCTCGGCATCGGCGAGCCTCTCGTGAACCGTCTCCTGGTGTTCAATGCGCTCAGCATGTCGTTTAATTCCGTAAATCTCAAGAAGGATCCTGCCTGCCATCTCTGTGGAGAAAACCCTTCAATCCGGGAAGTCGAAGAATATCACGAGCCCGAATGTGAGGTGGAAAACCTGCCTGTCTCATAAGGGGTTTCAGACTTGACAACCCCCATCCGCTCCCCCATACTAAACTCGTCAAAATTGCCGTCGAAAACTTCTTAATCACACTAAAATTCGGAGCGCCCATTAATGGATTTGAGCGAGGTTTTTAAAAGCACACTTCTGATCGGACCTGAGATTTCCCTCATCCTTGCTGGCATAATAGTGATAGTAATAGACCCTCTGCTGAAGGGCGACTCAAAAAAGAGCCTCTTCTGGATCGCGCTTTTGGGGGTAGTTACAGGGTTCGTACTGAACCTCAAAAGGTTCGGAGTCGATGAATCGGCTTTTGCAGGCTCTCTCGCTTTAGACCAGTTCGCCGCTTATTTCAATGTAATATTCCTGGTCGGCGCTTTTATTGCGGTCATATTTTCAAGGGATTACCTGTCCGAAGTATCTCATTACACGAACGAATTTTACGCGCTCATACTGTTCTCCACTTCCGGCATGATGATACTGAGCGCGGCCCAGGAGTTTATGTCCCTCTTCCTCGGCTTCGAGATTATGTCCATATCCGTTTACGTGCTGTCCGCTTTCAAGCGCAAGTCGGCGCGCTCTACAGAGGCGGGCATCAAGTATCTCATATTAGGCGGTTTTTCGTCGGCGATACTACTTTACGGAATCGCGCTTCTTTATGGCGCGACGGGTTCGGTTTACTTTTCCGAAATACTAAAGGGCTTCGATCTGTCTAATCCCCTGTTTATCGCCGGAAGCGCTCTCGTTCTGGTCGGATTTATCTTCAAGATAGGCGCTTTCCCGCTCCACCAGTGGGTGCCGGACGTGTACGAAGGCGCTCCCACGACTGCCACGGCTTTCATGTCAGTGGGTGTCAAGTCCGCAGCCTTCGCGATACTTCTGAGGGTTGTTTTCGAAGGATTCTCAGACCTTCAGGTGAGCATAATGCCGGTGCTATGGGTAGTGGCCGTGTTCACGATGATTGTCGGAAACGTGGCCGCCGTGGCTCAGAACAGTATCAAGAGAATGCTCGCGTATTCGAGCATCGCACACGCGGGCTACGCGCTCGTCGGCGTGGTTGCCGCTTACGGGGGGCAGGAGCTTGCGGTCGGAAGCGTTATTTATTATCTCTTTGCCTACGCCTTCATGAACCTGGGCGCGTTCGGTGTGCTCGCCTATCTGTCGAAAGACGGCAAGGACTGCGAGACGTTTGAGGACATAGCCGGTCTCTGGGGGAGAAGGCCTTTCGTGGCGCTCGCGCTCGGCATATTCATGTTCTCGCTAGCCGGAATCCCGCCGACAATCGGGTTCTTCGCCAAATACAGGGTGTTCCTGTCCGCCGTTCACGCGGGTTTTTACTGGCTTGCAGTTATAGGAATCCTGAGCAGCGTGGTCTCCGCCTACTACTATCTCCGCGTCCTAGTTTACGCGTATATGAAGGAAGAGACGGAAGCGTTCCCGTCGTTCAAGCTCGCCTCCTCGGTCGCACTGGTTATTCTGAGCGTCGGCACGCTCGTGCTGGGTATATTCCCCTTTGACTCCTGGGATTTGGCCGTAAAGGCGGCGGGGTCGGTACTCTTTGCGCTGCACTGAGGCTAGGCTTTCTTTACTTGATTACGGTTCTCTGGTTGATCAGCGTAAATCCCGTTCTCAGGCCGTGATATGCACTATGTGGCAATCCCACGGGCAGTCTCTGTGTTCGTTACTTTGAAACTCAACAATTTTGCATGCTTAAACCGGGTATTGTATAATTAGCTTTAACAATCTATGGCTAAAAAGAGAAGCAGTTCCAGACAGGAATCTTCCGACTATATAATAAGGGAGATTATATCGGCTTTTTTGTTCACGGCCGGTCTTTTTTCCGCCCTGAGCCTGATATTCTACAGCTCCGAAACTGGCATCGACGTCAAGGGTGCAATGGGCGCAATCGGGGTTTACATTTCCGGCATGCTGGGAAAGGCGTTCGGGATATTCGCGTTCGTCGTCCCTCTCGTTCTGTTTTACACCTCGGTTCTCGTATTCATCAATAGCGCAGGCGGCAATCTGTACAGAAAAACAGCGTCCGCGTTTCTCTTTCTCGTTTCCGGAATGACTTTCCTGGGTCTTCTCTATCCGGCAAGCGACGTACTAGGATTTAACCCCGCGGGCGGATGGCTCGGCAATACGCTCGCGTCAGTGCTTAGGGACAGCGTAGCGGGCGGAGTCGGCTCGTATCTGATCGTAACCATTTTGCTGCTGGTGAGTTTAATAATAATATCGGGCGTTACACTATCTCAATTACTGGGAGGGGTTGGAAAAGTATCGATGTTCACCGGAGAAACACTTTACAGCGGCGTTAGGTTTATCGCGGCAAACACAGGCCGTTCACTGATAGCGGCAAAGGATGCGATCTTCACGTCCCGGCCGGAGACCGCAAAAAATACGGCTGCCTCGGGCGGAAACGGCACTCTGGTTTTAAACGGTAAGGGAACGGGGAGAGAGGAAGCGATACTTTTCGATGACGAGGACGAGGACGAGGATTTTCAAGATTACGATTCCGAAATTCCCGAGGAAAAGATGCCCGAAATAATAATGGAGCAGCCAACGCTTAAGGGGCTTGATGATTTTTCGCCTCAGCAGCAGATAATACATAAGGATTTTAAGCTTCCGCCGCCCGAGCTTCTCGATCCGAAAGTGGAAACCAATGTCGAGATTGACAGGGAGGCTGTCTACGAGAAAGCGCGGCTGATAGAGGAAAAGCTAAAGGATTTCGGAGTTTCGGGGAAGGTCACCGAGATCAGGCCCGGACCCGTTATCACCATGTTCGAATACAAGCCCGCACCGGGCATCAAGATAAACCGCATCGCCTCGCTCGAAAACGACCTGGCCATGGGACTGAGCGCGCTCAGCATTAGAATTATCGCCCCTATACCCGGTAAGGACGTAATAGGTATAGAAGTTCCGAATGCAAAAAGGGAAGTCGTGGTCATCAGGGAGCTGCTCGAAGACACGGAATTCGCCAAGAGGAAATCCATGCTCACGCTCGCTCTCGGTAAGGACATATCGGGACTGCCGTTTTACATGGACCTGAGAAAAGCGCCTCACCTTATGATCGCCGGCACAACCGGATCTGGTAAGAGCGTACTGCTAAACGCGATAATAACGAGCATGCTGTACAAGGCGAGCCCTTACGAGCTCAAATTCATTATGATTGACCCCAAGATGCTCGAGCTTTCGGTATACGAGGACATACCACACCTGCTCCACCCGGTCGTTACCGAGCCCAAAAAGGCCGCTGCTGCACTCAAGTGGGCCGTAGAAGAAATGGAGAAGAGGTACAGGATTCTTTCAGACGAGGGCGTGAGGGATATAGAGACTCACAACAGACACGTGGAGAAGCTGCAGACAGAGGATAAATGGGAGAAGCTGCTTCCGTATATAGTTATAGTTCTGGACGAGCTTGCGGACCTCATGATGATCGCGCCGAGCGAGATAAAGGAATCCATAACCAGGCTGTCGCAGAAGGCACGGGCCGCGGGTATTCACCTCATAGTAGCCACACAGCGCCCTTCTGCGGATATCGTTGCAGGGCTTATAAAGGCTAACTTTCCGGCAAGGATTTCGTTCCTCGTCTCCTCCAAGATAGATTCACGCATTATCCTCGACGCCGGAGGGGCGGAGAGACTCCTCGGGAAGGGTGATATGCTGTTCCTCGAGCCGGGAACGTCAAAGCTTCTCAGACTTCAGGGAGCGCTTATATCCGATGAGGAACGAGAGGGGATCACCGAATTTCTAAAATCTCAGGGACCGCCCATTTATAACGAGCAGATTACTTACATCGAAGAGAAGGACAGTTCTTCCTCAGACCTCGATGACGACAAGGACGAGCTCTATTACGACGCGCTCAGAACGATCGCCGAGACCGGACAGGCCTCCATATCGATGCTCCAGCGGAAGCTCAAGATAGGTTATAACAGGGCCGCGCGAATCGTGGAGATTATGGAAAAAGAGGGTATAGTCGGTCCGCAGGAGGTTGCGGGTAAGCCGAGGGAAGTATTCGTGGACTTAAGTCAGATTAACGAGAGGCAGACAAGTTGAAAAGATTAATTGTAATTGCACTAATTTTCTTTATTTCTGCGGCTGAGGGATTCTCCGCGCAAAACGAGAATCTTGATACAGTCGTCAATAAGATTCAGAACAAGTACGAGCAGATAAAGGACTTTCACGCGGACTTCACTCAGGAAGCGAATGTCAAAGCGCTCAACAAGGTCCAGAAGGCCGAAGGCGAGGTATGGTTCAAGAAGCCGGGCATGATGAGATGGAATTATCAGGAGCCTACAAAGGACGAGATAGTCTCCGACGGACAAACCCTCTGGTTTTATAACGAAGAGGAGAAGC
>Ga0307426_1002054_pt1 | contig 12797 bp, 10 predicted proteins | sample SalMarWE160340MG_FD_202165 | JGI IMG/M metagenome (GOLD analysis project Ga0307426, IMG submission 202165) | Salt marsh sediment microbial communities from the Plum Island Ecosystem LTER, Massachusetts, United States - WE1603-40 | ecosystem: Environmental > Aquatic > Marine > Intertidal zone >... | reverse complement strand
ATAGGCGATACTATGCTCGTTGGCGATGCCAACGATCAAGCCTTTCTTGTTCTCCAACGTGCTGATGCTGCTCTCCTTAATGCAGGTGTTGTTTGAAAACGCATCGCCGGGCCCATTGGCAGTGTTTGCCGAAAGTAAGCGCCAAGATGGCATTGGAGGGCAGTTCTTCAACCGACTATGATGTCGCGCTGCCCTGATCAGATTAAGAGGTGAGCTGTGAAGCGGGTCCTAGTGGCCACGGATGGATCTGAAGGCGCAGACCGAGCCGTGGAGTTCGCTGCGCGACTGGCGATAAAATACGCAGCTACCCTCCTGATCATCAATGTCACGGGAGGGTATGGTCTGCCCGTTGAGCTCTTGCGCCAATTCAGTACTCCGGACGGAGCCTGGTTGGAAGAGCTGCTCACGTCAATGTCGGCCGAAACCCTAAAGGCCGCCAGGGATCGCGCTCATAAACTCGGTGCCCCAACCATTGTGCTGGAATCCCGCGGTGGCAACATCGCCCAGTCGATTATCGACTTCGCCGAGGAAAAGGACGCCGACGTCATCGTCGTTGGCAAGCAGGGCTCGGGGCGCGTGGCTGGCATGCTTCTCGGCAGCGTGCCGCAAAAGCTCGTCAACCTCGCAACCCGCGTCGTCATGGTTGTGCCATAGGTATCGAACCTGCCAAATACTCTCTTTGATGATGATGTTCGGATCAAGTTTGATAAGGCTGAGTAGAGCAGCCCCCTCAGCGATAGTTTATCCCCACTACACCAACAGGGAGTTGAGTGACCGCTTTTTCCGGGACGCCGCGCAGAGCGCCCTGACCACGTCTGGCCAGGACACATTCGACGCCATTTAGGAAGTCGGTTGCATGCTGGAAGCGGTTTCCGAGAACGACTGGTCGAAGGTCAACCTTGAGGGCGCCACCCCCAAGCTCATGGCAGCGATTCCTGGTGGCTATGAATTCACTCCCGATTTGGTCGGCTGCTCGCACTCCGACCTTGCGGCCATTAAAGGCCGCGAACCAACCCTTGATCGAGGTCAAAGCCGACTTGCTAGCGATATCGCAGGAATGATCTCGGAACGAGCCGATTTTGGCTGGCGTTCTCTCCATGCGTTTGCAAGGAATACGCTATGGAACCGATCGAGCAGCAAGATGAGGAAACGTCTGACGTCCTGACCATCTCAGTCAAGAAGGCGTTCTTCATCATCGTCAAGGCGCGGGAGTTCGACGAGAAGGTCGCCCCTTCCGATCCCGACTCCGGGTCGAATCCCTCCGATGACAAGGAGGTGGATGTCTTGGAAGCCGGGGACGACGCCACGCTGGAGGAGCTCGGGGGGGCGCTGGCCGCGCTCAATGAAGACGAGCAGTTGGATCTGGTAGCGCTCATGTGGCTCGGGCGCGGCGAATTTGGCACGTTTGCCGAGGCGCGCCAGCAGGCGGCGGACATGACAGACAAGCACATCCCGAGCTATCTGATCGGAACACCGCAACTCTCCGACTATCTGGAGGAAGGTTTGGCGGCTCTCGGAATTTCCCTTGAATCGTTCGAGATCGGTCGTCTCTAGGTGTTTAGTCCGCAGCGTGACGGCACAGAATCAGGTGCCTCGACAGGGACAGGCTATTGGGGCGAATGTTTCACGGGAGCGCCCGCGCGACAGAGTGTTCCGTCGAGCCATACAGCAATAGTCAAGAGAGCATAAGAGCCCTTGCCGGCCTCTACGGGATCAACCTGAAGACGGTCGCCAAGGTGAAGCTGCGGATCGTCACGAACATGGATCACAGGACGATCTGCAACGATTATTTCTTCGGCCGTGGCGGGGCTTCGCGAGGCTGGGTCCACTCCAGCGGGGAATACTCAGCTTGCCTCTTGTCCGGCGGCCCGGCAGGCTACGATCCAAGCGATTTTCTCCTGCGTCATCACCCAAGCCCAGACCCGTACCTGCGCTCGTGTCACCTGTGGAACCACCAAGATCAAAGCCAGGTCGATCTATGGCGCCGGGTTCGGGTGGCCTCCCTGCGGCTTCGCGATTGATCTCTTCCGCATTCTTCGGGTCACCTGACTTGTCGAGTGTTTCCTGATTTTTCGGGGACACGGCCCCATGATCTTTGTTTTCCACGATATTGCTCCTCTAACTGGCGTTATCTGCTGGCAGCGAACATTTGATCCATCACCGGCGCGCGGGGGAACGCTGCGCAGCCCCGCTGTGGGCGGTTCTCTCCGTAGTAAGGCAATAGATGAGCTGACCACCGGGTTCACCTGTGTGACTCCTCTTTACAGCGCTAATGTCCGCTTCGTGCCATGTGTGGACGGCTCCGGGTTGGCAAGTCAAAACGTCACGTCGCGTTGCTCGATTTGGGCCTTCCTTCATTGCGATAAGTCGACGTCTTCCGACCCTGCGGTACCGAAGACCGCCTCACAGAGATGCTCGTGCTCGACCAAGCGTCTTCGCGGGTGGATTCCTGCGCCTGCGCTTTGTACTGCGGCTGGACTGCCATGGGCCTTCTTGGGCCAGCGGTTTCGATTTCTCATTCCGTGAGCTGCTTGCCGATTTCAAGCAATTCTTGGCGGCGCTCGTCGGTCGTCTTTGGATAGCTCATCTCAAGACCTTCGAACGCATCGAGGATAATCTGGGATACGATCAGCCGGGCGTTCTCTTTGTCGTCAGCGGGAACGACATACCACGGCGAATCCGGGGTGCTTGTTGCACTGAGGCATTCCTCATACGCCTTCATATAGTGCTTCCAGTATTTCCGCTCCTTGATATCCGCGAGGGTGAATTTCCAGTTCTTTTCCGGCTCCTCGATGCGTTGAAGGAAGCGCTTTCGCTGCTCTTCTTTCGAGAGGTGGAGGTAGAACTTCACGATGCGGGTTCCGTTGACATGGAGATGTCTCTCCAAATCAGCGATGGAGCGATACCGGTCATGCCAGATCGTCTTGTCGCCTTTCGGCGCGTCCGGAATCGCTTCGCTGTGGAGAATCTCTGGATGCACGCGGGCGATCAGTACCTCCTCGTAGTAGGATCGGTTGAAGATGCCGATCCGCCCGCGTTCCGGCAGATCACGACTGGTGCGCCAGAGAAAGTCGTGTTGCAGTTCTGTCGGGCTCGGATGTTTGAAGCTGAATACTTGGCAGCCTTGCGGATTGACCCCAGACATCACATGCCTGATGGCGCCATCCTTTCCTGCCGTATCCATCGCCTGAAAGATCAGCAGGAGGGCATAGCGATCGGATGCGTAGTGAAGGTGCTGCAGCGCGCTCAGTTGCGCAACGTGTTCCTCCAGAAGCTTTTTGTATTGATCCTTCGATTTGTACACGGGCTCCACGGTTGTCGGCCACTTCCGAAGATCGACTTCGTCACCTTCCTTCACGCGGAAGTCGTTTGAACTGATTTTCATTTCCATCCCTTTTCGGTGCTGGCCGCATGGTTCGCGTCGCTTCATTTGAAGGTTCTCATCCCTCCGAATCTCCCTCCGCCTGGAGCCAGTCGCGTTGGCTTCGCGCCGGCCGTCCCGCTCATATGTTCATTGGCTCAACTAGCGATCTGCGGCGTCAAATTGGACGGTGACCTGGCTTTGGCGGGATCAAGGATCCGATACGCGAGCAGTTTCACGCGGTCATTCACGAGGAACCAAGCCAGAGCATAGCCCCAAACGATCAGTGCCCAACCCCAGCCGAGGGGTGTCATAAACAGCCCATAGACCGCAATGAGGGTCGCCAGCGTTTGCGTGCCGAACACCGCCAGCAGCAAAATCCGCGCGGGGCGTATGGACCAGAACGGGCCGCGCGTGCGCGTCAGGAAAATCGTCAGATGTCCGGCCACGGACAGCTTCAGGTACATCAGTGTCTGGATATGCGCGCGGTCGAGGTGAAACACGCGCTCGCCAAGATAGAATAGGCCAAACGCGGCCACGACGCCTATGGTGCCCAGCACCGTGGCGATTCCCAGCACCACGCGCATGTTCCAGGCTTCGGGCTGATCCTTGTAATGAACGTTGTCATAGGCAATGGACAGGATGGCGCCGTCGTTGAGCAACGCCAGCATCACAATCATCACCGCCGTCAACGGATAAAAGTTGAAGATCAGGATCGACAGCGTCATGAACAACAGCACGCGCAGCGTCTCGGCGATGCGGTAGATCGCATAGCTGTTCATGCGCTGGAAAATTTTCCGGCTTTCCTTGATCGCTTCAATGATCACCGACAGGCCAGGTGTCAGCAGCACGATGGCCGCCGCCGCACGCGCCGCGTCCGTCGCGCTCGAAACGGCGATGCCGCAGTCGGCCTTCTTCAGCGCCGGGGCGTCATTCACGCCATCGCCCGTCATGCCGACGATGTGGCCGCGCTTTTGCAGGACGTCCACAATGTGAAACTTGTGTTCGGGGAACACCTGGGCGAAACCGTCGGCGTTCTCGATGGACTCGGCCAACTGCGCCGTCTCTTGATGCTTCGTATCGCCGAACCCGCTGGCATCGAGGATATCTGTGCCCATCCCCAGTTTCTTGGCGGTTTCCTGGGCGATGGCCAGCGCGTCGCCCGTCACCATCTTGACCTTCACGCCCATCTGTCGCGCGGTCGCGATGGTTGCCTTGGCATCCTCCCGTGGGGGATCGAACAGGGGCAGCACACCAAGAAACTGCCATTTGCCGTCTCCGTCGGCCCGCGCCACGCCCAATGAACGAAAGCCGCGCACCGCGAATTCGTTGACGGCTTTCTCGGTGGCGGGCTTCACTTCGGCGGCATTGGCCGACAAAGCCAAGATCACCTGCGGCGCGCCCTTCGCCACCTTGAACGCCTTTCCGTCCGGGCCCGTGACGGCGGCCTCGGTGCGCTTATGCACCGGGTCGAAGGGCTGGAAATGGCCCACCTTGTAGCCTTTCAAGGCCTGATCATCTTTCAGGCCACCGAGAACGGCCAGATCAATGGTGTCGTTGTCGTCAGCGCGTGAAGCGAGCGCCGCGCAGAGGATCACCTGCTCGGCGGGGATTTTGTTCACGCTGAACGGATCGCCCAGTGTGAGCTTGTTCTGGGTCAGGGTGCCGGTCTTGTCCGCGCACAGCACGTCCACGCCCGCCAATTCCTCGATGGCCACCAACCGGGTCACAATCGCCTCTCTCCTGGCGAGCAGGCGCGCGCCGACCGCCATCGTCACGGACAACACCGTAGGCATCGCCACAGGAATCGCGGCCACGGTCAGCACCAAGGCGAACTGCAACGTCGTGAGGATCGGATCGCCGCGGAAGAGCGCGACGGTGATAATCACCGCCACGAGGGCCACCGCGAGGACGATCAGGTAATCGCCGATCTTCAACACCGCGCGTTGAAAGTGGCTAACGGTGCGCGCCTCTTGCACCAGTTCCGCCGTCTTGCCGAAATAGGTGTTCGCGCCCGTGGCATAGACCAGTGCGCCGATTTCACCCTGACGAATGATCGAACCGGAAAATACGGCCGCACCGGACTTGCGCGTGGCGGGCAGTGACTCTCCCGTAAGCGCGGATTGATCGACTTCTATCGGGTCGCCCGCCAGCAGGCGCGCATCTGCCGGCACAATGTCGCCCAGGCGCAATCGGATGGCATCGCCCGGCACCAGCTCACGCGCCGGCGGGTTGACCCACTTTCCATCACGTTTCACCCGAGCCTTGATCGCGAGCTTCGCCTTCAGGGCAGCGATGGCGTTGCCCGCCTGGTGTTCTTCCCAGAATCCGACCACGGCGTTGGCCAGAAGCAGAACGAGGATGATGCCAAAATCCGGCCAATGCCGGGCTACCGCCGAAAGGATCACCGCCGCTTCGATCATCCACGGAATGGGACCCCAAAAATAGGTGAGTAACTTGAGAAACTCATTGGTCTTCTTTTCTTCGATTTCGTTGGGCCCATATTGGGTCAGCCGTTTCTGCGCCTCGGCCTGACTGAGGCCGTCCGGCGACGATCCCAATTTTTTCTCCACCTCCGCCAGGGGCAGGGTTTTCAGATCGTCCTTCGCATGGGGCTTCGATCCCGGCTTGAATTCGGGAGGCTTGGGCTGGTCGGCAGTGGGTTTCATAATGGGTATTCTTTCTGTCTTTGCTATGCCTCAGGTTTCGTGAGTTTCGGGATACTTGTTGTCATGTTCATGCTCTTTCAATCGCGGCAATGTACTCACCACGGCGCGAGCCCGGTTGGCACCTGGCTCGATGAGATAAAGCTTGCTGTGCCGCCAACGCACGATCGTCCTCAAGCATCCACGGAAAGGGCGCCGGAACCCACTCGGCACCCCTACGCAATGGATGCATTATCGTGATCTGGATCAAGGCGGCGATCCGAATCGGGAGCATGAGTCGAAAAATTTGCGAGTAGCTGCCGAAGAGGTGGCTGGGCTCGTCGGTGCGAAACGATCGGAGGCTATTCCGCCGTGAAAACAACAAGCATCAAGGAACTGCCGACTGATGTATCAAGCCGCCGCGCGGAGGCACCAACATCGGGGCGGGCATCGGTCGAAGTCGGCTCGAATAAATTGACGAACTTTTCAGAATGGCCGTTTTTCTGGTGGACCCGAGCGACGACTGAGCTGCTGCAGACCTGGACGCGGTTTCCACCACTCGGTCTGCAGCCCGCAGTTGGCCACGGATCCGTGGCGGCTACGAAGCCTGGGATGCAGGTGCCCGGCGCGGAAGCCAAGGTCGATCCGCCGACCAGCAGCGACCGGTTGTTTACTGCCACCATGGGCAGGTACACGGCCGGCATTTCGCCGGCCAGCCTTGGGCTCGCCTACGCCGACTGGGCGTTGCATCTCGCGGCGTCGCCCGGCAAATGGCAGATTCTGCTGGAGAAGGCCGTGCGCAAGGCAGTTCGTCTGGCGACCTATGCGCCGCAGGCCTACAGCGACCCGACCTGTCCGTGCTGCATCGAACCGCTGCCGCAGGATCACCGCTTCGAGAGCGAGGCGTGGCAGCGCTGGCCGTTCAACGTGATCCATCAAGCATTTCTCTTGTATCAACAATGGTGGCACAACGCGACGACCGGCATCGGCGGCGTGTCGGCCCACCACGAGCAAGTCGTCTCCTTCGTCGCGAGACAGCTGCTCGACGCCGTCTCACCGGTTAATTTCATCGCGACAAATCCAGAAGCTCTCGAGACGACCATCCGCGAAGGCGGGCAGAACCTCGTCCACGGCGCCATGAATCTCGTCGCGGATTGGGAGCGCGCGGTCGGTGGCAAACCGCCGATTGGAACTGACGCGTTCCAGCCTGGCCAGAACGTCGCGGTCACGAAGGGCCAGGTGGTCTACCGCAACCGCCTGATCGAGCTGATCCAATATGCGCCCGAAACCAGCGAGGTCTATAGCGAGCCGATCCTCATCGTGCCGGCTTGGATCATGAAGTACTACATCCTCGATCTCTCGCCCGCCAATTCGCTGGTGCGCTACCTCGTCGGTCGAGGTCACACCGTGTTCATGATCTCCTGGCACAATCCGACGGTCGAAGATCGCGACCTCGGCATGGAGGATTACCTGCGTCTCGGCGTGCTGGACGCGCTGAAGGCGGTGCGGACAATCGTGCCGGAGCGCAAGGTGAACGCGGTCGGCTACTGCTTGGGCGGCACGCTGCTGTCGATCGCCGCGGCCTTCCTCGCGCGGGAGGGAGAGGCCGTGCTCAATTCGGTCACGCTCCTGGCCGCACAGACCGACTTTACCGAGGCGGGCGAGCTCATGCTGTTCATCGACGACAGCGAGCTCAATTATCTCGAAGACATCATGTGGGACCAGGGCTATCTCGATACCAAGCAAATGGCCGGTATGTTCCAGCTCCTGCGATCCAACGACCTCATCTGGTCGCGTCTGGTGCACGAATACCTGATGGGCCAGCGCTCGCCCATCGACTTCGACCTTATGGCCTGGAACGCCGATACGACGCGCATGCCCTACCGCATGCACAGCGAGTATCTGCGCCGCCTTTTCCTCAACAACGAGCTGTTCGAAGGGCGGTATCAGGTGGACGGCCGACCGGTCGTGCTGAGCGACGTCCGCGCACCGATATTTGCGGTAACAACGGAAGCGGACCATGTCGCACCATGGCGCTCGGTCTACAAGATCAACCTCGTGAGCGACACGGATGTTACCTTCGTGCTGACCAGCGGCGGCCACAATGCGGGCGTCGTGAGCGAACCTGGTCACAAACACCGACATTTCCGAATTTCTCACCGTCCGTCGGGCGAGACGTATATCGACCCTGACACCTGGTATCTGAACAATCCAAGTACCGAGGGTTCATGGTGGCCGGTCTGGGCCGAATGGCTGGAGCGCAAATCCGCCGGGCGTGCCGCGCCACCCCCGCTCGGGGCGCCCGATAAGGGCTATCGGCCGCTCGGCGCGGCCCCAGGGCAGTACGTTCTCGAACGCTAAGCGAGATCGTTCCAATGGACATGAACGAAATTCATGACTATGCGCGGCGTCTCTTAGACGCGCATGGCGACAAGGCCGAATGGGAGGCCGCCCAGAGGGCCGCCGAATGCGATCAACAGGGTGATAAGGACCACCCCCGCGACTGGCGTCGCATTTAGACGGGTATCAAGGAACTGCGCGGCCCGGGGTCCCTTCAAATCTTCGATGGAAGATCCGCTCTGGGGTCGTAAGCGGACTTTACACTGCGGTCTTCGGCATGTCCGCTAAGTGCCAGAAGCAGACACGGCTGAGCTGCGACGTTTCGTCTTGCTCTGTTTGACTTGTGTCGAGTCTGCCATGCGCCCTTAGACTGTACCCGTGGATCGGAAAACAAGATGAAGCATAGCGGCGCGAGTCTAATTATTGCGGCATTGGGCATAGTACTCGCAATCTCGATTGGGGCGACGGAGAGCGTTCAAGCTGGCCACCACAGCCGAAGACATGTAGCGACGCACCACGCCAAGGCTTATACGGGCCGCAAGGTGGTATGCTACGCGACGCGAAATCGTGTCGCGCATACGACCCGTAAGGTCTGTCGCCCTGTTGGGGGTTATTCGCGCCTGACCGCGCGTGATGTTTTGTGGGGGCCGGCTGGAATGCCGCCGGCACCGACAGATTTCGGACCGCACTTCGACTTCCCGGCACACTCTCTCAACAGCGGTCCTACCGAGGCTCCCTATCCGGCTTGGTAATGCTTCATGTCGTCTTAAGTCCAGGGAACCTTCGAGTTTGGGGAATCCACGTTGTGCAACACCGCATGAAGACGCTGGCCAAGATCAGGGTTTGGGAACGGTGTTTGCGAAAGACGCAGTCGGGTTCAGGCTGCGTGAATGAGTATCAGACGGGTTGCACGCGCTCACCCGATCCAGTGCACTTCTGGCTCTTTGCGCGGGACCGGCGCTGGAGGACTCTTGGGATGGCCGACGATAATCGGGGCGACGGGGACGCATTCCGGACCAAACCCAAGTACTGCCTTCCCTTCTGGGGTATTGAGCCAAGTTTTGGCAAAGCCAATCCAGCAGGTTCCAAGCCCAGCAGCATAGGCGGCGAGCATCAAGTTCTGCCCGGCGAGGGAGCAGTCCTCGACAGCCCAGGAGTTTAGCTCCTTCGCCGAGATCACAATCAGTACGGGTGCGTGATAGAAGATCTGGAAATCCGGATCGCTGAGGAGATCGCGATAGCGATCTTTTGCGCCGCCCTCTGTAGGCGGCTTGCTCAATAGGTAAGCCTTCGATTTCTCTGAGATCTGCGCAAGAAGCGCTTGGTCACTCACCACCGTGAATAGCCACGGCTGGCGATTGACTGCGCTGGGGGCCTGGATAGCGGCCTTGATCAGTTGCTCTAGAACGGATGCGTCAATGGGCTCGGAGGTGTAATCCCTCACAGCCCTGCGTCCGTAAATGGCATTGGTCACGTCCATGCAGCTATTCATCGCAAGCACTTGAGTGAGGCCTTGATGTCGGTCAAGAATTTCAATCGCATGGCGCCCCTTATCGGTGCCGGCAGACGCAGCGACCCAATGCTTCCGGTCCGCTGGATTGGGCGAGAGACCGGCGCATCTTGATGGGGTTTGCTGGTGGGTCACATTGGTTTTCCAATATGCTCGTTCGTTCCTGGCTAGTTGCAGTTTTGTCCAGGTCAGATTGGAAAACGGATACCGCTGATTTGTCAGAAGGATTCGGTAGTTGACCGCTGTCCTACCATTAGACGATCCCCCAACACTTCCTATGTAATCAACGCCTTGCGCGTCATCAACGCGCCGCGTTTTCCCAGAAAGCGATGGTTCTGACCCTTCAGGTTCTAGCCGCCGCGCCGCGGGCTTGGCAAGGCGCTTCTGGCCCGCGCATTTCCAGTTCGCAGAGTCGGTAATTAAAGGCGCTGTGGTTCAATTCGCTGCGTTGAAGCCAAAAGGCCCGAGGCCCATCGGACTTGGGCCGGGGGTTTCAGAGACCCGTCCGGACGTAGCAGAACTCGCCTGCTCTTCGCCCCCTGTGCGCAGGCTTTGAATTGGTTTCGCCGGTTTTTTGAGCGGCGATGGAACCGCGCTCGATGAGCCCTCCGGGGCAGGGTTGGCAACCGATGGCGATGCCTTCGCCACTTGCGGCGGATCGATGTCGACGACCTTGACGGTGCGGACGATGACGTCTGCCTTTCCATCGTCCTGTTGCTGCTGCTCTGCCTGCCTTGCGGATCCGGCCGGGCTCCCAGCATTCGCTGCCTCTGGTTGAGGAGGTTGCTGAACGGGGGTGGACGTGGAATCGGTAGAGGCGGACTGAGGCTTGAGGGGAGTGGGGATAGGTTCGGTGACAGCGGCATCTTGTGTCGCCGGCTCTGGGGCCGTCGCCAAGAAACGATACGCAGCAAGGCCGAGCCCTGCGAGCAAAGCCACGGCAACCAGCAAGCCCACCATGCCGACCAGGTTGCGGCGCCGCTTCGCGCTGCCCAACGTCGTGGTCGGCATCGTGTAAAGCGTGGTCGTTTCAACGGCACCCGAGGAAGGCGGCGCTGCCTCGACACGAATTTGCTGGGGCGTAGGGACGTCGCCGAGCAACGAGCGGACGGTTCTGTAACCGTCGAAGTCGGGCCTCCAGAGCATGTCGTCGGCGCGGAGGTGTCCAAGCTTCGCGAGCAGGAGCAGCTCTCGGTCGGAGACGACGCATGGCGGTTCGTCCCGGCGCGATAGATGCCAGACCCGTTTCGGATTGGCTTGGGCCATGCTCCCCACCGCTGAGCCCCTCACGACCTCACCGTGCTCTCGAATTGGGCAGATTAACAAGGGGGGTTCACAAACGAAAACGACATCCAAGGGCCGGCCAGATTTATCCACATCCGGCCATAGATGTGCGGCTTTTGATTCAAGTCTGCCCGAATCTGCAAGGCAGATCAAAGCACTCCGGTCACGGCGAGTTTGCGGCAGGTCGCCTCGACATCGTCGCCCCTGAGCAGGTACCAGAGCGAACGCCGCCTCTGCCCGATCAGAGCCGTTTGCCAATCGACGACAACCTCCTCGCGCGGGGTTCACCGCCTTATGTTTGAGCAGGCGCAAGAATCTGGTGACCCCGCGCGGCACGGGCGGCGGCGGCTCAGGCGGCGCATAAGGCTCTAGGCTCCAGACGAGCACGCAAGGGCGGCCGGGGATGGGATCAGATGGCGGCGGCTCGATCCTTGCGCTCAAGGAGAGCCCGCGGGCGTCCGGCATGTAAATCTCGAGATTGCCGGCGTCGCGCGGCGAGTGGGTCACGAACTGCGCTTGTCCGAGGCCGCGCCGCGTCAGCTCCTCGGCGAGCCGCTGGTAGGGAATGAGGTTGGTCGCTTCGAGGCCTGGCGGCACCACGTAGAAGCTTCCGGAGCTTGATGATGAAGATGGCGACGGCGGCGATCACCGAGGTGAGGGCGAGGTGCGGCGCAAAGCAAGCTGTATCGACCCGTGCTGCGATGAGGCCGCAGATCCCGAGCGCCGCGAACAGGCACACCGGAAAGAGATAATGGATAGCGAATTTGGAAACGCCGAACGGCGCCATGCCGCGCAACATCACCGCGACGAAGCTTGCGGCCATGAGCGCGACTATCACGCCCGCGGTGATGAAGGCAAGCCGGGTCGCCGTCTCGGTGCGGTCTTCCGGTTGCGAGGTCCGACGACACCGCCGCAGGAACAACGCCACCACCAAGATCCAGGGCAGGAACACCAGCATCAAGCCGGTCAGAAAGCTCGCAGCGCCATCCATGATGCGCTTCGACGTCAATGCCGCCTTTGGCAACACTGAGCGGCCGGCAATCAAGCCGATGTCGTGCTGCGCGAGCCAAAGCGCAAACGGAATGACGGGGAGGGCGGTGGCAGCCAGCACAAGGAACGACCGCGGATCGGCGTAGATGCGCCGCGTGGACGGCACCACCGCCAGCGCCACGCCAAGACTGAACACGAGCAGCAGGAAGCTCCATTTGGCCATGATGCCGAGGCCGATGATGAGCCCGAGGGCCAACGCCTTCAGCGCGGTGGGGTCGTCGGCATAGGCGAGCGCGGCGATCCACAGCGCGAGCCCCGCGACCAGGAGCGCCAGGGTGTGCGAGACGCTGTAATGCGCCTCCCAGCCGAACCAGTAGAACAGAAGGAGCGACAGCGAGAAGGAGGCGGCGAGCGCGGCGCCCGCCACGGTGCGAAGCACCGCGGCGTAGAACAGGATGCCCGCCGCCGCGATCAGGCCATATCGCAGGACGAGGTAGGAGAGGGGGCCCGGGCCCGTGAGCCGCTGCACGGCCCAAAGCAGCCACTCGTAGAGGGGCGGATTTCTGAGCTGGTAGCCACCGGCGAGGTGACGTTGCAGCAGCTCCGCGGTCAGGACGTCCTGGAGGGTGCGCCCCGGCGACACCAGCCACAGCATCAGAATGAAGGC
>Ga0307426_1002052_pt1 | contig 12803 bp, 12 predicted proteins | sample SalMarWE160340MG_FD_202165 | JGI IMG/M metagenome (GOLD analysis project Ga0307426, IMG submission 202165) | Salt marsh sediment microbial communities from the Plum Island Ecosystem LTER, Massachusetts, United States - WE1603-40 | ecosystem: Environmental > Aquatic > Marine > Intertidal zone >... | reverse complement strand
GGTGGGCGCCAGCACGCTGATCCTGGCGTCCTGCTCGCGCATCACGAACTTGACCCCAGGCAGCCTGCTCGACATCGCGTCCCTGACGACGTGGGCAAAGATCGGGATGAAGAGCCGCCAGGCCGAGCGGGTAAGCAGCCCTGCGGGCCAGCGGATGGTCGGGTCGACGATCCACAGCTCCGTCGACGTACCGACCCGGTCCGGCAACAGCAGCGTGCGCACGAAGACCGAATAGGCGTCGGGAAAATAGGCGCGGGCCCGCTGGCGCACGACCTCGTTTATCTCGGAATCGAGGTTGGCGAGCTCCCGGAAGAGCTGGTCGCGGATCTCGTCCGAGGCAAGACTTAACTCCGGGTCCAACGGACTCATGCTGGCCGGCAGATCGATCTTGATGACACGCATGGCTATTTCCCTGAGCCCGGTGGAACGATGCCCCGCGCAGGTCTTCTAACATAAAGGTGTGGCGTATCTCAGCCATGAACGAAAGGCTCCAGACCCGACAGGCGCATCCGCGGCTCCAGTGTGGGAATTTTGCGCGGGGCGTACTCCGCCACGTGCTCGGCGATCTGCCGGATATGCTCGGGCGTGGAGCCGCAGCAGCCCCCGACGATATTGACGATGCCGTCCTTGGCCCACGGCTCCATCTGGCAGGCCATGTCGTGGGGCGTCTCGTCGTACTCGCCCATGGCGTTGGGCAGCCCGGCGTTGGGATAGGCCGAGATGCGCGTATCGGCATGTGCCGCCAACTCGGCGAGGAACGGGCGCATAAGCTCCGCCCCCAGCGCGCAGTTGAGGCCGATGGAGAACGGCTTCAAGTGGCGCATGGAGTACCAGAAGGCCTCCGGCGTTTGGCCCGATAGCGTGCGCCCCGACCTGTCGGTAATGGTGCCGGAGACCATGACGGGCAGCTCCTCGCCCAGCTCGTCGAACACCTCCAGCGTGGCAAATCCGGCCGCCTTCGCGTTGAGCGTGTCGAAAATGGTCTCGATCAGAATAATGTCGGCACCGCCTTCGATCAGCCCACGGACCTGCTCCTTGTAGGCTTCGCGCAATTCGTCGAAGTCGACGTTGCGGAACCCGGGGTCGTTGACGTCGGGCGAGATCGACGCGGTGCGGTTGGTCGGCCCCACGGCGCCGGCGACGAAGCGGGGCTTGTCGGGCGTCTTCGCCGTCCACTTGTCGGCCGCCGCGCGCGCGATCCGGGCGGCAGCCACGTTGATCTCGTAGGCCAGCTCCTGCATGCCGTAGTCGGCCAGCGAGATGCGCTGGGCGTTGAAGGTGTTGGTCTCGAGGATATCGGCGCCCGCCTCCAGATAATCCTCGTGGATCCCGGCGATGATCTCCGGCTGCGTCAGCACCAGCAGGTCGTTGTTGCCCTTGACGTCGCGCGTCCAGTCCTTGAAGCGCGCGCCGCGATACCCGGCCTCGTCGAGCTTGTGGCGCTGGATCATCGTGCCCATCGCCCCGTCCATGACGAGGATGCGTTGCTCCGCAGCTGCTTCGAGCGCGGCATAGCTCGCTTTGCGTTTCATCGAAGTCCTTTCCTCACACCAGGGCGCGCAATCCCGGAGCCTCAGCGGGCGCGTGCGCACGCAGGCCCAAAAGGTGACAGATGGCGTAAACGAGGTCGGCGCGGTTCAGCGTATAGAAGTGGAATTTCTTCACGCCCTCATCGACGAGGTCCATGACCTGCTCGGTCGCCACGGCCGCGGCGACGAGGTGGCTGGTCGCTGGATCGTTCTCCAGACCCTCGAAGCGGTGCGCGAGCCAGGCAGGCATGCTGGCACCGGCCCGCGCGGCGAAGCTGGCCACCTGCTTGAAGTTGTGAATGGGCACGATGCCCGGCGTGATCGGTACCCAGATGCCCGCCGCGCGCGCCCGCTCCAGGAAACGCAGGTAGTGCGCATTGTCGAAGCCGAATTGGGTGATGATGCGATCCGCACCCGCATCGACCTTGGCCTTGAGGTTGTCCACGTCGGCGGCAAGCGTGGGGCTGTCGGGGTGCTTTTCGGGATAGCCCGCGACCGAGATCTCGAACGGAGCGATCCTCTTGAGCCCCGCCACGAGATCGGCCGCATTGATGTAGCCCTGCGGATGCGGCTCGTATTTCGTGCCCGGACCGCCCAGGGGATCGCCGCGCAGCGCCACGACGTGGCGAACGCCCACGTCCCAGTAGGCCCGGGCGACCGCATCGACCTCCTCCTTCGTCGCCGCCACGCACGTCAGGTGCGCGGCCGGCTTGAGATCGGTCTCTCTCACGATGCGCGCGACCGTGGTGTGCGTGCGCTCGCGCGTGGAGCCGCCGGCGCCGTACGTCACCGAGACGAACTCGGGCCGCAGCGGTGCGAGCCGCTCGATCGCCGCCCACAACGTGGTTTCCATCTTCTCCGTCTTGGGCGGGAAGAACTCAAACGAGACATCGATCTCGCCGGCGCCGAGGAGCCGGCTCTTGCGCTCGGTTGTGGTCACCATCAGGGGGCCTCCTGCAGGGTGCGGGCTGGTGCCGGTTTCTGGCGCGAGGCCGCCGCCGGCGCGCGCTCTGCCATCCACAACGACACCGTGAGCTTCTCCGGTCCGTCCTTACTGCGCTCCGGCGCAAGGTCGCGCTGGACGACGGGCTTCAGGCCGGCGTCCTCCATCCACTGCGCCACCTGTACCGGTGCAAACCCCAGCCTGTCGTGGGCGAAATCCTCGCGCAGGAACTCCAGGCCGTGCGGCGCGAAATCGACGACCAGCAACTGCCCGCCCGGAGCCAGCACGCGCGCTGCCTCGCGGATGGCAAGCGCCGGCTCGGAAAGAAAGTGCAGAACCTGATGCATAATGACGGCGTCGGCCACGCCGTCGGGTAAGGCGAGGGCATAAATGTCGCCGTGGCGCACCTGGGCGCGGACCAGACCGGTGTTCGACAGCTTGCTGCGGGCATAGGCGAGCATCGCCTGGTTGAGGTCGAAGCCGAGCCCGCGCTCGTAGCGCTCGGCGAAGAGCTCCAGGATTCGTCCCGTTCCCGTTCCCAGATCGAGGAGCAGCTTGAACGGCCCCGGCCCGAGCGCTGCACCCATGGCCGCCTCGACCTCGCTTTCGGCCACGTGCAGCGTGCGGATGCGGTCCCAATCGGCGGCGTGTACGCGAAAATAGCCCTGCGCCGCCGCTTCGCGCTCCCGTTTCAAGGCGTCGGAGCGCTCGCGGTCGCGCAGCACCACCGGGTCGGCATTGTCGACCAAGGCCAGAAGGTCCAGGGCGAGGCGGCCGCCCGAGCTCCGGTCGGACACGTGGAAGTAGACCCAGCTGCCCTCGCGAAAGCGCTCGACCAGCCCCGCCTCGGCCAGAAGCTTCAGGTGGCGGCTGATGCGCGGCTGGCTCTGCCCGAGGATCTGAGTGAGATCCTTCACGTTGAGCTCGCCGGCCGCCAGCAGCAGCAGGATGCGCAGGCGCGTCGGCTCAGCCGCCGCCTTGAGCGCTGTCACAATCTCCTCGCTGGTGAACGATCCCGGCACGAGCTGGCTCCTTTGCGCGGCATGATATAAAGATATGTTTATGTGTCAAGTGCCATGGAACGACCGAGGCACCTCGGACGTTTTTGGGACGCTGGTTAACTCGAAAGTAAGCGTGCCTTTCTAGGCTCCGCGCTGACAGTCATCGAACGACGGATCCCAACAATGCGCATGGCCTCCTACGACCGGGTCGAGCCCCAGCTTCCCACTGAGCTCCCGGTGCGCCTGATGGCAACCTGCTCCCAGCGTGAGGCGGCGGTTTTGCTCATATTGGCCGTACCGGCGGCGCTTGCCGTCGCGCTCGGCTCGATGACGCTCCTCGTTCACGCGGCTTCCGCGCCTGGCGCCCGCGCGGTGCTGGCGCAGCATCCGGCGCTCGGGCTGGAGATTGTCGCGGGGCTGGCATTCTGGGGCTGTCTCCTGGGCCTGCCGCTCAAGCGGCTTTTCCACAGGCTGGCGGTCCGGCGCACCGTCGAGATCGGCGACGGCACCGTCCGCGTGACCGAGGGCGGCCATTTTCGCACCTGGGCATGGTCGATGCCGCTCAGCGCCTACTCGGGCGTCGCCCATCACGTGCGCGCCTCGCTGTCGGGCACCCGGCACGAGCTCATCCTCGTGCACCCGGAGCGGCAAAAATCGGTGCTGCTCAGTCTTTCATCGCGGATTTCGCAAGGCGAGGTCGACCGCGTCGCAGCCCTGCTCGGCCACAAGGAGGTGCCGCCTAGCGCGCTCTACCGCTTCAAAAAGCTCTGGAGGGGCATTTCCCAGCCGGCCTGGAGAGAGCCCGCCCATGCCTGAGCAAATCTCTGTCCAAAAAATCGTCGTTATCCTCGGCCACCCTTTGACTGTGTCGCTCTTCGCATGGCTTAGTGAGTTGAAGGGACAACGGTCGGTCCGAGGAGGCCAGCCGTACAATTGTTGCCCGTAGTCCCTAGGAGGGAGCCCCATCGAATGATGATGACAGTATCGATGCCAACCGCCCAGCGCACCTGCTTCTCAGCGTTGACACGCCTCTTTGCGCTGACCGGCCTCGTGCTGGTGGGGATGTGCGCAGGCGCCAAGGCTGAATCTCCCGCCGGCTATATGAAGCGCGTCGGCAACGAGCTGCTGGCGGCATCCCGCTCGGGCTCGTCGTCCCAGTTCGCCATGGTCCTCAACTCCAACGCGGACGTGCCCTCGATCGGGCTGAGCGCGCTGGGGTCCTATGCCCGCGTGCTCCCCCACTCCGACCGGCCGATCTACTACAACGGCATGATCAACTTCATCGCCCGCTACGCCGCCAAGGAGGCGCCCAAGTATCCGGTCGCACGCTTCATCGTCACGGGGCAGTCCAAAGAGGACGTGCGCGGCACCTATGTCGACAGCCGCATCACGCTGGCGAGCGGCGAGTCCTACGACGTGCGCTGGCTGGTGGTGCGCCGCGGCGACACCTACAAGGTGCGCGACGCCCAGGTCATCGGTTTCTGGATGACCTCCTTCCTCGACAACCTGTTCCAGAACTACATCAGCGAGAACGGCGGCAACCCGAAAGCCCTCGTCGTCGCCCTCAACCGCTAACGGAACCTTCGCCTGTCAGTGTCTGCGTTAGTCTGCGTTGTGCGTTCACGTTTGCAAGCTACCAGGTGTCAGCCCCGCAGCGCTCGATGCGTAACCCCGAGCATGCGGGTCTGACACCAGTGAGCTCCTCAGGGCGCCAGGCACAGCAGCCCCGCCGTCGGGCTCGCCGGGTACACGGTTGAAAATCCCAGCACCGCGATTGCCAGGCCGATGATGCTACGCGCATAGGCCTTCGCCTCCACGCGCGCGAGCGCTGTGACGCCGAGCGCGGTGGCGGTCACGGCGGGCAGCGTGCCGAGCCCGAACCCCGCCATGAGGGTGGCGCCGCCCGCGAACGAGCCGGTGAGCACGGCGGTGAACAGCGCGGCATAGACCATGGGGCACGGGATCGTCCCCCAGGCCAGGCCGGAGGCGAACGGCCCGGCCACGGGAAAGCGGCGCATGCCCGACAGGCCTTTCGCCACCGCGCCCGACAGCACCGCGACGCGCCGGTCGAGCGCCGACAGCGAGGGCAGGAGTCCGGCGACCGAAAGCCCGATCCACATGAGGGTCGCGGCCCCCGCCCACTGCAGCAGCCGGTAGGCGGCGGCGTGGTCGAACAGGCCGTAGAGGCCGGCGCCGGCCGCGCCCAGCATGGCGCCGGCGATCACGTAGGCGGCGATGCGGCCCGCTTGCGCGCTCATGAGCACGCGCACGCGCCTGGTGGTGTCGCGCGGATCGAACAGGAACACCACGCCGGAGGCGATGCCGCCGCACATGACGGCGCAATGCAGCGAGCTTGCCAGCCCCAGCAGCACCCCGCCCAGCAAGCTGAACGCGTTGATCTCCATGTGTCTCGCTTGGCGCCCGGTTGACGGCCTGCAGCAGGCTTATCCCCTAGCAGCCGCCCGCGCCCGCGCCTTGACTTGGATCATTCCAGGCCTCGCAGCCATCGCCGCGGGTTATTTTGCGCGACAGGCGTGGGTCAATGCGGCGTCGGCGCGCCGCCTCAGGCGCCGGAGCGGCGCATCGGGCCGCCAATCGGGACGCCGATCGTCGGCATGCGTTGCATCAGGGCAAGGAAGACGGGCAGCAGCAGCACCGAGAACAGCCGCGCCACCGTGACGTAGGCGAGGGTAAGGCGGCTGCCGTCGCTGATGTCATAGGGGTTCGCGCCCTGCGCCTGCATGACCGCCACGCGCATCATCATCACCATGTCGAGGATGACGGTCGCGAGCAGCACCGTGCAGCTCAGGCAGGCGAGATAGAACCAGATCGTGCGGCTGCCCGGCGCGCCATGCGCGCGCCAGGACCGAACCGCCATCCAGCCCAGAATGACGGGCGCCAGGAACAGCGGCAGCTTGAGCAGCGGATAGAAAGGTCCCAGCGCGTTCCCAAGCGTATTGATGGCCCAGCCGCACGCGAAGGGATACCTGGCGATGGCAAGCAGCGCGAGAGCGGCCGCAATCGCCATCGCGATGCTCGCGATATCCTGCCAGCGCTGCCCGACGGCTGCCGCCCAGTCGGACCGCAAAAGGCAGAGGGCCGCCACGCACAGGAGGCCCGATGCCAGGAATGTGGGGCCCTGCCGCAGCCCGCGCGCCAGATGTCCCGGGGCCGGCGTGATCATGACAGCGGCGAGAAGCAAATCCGCCAGGAACAGCAGCAGAATTGCCGCCGCGTACCACAAGGGCAATTGCGCATCGCGCAGCCGCCGCACCGTGATCGGCAGGAGGGACCCGAACACGACGACATAGAGCACCGGCCGGCCGATAAATCCGAACGTGAAGAGAAAGAGGGCGCACCAGCTCCTGGCGCAGCCCGCGCCAGCCAACGCATAGAGCACCACCGGCCACAGGGCTATGCCGGCAACGTAAATGCCGATGCGCCATAACGCCCCAGGCGTAGTCCTCAGGCGACACTGTTCCACGAAATTGCATGTCGCCTCCGTGCCAGTTCAGGTTTGCGCGCGCGCCCTGCGCCCGAACGATGCCGCCGTAGCCGGATGCGGCCCCGAACGCGGCGGAGAGCCGGACGCCGGCGGCGCCGGCTCCGAGGGCGCGCCGCGTCCTCCGGCCCGCTGCATGAGTGCGAGGAACAACGGAAGCAGGAGAACCACCAGGTTCTTTACCGCCGCGAACCTGGCGAGCAGAACGCGGCTTTCCTTGGTGAGCGTCAGGTACCGCTCCCCGGTGAGGTAGAAGCTCAGGTAATTGCCCGCCATCGTGAGGCCGACGATGAGGCTGGCAAGGATCTCGATGCTGCACAGGCAAACCAGATAGAACCATGGCGAGCGGCTGCCCGGCGCCCCTTCCGCGCGCCAGGACCGCACCGCCATCCAGGCCAGCAGCGCAGGCGCCGCCACCAGCGCCAGCCGAGGCAGTTGCACGAACGGATAGAAGGCGCCCAGGACCGGCCGCAGGTTCGTCATGCGCCCACCTGCAAAGTAGCGGTAAGGGAACTCCGCGATGGCATAGAGCGCCAGCATCGTCGCCACGATGAAGGCGATGCTCAGGAGGCGCTGCCACGGCTGCATGGGCGCCCCGCCGGCGTCTCGCCCCATGAGGCAGAGCGCGGCCATGCACACGAGCGCGCTCAGCATGAACGAGGGACCCTTGACGAAGCCCAGGACGAAGTTCACCGACCACAGGGCGCCCATGGCGGTGCCGGCACGCACGTCCGCAAGCAACACGACGAAGATGGCCGCCGCATACCAAAGCGGCAGACCAGCATCGCGTAGCCGCCGCACGGTTATGGGCAGAAAGGAAAGGGCGAAGATGAGATAGATGATCGGCTTTGAAAGGAGCGCGTAGACCAGCGCGACGGCACCGCAGGTATCGATGCTGCAGCGCGTACTCTTGACGGCAATGAAAAGCGCCAATGGAAAGAGCAGCGTGACGCCGACAAAAATGCCGATCCGCCACACGACGGCCCACGCGTACTCCCTGGCCGGCAACGTCCCGCTGAAACGCATCATACAAACCGCAACGCCAAAACCCGCGGCCAACCTGCGGGGGTCTTTCATAACTTTGCGTAAAACGGCGTAGCCTGAGCGTCGCCGCGCCCCGATAGCCGGGGAGCGCTCCCGCCGCGAGCGCGCAGAGCTCAGGCCCGCTCGAAGCGCTTGAACTTGATGCGGTGGGGCTCGATCGCCCCATCGCCGAGGCGGCGCTTCTTGTCCTCCTCGTAGTCGGCGAAATTGCCCTCGAACCATTCCACATGGCTGTCGCCCTCGAAGGCGAGGATATGGGTCGCCATGCGGTCGAGGAAGAAGCGGTCGTGGCTGATGATGACGGCGCAGCCGGCGAAGTCCTCGAGTGCCGCTTCGAGCGCACCGAGCGTCTCGGTGTCGAGGTCGTTGGTGGGCTCGTCGAGCAGCAATAGGTTGCCGCCCTCCTTGAGCAGCTTGGCGAGGTGCACGCGGTTCCTCTCGCCGCCTGACAGGAGCCCGACCTTCTTCTGCTGGTCGGCGCCCTTGAAGTTGAACCAGCCGCAATAGGCGCGGCTCGGCACTTCCCTTTTGCCGCCGAGCAGCATCTGGTCGAGCCCGCCCGAGATCTCCTCCCACACCGTCTTCTTGTCGTCGAGGTGGCTGCGGCTCTGGTCGACGTAGGAGACCTTGACCGTGTCGCCGAGGCGTATGGTGCCAGCGTCGGGCTTCTCCGCCCCGGTGATCATCTTGAACAGCGTCGTCTTGCCGGCGCCGTTGGGGCCGATGACGCCGACGATGCCGCCGGGCGGCAGCTGGAAGGAGAGATCGTCTATGAGGAGCTTGTCGCCGAAGCCCTTCGACAGCCCGTCCACCTCCACTACGAGGTCGCCAAGGCGCGGCCCCGCCGCGATCTGCAAGCTAGTCTTGCCGACCTCCTCGCGGGCCGCCTCGGCAGCCAGCTTGTCGTAGGCCTGGTAGCGGGCCTTGGACTTGGCCTGGCGTGCCTTGGGAGAGGCGCGGATCCATTCCAGCTCGCGCTTCAAGGTGCGCTGGCGGGTCTCCTCCTGGCCCTTCTCGACCTCCAGGCGCTTGGCCTTCTGCTCCAGCCAGCTCGAATAGTTACCCTTGTAGGGCACGCCCTGCCCGCGATCCAATTCGAGCGTCCACTCGGTGATGTTGTCGAGGAAGTAGCGGTCGTGCGTCACCAGGATCACGCAGCCCGCGTACTCCTTGAGGTAGCGCTCGAGCCAGGCGACGCTTTCTGCGTCCAGATGGTTGGTCGGCTCGTCGAGCAGCAGAATGTCGGGCTTGGACAGCAACAGCTTGGTGAGTGCCACGCGCCGCTTCTCGCCACCCGAGAGCTTTGTCACCGGACTGTCTCCAGCCGGGCAACGAAGTGCATCGAGCGCCTGCTCCACCTGCGTGTCGAGGTCCCAAAGGTCCTGCGCCTCGATGGCGTCCTGCAGCTTGGCCATTTCCTCCGCCGTTTCCTCGGAGTAGTTGGCGGCCAGCTCGTTGTAGTGATCGAGGAGCGCCTTCTTCTCGGCCACGCCCTCCATGGCGTTGCCGAGCACGTCCTTTTCCGGATCGAGCTCGGGCTCCTGCGGCAGGTAGCCGACGCTGACGCCGTCGGCGGCCCACGCCTCGCCCACGAAGTCGTCGATCTGGCCTGCCATGATCTTCAAAAGCGTCGACTTGCCCGCGCCGTTCAAGCCGACGACGCCGATCTTGGCGCCGGGGAAGAACGACAGCGAGATGTCCTTCAAGACCTGCTTGCCCCCCGGGTAGGTCTTGGTGAGATGCGACATGTGGTAGACGTACTGGGGGTTCGCCACGGAAGCGGCCTCCTGGGAATTGCACTTGCGACGGGAGAGTTCTGCGGCCTTCTAGCGGATTGCGCGGCCCGCTTCAATGCAGCGTGCCGGCGACGGCGCATATGGTGGAGATAGAGGGCTCTAGCGCCAGCTCAAGATGCCGACGCCGGCGAAGAAGAAGCGGCCCAGTCCCACGGTAAAAACCAGCGCGCCCCACAGCGTGTGCTCGATGAATACCGCCCAGAACGAGCGCGTGAGCGCGTAGCGCAGCGCAAACAGCGTGCCCGTCGCCATGGTGCCGTAGACGGCGAGATCGGTGCCGATGACGATATGGCCGAAGCCGAACAGGATGCCGTTGAGGATGATCGCCAGCCACCAGGCGCGCCCGAACAGGGCACCGTAGCGGTGGAAGAAGAACGTGCGGTAGACGAGCTCTTGCACGACGACCGACATTGCCGGGTAGAGCAGCATGACCCGCGTGTAGGTTTGGGGCCGGTTGCGCGGGAACTCCAGGAACCAGCCCGGGTGGTAGTGCGCCACGTAGAACGCCACCCCACCGCCGCCGACAGCGAACACCACCAGGATCGATACCAGCGTCCGCCAGCCGAAGCCGCGCGTCAGCTCGCGTCTGAGCGAGAACGTCGGATCGGCTACCAGGCACAAAAGAATGATGCCCAATACGGGTACAAGCGCGATGAAGACCGGCAGGCGCAGATCGTGCACGGCCATGTGCACCGCCAACGGCGCCCCGACGTAGACGACCGCCATCTCGATGACGAGGATGATACAGAACACGGGCGTAAGCTCCCGCGTCGACACCGTGCCGCCCGCGCACAACACTCCTTCCGCTGCACCTCTCCGCTGCACGACACCCCCACGTATCGCGGCGCGCGATCCTAGGTTTGCGCGTCCGCCCGTGCCTGCTCCGATAGCATGCCTTTGCGTGCGCGCCATCGGCGCTCGATCTCCCTGGCGATATCGTCGGCCGAATGCAGGGGCTCGTAGCTCCATTTCGGGATGGCGTCCAAATGATCGGGCAGCGGCCGCGTTGCGCCGCGTGCGGCGAGCGCGGCGTGGAAGCGGTCGAACTTGCGCGAGCCGCCCGACGGCGTGAAGACGAGCACGGGCTTGCCGGTGGCGCAGGCCTCGCCCGTCATGTTCACGCTGTCCGCCGTCACCACCAGCACATCGGCGTGGGCGAGAAAATCGGCGTAAGGGTTGGGGCCGGCGCCATCCCAGAAGATGCGCGGGAAGTCTCGCGTAGCCGCCTCGGCCACGTCGCGCAGGCGCTGGTGCGTGCGCCGCGACGGCGTGACGAGAAAGCTTGTCCCGAGCTTGCCGAGCGAGCAGAGCGCCCCGGCCAGGCGCTCGTCGTCCTCTTCACGGAACTTGTAGACGGCGTTCTTGCCGCCGAGCACCACCGCCGCGCGCGGCGTCGGTAAGGCGGCGATCTCGGGCGGTACCACCTTGCGCAGCGCGGCGAGGCGCCCGGCCGTGAAACCATGCGGCGCCGTCAGCGTTGTAAAGACGTTGTGTCCCCGCAAACGGTCATGATCAGGCACCCATATCATATCGGCTGTGTTGAGCCCGGTCTTGGGATCCTGCATCACCACGCAGAACGTTTGCGCGCCTGCCCTGCGCCGCAAGGCCCGCATGTAGGGCACGCTGCCCCGCCCGAGCGATATGGCAACGTCGGGCCACGGCGGAGCGAAGGCCGATCCCGTCTGCCCGAATCGCTCGGCCGGCGAAACGGGTCCCCATGGCGCGGCGAACCCGAAAAAACCCCTCGGATGGACATGCTTCATCTCGTAGGCGAGCCCCAGCGCCTCGGCGACGCCTTGCACCTGCACGTCCATGCCCGCCATGCCGGTGGTGATGATCCAAGCCCTTGCGCCCGACAGCGGACGGTGCTCAGTCTTGTTCATTGCCGAAACTTCATTTGCCATTGGCCGCCTTTTTCCCCTGCTGTTCGGCCCACTGTCGAGTCCTCATGCGGCCGCAGGGCGTGCCGGCGCCCAATCGATGGGACGCATGCAGCGCAACTAGCCAAACGAGCCCGCTTAGTGCAACGTCAGACTGCGGAACACCACAAAGCTCGGCGCTCCGTTGCCCGCCACGCCAAAAGGCCCGCCAATGCCGATCCGCCTCGATCCACTTGACTGGCGTATCCTCAAAGAGCTGCAAAGCGACGGCCGCATGACCAACGTGGCTCTGGCCGCGCGCGTGGGCCTGTCGGCGCCGCCTTGCCTGCGCCGGGTACGCGCGCTGGAGGAGGCCGGCCTCATCGAGGGCTACACCGTCCTGCTGGACGAGGCCGCGCTCGGCTACACGCTCACCGCCTTCGCCCTGGTCGGATTGCACAATCAGGCCGAAGCCGAGCTGCACGCTTTCGAGAACCTCGTGCTCGGCTGGCCGCTGGTGCGCGAGGCCTACATGCTCTCCGGCGAAAGCGACTACATCTTAAGGTGCGTAGCGCGCGACCTGACCGCTTTTCAGGAGTTCGTTCTGACCGGGCTGACGGCGGCGCCCAACGTGGCGAGCGTGAAAACGTTTCTCACCATTCGCCGCGCCAAGCGCGAGGCGGGCATCCCCATCCCGGCGGCGAGCAAGTGAGGCTGCGGGACAATCGACACCCGCGGCGCCTATTTCCATTCGATCTTGAGGATCACGTAGGAACGGGAACCTTTCGGCGTCGTCACCTCGGCGGTGTCGTTCTTCGACTTGCCGATGAGCGCGCGCGCAATCGGTGAGGAGATCGAGATCTTGCCTTCCTTTACGTTCGCCTCGAAGTCGCCCACGATCTTGTACTTGACCTTCTCGTCGGTGTCCTCGTCGACGAGCGTAACCGTGGCGCCGAACTTCACCGTGTTGCCCGACAGCTTCGAGGTGTCGACGATGTCGGCGCGGCTGATGCGATCCTCGAACTCGGCGACCCGCGCCTCGTTCAGACCCTGCGCCTCCTTGGCGGCATGATACTCGGCGTTCTCGGAGAGATCGCCGTGCTGGCGCGCCTCCGCGATCTGCTGAATG
>Ga0307426_1002045_pt1 | contig 12826 bp, 13 predicted proteins | sample SalMarWE160340MG_FD_202165 | JGI IMG/M metagenome (GOLD analysis project Ga0307426, IMG submission 202165) | Salt marsh sediment microbial communities from the Plum Island Ecosystem LTER, Massachusetts, United States - WE1603-40 | ecosystem: Environmental > Aquatic > Marine > Intertidal zone >... | reverse complement strand
CAATATACATTGAAAAGGAAAAATAAAGAACTTATTGCAGAGAAGGTATATATAAAATCGCAAGAGTCAATAAAACGTATCACACTGTGTTGGAATTAATGAAATAGAGATCGGTTACATACCGGCTATTTTGCTTTTTTGATCTAAATAGCAACCACCATGGAGTGCTCTGGGCTAAAGTAGTTGGCAGGATTCTTGAATTTAAAATTTGGACAAAATTTTTATTACCACTAAGGTAACGTCATCTTCAACATTAAAGTTGCCCTGAAACTTGGTTAATGATTCGACGATTGTGTTTAGAATTGATTTGGCATCGAGATTGGCATTTTCTCTGATGATGGTGTAGATAGCTTCTTTCCCGAACATTTCGCCTTTTGGGTTACGTGCCTCCCAAATACCATCGGTCCCGAGAATAATAATTTGCCCATTTGCCAGGTTCTGTTTTTCATTTTCTCCATACTGCCAGTTTTCATTTACACCCAGTGCCATTCCGGCACCTTTTAATTCCGTAATTTTATCAGTATTCGGATCATAAAATATGGCGGGATCATGCCCGGCACGTACCCATTTTAAACTTTTGTTTATTTTATCGATGATCATAAAAAACATACTCATGAAACTACCAGAGGCTGCGACATCTCTTGCAAGCTGCCGGTTTATATCTGAAATAACCTCAGAGATGTTACCGGGCAAAGCAGACCGCTGACGAAGAAATCCCCGAGCGGTTGCCATTAGAAGGGCAGAGGAGATACCGTGTCCGGAAACATCACCTAAAACAATTCCTATTTTTCCTGTCCTATATTCACCAAACTCAAAAAAATCATAATAATCTCCACCGGTCTCATCACAATAGATACTTTTACCAGCAATATCCAATCCTTCAAAATTAGGATCATCTTTTGGCAGAAGATTTTTCTGAACTTCCATTGCTATTTCCAGGGATTGGCGCATCTGATCCCGCTGCTTTAGACCTTCCACCATTTGATTAAACGATTGTATTAGGTTACTGATCTCATCTCTGCCCCGGGGAACGAGGCGGGTCTCAAAATCACCCGAAGCAACCCTGACAGAAGCTTCAGCGACTGATAACACAGGGGTGATAATTCGACGGAGGAGGAAAAAAAGCGTTCCCAAAACTAGGAGAACGGCAGCCATAGCGAATCCTAAAAACACCCTCCTGCTGAGGCGCCTATATTCCGCATTGATCAGTTCAAAAGTGCGCCTAACATCAAGGATGATTTTAACGGTAGCCACTATATCACCTCTGCGGTTGCTAATCGGAAAAATGGCCTCAATGACCGGTATTTCCGGCTTTCCAATCTCCAGTTTGAGGGTCTTAATATGCCGCTTTATTAGTGTACGACCAGAAGTTATCACTTTTTGAAAATCGTCGGATAAGTCTGTTGTTTGTCCTATCTTCTCCGGTTTGGTGTGATCCAGGATTCGACCCCGGGGATCCCGCACCATAACTCTGATAATTGTAAAGTTCAAGTTGCTTTCCAGGAACTTCGCACGTTCTTCTATCAATTCTGTTGGACGTTTAGACTCTCTATTCATGATAAACCGGAGTACCGAGGGCTCCATAGCATAAAGGAATATCGTGGCCTTGTTTTCTGTCTCTTTCAGGGCTACCATTTTTGTGTTTTGTAGGAAGAGAAAGCCGCTCAATACCAGAGAAACCATCGCAAATCCGATGACGATAAGAACGGCCTGTATGAATATGCTGTTATAAAAGCGATGTTTTTTTCCCATAGTTGCGGTGGGGTCCCATGAAGATGCTATTGTCATAAAAAAAGAAAACTGCTGCACCTAACAGAGTGGCGCTCCGCACAGTAAGATTTAGACATCTTGGATTTACCTTCAGTCTTTACGGATCAGGTTTTTGCGTTCCTTCTCTTCATTTTCATTATAGGCTTTGTTAAAAGTAGTACCTGACTCTGAGCTCTATCCGGTAGTCATTCTGTTTCTCTGCAAATTCACTGTCTTTGGTTCCCACAAGAAAACCCGTTTTAAGCCGCAGCTCCAGGTTCGTGATCGGTGAATACAGCAGCTCCGGCGTGAGGGAGAAGCTCCTGTCGCTCAGGTTGCAGATCCAAGTGAGCGCAGGAGTGAAATAGAGGATATCAAAGGGTTCCGATTGGCTGGCCCTAAGATAGAGGTAGTGTCTTTCAGGCGTGAACCTCCCATAGCCGCCCTGCTGGGTCACGGCGACCGCCTTGGATAGAGGCATTCTATCCCCGCTTGAAACAAAGATATCGTAGCCCTCATCGATAAATTTAAAATAATCGGACATCTCCCCACTTGAATAACCCGTACCCTGAAAATAATACTCGAAGATGTAAGTGGTGTCGAGGGTGCTCAGGTACCGGGTCCCCAGCACGTAATTCACCGCGTCATAGGTCTTCTGGGACGTGTTCCCGTTCGCATCGATCAGCATCTTTTGGAAGTCGCTGATGAAGGCGAATTCCCCATGCACCTCGAGGTTCGTTCCGATGTTTCTCGAGAAATCGAAGCCGTACCGAGGCGTTTTGCTTCCTCCGGAAAGAAACATGAAATCAATATCCGTATCGTAGAGCAGGAAATAGACCTTGGCGGCAAAATTGAGATGATCGGTTTCTCCAAAGTCAGCATTGACGGCCCCGTATGCGGGCAATATGAGTTCAATTTTGGGGTTTTTATGGTTCAAAGAAATAAGGTTGTCATTGATGTCTCCGTATGCAGGCAATATGACAGGGGTAAAAGAGAACGTCTTGAGCGGTCCCGAAGAAAAGCTCTTGATGAAATCGGCTGATGCGACCACATAGCCCTCGAGGGCAAGCTCCGGGTCGTCCGGATCTTTGGGCCTATCCACAAAGGCCGCCGGATTCCATGCGTAGCCCTTACCCCACTTTGAAGTTTTCTTCCCCATGTCCATTGTCAACGATGATGACGGCTTGAGGGAAAGGTAAGCCTGGTAAGGTGTAATCTCAGACGTTGCAGGGACGACATCGGATTGCTGGTAGTCTGTGTTCAGCTGGAGATAGAAGCCGGCAATCCCCTTCTGGATATTTGCATCTATCCAGAGCCTCCCGTTATATTCCAGGATCGGATTCCCCATATTTTTGTCAAAGAGGTTGAGTTTGGAAAAAGAAGCGTTTTTGTCCACGCCGAACAGAACGGGCCGGAATTCAAGATAGCCTCCAACATGGTATGGTTTATTTTCGATCTCCGAAAGGCTGAAAGTGTATTCTTCAGCCGCCTGGGCAACTCCCGCGAGAAGGCAGAAGAGAAACAGGGCAGGCAAGAGATTCTTCATTTCAGCAATGACTCCATGTTGGGCATAAAGGTTAGCGTGAGCACCTCGTCCGGAAACTCCCTTTTTACGATCTTTGCGAATATCATAACGGATTTATACCCTTTGTAGAGAGGGCTATTGGTCTCAATGGTGGCAGGCCTTACGATGCCGCCCCCGAATTGCTTGATGTCCTTGAAGTAGAGAGTCTTGATGAGCATCTCCGCTTCGGTGAGGCACTCGATCTTCGTCGGAAGGATTTTGGACTTATCTACCCAGATCTTGAGCTTGTCATAGGCTACAGTTTTAGTCTTGGCCTTGCAGTATAGTAGGTATTCACTTCCCGGGTCTTCAACCTTTTCCACGTTATATTCCACCGAGTAATCAAGGGCCAGTATATCCGCGTTGTTGAAAACACCGCCTATCACGGATTGCAGGCTCGTGATGCGGATGGGTTTGCCGACATTGGGGATATAGAGCCACATGTTATCCCCGAGTCTGAGCGTGCTTCTGCCCTTATCGCTGGCTGGTGACAGGAAAAGGCCGGCAATTTTGTCTCTGCCTTTTTTAGCGGTATAGTACACGTACTCCTTTTTCCTCCCGTTCGGCTCGATATTGATGATCTTGCGATAGGATTCGAAGGATTCAGGACTCAGGTTCCTGTCGATCTTCTGAAGAAGCTCCATGCTCTCCACGGCATAGAGGGGGGCGGCCATGAATAGCATGCATAATACAAGCAGAAACGCCAAAAGTTTATTCATTAATTGTCTCCTTTCGTTACACTTGTTGTTTTAGGGACGAATTCCTACCCTGTCCACGGCGTCCTTGGCAACGCCTTCAAAAGGCACATATCTGATGCCCCTTTTTCAAACGCTCTCCTACACATGTCTCAGAGCCGTGATTGGTTCCATTTTAGATGCCTTGAGCGCCGGCTGGAGGCTCCCCAGGACGGCAACGATAATGACGATAACCGAGACCACGAGGATATCTGAAGCCTGCAGGGTCGGCGACAACACAAGCCCGGTTTGCCTGCCAAAATCAAAGCTTATCTTGGCAAGATCGAGTATGTGCACAATCACCAGTCCAATGACGTTGCCGACAACGGCGCCGAGCACGCCGAGGGAGAACCCTTCAATCACGAACATGGAGAGGATCTTCCCGGGCAGCGTCCCTATGGCGGCAATGGTGCCGATCTCCCTTATGCGCTCGTAGACCGCCATGATCATGACGTTCATTATGCTGATCAGAACAATGGCAATGAGCATAATTTTTATGAAGAGTGTCATCAAGTCGATCATCCGCGCGATGTTGTAAAAGGGAGAAAGGGTCTCCCAGGTGTGCACCTCAAAGACCGGTTTTCCCTGCTTATTCACGTATTTTGACAGATCGCTGTTCAGGCTATTTGCAACGCTGCGGAGCTTGCCAAAATCATGTATGCTTATCGCGATCTCACTTATCTCTTGCTCCTCCATCCTCAGAATTTCCATGGCGTCTTCAATATGTATATATCCGTCCCTGCCTCCGGGCCCGGTTGCGCTTTGGAGGATCCCGCCGACCTTGAGCTGCTTGCCGTTCACGGAGCCGTCCTTATTCGTCGCAATGACAACGACCATGTCCCCCACATTGACCTTCATGCCCCGCGCAAGGAGTTCCGGGACAATGATCTCCCCTTTCTTAATTGCCTTTTCACCCTCAATGATCCTTGAGGTAAGAAGCGGCAGAGTTTTCATCTCCATGTCAGGGTAGACCCCGTTGAGCCGTATGTTCGTCGTCTCGGTAAAGTTGCTGAACAGTCCGCCAAACTTTATCCGAGGAGAGTATGCCTCTATCTCCGGGATCGGGTTGGTAGCCCCTTCCGCTTTTTCCACCTGTTGTGGGTTCATCATCAGGGTTAACGGCAGGTTGTCGATGGAAGCTACATAACCTTTCCGGTGGATCTCCATATCTCCAAGCATGGAGCCAGTTATCTGCCCGATTATCATGTTCTTGAAAGAACCTGATACGGAGACGAACACAAGAACGAATATGACGCCTATAGCAATGAGTGACGCGGTCAGGATGGTCCTTCTCCTGTATCGCATCAGGTTTCTTATAGCTATCTTGAAAAGATTATGCATGGTCTTCGCCCCCCTTCATCTGTTTGCTCACCAGTTCCCCATCTTCCAGCAAATAAAGGACCTCCGCTTCTCCCACGATCTTCTGATCATGGGTTGAGAAAATGAAGGTGGTCTTAAATTCATCCCGCATCTTTTTCATCAGCTCGATCACCATGTACGCCGTCTTGTGGTCGAGGTTGGCTGTCGGCTCGTCTGCAAGGACGAGCTTCGGGTTCGTCACAAGCGCCCTTGCGATGGCCACTCTCTGCTTCTGGCCGCCCGATACCTGGTCCGGGTACTTATCTTTTTGTTCCTTCATGCCCACGGCTTCCAGGAGATTCATCACTCTCTTCCTTCTATCTCCAGGGGGGCCATTTTGAACCATGAGGAGGGGATACTCAATATTTTCAAAAACTGTGAGGACCGGTATCAGGTTGAAGTCCTGAAAAATGAAACCGATGTTTTTGCCCCTGAAAACCGCCGCATCCCTTTTACCGAAGCTCGACACATCCATTCCCGCGACGAGAAGCCTGCCTCCTGAGGGCTTATCAAGACAGCCGATGAGATTCAGCAACGTCGTCTTACCGCTTCCGGAGGGACCGACAAAGGAAATAAATGAACCAAGCTCTATGTTAAAACTTGCCCCTTTCAGAGCCCTGACGGTGACCTCTCCAACATGGTAATCTTTGATGATATTCTCTGCTACGATTAATCCCATATGTTTCTCTCCTTTCTCAGAAGTCTATTCAGAGGATTTTTGTCCCCAGAATAGGCACGATGCCGATGCCCTGCAAGGGGCGAAGAAGTCGGTGCTTCACAGAATGAATTCCCTGCATGTGAAAATCGGTGATAAATATATCGAAAGATTCTTCTCTTATTTTCACGACTGCCTCCTTGCCCGACCTGCATGGGAAGGTCTCATAACCGTGACTTTGAAGAACCTTTTCCATAGCTACCCTGGTGGGAAACTCATCGTCTACAATCAGAATCCTTTGTGCCTTCACGGTTCTCCTCTTTTCTGAATGAGAGGGATGGGGCGGAGAAGTCTCCCCGCCCCTTGTTTGGATTACCAGCGACCAAATGGACCTCTCATGCCAATGGGAGGACCAAAGCCTATAGGCCCGAAGCGTGAACCAGGGCCAAATGTCCCGTCCTGGCTGAAAGCAGGCAACTGCGCCAATTGCTCCGGTGTGAGCACCTTCCGGATCTCAAGCCCAAGACTTGTGGCTTTCTCCTGGAGCTTTGACTGCAGATCCTGGATTTCTTTCTGCTTTTCTGTCACTGCAGAAGCATCAGGGTTAGGGGAGAACCAAAGAGTTCGAAGCTCCGTCCCTTTCGTGAAGAGATCTTCCCGAAGGGGCTCAATCTCTTTCAGAAAGTCATCCCTTAATGTCTGAATCTGAGCAGATTGCTCTGCTGTCAGATCTGAAATGGGTGGAACCCCGTTTGCCGGTCCTCCAAAACCCCGACCGAACCAGGGTCCGAAGCCGGGACCCCAGGCCAGGGCAACAGTTGCTACCAGAGCCAGCGTTAGAATCACACAGAAACCGACGATTGCGGTCTTTTTCATCGAAATCACCTCCTTTCTTTGCGGTTTGCAGCATCCTCAGTTCATGATTCTTGACCTCTGAGTAGGATGGAAATTGAGAAAATTCCTTACGTTGGTGATCCTGCAAGTACAACGAACCTTGACATGCAGGATATTCTGGAGAGAACTAGCACCTAAGGGGAATAAAATTGAAGGCAGGGCTGTAAAAGAAGGAGCTGAAGACAGGAATGGGTATCTCTTGTGATAGCTGTGGCGCCTGATCCGACTGAGGTGAATTTAGAATTGCGGCTAATGGTTTGCCGTTTAATGCAACGCAACGGAAAGGGCACGGATTGTTCCAGCCGGCTTGCTTGCCATGAGCGAAAGGGCAGCCGCCCGCCAATCTATGCGCCATATTCAAAGGAATCATTCCTATGAAGATGCCCAGTAGAAGAACTGCGGGGATAAGAAGCAAAAGCTTATGTCCGCGTAACAACTTCATTTAGCTTACTCTCTCCCTTTCATAGGAGGAGATTTGCAAAGGCCATGCCGGAAACTTTTCCTGACTCATAACTCTGCTAAAACTAAGTGACAATTCCTGTTTCCAAGAGAATATGCAAGTGCCACTGCTTACCTCCAACTTTCAAAAGCTGCATAGAAACTACTCACTCTAGTATCCAGTTGGATACAAACTACCCAGACCTCCTGCTTACCATTGCAAACTTTATGACATCGCGCCGGGTCTCCTGATCGGCACATCGGTCAACAAAGTTAACTTCCCGGTCTTCACAGTTTCCTCAGTATGTCGACTGGTTTCATCCGGGCTGTCCGTCGTCCCATGAAATAACTTGCAAGAGCCCCAGCCAGGAGGGATAGTGCCAGAGCAGATGTTGTGAGAGATAGAGATAGGCTCACAGGAAGCTGGACCGCCGCCGATGCCGCGCTTTCGGCGCTCTTGGCAAGGGCGGGAAGGAGGTTTATCTCCCACGGCGTTGAAACAGGGATCGAGGCAAATCCCAGCAGATAAGAAATGCCATATCCTATGATCAGCCCCAAGACGCCCCCTGCAAGCGACTGGAGCAGGGCTTCACCCATCAACTGTTTCTGCACGTCTCTCTCGGTCCAGCCGACTGCTTTCATGATACCGATCTCGCTGGAGCGGGCAACGAGATTGGCAAGCATCGTCTTGATAATCAGGAATATGGCCCCTCCAAGGGCGATCATCGATGTCAGAAGTGAGAACTGGTCCGAGATCTTCGAAACGCCTCCCATCAACTCCAGGAATGAGTCGGAACTGGTAACCGACACGCCGCCGAGCTGTTTGGCAATCCGTGTCTTCACCTGGCTTAGGAGCGAGGGATTTTGAAGCCGAAGGTATACGACATTAACACCGCTTGACTCCTTACCGAGCAGTTTTTGAGCATCGGCAAGGGGCAGGTAAATATTGGCCGATGCGATTTGGGACCCTTCCTTAATTTCCAGAATTCCCACCACGGTGAAGTCGCGGCCTCCGATTCTCATCTTGTCCCCGAGCTTTGCATGATGAAACTTTGCATAGTGCTTTTCAAGTACGACCTCTCTCTCCTGCTGCGGAAAGCGTCCTTCCTTGAGCCACTCCTTTACTTTGACCGGTCCCAGAATCGGTTGCGAGATGTCAACGCCCATAATGGTCCTGAATCCTCCCTGGTCAAATTCCCAGAGCAGCAAAGAAGAAGCCATGGCCCCAACGCCCTCGATGGATGCGAGCTTGCGGAGGTCCTCCAATGGGAAAAGCTGGTTGGAAAACGGGAGGCGTATCCCTCGCATCGATTCAGGGGCCTGCGTCGATTCCATCGTCCGCCTCTCCGGCCTCTGGACCACTAGGTCGGCGCCGAGATTCTTGAAGGGTAGGCTCACCGCTTTCTGGTAGGCGCTCGAGACGGCATTGATGGAAACAAAGAGGGCAATGCCCACCGCGATACCCACGACATTGACAAGCGTCCGATGATGGTGGTGGCGGAGCTCTTTTAACACGTAGCGATAGTCCATGGCAGCCTCACTTTTTGGCGGTTACCTGATCAAGAGCGGCTTTCAAGTCGTCGATGGTCCACTTGCCTTGAAAGAATGTGGGGCCTGCACCGGTTGGAAAGCCAACGAATTTTACCTGCTTTTGGCCCAACTTCACGACCTCGTTGCCATCGATCCAAATGACAAGCGGCACATGCTGGCTTACCCCCTTTTCGGCCTTGAAATCCTCTCCCTCCTTGCTCTCAAAGTCATACCAGGCGACGCTGATCTTGTCGCCGTAACTTGAGAAGACACCTTTCATCCTGTCGAGCGTGTCCATCAGGGGGCCGTGGTTCATGTAGAGCACCTCGACCTTGGCGCTTTCTGCGGCGCAGGCGCTTGAAAAAAGGGGGATAACGGCCAGAACCAATAAACAGCTCAAGAGAATCTTTTTCATGATTGTACCTCCCCATCGTGCATGCGGATCAATCGATTTGCGCTTTTTGCAAGTTCGACTTCATGGGTGACCATGAGGATGGCCACCCCATCTTGCGTGTGAAGTATGTTTAAAATTTCCAGGATGGCGTCCCCGGTTGCCGAATCGAGGTTGCCGATCGGCTCATCGGCAAATAGGATCTTGGGGTGATTGACGAGCGCCCTTGCAATAGCTACCCGCTGCTTCTCCCCTCCCGAGAGGGCAGAGGGCAGGTGGTCCATCCGGTGTCCCAGCTCCATCCTCTCAAGAAGGTCGGTTGCCCGCCGTTTCCTTTCATCACCCGTCATTTTTATGGGGAAGAGCGGCAGAGCCACATTCTCCCAGGCAGAGAGTGTTGGAATCAGGTTGAAGGATTGGAAGATAAAACCTACATTCTCCCTCCTGAAAAGAGCGAGTTCATCCTCGCTCGCACTGGTGATATCCTTGCCTTCGAGCATGACTCTGCCGGCAGCCGGGCGCTCCAGGCCGGAGAGCAATGAAAGGAGTGTCGTCTTGCCGCACCCTGATTTCCCGACGAGGCAGACGAATTCGCCGGTGTCAATGGAGAGGGAAACTCCCTTGACCACCTCAAGATCGCCGTATTTCTTACTGAGACCGGTAGCTGTTAAGATCGTTCCGTTATTCATGTCGTAGAACCTCCGAAGGCTTAATTTTTGAAATGTTTCTGCCCAGCAGCGCCCCTGTAAGGCCTCCGATTATTAGGGAAAGAAGAATGGCAAACGACGCCAAAGTCCACGGCACATGCACGGGAAGCCGGAGCGTCTTGAAGATCTGGTCTCCGCCGCCCGGCAAGAAATGAGGCGTGGGGCTCATCTCCCACGGAATGGGGATATTGACTGTGAGGAAACTTAACCCATAGGCGGCGACAAGGGCGATGAGCAACCCGAGAATCCCTGCCATGAAACATTCGATCACCGATTCGGCCAATAGCTGGGCCACAACGTTGCGATTGATCCAGCCGACGGCCTTGAGGACTCCTATCTCCCTCGCCCGCTCGCTAATGTTGCCTGCCATCGTTTTAAAGGCGATCAAGACGGCGACAAAGATGGCGATCAGGGAGGCGGCGAGGGTAAACTTGTCCGAGAGGGCAAACAGGCTGCCAAGAAGCTTCAAGAAAGAATCAGGGGTACCGATGGTCGCATTTTTTCCCATCATGGTCCGCAGGGCTGAGGACAATTCGGGTATTCTTTCCTCGTCCGCTTGTATGAAGAGCAGGTTGACATCAACCGGGTTGAACGGAGAGACTGCCTGCACCTGCCCCGATGAGGCTGCAAGCCTTTGTGCCTCCAACAACGGAAGATAGATATTAGCTACCGCGATTTTTGCAGCCCGGGATGCATCCACAAGCCCGACAACCGGATAGTCTCTCTTCGCCACCGATAGGGTGTCTCCCACCTTGATGCCAAATTGGCGGGCGTACGAAACTTCAACGAGGGCTTCCGACTTGCCCTCATTGAGAAAGCGCCCCTCGATGACAGAGTTGCGAAGAATGGAAGGGCCGACGGAATTTTGCTGCTCAACCCCCAGAACAATCCATACCCTGTTGGGATCGAAGACCCAGAGAAGGACGGCCTTGCCTATTCCTCGTACGCCCGGCAATGCTTCGATCCTCCTCACTTCTTCATCGCGGATCGTCACCGCAGAACAAGGAAAAACGGCCCCTGTGAGCTCCTTCGGAACATCACCCGATCGCTGCACCGTGACATCCGCACCGATCTCTTGAAGGGGCACACGGGCTGCGCGGCGGTAGGCCATAGACAGGGCATTGAGGATGATCAGAAGGGCAATGCCGATGGAAAGGCCTATTACAGCTGCCAGAGTTCTCCGTTTTTGGTAATAAAGTTCATTCCTCAAGTAACGCAGGTTCACGACATCCCTCCATCTCGTTAATATTCAGCATTTTCCTATGGCGGCTGAGAAAGGTCGTCTGGAAACCGGCACAAATAACGCATCAGGGGCATCGGATCTCCTGGTTGCGTGTCATCGCCTTTTCGATCATGTCGAAGAATTTCTTCTGCTGGCCTTTGTCCAGCATGGACTTAAATTCGAGCATGTGGGCCATGACCAACTTTTGCATTTCTTGCTGAACCCCGTTGATTTCGGCTATGGTCATCTCAATGGCTTTGCTGTCGGGATAGCTTGCCCTCATGAGGTCGAAGAGCGATCTCCTAAGCCGATCAACTTTTTCCCTCTTCTTATCAAGAGCCTCGTGGAACAGGGGCGCTTTTTGCTCGAATAGCTCTCGTTGTTCCGCCTTGAGAGAGAGCGCTTCAAAAAGATGGGGCTGGATTGAAGAGGCCACCGGAAAACGCCCCGGGGCGCCGTAACCGAAAGGGGGGGTACGATACCGGTTCTGTTGGTAATAGGTGTACCCCGCAGCGCCGAGGAGCGAAAAGTTCAGGAGCAGCGACAGAACGAGTATATATTTTAAGAGGTTATCTTTCATGGCCCGGTCTCATGAGCGTGTTATAGATGCCGCCTATCGAATCAGGGGGCACGGCCTGAAATAGATCGATGGAAAAGGCTTCTTGCGCAGTCATCTGAGCATAGGGGTGGGTCATGTCCACTATGAGGAATCTGCCCGAGATGATGCCGATGGTCATGACAAAAACCGCAAAACCCACTTGCGCGACCCGCAGAAAGAAAGGCCTGAGACCCAAAAGACTCCAGAGCCGTGATTCCTCCTTTTCTTCGAGGTTTGCCAGAACACTTGCGGTAAATCCGGGAGGGGCATGAAATCGCTCGGCCGAAGCAAACCGTTTACAGATAGCCCGGGTCTCTTCCAGTTCTTTTCGGCAAGCAGCACAATTTTGTAGGTGTAAGTTAAAAGCTTTCTTCTCATCCCCATCCAATTCATCGTCCATGTACCGGGAGATCATTTGTCTTACATGTGTGCATTTCATATTTTCTTCCTTCATATCCGATTAAACGATTGAAATTCGATTTTGTTCCAAAAAGTTTTCATCAGCCTATATTTTTTTTCACAGAAGCTGCCGAAGTTGCTCCCTTGCCCTCCATATCCTCGATTTCACTGTTCCAACAGATGTGTGCAGAACTTCGGCGACCTCTTCGTAAGAAAGCCCTTCGATCTCTCTTAGCACAATGGCCGCCCGCAGCTTCTCCGGCAGCTTTTGAAGGGCGGCTTGGATGGATTCGCTGATTTCCCTTGATTCGTAAAGTTCGGCGGGAAGTGGCTCAGTTGAAGGCAGGTCTTCGGTAAGCGGCTGTTTCTTAAGCGTATCGCGGCGTGATTTTCTCTTGTAATCGAGACAGGTGTTTACGGCAATCCGGTAAAGCCATGTATAGAGAGATGCGTCCGGTCTGAAGCCTTTCATGCTTCTGTAGGCTTTCAGGAACACATCCTGAGCCGCATCCTGGGCATCTTGAGGATCCCGAACCATATAGCGGCAGAGGTTGTAGACCCGATCCTGGTATTTACGAACAAGACC
>Ga0307426_1002044_pt1 | contig 12833 bp, 9 predicted proteins | sample SalMarWE160340MG_FD_202165 | JGI IMG/M metagenome (GOLD analysis project Ga0307426, IMG submission 202165) | Salt marsh sediment microbial communities from the Plum Island Ecosystem LTER, Massachusetts, United States - WE1603-40 | ecosystem: Environmental > Aquatic > Marine > Intertidal zone >... | reverse complement strand
TCGTGTCTGTGGATTTTAATGGGACTGGGCTTTCTTCTGTTGTGGATGCCCCCAGTACTGCCGTCATCGAGGGGCGGATGGTGAAGGTCTTGTCCTGGTACGACAATGAAATGGGGTATTCGACGAGGATGGTGGACGTGGCCAGATTTATCTCCTCGTAGCCGGAGTTCTTGAAAGGAGTAACTCAGTGGCAATTACGTGCATCGACGAGATCGAGATAGCGGGCAAACACCTCTTTATCCGGGTGGACTTCAACGTACCGTTGGGGGATGACGGTGAGGTGCAGGACGATACCAGGATTACTGCTGCCCTTCCCACCATTCGATATGCCGTCGAAAAGGGTGCCCGGGTGATATTAGCTTCCCACCTGGGGCGTCCCAAGGGGGAGGTGGTGCCGGAGATGAGCCTCTCCCCGGTCTCCCGTCGCCTCTCTGAGCTTCTGGGTCAGGAGGTGGTGATGGCCCCTGATTGTGTCGGTGAGGAGGTCACTGCCCTTGTGGCAAAGATGGAAGAGGGAGCGATTCTCTTGCTGGAGAACCTTAGGTTTCACCCCGAAGAGACGGACAATGATCCGGAGTTTGCCAAGCAATTAGCGGCCCTTGCCGATATCTATGTCAATGACGCCTTCGGCACTGTCCACAGGGCTCATGCCTCCGTAGAGGGGATCGCCCATCACATGAAGGTGGCAGTGTGTGGGCTTCTCATGAAGAAGGAGATAGAATATTTGGTCAATGCCCTGGCCTCCCCAGAGCACCCCTTTGTAGCCATCTTGGGTGGGGCCAAGGTTTCCGACAAGATAGGGGTGATCAAAAACTTAATGGGTAAGGTCGATACTATTCTTATCGGTGGCGGCATGGCCTATACTTTTTTGAGAGCGAAGGGATACGAGGTGGGGAGGTCTTTGGTGGAGGATGATAAGCTCCAGGTGGCCAAGGGGCTTCTCAAAGAGGCCCAAGAAGGCACGGTGGATCTGCACCTCCCCCTAGACCATGTGGTTGCCGAGGAGTTTACCCCTGATGCCGAACATAAGGTGGTCACCAACAAGGAGATTCCCCCCGGTTGGACTGCCATGGATATCGGTCCCCAGACTATTGCGGCCTTCTCTGAGGTGATTAAGGGTGCAAAGACCATCGTGTGGAACGGCCCCATGGGGGTCTTTGAGGTGACAGCATTCGCCAAGGGCACCGAGGAGGTAGCCAAGGCGGTGGTCGCCTCTGGCGCCCTCAGTATTGTGGGCGGGGGAGACTCCGTTTCGGCCCTGAGGTCTTTGGGATTGGCCGACAAGGTGACCCATATCTCTACGGGCGGGGGGGCGAGTCTGGAGCTTTTGGAGGGAAAGACCCTCCCCGGCCTGGCTGTTCTGGACCGATAGCGGAGAGGAGTTGAGGATGCGTATACCGATCATGGCAGGGAACTGGAAGATGCACAAAACCGTGAAGGAGGCGGTCGATTTCGTGACCCGCTTGCAGGAGGCACTGGGGGATTGGAAGGAGACCGAAGCAGTGGTAGCCCCGCCCTTTATCGCCCTGGCACCGGTTGCCGAACGCCTCATCGGGACCGGGATTGCCCTGGCTGCCCAGGATTGTTTTTGGGAGGATCAAGGGGCCTTTACCGGAGAGGTGTCCCCCCCCATGTTACGTGATCTGGGGTGTCGGTATGTGATCATCGGTCACTCCGAGAGGAGGGCATATTTTGGAGAGACCGATGAAACCGTCAACAACAAGGTAAAAGCGGTCCTCTCCCATGATTTGTATCCCATCGTCTGTGTAGGGGAATCCCTCGAAGAACGGGAGCGTGGGGATACCTTTAAGATAGTCGAACGACAGATACAGGCGGGTCTCAAGGGACTGGATGGAGCTGCGCCCCAGACGCTCGTGATCGCCTACGAACCCATCTGGGCTATTGGGACGGGGAAGACAGCTACCCCTGAACAGGCCCAGGAGATGCATGCCTTTATTCGGGGGCTCGTGGCCGCAGTGTTCGACTCCGAGGGAGCTGAGAAGGTCAGGATCCAATACGGGGGGAGCGTCAAACCGGATAATGTCGATGAACTGATGGCACAGCCCGACATCGACGGTGCCTTGGTGGGAGGGGCCAGTCTTGAGGTAGATTCTTTTGCGAGGATCGTAAGATTTGAGAAGGGATAGGAGGATAATTGTATGTGGGGAATTCTTCTGTTTGTACATATTTTAGTGAGCGTGTTGATGATTATGGTCATCCTGTTGCAGACGGGGAAGGGGGCTGAGATGGGAGCCGCCTTCGGCGGTGGCTACAGCCAGACCCTCTTCGGGAGTGCCGGTCCGGTCGGCTTTCTGAATAAGCTCACGACGGTGATAGCTGTTGTGTTCATGCTGACGTCCCTCTTGTTGGCCTTTTTGGCCGCTCATCCACCCACTACCAAGTCGTTGGTGGATGAGGTGCCGCAGCAGGAGGTCCCTGCCACCCCTGCTCCGGCACAAGAGGCTGAGTGAAAAAGGCTTTGGTGCACGGGGTTGTTTGGGATATAATGCATCTTCTGAATGTGCCGAAGTGGTGGAATTTGGTAGACACGCCATCTTGAGGGGGTGGTGGGTTATGCCCGTGCGGGTTCAAGTCCCGCCTTCGGCACCATGATAATGTATCATTGATTTTTTTAAATGAGAAAAGGAGGAGATGAGTGTCCATCTCCTCCTTTTTAATTATGCAGGGTAAATACCGGAAGGGCTCGTTATGATTGACAAACCTTGTGAATTGGTTTCATAATACTATGATTTTTACATTGCTTTCTTGACGGTTAAGTTTATATACTCACCAGGTGGGGGACGAGTGTACGCAAAGCAAGGTGACAACTTTGCGTAGGACGCCAGCTGCCTGGTCACACAGTTGATCCGGAAATAGTTACCCATCGGTTACCTTCACAGAAGGCTCCTCAGGACTACGGAAGCTCAGCAAAGAAGAGGATTCGGAGAGCAAGGCATGAGACGCTACGCCACGGGAATTGTTACGATTGCGGCCATTGTGCTACTTATTGCTGGCACAGTGTGGTTTTCCAGATCACGACCTAATCTTGAAAACGCCAGTGGTAAGGCAGCTCCGGTTGACATTGCACTTGTTAAGACGGGCCATCCAGAAAGACGAAATTTCACCTTGTGCTGCCGGTGGTTTGGTCGTGTGGAAAGCAAACGAGCGGTGAAGGTCGTCGCTCCTGAGGCGGGTCGGGTCGTTTCAATGGAAGCCCGGGACGGAGCAATCACGCAGAAGGGGGAAGCTTTATTTAGTTTGGGTGGTCCCATCGTAGAAAGCCGCCTGAAGACCCGTCAACAGAGAGTAACATCACCTGAAACCGGGATCTTCGCAAACCGTCGGGTCAACATCGGCCAGGATGTCGAAAAAGGGACCCATCTTGTTGATATCATATCGCCAACGGATCTCCGCATCGTTGCCTCCCTTTCCCCACCGGCAGATATCCCACTAGAAGGGAGAACCGCCATAATAAACAGCGCGATGGGGAAGACGATAACCGGCACCGTCGTGAGGGTGATTCCTCAGCGTACCATCACAGGTGTGACGTTCGTCTGGATAATCTGGATAGAAGGGGATGCCATTAACCGACAGATGAAACTCGGTGGAACAGCGAGCGGTGAAATCCCTCTACTCGTCCGGGAGAAGGTGCTCGCCGTTCCCGCCGACGCCATAGTCCGAGATGAGCAAGAACAACCCTTTGTCTTTCTGAACGGACCTGGCGGCTACCGCAAGCACCCCGTGAAGACTAGTCTCACATCCGAAGGCTGGGTCGAGGTTGTCTCGGGCATACCCGAAGGGGCCGAAATCGTGGTGCAGGGCGCCTATGAACTATTCTACAAGGATTTCAGCAAGATTTACAAGGTAGCGGACTGATGCGTTCCTTTTTGCGCTTTATCACGAAGTATCCGAATGTAACGGTTCTCGTGATTGTGGCGATTGGACTTATCGGCATTTACTCCGCCATGCACATGTCCGTTGATCTCTTCCCAAATCTTGAGGTGCCGGTGGTCAACATCATTACCCATTATCCGGGGGCGGCGCCGGAGGATATCGAGCTTCTCATTTCGCGACCTATCGAGGACGAGATGCGCAGCATCCCCGGAGTAAAGCGCGTCGCGTCCACTTCGGTGCAGGGCATTTCGCAGGTCACCGTGGAATTCTCCTGGGGCACCACCGTCTTTGATGCCAGCCAACTTGTGCAAGCAAGGTTGGCGCATGTGCAAGGAGTGCTTCCTCCCTCCGTTACTCCCCGCTTGGAGAACATCGGTACGACGTTGCAAGAGGTGTGTGGCTATGTCTTCTACGGGGGGAACGATCTTGTCACTCTCCGCAACGCGGTGAGCCACGATATTGCGGGACGATTGATGGGTGTCGAAGGCGTTTCTTCCATCCAGGTTCTCGGTGGAGACCAGCGTGCGTTCTATGTCCAGTTTCGACCGGAGACCCTGGCGAGACTTTCCCTCTCCGTCACGGATGTTATCTCGTCTCTTGATAAAGAAAACGTAACCGCCGTAGCGGGGTACCTGGACCGTTCCAGCCGCGAATATCTTGTCCGCGGCGATGCCAGATTGGAAACCCTGGACGACCTGCGCTCCGTGCCCCTCTTCAAAGATGGTAACCCGTCGTTCCTGCTCGGTTCGGTAGCAGAAATTTACGAAGGTCGGGCACCGAGACATTACGAAGTCCGCGGAGATGGCGTCCCGGCGGTGGCAATGGTGGTAAGCAAACAGCCGGGGGCAAGCACCAATAGGGTGGTTGCCGGTATTGACACTGCCATGTCGGATCTGCACAGCCTGCTTCCGCCGGGAACAAGCATCAAGAAGTTTTACGATCAATCTGAGATCATCCGTGAGTCGCAGGACGAGATTATGAGAGACCTTATCATCGGTGCTTCTTTGGTCATCTTAGTGCTCTACTTTTTTCTGGGGTCGCTCTGGCCGACGCTGATTGTGGCGGTGACAATTCCCCTGACGCTGCTTGCCACCCTCACGATCATGCGGCTGTTCGGGCTGGGCTTCAACATGATCACTATGACAGCATTTGCGTTGGCCATCGGCATGATCGTGGATGACGCTATCGTGGTGGCAGAAAACATCTATCGTAAAAGAAAAGTCTCAGCGGATGCCTTGGAAGCGAGCATTTCGGGGGCAGTTGAAATCGCCGGTCCGGATGCATCAGGCACGTTTACCACGGTTGCAGCCTTTCTGCCGCTGGTGATCGTGACCGGCATTGCAGCCCTCTTCATGAAGCCTTTCGGAGTGACCGTCAGCGCCGCCCTCCTTATTTCCCTCGTTTTATCGCTGACACTTGTGCCCCTGATGTTCAGTCGCAGCAAGGGGCCACTGGTCAAAGCCGAGGATTTTCTCGGGGGGCGTCTGCTCGACCTTCTTGATAGGATACTGCAACGGACATTGCGGTTTTCCTTTCGGCACAAGGGGTTAGTCCTGGGGTTGGCTGTGTTATTCCTCTCCGTTGCCGGTCTTGCCACGGTGCTTGGTACGGTATCGGTCCTTCCGTCTATCGATGAAGGCGCTATCCTCATCGAATACGTCATGCCCCCCGGAACATCGCTCAAGGAAAGTAACCGTATCGGCGATGTGCTCGATCGCATCGCCCTGGCCGACTCCGATGTCTCGTGCGTGTACCGCCGCACAGGGTCCCCCGAGAGCGGTTATCAGATCGAGGGGGTAAATAAAGGAGAAGTGCTTATCAAGTTGAAACCGAAGAAGGAGCGTGCCCGGTCGATCACGACCATCATGGCTTCTTTAAAACAGTCTTATTCGCAGATGGATGGCATCGTCTTCCTCTATCACCAGCCGACGCAGGAAAAGATCGATGAAAGTCTCTCCGGCCTCCCCGCCATTTTCGGCGTGATCATATACGGCATTGACCTGAACGAGCTCACCTCTCTTGCGAGCCAGGTCGAGAGTGTCCTGTATACGGAGCCTGCCGTTGCAAACGTTGTGAATGATACAAAGGTAAAGGCCTCACAGGTAGACGTCCGCGTGGACTACGCCAGGCTTGCCCTGCACCGGATAGAGCCTTCTCAGGTGTTGGCGACGCTTCAGGCCGCCTCTTTGGGCATGGAAGCAACGCGGATTATCCGGCAGAAAGAGAATGTCGGCGTGTGGGTTAAGCTGGATGTCGGCGAAGGGCTTGATCCCGACCGTGTGGGGCGATTGCCGGTCATGCTTCCCAACGGCGAGAACGTACCGCTTGAAAGGGTCGCCGATGTTCGTGTGCGCCAGACACCGGCAGCGATCACCCGTCTTAACGGCCAGCGCGAGATTACCCTCGTCGCAGAGGTCGAAGGCAATATCCCCGCCGTCGTGTCGCATCTGCGAGAGAAATTTCGGGACATCAGACTGCCAGAGGGCTACAGCATTGACTTCAGCGGCCAGTACCAGGTCCTCGTGCAGACGGCGCTTGAGCTGCTTTTTGCCCTCGTCGCCGCGGTCATTCTGATTTATCTTATTATGCTGATGCAGTTCGGCTCATGGTTCCAGCCCCTCGTTATCTTGGGAACAATCCCCCTCTCCCTGGTGGGGGCCCTTCTCGCCCTTTTTGTAACCGGCCAGGGACTCGATGTGTCGGTCGGCATGGGAGCAGTTACGCTCGTGGGCATAGCCGTAAACAATGCCATCGTGCTTATTGATTTCGTCAACAAACAAACAGCATCAAGAGTCAATACCGACCAGGCTTTGCTTGAGGCCGCCTCCGTGCGTCTACGGCCAATCCTTCTGACCACCCTTGTCACCCTCGCGGCCTTGCTTCCGACCGCCATCGGGACGACCGTCGGCTCCCAGATCTTTAGGCCATTTTCCATCACCGTAATCGGCGGCCTGCTCAGCAATTTATTGGCATCATTGATAATAATTCCAACGTTGCTTTTTACGTTTTCGAGAATAAACAAAGAATAAGATCAAACCTCTGGGGCAGTTCGCACTTGTTTTTTGCAGCCCACCTCCCCTCCAGCCCCGCATAAGAGTCGTCTTTATTGCCTGAAGGGTAACGTAGCAGAAACCAGCCTCAACGAGAGAGGTTATTGACAGAGGAACGGGTTACCCTATAGAATGCACAGGCACACGGGAGTGATTCTAGCGTGGGGAGCGGATGGGGTGGTGGTGCTGTGAGGTCGTCGAGCCTGATGAGTGGATTCAGCAACCGGACGCTGAATATTCATTGAGGGAGAAGGCATGCGATATTCCCAGATGTTATTACCGACCTTGCGGGAAGAGCCGGCAGATGCGGAGGTCATCAGCCATAAGCTGATGCTGCGTGCCGGTATGATCAGAAAGGTGGCCGCAGGGATCTATACCCTCCTTCCCTTGGGGGTCCGGGTCATACACAAGGTAGAGCGGATCATCAGGGAGGAGATGGACCGGGCAGGGGCCCAGGAGGTAGTGATGCCGTGCGTCCTACCGGCCGATCTCTGGAAAGAGAGCGGCCGCTGGGATCACTACGGTAAAGAATTGCTCAGGATGAAGGACAGACACGAACGGGATTATTGCTTCGGCCCCACCCACGAAGAGGTGATCACGGACTTGGCCCGTCGTGAGATCAGATCCTATCGCCAACTCCCCCTCAACCTCTACCAGATTCAAACCAAGTTCAGGGATGAGGTGAGGCCCCGATTTGGGGTGATGCGCGCGCGGGAGTTTGTGATGAAGGATGCCTACAGCTTTGATGTTGATGAAGCGGGTGCGGAGCAGAGCTATGAACGGATGTACGATGCCTATATGAGGATATTTGAACGCTGCGGGCTGCGTTTCAGGGCCGTGGAGGCGGATACCGGTCTCATCGGGGGGAGGTTCTCCCATGAGTTCATGGTCATGGCCGATACCGGCGAGGATGCCATCGTGAGCTGTGATACGTGCGATTATGCGGCCAACCTCGAGCGGGCGGAGGTGAACAAGGTAGCGGAAGAACCTGCTGAGAAGCTGAAAAAACTGGAACGGGTTCAGACCCCTGGAAAGCGGAGTGTGGAGGAGGTGACCGAATTCCTCGGCGTTCCCCCGCAGCGATTGGTGAAGACCATTATCTTCGAAACGGGACAGGGGGTAATTGCCGCCCTGGTCCGTGGCGATCACGAGATCAATGAGACGAAATTGTGCCGGTACCTGGGTGTCATGGAGCTGGAGATGGCCGGTGATGAGCGCATCGCTGATGTCACCCATGCCCCCAAGGGGTTTGCCGGGCCGGTGGGGCTCGATCTGCGGATTGTGGCTGATTACGCCGTGCAGGGTATGCGGAACATGGTGACTGGCGGCAATGAGCTCGATACCCACCTGATCAACGTAAACCTGGAACGGGATTTTCAGGTCGATGAGTTTGCGGATATCCGTCAGGCCCAGGAGGGGGACCCCTGCCCCCGATGTCCCGGGCGCTTGCAGATCTCCCGGGGGATCGAGGTGGGACACATCTTCAAGCTCGGAACCAAATACAGCGAGGCCTTGGGGGCCACCTATCTCGATCTTGAGGGGAAAGAGCAGCTGTTGGTTATGGGGTGTTACGGCATCGGTGTGGGGAGGACGGCAGCAGCAGCAATCGAACAGAACCATGACGAGCATGGCATTATCTTCCCCATTGCCATCGCTCCGTTTCACGTCCTACTCTTGCCCGTCAACAACAAGGACAACAAGATCATGGGGGCAGCGGAAGATCTCTACCAGGGGCTGGTAGCACAGGGGATAGAGGTGCTCTTGGACGACAGGGATGAGCGCCCCGGGGTGAAATTTAATGATGCTGATGTCATCGGAATCCCCTTGCGCCTGACCGTGGGGGAGAAGAATCTTAAAGAGGGTAAGGTGGAGATCAAAGTGAGGAGATCCGGTGAGGTCACCTTAATAGACCTGCAGGAGGCGTCGGAGAGGGTTAAGGGGATGATTTCTGCGGAGTTAAAGGATGGTTGATTCATCTGATGCGGATCTATTCAGTGGGGACGAGCACGCGCACGATTGAAGAGTTCATGGGGATATTGAAGGCATACGCAATAGAGGTCGCGGCAGACGTACGGAGCTTTCCCCGGAGCCGCCTTCCTCATTTCCATGGATCAGAACTCGCCCGATTTCTCGGCGAGGAGGGGATCGAATATTGCCATTTCGGGAAAGAACTGGGGGGTTACCGCCGGGGGGGATATGAGGCTTATAGAGATACGCCCCCATACCATAAAGGCTTGACGCGATTGGAGGAGTTGGCCGGGGGGGGGGTGACCGCCTTCTTCTGCGCCGAGCGCTTTCCCTGGCTCTGTCATCGGAGGTTCATCGGCACAAGCCTCAGCGAGCGGGGCTGGGAGGTCAACCACATCATCGAAGAGGGAACGGTGTGGCATCCCACTGCCCGTTCAACAGGTACCTCAAGAGGGGAGGGATAAGGGTGGATCTATTGGGTGATTGGCGGCGCACGCATACGTGCGGCGATCTGAGCAAAAAAGATGCCGGCACGCAGGTCGTTTTAATGGGCTGGGTTCAGACCCGAAGAGATCACGGTGGGTTGATCTTTGTGGATCTGCGCGATCGTTATGGGGTTACCCAGGTGGTCTTTAATCCCGAAGTCGACCCCAAGGTCCATACAAAGGCCCACGCCCTGCGGAGCGAGTACGTTATTGCGATCCAAGGAGTGGTGGAGCTGCGCCCTCAAGACATGGCAAACCCCCGTCTTGCGACCGGGGAGATAGAGGTGGCGGTGCATGGGTTGAAGATCCTCAACGAATCCAAGACACCCGCTTTTTCCATCGAGGATGAGACCGAGGTGGCGGAGAACGTCAGACTCCGCTATCGGTATCTTGATCTCCGCCGGGGTAGGATGCAGGGCAACCTGATCCTCAGGCACCGGACAGCCAAGGCCGTGCGGGACTATTTTTCTGCCCACGGCTTTGTGGAGATCGAGACCCCCTTCCTCACCCGCAGCACCCCTGAAGGGGCGCGGGATTATCTCGTTCCCAGTCGTATGAATCCGGGTAGCTTCTATGCTCTGCCCCAATCCCCCCAGTTGTTTAAGCAACTCTTGATGGTCTCCGGTTTTGACCGCTATTTTCAGATCGTCAAGTGCTTCCGTGATGAAGACCTCAGGGCCGATCGCCAGCCGGAGTTCACCCAGATCGATGTGGAGATGTCCTTTGTCGGTCCTGAGCAGATCCAGGAATATATGGAAGGGATGTTGGAAGCCGTCTTCGGCGAGATAATGGGGGTTAAGCTTACCAGGCCCTTTCCCCGGATGAGCTACCAGGAGGCAATGGCCAGGTATGGCTCGGATCGCCCCGACATACGCTTTGGGATGGAATTGGTCGATGTTACTGATGTGGTCTCCCAATCCGCATTTCAGGTGTTCACCCAGGCGATAGAAGAAGGGGGAATTGTCAAGGGTATCACCCTAACCGGTGGGGGGGGGCGATCACGCAAGGAGATCGAGGAGCTGATTGGGACGGCGCAGTCCTATGGTGCAGGGGGATTGGCCTGGATTAAGGTAGAGGCCGAAGGGTGTCAGTCGCCCATTGCCAAATTCTTCAGTCCCGAAGCCCTTGGGGAGATAGTGACCAGGATGGAGGGGAAGCCGGGAGATCTCCTGCTTTTTGTCGCTGACCAGCCTCAGGTGGCACATGAGGTGTTGGGTCAATTGCGCCTGCACCTGGCCAGGGAGGGGGGATTGATCAAGGAGGGGGATTATCAATTCCTCTGGGTGGTCGATTTCCCCTTATTGGAATATGACGCGGAACAGAAACGATATGTGGCCGTGCATCACCCCTTCACCGCCCCACGGGATGATGATGTGGCAAAACTCGCCGATACCCCCCTCAATGTCAGGGCCCAGGCCTATGATATCGTCCTCAATGGTGCGGAGATCGGAGGGGGGAGCATCAGGAACCATCGGGTGGATATCCAGCGGCAGCTCTTTGAGATCTTGGGGATCGGGAAAGAAGAGGCCGAGGCCAAGTTCGGTTTCCTCATGGAGGCCCTTGTCTATGGAGCTCCTCCCCATGGGGGGATTGCCTTCGGATTTGATCGATTGGTGATGTCTCTGTGCGGTGCCGATTCCATCAGGGAGGTCATCCCCTTTCCTAAGACCCAGAAGGCCACCTGCCTCCTGACAGAATCCCCAGCCCCGGTCGACCCGCAGCAGTTAAAGGAACTCTTTCTAAAGGTGGATGTCTAATGTTTCAAGGTCGGTCTTTTTACTGATCTTCAATACGAGCTCGTCTTTGGGGCGGATGATATTCCCCCTGATATTATTCCAGCGTCTGATGTCCTCGACTCTGAGATTGTACATGAGGGCTATGTCCCACAGGGTATCCCCTTCCTGCACCACGTAGCGAATTTCCTCCAAGGAACTTTCATCTATAGTCGGCATGGTCTGCGGCACATCGACCTTTTTCGGGCTTACCGGTGCTTTCTGCACCGTCTTTGCGAGGGATACGGCTTTATCGGCGGGCATGGGAATGATAATGGAGGATCCTGCGCGGAGGTGTCTGGGGTTTCTGATATTATTCATCTGCATGATGGCGCTTACCCCTGTTCCATACCGTCGAGCAATCTGGGAAAGGGTGTCCCCTGAGCGCACGTAATGTCGTCGGAACGTAATCTTCTCCGAGGGCTTGAGCTGGGCGAAGTTCTGCACAAATATCTCCCTTTTTCCCTCTGGAATCTTGACCTGATAGTTCGGATAGTCGGGGGGGGTACACCACCGCAGGAGCTCCGGGTTGAGGGCCTTGATGATCTCATAGTCCGCTTCACTGCAGCGGGCAATCACCCGCAGGTCTGTGGCATCGGAGATCTCTACCTTTTCGTAGCGGATGGGCTCATCGTACTCTATATCGGAAAAACCATATTTTTCAGGTGACTTAGCGATCAAGGCAGCTGCGATCATCTTGGGGACGTAATGTTTCGTCTCCCGTTTGAGATACCTGTGTTTGGTCAATTCCCAGAAGTCTTCCGTTTTGTAGCGCTCTATGGCCCGCGAGATCTTTCCTGCCCCTGCGTTGTAACTGGCGGCGGCCAGATACCAACAGCTGAACTGATCATAGAGGTCCTTGAGGTGTCTGGCAGCAGCGATGGTGGACTTTTCAGGGTCCCGCCGTTCATCGATCCACCAATCAACCGTGAGTCCATATTTTTTACCTGTCCGATAGATAAACTGCCACGGCCCTGAGGCCTTGCGACGGGAGTATGCCTTGGGGTTGAAACCGCTTTCGATCAGGGCCATATAGACCAGATCTTCGGGGAGGCCATGTGCTCTGAGGACCTCTTTCATCATGGGGATGTATCTCCCCGATCGCTGTAGCCAGAGAGCGAATGCCTTACGGTGTGTGGTCTGGAAGTATTCGATGAAGTACTCCACCTGATCATTGACCACAATAGGGATGTCAAAGGTGACCTCCGCTTCTCCCATTTCAAGGGGGGCCGGTTCCTCCTGTGCATTGATTGCTTCTTGGGGGGTGGCCTCTTCTTTCTTCAGGAAATTGGTGCTGCAGGCAGCGATGATGAAGAGCAAGAGTAGGATGCAGATTAACGCAAAGAGCCTTTTCATTGTTTCCTCCATTGCCGTGGCTACGAGTTCGATAGTGTAAAGGAGGTGAAGGTTCTTGTCAATAAGAACCATTACTGGAGTGTCCTGAGTTTTTTTACTTGGAGAACCTGTGCTATTATTGCTGCATTCATTCTGTGCCATGCATTGACACCACAGCCGGTTATCTCTTATAGTTACGCACAGCAGAACTATGCATAAAAAGGAGAGTACTCATGGATCTGACAGATAAGAGGGCTATTGTGACCGGAGCCGGGCAGGGGATTGGGAAGGCAACCGCCCTGAAGCTGGCCCAGCGGGGCGCCGATGTC
>Ga0307426_1002043_pt1 | contig 12837 bp, 15 predicted proteins | sample SalMarWE160340MG_FD_202165 | JGI IMG/M metagenome (GOLD analysis project Ga0307426, IMG submission 202165) | Salt marsh sediment microbial communities from the Plum Island Ecosystem LTER, Massachusetts, United States - WE1603-40 | ecosystem: Environmental > Aquatic > Marine > Intertidal zone >... | reverse complement strand
ACAGCGTCATGATCTTGGCGTCCTTCTTGTCCCACAAGGTGAGATCCTTGAGCACCTTCTCGATGTGGGCGGGGTCGGGCGCCTTGCCGAACAGGCCTCTTGAGAATCTCACCGTGTTCCACACGGCCTCGAACATGTCGGCGGTCAGCTCCTGGGGCACGAGCCCGATCATGGCGCGCACGCGGCGGTAGTCGGTCGCGATGTCCATGCCGTCGACCGTGACGCGGCCCGACGTCGGCGTGACGATGCCGCAGATGATCGAGATGAGCGTCGTCTTGCCGGCGCCGTTGGGGCCGAGCAGCGCGAAAATCTCGCCGCGGCGAATATCGAGGCTCACCGCTTTGAGCGCCTGGAATCCGGTGGCGTAGGTTTTTGAAAGGTCGGTGACGGCGATTATTGTGGTCATGGCAGGGGAATTACGAGGCGGGCGCCGCCGCTGCAACCCTCTTATGCGCGTCACTCCTTCGGTCCGCGCCCCGCCAGCCACTTCTTGAGGTTTTCGGCCAGCGCGCCGGCGCGCTTTACGGCGCGCTCGCCCGCCGGGTGCGCCTTGGCGCGACTTGCCGGCTCAATGCGCGGGGCCGGCTCGGGCGCGTCCTTCTTCGTCTTCTCCTCCGCGCGCAGCGCCTGCGCCACGTGCGACAGGTAGCGCGCTGCGTCTCCTTGCGCGAGATAGCCGGCAGATGCCGCCATGGCATCGAGCAGCGGCTTCAGCCATTCGTGCTCGACTTTGGCGAAGTCGTGCAGCACGTAGTGCGGCACCACCTCCTTGACTCCAGGGTGCCCCACGCCGATGCGCACGCGGTTGTAGTCGTTGCCGATGTGGGCGGTGATGGAGCGCAGACCGTTGTGACCGGCGTTGCCGCCGCCCGTCTTCACCTTCACCTTGCCGGGCGCCAGGTCGATCTCGTCGTGGAAGACGTAGACGTCGTCGAGCGGGATCTTGAGGAAGCGCTGGGCCTCGCCCACGCTCTGCCCGCTGTCGTTCATGTAGGTGGTGGGCTTCAGGAGGACGACGCGCTCGCCCCCGAGGGTTGCCTCCGCGGTCTCGCCGTGGAAGCGGCGGCGCCATTGGCCGCAATCGTGGCGCTCTGCGATCGTGTCGACCGCCATGTACCCGACGTTGTGGCGATGGCGCGCGTACTTGGCGCCCGGGTTTCCCAGTCCGACGAAGAGCTTCATGGGCGAGGCCCCGTGGCAGGCAAGGACGAGCGGGGCGGGACCGTGGTCCCGCGCCCGCCTCCAACGGCGTCCTACTTCTTCTTCTCGGCGCCGGCCTTGGCTTCCGGCACGGCCGCGGCCTTCTCGCCCGCCTTGGCCTCGGCACCGGGCACCGGCGCTGCACCTTCCTCCGGTGCCGCTACAGCCGTCGCGGTCTCCTCCTCTTCCTGCTTCACGGCGCCGGCGATGGTGGCCACCGTGAAGTCGCGGTCCTTGATGGTGGGCTCCACGCCTTCGGGCAGGATCACGGACGAGATGTGGATGGAGCGGCCGATCTCCAGGCCCGTCAGATCGATCTCGAAGAAGGCAGGGATCTTGTCGTAGGGACAGACGACCTCGATCTCGTGGCGCACGATGTTCAAGACGCCGCCGCGCTTGAGGCCGGGCGAGAGAGCGTCGTTGACGAAGCGCACGGGCACCTGGACGCGGATGCGCCCGTCCTTGCCGATGCGCAGAAAGTCCACGTGGATCGGCTGGTCCTTGATGGGATCGACCTGAAGGTCGCGCGGGATGACGCGGTGCTTCTTGCCCTCCACCTCGATCTCGAAAACCGTCGAGGTGAAGTGGCCCTTCAAGACCTGCTTCCACAGCTCCTTGTAGTCGAGCGCGATCGTCTCCGGCGGCTTACCGTCGCCGTAGATGACGGCTGGAACTTTTCCTTCACGGCGGGCTTGGCGTGCGGCCCCCTTGCCGGCACGCGGGCGCGCCGCGGCTTTGAACTCGGTTGAGTGCTGAGCCATGGCATTGATCTCCAACAAAAAAGGGGCCCATGCGGCCCGAAATCCCGCGCGGCCTCCAAGGGTGCCGGCTGGCGTCTCATGCGGCTGTGCTTGAGATGGCGCGGGTTATAGCGGCCCCCCGGGGCCTTGGCAATCGCCCCGGAAGGCGCCCCTGGTGCAGTTTGCGGGCGGGTCAGGCGGCGGCCACAACCGCCTTGCCCGCTCCCGCATGCCGGACGACTATCCCAATGGGACCAATGCAGTACCGTGGCGGCCGAGCAGCAGGACATGGTTCGTAGAAGCAGCAGACGCCGGCCGGCACCGGAGCAGGACAAGATGATCGTCGAGGCGCTGCGCGGCGTCGGGCGGCCGCTCAGCGCTTACGAGCTCATCGACCGGCTGCGCGAGAAGGCGACGCTCGCGCCCCAGACCGTCTACCGGTCGCTCGATCGCCTGATCGCCGGCGGTCAGGCGCATCGGCTGGAATCGCTCAACGCGTTCGTCGCCTGCCGCCACCCGAGCCACGAGGGCGCAGTCGTCTTCGCCATCTGCGACGACTGCGGAAGCGTCACCGAGTTCGACGAGCCGGCCGCCGTCGACCGTCTGCTCACGTGGGCCAAAAAGGCCAAGTTCGCCGCCGACCGCATGACGCTGGAGATCCGCGGCCGCTGCCGTGCGTGCGCTGCGCGGCCCGTGGCGAGGGGCAGCGCGTCCTGAAACAGGCTCCGGGCGGTGGTGGCGGAGGCGCTCAGTAGAACAGGCTGGAGACGCTTTCCTCGCGCGAGGTGCGCAGGATCGCCTCGCCGATCAGCGGCGCGATCGAGAGCACGCGGATGTTCTTGGCGGCCTGCACGGCAGCCGTCGGCTGAATGGAATCGGTGATGACCAGCGACTTGAGCTTGGAGTTCTGGATGCGGCTCACCGCCCCGCCCGACAGCACGCCGTGGGTGATGTAGGCCATCACCTCGACGGCGCCGTGCTGCAGAAGCGCCTCGGCCGCGTTGACCAGCGTGCCGCCCGAATCGACGATGTCGTCGATGAGGATGCAGCGCTTGCCCTTCACGTTGCCGATGACGTGCATGACCTCCGACTCGCCCGGCCGCTCGCGTCGCTTGTCGCAGATGGCAATCGGCGCCTCGATGCGCTTGGCAAGCGCGCGCGCGCGCACGACGCCGCCGACGTCGGGCGAGACCACCATCAGGTTGTCCGCCTTGTGGTGCTCCTGGATGTCGCGCACCATCACGGGCGCGGCGAACAGGTTGTCGGTGGGGATGTCGAAGAAGCCCTGGATCTGCCCGGCGTGCAGATCGAGCGTCATGACCCGGTTGGCGCCGGCGCGCTCAATAAGGTTGGCGACGAGCTTGGCCGTTATGGGAGTGCGCGGTCCCGGCTTCCGGTCCTGGCGCGCATAGCCGTAGTAGGGCACCACGGCGGTTATGCGGGCTGCCGACGCGCGCTTGAGCGCGTCGATCAGGATCAGGAGCTCCATCAGATTGTCGTTGGCCGGAAACGAGATCGACTGGATCACGAACACGTCCTGGCCGCGCACGTTCTCCTGGATCTCGACGAAGATCTCCATGTCGGCGAAGCGCTTCACCTGACCCTTGGTGGAGGGCATCTTGAGGTGGGCGCATATGGCCTCGGCAAGCGGCCGGTTGCTGTTTCCGGCCACCAGCTTCATGGGGAGTTGACCGCGGCCGTCTCCGGTACGGGCATCGAAAGGCATGGCGTGCCTCCACGGCCGTTCGCCCGGCGCTTCTAGCAAGAGGGCCCTCGCCTGTAAATGGCGGGGCCCCCCACTATGCCGGCAGATGGTTGATACGGCGTGATCGCGCTGGCGTGCCGCGGGCTCAGTTGGCGCTGCTGGTCTTCGTCGGTTGCGGCAGCAGTTTCAGGATGCCCTGGGCCGCGGCTGCCGCGGCGGCATCCGCCGTCTTGCCCCACGGGCCGTCGAGCGAGCCCTGCGGCACGTCGTTCTTCTGCGAAACGGTGCCGAGCTTCTTGCCCTTAGGATCGGTGACGCTCCAGTCGATGGTGATCGGCTGCTTGCCGTTGGCGCTGGTGCCCATGACAACCTTGCCCTCGACCGTATAGGTCTGCGGCGAGGCGGCGCTGGCGAGCGCCACACCGCTGCGGGCCAGCTCGCGTTGCAAGGCGTTCCTCAGCGCGGTGCTGCCGTCGCCGGGAGCGCCGGTGACGTTGGGAACCAGTGCATTGATCGAGCCGGGCTTGGAGATGCTGCCGGTGACGGTGGTGGGAGCAGGCCGCGGCGGCGCTTCCGCCGTTGCCTGCGGCGCCGAGCTAGGCACCGTCGTCGAGGCCGTCTCCATGGCGCCTGTGCTGGTAGCGCCTGTGCTGGTGGCATTGCTTGCGACTGCGGGTGGCGCCTGTGTCGGCAGCCAGGCCGCAATCGATGCAACCGTCTTGGCGGTGATCGCCTTCACGACCTCCGGTGTCACCGCCTTCCAGGGATCCTTGCTCTTGGCGGCTGGCGCGGTTTCCTCGCCGCTGACGCGGTGGACGCCCTTGCCGGTCCCGTCGGTCACGTCCCAGATGTAGGAGATCTTGGCTTTCGAGCCCGCCTTGTCCAACGAGGAGACGACGTAGCCTCGCAGCGTGTAGGCGGCCGGATCGCTGGGAGATTTCGCCACGCGGATGTTGCGGCTGCCGATGTCGGTCGCAAGCTGCGCCAGGAGATCGTTGGAGACGTTCTCGGGCGGACCGATGACGGGAGCGATCGCGATCTGCGCCGGAAGCTCCGGAGCCGGCGGCGGTGCCGGATTGGCTACCGTTGTCGCAGGCGTTTCACTAGATGGACCGAACAAGCTCGAGGCTGTTTCGCAGCCGGCGAGACCGATGGCCAGCCAGCCGGCGCATAGCGCCAATGCATATGGTTTCATTTCTTGCCAAGCCGCAGCAGCAAAGGTCGTCACGACGACGCTCCCCGTTTATTACCCGCTGTTTCATCCGGCGGCCGGCGTACCAACCTTGCGGCCTTACTCTCCCTAATGACCGGTACCTCTGTAGAATCGTCTAACCAGTCATGTACGCTGCGTCCAGATCGAATCCGGCCAACCTCGCATCCTTTTGGAGTAAGGCGCTCGAAAGACCAGACAACCTTGTGGATTGTGCAATTAGGCCACGACGATGGCGGAGATTTGGCGGCCGTAATCGGCCTCTCCGCGGTGCTGTGAACGCCGGAAGCTGTAAAAAATCGATTCGTTCGCGTATGTGCAGGGGCTCTGGCGCTCGATTTGAGCAATTCCCGCTGCTTTGAGCCGGCTTTCGACGTAGCCCGGCAGGTCGAAGCGGGCGCGTGCAGGAGCCTTGCTGCGGACAAAGAACCGAGTGTTGTCCGCGCAACTTTCGATCAGCGCGGCCTCAAATTCGGGTCCGACCTCGTAGGACTCTTGGTTAATGGCGGGGCCGACCGCCGCACAGATGCGGTCACGCTGTGCCCCCTGCCTTTGCATCTCGGTGATCGCCGCCTCGAGCACGCCGGCCAGCGCACCGCGCCAACCCGCGTGTGCGGCGCCGATGACGCGTGCTTCAGGATCGGCGAACAGAACCGGAGTGCAGTCGGCGGTCAGCACGCCGATGGCGAGTCCGGGCGTGCGCGTCACGACGGCGTCCGCCTTGGGCCGGTTGTCGGCCGTGACGGGATCGGTAAGCGTCAGCGCGGTCGCTCCATGCACCTGGTACAGCGTGACGATGTCGGCGTGCTTCGCACCGAGGTGCTCGGCGACGCGGGCACGGTTGGCCGCAATTCGGGTTGCCTCGTCGGACGAGCCGGGGCCGCAGTTCAAAGCGGTGTAGAGCCCTTCCGAGATGCCGCCGGCGCGCGTGAAGAACCCGTGGCGAATGCCCGGCATGCGCTTGAGACAAAGAGCTTCGATCGGCTCCAGCATGGGGCGAGCACTAAGGCGCGCCTGCGCGATTGTCCACCGTGGCAAAGCCCGGCAGCGGTGCCAGGCGCGCGCTTCTGACGCCGACGGCCTGGAACCGCGTGCCCATGCCGCCGGGCGCCATCAGCCGTGCGATCGCGGTCTCTATCGCGATGGCTTTGCCCGGATTGGCGGCCATCAGATGCGAGGCGCGCTCTGCGATGCCGAGAGCGCCGAGGAACTCCGCTTGTGTCATGGGACCGTCGCAGACGAGCCCGCGGCCGCACACCTCGGCGGTGAATGCGGCGAAGTCGACTTGAGCCGTGAGATCGGCCTCGCCGGGAGCGCTGAGCGGATCATCGTAGCGGTGCGCACGGACGGCTTGCAGCGTGTCGCCCAATGTCGGCGCCAGGTGTCCGTAATCGACGAAGAGGGCCGCGACGAGAGGGGTCACCGCGGCGAGCTTCGCGGCCAAGGCTGCGAAAGCCGGGCTGCGCGATTCGAACACGTCGCCGTCGTGCGCGCGTTGGCCAATTGCGGGCGGCGCAACGAAATCGGCAGCAGGCGCGCGTTCGACGAACGCGAGGCGCCCGCCGTCATCGATGCCCACGCATCGCTCAAACCATTTTGCATCGCGCATGACCCACTGCGTGATTGCCAGCGTGTCGAGAAACTCGTTGGCAACGACGATTGCCGGCACGCCGTCGGCGCATGCATCCATGTCGCTGCACCAGCGGATCGGCACCTGCTCATTGTCGAGCGTCGCGCGCTGCAACGCCTCCAACACGGAGTTGGTCTCGACGAGCTGCACTTCGATCGCGTTGCGGAATGCGGGAAGCGCCCGCACGGCTCTGAGCGCGTCGTGCATCAGTGTTCCGCGTCCCGGCCCGAGCTCGACGATCCGGATGCGGCTCGGCTCGCCCATCAGCTGCCACGTCACCGCGCACCACAGCCCGACCAGCTCGCCGAACGCCTGACTGATCTCGGGCGCGGTGATGAAGTCGCCCGCGCGGCCGATCGCGTTTCGCCGGCGGTAGTAGCCGTGCACCGGATCGTGCAGGCAGGCCTCCATGTAGGCGGCGACGCTGATCGGTCCCGTGCGCGCGATGCGGCCTGCGAGCTCGTCGGCGAGCGGTGTCGGCGGCAGCGCGGCGGGAGCGGTGCTCATTGCAGTGTGCGCGTGCGTGCCAGATAGACGACGGCCAGCCCGGCGATGAGCATGGGGATCGAATAGGCGATGCCGGCCGTCAGCGGGCCGATATTGAAGGCATGCGCAAAGTGCGGCTCGCGGAACAGCTCCGCCGTCGACCGGGCCAGCGCGTAGCCTGCAAGGAAGGTGCCCGTGACTAGGCCCGGACGCTTGAGCGCTCCGAAGTAATGGGTGAGCAAGCGCAGCACGAGGAACAGCAGAAGCCCTTCGAGCGCCGCCTCATAGAGCTGGCTCGGGTGGCGCGGCGTCGGCTCGACGGCCGGATAGTGCAACCGCGCCTCGGGGAACACCATGCCCCACGGCATGCTCGTCGGGCGGCCGAACAGCTCGCCGTTGATGAAGTTGGCGATGCGGCCGAAGAACAGCCCGATAGGCACCGATGCGGTGCACAGGTCCGTGGTGCTCCACGGGTTGATGCCGTTGCGCCGCGCGAAGATCCATATGGCGATGCCGCAGCCGACAAGCGCACCGTGGAACGCCATGCCGCCCTTCCACACCGCTATGATGTCCTGCGGGCGGCTGAGATAGAAGCTCGGCTCGTAGAACAGCACGAAGCCCAGGCGCCCGCCGAGCACGACGCCGACGGTTATATAGAGCAGAAGATCGTCGACCTTCTCCGGCTCGAAGGGGGCGCGGTTGTCGACCCACAGCGCGGGCTGCTTCAACAGCTGCCTTATATAGAGCCAGCCGAACAGCAGCCCGGCGAGATAGGCAAGTCCGTACCACTTGATCGCCAGCGGCCCGATCTGCAGCGCCACGGGATCGATGGCGGGAAAGGGGATGGCCAGTACGCTCATCAGTGGATCCATGGCGGCACCCTTTATCTCGACCCCTTGGGTCTTTGCTGCTCGTATGGCAGGCGAGGCACGTTTTCGGTACGCTCGGGCCCCTGTCAAGGGCGCCCCAAGCTTCTTGACGGCGCAGGCGGGCCAGCGATAGTCGCAGCCGGCAGTTTCGATCGCAACGTCGGCGCCGCCGATCAGGCTCGACGCACGGCACGCTCCCGGAGGTCCGGCCAATGACCCAGACAAACAACCGCTTGCTCGATGAGCTTGCAAAATTGATGACAGATGCCGCCGGCGCGGCCGATGGTCTCAAGCGCGAGGTCGCATCCCTGGTGCGGGCCCAGGGCGAGCGCTTCCTGCATGAGATGGATGTGGTGCAGCGCGAGGAGTTCGAGGCCGTGAAGGCCATGGCGGCAAAGGCGCGCGAGGAGAACGAGGTGCTGCTCTCGCGCATTGCTGCTCTTGAAGCGCAGATCGCGGCGCGCAAGGATCAAGCGTGAGCATGGCGCTCGTTGCGCGAGCGTTTGCGACGTCGGTTTTCCACGGGGATGTTTGGTTGTCGTGTGCGCGAGCGCCGAAGCATCGGGCGTGTCAGTGCGTCATTCGCCGCAATTGGCACTTTGATCGTGGACAATGCTCAGGCGAACTTGCGACTCGCACGGCCGTCTGATTTCGTCCGGCCCGTCGGTTGGCTTTTTGTCGCACTGTTGTCGTTGCGTCGCTTTCCCTCGCTGCGAAGAGCCGCGACACATAGAGGGATCTGAAAGAATGTCGGCTGAATTCGGCTACGAGGGCCTGTCGAACCCTATCGACCTCGTGGAGCAGCTCGCTGCCGCGCACGGGTGGACATGCGACCGCACCAACGACGAAGAGCTGACCCTGGTGATCGCCGGCAGCTGGACCGACTATCACGTGTCGCTCAACTGGCGCGAGGATCTGGAGGCGATGCACCTTGCATGCGCGTTCGACTTCCGCGTGCCCGACAACCGACTGACCGAGATGTACCGTCTGATCGCGCAGATCAACGAGCAGCTGTGGCTCGGCCACTTCGATCTTTGGACGCACGAGGGGCTGGTGATGTTCCGCCACGCGCTGCTGCTCAACGCCTCGGTGGCGACGCCGCGCCAGTGCGAGGCCATGCTCAAAGCCGCGCTCGAAGCCTGCGAGCGCTACTACCAGGCCTTCCAGTTCGTCGTCTGGGCGGGTAAGGAAAGCCGGGAGGCGCTCGTGTCCACCATGTTCGAGACCGAGGGCCAAGCCTAAGATCCGGATTGTCCGGCGCCGAGCTGCCGCCGCGGTTCGCGTTGGACGCAGATCCTGGTCTGTCGTTGTTGCCATCGGGATCCGTCCATGAGCTTCACTCTGCAGGGCCCGCTCGTGTTGGCCGGCGCAGGCAAGATGGGCGGAGCCATCCTCTCGCGGCTGCTTGCCAGCGGTCTCGATCCCAGGTCCGTCCTCGTGCAGGACCCCGACCCTCCGGCCGATATCGCCGACCTGCTCGCGGACCAATGCATCGACGTGCTGCCGCTCATCGACGAGCTGACGCAGCCGCCTGCGGTCATTCTCCTCGCCGTCAAGCCGCAGGTGACGGACGAGGTGCTGCCGTCGCTCGCCAAGGTCGTCGGTCCTGACACGCTTGTCGTGTCGATTGCCGCAGGACGGCGCATCGCCGGGATCGCGGCACACCTGCCTGCGGGGACGGCCGTGGTGCGCGCGATGCCGAACTCGCCCGCGGCCATCGGGCGCGGCATCACGGTTGCCGCGGCGAGCGCCAACGTCTCTCCGGTGCAGAGGGCGCTCGCCTCTCACCTGTTGTCCGCCGTGGGCGAGGTGGTGTGGGTCGAGGACGAGGCGCTGCTCGATCCCGTCACGGCGGTATCGGGATCGGGCCCCGCCTACGTCTTCCTGCTGGCGGAGTGCCTGGCCGAGGCCGGCCGCGCCGCGGGCCTCGATGCCGAGCTGGCCGAGCGGCTGGCCCGCGCCACCGTGTTCGGCTCGGCCGCCCTGCTCAAGCAATCGAACCTGGAGGCCGCGGTTCTGCGCGAGAACGTCACCTCGCCCGGCGGCACCACCGAGGCGGCACTGGAGATCCTCAACGGACCTCAAGGCATGCGCGAGCTCATTACGGCGGCGGTGGCGGCGGCAACGAAACGCGGCCGCGAGCTGGCCAAGTGAGCACAACTGCTCGGTGCCAAATCTCGCGGCCGCGTTGCTTGCCGACCTGAGCGGGCGATTAAGCCCCGGCGGTGCTCAGGTCTTTGTGAAACGTCAGGTGCCAAGGCCGGAAACCAAGGAGGAGAAGCTTCAGGCCTGTGTGCGTGTGGCTCCCTTGCGCATCACGAATGGCAGCGCGAAGCTAAAGTCTGTTCGCCCACCTGCGGTGCCCTTCCGAGGTCGGGCCCACGCCTTAGTTATGATATACTGTTACAGTTTAGGCAACCGACAATTCGCCGCGCTCACGGCAACGTGTCATCCCTTTGAGCGGTCATGATGTCGGGCTGGGCGGGCGACATGTCGGCTTGCCGGCTTTTCAATTGCATATTTCAAGAATTCATGCATCGATAAAGCTATGGAGCACACGGACGCCGTCAAAGCCCTAGCCGCGCTCGCGCACGAGCACCGCCTTGCGATCTTCCGCCGGCTGGTTGCCGCGGGCCCCTCGGGGCAGGCGGCCGGCGACATCGCCAGAAGCCTCGGCATTGGCGCCACGAGCCTCTCGTTTCACATGAAGGAGCTCGACCGCGCCGGGCTGGTGTGGTCGTGGCGCGACGGCCGCTTCGTGCGCTACGCCGTGCACGTGGAGGGCATGCGCCAGCTTCTCACCTTTCTGACAGAGGCGTGCTGCGAAGGCCGCCCGGAGCTTTGCGGGGCCGCGGTCGCGGCGGCCTCGCGCCAACAGGGAGAGAAACCAAAATGAGCGACCGCGTAATGAATGTGCTGTTCTTGTGCACCCACAACTCCGCCCGCTCGGTGATTGCCGAGTGCATCATCAACTCGCTGGGCCGCGGCAAGTTCAAGGGCTTCAGCGCCGGCAGCCAGCCCGGCGGCGCCGTGCATCCCTATGCGCTCGAGCTGTTGCAGCGCCTCAATTACGGCGTGAGCGGCCTGCGCTCGAAGTCTTGGGAGGAGTTCGCCAAGCCCGGCGCGCCCGACCTCGACTTCGTCTTCACGGTCTGCGACGACGCGGCCAACGAGACCTGCCCCGTTTGGCCGGGCCAGCCGATGACGGCGCACTGGGGTCTGCCCGACCCCTCCGCCGTGACCGGGAGCGAGGCGGAGAAGCGCCAGGCCTTCGCCGACACGCACCGCATGCTCTATCAGCGCATCGGCATCTTCGTGAATCTGCCGCTCGACGAGCTCGACAAGCTGACGCTGCAAAAGCGCCTCGACGACATCGGCCGCACGGCGCGCACGCCCAGCAAAGAGGACGCCTGAAGAGAAGGGGCGGCCCATCCTTTCAATCCGGCCCATCCTTTCAATCCGGCCCTGGGACGCCTACGTCTAGGGCTTCGCTTGAAAGGAGCCGCCCATGCTCGACCTGTCCACGCCCAAGGGACGCATCGTTGCCGCTGCGCTCAAGCAGGCCGGCGAACGCCGCTGGAGCGACGTGACGCTTGCCGACATCGCCAAGTCGGCGGAGCTGAGCCTCGTCGAGCTGCGCCGTGCCTTCGGCTCGAAGGCGGAGATCCTCGCCGCCTTCGTGCGCGCCGTCGACGATGAGGTGCTGGCACGCACGCCCCCACGCAGCGCCGATCAACCGCCGCGCGATGCGATCTTCGAGGTGGTGATGAGCCGCTTCGACATCCTCGCCCCCTACAAGCCCGCCCTGAACTCCATTGCCGCCTCGTGGCCGACCGACCCCGCCATGCTGCGGGCGCTGGCGGCGTCGCAGGCCTGGATGCTGCGCGCGGTGGGCATCTCGGCCGACGGGCTGGAGGGCCAGGCGCGCACCGCCGGGCTCGCAGCGCTCTATGCCTCCGTCTTCCGCACCTGGCTCGACGACGACGATCCGGGGTCGGCGCGCACCATGGCGGTGCTCGACCGCCGGCTGCGGCGCGGCGAGCGGACCTTGAAGGCGATGGACGAGATCAGGTCGACGCTGTGCGGGCTGGCCAACGTGTTCACGAGCCCGCGCAAGCGCACGCCTGACGGTGAGCCGAAGGCTTCGCCCGAGAGCCCGCCCGCGGCGTCGGCTTAGGCGTTCAAGCTTCGGATCGCTGCACGTCTCCTCACCACCTTGAGCAGGTTCTTGGCCCGCTCCGCCCACTTGCCACCGCGCATGATGATGCCTCGCCGCTTCTGACGAACCCTCATCGTGCAACGATCTGCACGCTCACTTCGAATTGAAGCGGATCAACCACGAGCAGGCTTACTGCTTGGGAGGCGCCTGCACCAACTGGGTGGAGAGTTTCTTCAGCAGGATGCGCCGCGGCGAGTCCGGGCACCATCATCTCATCGCTGGCCCGTATCTGCTGCGCTTCGCGCAAGAGGCCGCATGGCGCGAGGATAACCGCCGTCTCGGCAACCGCGAGCAAGTCGAACACGTGGCCGGGTTGGCGCTTGGGCGCAAGCCGTCAGTGGATTTCTGCGGGTATTGGCAGCGGCACCACTAGTCCAACATTGGACAGATTCGTTAATATAGTATATTATTGGACTTCTCGAAGGAGGTCCAGGCATGAGCAATACAAAGCACCCTATGCTTCGCCACAACAGAATCCCCGTGGGGCTGCAGGCGTTTTTTGAGATCATGGAAAAGTGGGGCGTGTCGAACGAAGAAGCCAAGCGCCTCTTGGGCCAACCCAGCAAGAGCACCTTCCACACATGGAAAAAAGGTCAAGTTGGAACGAGAGTGGTTGGCGAGATCGATCTAGCAAGTCGCATAAGCTATGTATGAGCTGCTGCCGGTTCCACGGACATCTGGTTTAGGTGTCGTGATGGGACTGGAGGTGGCGAATGGGACGACGGAGTTTCAGCCGGGAGTTCAAGCTCGAGGCGGTGAGGTTGGTGCGAGAGCGTGG
>Ga0307426_1002042_pt1 | contig 12842 bp, 8 predicted proteins | sample SalMarWE160340MG_FD_202165 | JGI IMG/M metagenome (GOLD analysis project Ga0307426, IMG submission 202165) | Salt marsh sediment microbial communities from the Plum Island Ecosystem LTER, Massachusetts, United States - WE1603-40 | ecosystem: Environmental > Aquatic > Marine > Intertidal zone >... | reverse complement strand
CGGCAAAGACGGGATCCACGGCGCAACGTTCTCCTCAGAGCCGCTTCACGAAGGTTCCCCGGCCACCGCCGTGCAAATCGGCGACCCCATCACCCAGAAACGCATGACCGACTTTCTGCTCCGCGCGCGCGACCGCGGCCTGTACAACTCGATAACCGACAACGGCGCGGGCGGCCTGTCGTCGTCGGTCGGCGAGATGGCGCAGGACACCGGCGGCGCCGTGGTACACCTCCAGCGCGCACCGCTGAAATACCACGGCCTGGAGCCGTGGGAAATCTTTGTCTCCGAAGCCCAGGAGCGGATGACCCTCGCCGTGCCGCCCGAAAAAGTCGACGCGTTCCTCGCGCTGGCGCGCGAGTGGAATGTCGAAGCCACCGACCTTGGAGAGTTCAACGACTCCGGCTTCCTCACCGTCATGTACGGCGCCGCGCTGGTGGCAAAACTGTCGATGGAGTTTCTGCACAACGGACTGCCGCAGATGCATCTGGAGGCCCACTGGAAAACGCCGGCAGAAAAGACCACGGGGCCAATCCGTTCCGACAATCCCAAAGAAGATCTCCTGGCGCTTCTTGCGCGGCTCAACATCTGCAGCAAAGAGTATGTTGTCCGCCAATACGACCACGAGGTGCAGGGAGGCAGCGTGGTGAAGCCTTTGTGCGGGGCGCGAAACGACGGGCCGTCCGACGCGGCGGTCATCCGCCCGCTGCTCGACTCGTTCGAGGGCATTGCCGTGTCAAACGGCATCACGCCTCGCTACAGCGATATCGATACCTACTCCATGACCTGTTGCGTGGTCGATGAAGCAGTGCGCAATGCGGTGTGCGTTGGCGCCGATCCGCAGCACATGGCCGGACTCGACAATTTCTGCTGGTGCGATCCGATAAAGAGCCAAAGCAACCCCGACGGCGACCGCAAGCTGGCGCAGCTCGTGCGAGCGAACCAGGCCCTGCACGACATGTGTATCCACTACGGCATCCCGCTCGTCTCGGGCAAAGACAGCATGAAGAACGACTACCATATCGGCAATACCCGCATATCGATCCCGCCGACCATCCTGTTCAGCGTGGTGGCGAAGGTCCCCGATGTGCGCAAGGCCGTGACGATGGATCTCAAGGGCGCGGGCAATTACATATATCTGTTGGGAACCACCCATCGCGAATTCGGCGCAAGCGAATACGCACTCATGAAAGGGATTCAGGAGACGACGGTGCCGACGGTGCACCGCCCGGCAATATCGGCCAAAATGTACGCAATGCTTTTCAAGGCAATTTCAAGCGGTTACGTGCGCGCATGCCATGACCTGTCCGACGGCGGGCTGGCCGTAGCGCTCACCGAAATGTGCTTCTCGGGAGAGTACGGCGCTGAAGTCGACTTGAAGCGTGTCCCGCAGAACGACTGCACCACCGAAACGGAACTGCTGTTCTCCGAATCGCAGAGCCGCATCCTTGTCGAAGTATCGCAGGAAAATGCGCTCAATGTCGAATCGCTGTTCGCCTATCTTCCGTGCGCCCGTATCGGCAACGTCACGCGCGGCGACAGCATTTCTTTCAGGGGGTTCGACGATACTACGGTGCTGTCGGTGTCGCGAATCGACGCAAAAGGGGCGTGGAAAAGAACGCTGAATTTCTGACCGGGATTGACAGGATAGATGCACGGGATGACCGGGATGGCAACCACCAGAAGACACGCGGGCGGGACAGGACCGGCAAACGCCCGGGAGAGATGCAGGAACTCATGCCCGATACACCTTCAGCGATAGTCCTGGCCGGAAACGGCGTAAACTGCGAAATGGAGACGGCGCACGCGTGCCGCCTCGCCGGCTTCTCCCCGGTCGATATCGTTACCGTGTGGGAGCTTATCGACGGCGAGGCGAGCCTCGACCGGTACGACTTTCTCTGCCTGCCCGGCGGGTTTCTCGACGGCGATGATCTGGGATCGGCGAAAGCCCAGGCCAACCGCCTGCTTCACAGCACGGTGCGCACATCCAACGAACCGCTCGTCCGGCAGTTCATCCGTTTCATAGAAGCCGGCAAACTCGTGCTCGGCATATGCAACGGCTTCCAGCTCATGGTCAAGCTCGGACTCCTCCCGGGCATCGACGGAGACTACACGCGCCAGCTTGTCACGCTCACGCACAACGACTCCGGCCGCTTCGAGGACCGATGGGTGTGGCTGCGCGCCAACCATCAGTCCCCATGCGTGTTTACCAAGGGCATCGACACGGCGTACCTTCCGGTGCGCCACGGTGAAGGGAAATTCGTGGCGGGCAACAAGGAGGTGCTCAACGCCATGAAAGAAGGAAACCAAATAGTATTCTACTATATGGATCCCTCAAGCGGCGCTCCCACCATCAGCTACCCCGACAATCCCAACGGCTCGCAGCACGCGATTGCAGGGATCTGCGATGCCACGGGAAGGCTCTTCGGGCTGATGCCGCACCCCGAAGCGTACCTGCATCGCACCAACCACCCGCGATGGACGCGGGAGGAGTTGCCCGACGAGGGCATGGGGCTTTGCCTGTTCGCAAATGCTTTCGAGTTCATCAAACACGCCCTCTGAACCGGCAACGGCGCTCGACCCTGCGATGCACACCGCTGTGCGATGCGAAAAAGGGACGTGCTCGGCTGCCTCAGTGCTATCCAGGCTGCCTTTGCTGCACATGTATCATGCGACGGCCACGAATACCTTGACAACACTCCAGCCCCGAGGTTACAATCGTTGTGTAGCGGCGCCGTGCGTCGCGCGAAGGGCAGAACACACCTGTATGAAAATAGAAACCTACGCGAAGGGCCGCTTCCAGGTCCTTCGGGTGAGCGAAGGCGACGACAAGATATCCGATCTGTCGGAACTGCAGGATCTGATCGTGGGGTATCTCAGCCGCAGCAGATGCAACATCGCCGTGAGCTTCACCAATGCTTCGTATATCTACAGCGGCGCTATCCGCGTGCTGGTAAACTGCCACCGCATGATCAGCGAGCGCGGGGGAGAATTGTGTATCATCGAGCCCAACCCAAGCCTTTTTGACGTGCTCGAGCTGCTCAACATCGACCGCGTGATCAATGTGTACGTCTCCGAGAACTACCTTCCGGCCGGCTGAAAAGGCTACGGGACACGCTTGACAGGGCCGCTCGGTGAGAAAATCGGCTGCTGGTAGTAGGGATAGCCGCCCCCCATTTCCTGCTTCTCCTGCTCAATGTCCTCGGGTGTTTTTTCGGCTACTGCCGGAAGCCACAGCTGCATGCCCACGGCCAGGCGGCTCAAATCGGCGTGCTTGTTGTATTTCTTCAGAAGCCACAGGGGGACCTCACCGTCGTCGCTGCAGATGTCCCAGAGCGTCTCCCCGCGCCCCACAATCCGCTCGCGTATCTCCGACACTTTGTACTGGCTGTAAAAGTCCTCTTCGATCGCCATGTGATATTCGAGCCGCTTCTGCACGAAACGCTCGATCCCGCCCGCATCACCCGGAATTGTCAGGCGCTGGCCGATATGGATGGTCGAGCGGTTGCCCATGCGATTCAGCTGCCTGATGCGCCATGTTGGTATTCCCAGCCAGTCGCCATAATGACCGATCGTTTCATCAACCGCCGCATAGATAGAGGCCGAGTTGCCGACCGGCGACAGCTCGACATCCAGGTTGTATCCCTCGGCGTCGAACTGTCCCTGATACTTCCCTTTGAGCGCGTCCAGCGCCTCCGGTGCAGGCTCCGCCCGGGCCATCACGATTTCCTCCAGGGTGTCGGGAAGCGCTTCTTGAGCGGCAGCAACGGGAGAAACCGGCGCCGGCTCCTTTTTCGCCGCCGGCTTGGCCTCAGCCGCGCTCTGCTGCATCACAAGCCCCATCTCCGGCCGCATGTCCTCGACAAATGAAGCAATAGGCTCCGGCGCTCTTGCCGTGGTTGGGGGTATTCGAAGCACTTGGCCGGCATAGATTCTGTTCATGCGGCTTATGCCGTTCTCCAGAGCCACGTCGCGCGCCGACACGCCGAAACGGCCGGCGATCGCATACAGATTGTCGCCTCTGTGGACACGGTAGTACTCGGGACGGGGCGGGGTCTGAAGCTTGAGCGAGTCGGGTATCGCGCCAAGTGCGCTGTCGGCGAAGGCGAGAGAAAGCGTGACCGGAAGGTGGATATCGGTATCCCTGGGAATCAGTTTGTCCTGCAGAAAAACCACTGGGCGGATTGCGGGGTTCATCTCGGCCAGAATCCTGGTGTCTACCCCCAAATGCCTCGACAGCACCGACGGTTTGACATAGTGCGTAAGCACTATGTCGTGACGTTTCAAGGGAGCGGTGTAACGGACCTCCCCGAAATACTTTTCGGGCTGCTCGGCGATGTCGCACACCGCGAGGAAACATCCGTAGAAATTCTTGGAGGCGAACTTGAACGTCCGGCTCTCGTGCCGCTCTATGATCACCGCGATATCGCGCGAGCCGGTCGTGGCGACGGCCCGTTTCATCCCGTACAGCCCGTGATTATAGGCAGTGATGGCGAGAGGCCACGACTGCAGCTCTCGATAGTTGCCGATCAACAGTTTCGCCGCTGCGGATGTCGACGCTATCGGGTCCCGGCGCTCGTCAACCAGATAGTCGATCTTCAGATAGAGCCTGCCGGTCCCCCGCATGAATTGCCACAATCCCGCCGCGCCTACCTTCGAGTTGGCATACGCGTCAAAAGATGATTCGACGTGAGGAAGGTACGCCAGTTTCGGCGGCACATTGAACCGCGCGAGTATCGAACGAATAGTATCGAGGTATGCTCCGCTGCGGCACAAACCCTCGTAGAACCGCTCCTTCTGTCCCTGCTGGAACCGGATCCGCTCCTGCGCCCCCTCGAGTGCCTCCTTGCCGCCTTGCTCTGCGAGCATGGCGGCGATTGCCCGCTCCTCGCGCGACCACGCCGACTCCGGTTGGCCCGCGATCCGCCCCAGCATCGCTTCCACCTTCGCCTTCTCGGCTCTGATATAATTGTTGCGCTGCCGTCCGCTCATGGTGCCGATATGGATTCTCTCGTAGATCACCAGCGGGTGATCGGCATCATGCAAAAGCCCTTCGGTGAGCGACACCTCCGTGTAAATCTTCTTCCAGAACGCGACATTGGCTTTGAGAATGTCGGGGGTCCCGAACTCCTCACCGCCCGCGGGGCGCGAAGCGCAGAGAAAAAACAGCAAGAACAGGAACGGCATCGGATTCCGGGAGCGACAGGTCGGCATAGTTCAGCGAGCGGACAGGGGGGGGGTGGAAACACTGAGTGCAGTTCGCAGTACCAAAATAATGGACTGCGGCTGCAAACGCCAGTACGCATCGCAGTATCTTAATTATCTTTGAAGAGCGCCCGGGACGTTGAACCGTTCCCGTATAGACACATGCGGCCAAAGGCTATGCGCATACGCATCACCCTTGCGTTTCTCCTGCCCGCGATCCTTCCCGCGCGCGGCGCCATTGTCGACACGCTTTCGCTCGAAAGCGCCGTGTTGGGACGCAGCGTGAGCTACACCGTGATTCGCCCCTCGCACTATGGCGCATCGGTGCAGGACGGCCGCGCCTTCCCCGTCGTGTATCTCCTGCATTGCGCCGGCTGCGATCACCTCTCGTGGCTTCAATCGGACTACTGCGAGGGCATGGCCGAAGAAATCGACAGCGTCCACCTGATAGCGGTCGCGCCGTTCGACGGGACGTCGGCAAGCTGGTGGCTCGACAGCCCGCTGCGGCCCGAATCACGCATGTCGACGTTTCTTGTCGACGAGCTCAAGCCGCACATCGACACAACGTATGCGACCTGCGCCGGCCGCGAAAACACCGCCGTGGCGGGCCACAGCATGGGAGGGTTCGGCGCGCTGCATAATGCCATGTACTATCCCCAAACCTTTGGCGTGGCCGTGGGCATCAAGTCCGGTGTCGATCTGCTCAACCCCGATTGGCCGAGCGACTTCGGGCTGGAGTACGTGCTCGGCGACAGAGTGTCGAACCGGGCCAACTGGGAATGGGCGACGGTGTCGGGAAATGCCGGCATGTTTGTCGGCACCGACGTCCGCATCAGGCTCTACTGCGGGCTGCAGGATACATGGTTCGGCGACGAGAACCGCGCGCTTCACCACACGTTCGACTCGCTGGGAGTTGAGCACGACTATATTGAGCTCGACCAGAGTCATTTCAGGATCACCCGCGATGTTGTGCGCACGACGCTTCGGTACTGCGACACGGTATTCACGTCGTGCCCGGGCTCGCCGGCGCGGCATGGACGGACTGTGCCTCGTGGCGAAGGCGGGCAACGAATCCGGCCGGCCGGGGCGCCCGGCGGCATGCGGCAGCGCTTTCCCGACGGGCTCGCCGTGTTCAGCATTCGCGGGCAAGCTGTCAGGCCCGGCCCCAGCCGGGCGCTGCCGCAGGGCATCTACATCGCGCTGTTACCGGGCGGCGCGGCGTGCGTGCCGCTCCTGTTCTGAGAACCGTTTGAAGAGAGAGAAAAGGCCGGTAGTGCCCGGCGAGAGGCCAAAAAAAGAGCCCCCGCCGGGCACTACCCTGCGGGGGCTCCGTGTTTCCGTTGCGCCAAGCGCTCCTAGAAAAATACCTTCTCCGTATATTGCTCCCCGTTGTCATATGTCAATTTTTCGATTCTTCCCCCGGCGCAGCCGAACCGCAGCGTCATCTTGACCTCCATCTCTTGGTCCAGAATCTCCTTGCCGAGGTTCGACGAAGTTGACGCCTTGCACACCTGTCCGTTCTCGTCGACAATCGCGAAATCCTCCGCGCGTAGCCGCAGCGGGTTGTACGAGTAGTTGTACATGTTCACAATCGCCGTCACCGACAATCCCCCCCTGGTCACGTCGGGGATTGCCAGCAGAATGGTGTAGCGGTTGATCTGGTCGTAAATATTGGAATCGGGTTTGTCCGTCACGACAGCTTCATACGCCGAGTAGTACGACAGGTCGGCTTGGTAGAGCTTGCTCAAGAGGTCGGCTGCTCCCGGGTACTGTGGGTCGTAGTACATGGCAAGCTTGGCCCTGAATTCCGCCCGTATCAAGGCCTCGTGATCCTTCTCCGCCAGCCCGTTTTCGTATTCCATTTTGGCGATCTCGAAATTGTCCTTGGCCAGACTGCTGATGACCGACTCCCGGCGCTTCTTGTACGGCTCGGGATCGGAAGCAACCTTGACTGATTTCTCCACGAGATCCAACCCCTTGTAGAGGCGCTGATTTGCGAAGTTGGAGTCGGCGAGCAGTATGCAGAAATCGGCAAACTGATTTCGGAGAAACGGCTCCACGTCGGCACTCATCGCACTGTCAAGATCCTCCAGAAACAGCGGCAGCGCTTCCATGTTCGACGAGCCTTCAACAAGAACCATCGCTGCGCGCGCGAGTGTCATCTCGACGAAACGGTTGCGAAGCTGTCTTCCGATTCTGTCGGGATGAGCCTTCATCGCCTTGCGGTAGTAGATGTAGGCTTCTTTCTGAAGCAACCGCTTTGCATCGCCGCTTGCCCTTTGTGCCGCCTTGTACGCCTGGTTGCCCTTTGATTCGTACGAAGACGCACAGGACATCGTCAGGACTAATGCGCTTAAGCTCACCACAACCAGAAACCAACGCATCGTGGCCTCCTTGGGGGATAGAAAAATATGCAGCAAATAACCTGCTTTTTGAGAATTGTTAACTGCCCCTGCGTCTTCTGCAGCCCCTGCGCCAAGCCCAAAGCACAAAAAACGCAACCTAAAGATGTATTTTTACCAGATTGTTGTCAACATTTAATGTGGGAATGGCAATTTTATACCCAATGAGCCAGGAAATCAAATTCGAGGCGGCCCTCGGAATCGTCAAACGCCTCATCGAAAACGGCTGCCAGGCCGTCTTCGCCGGGGGATACGTCCGCGATATGCTCCTTGGCCTTCACGGCACGGGCGACATCGACATTGCCACCGATGCCACGCCGCAGACCGTCGCCGCTCTCTTCTCCAGGGTACAGCCGGTCGGGGAGCATTTCGGGGTGATGCTGGTGATCGAGCGCGGCGTACCGTTTGAGGTGGCGACGTTTCGGTCGGATGTGGGGACGATTGACGGAAGGCATCCGCGGGAGGTCGTGTTCTCGACGGCCCGCGAGGATGCCCAGCGGCGCGACTTCACGATAAACGGCCTGTTCTTCGACCCCACGAAAAACACCGTCTTGGACTATGTTGACGGTGAGAAGGACCTGCGAAAGGCACTCGTGCGCGCAATCGGCGATCCGGAGGCGCGTTTCAAGGAAGACTACCTACGACTTGTCCGCGCCGTGCGCTTCGCCGCCCGTTTCGGCTTCGAAATAGAAGCGGCGACGTGGGAAGCGATGAAAGAGCATGCCGGCGGGATTCGGCATATCGCGCAGGAACGCATCTTCCAGGAACTGAACAAGATGCTGACAGGGCCCCACCCCGACAGGGCGCTTGAGCTCCTTTCGGCGTCGAGTCTTCTCGCGCTCGTGCTGCCCGAAGTGGAAACCTTGAAAGGAGTAGAGCAGCCTGCCGAGTTTCACCCGGAGGGCGATGTGTTCACTCACACGGTGAAGGCGCTTTCTCTCCTCGAACATCCCAGCGCGATAGCTGCCTGGTCCACTCTGCTGCACGACATCGGTAAACCGTCAACGATGACCCGCCGTGATCGGGTGCGATTCAACAATCATCACCGCGTGGGAGCGCGCCTCGCCCGGCGCGCCCTGGAGCGCCTTCGGGCCTCACGCGCTCTAATCGACGGAGTGTACGAATGCATTGACAAACACATGGACTTCATGAACGTTGCCAAGATGCGTCTTTCGACATTGAAGAAGTTTCTGGCCCGACCGACATTCGAAGACGAGTTGGAGCTGCACCGCGTCGACTGCCTTGCCAGCCACGGCAATCTCGACAACTATGATTTCTTGCGCAGCCGCCGTGGGGAGCTGGCCGACGAGCAGGTGCGCCCCGCGCCGCTTCTCACCGGCAAGGATCTGATTTCTATGGGGTTTATCCCAGGACCGGTATTCGGCCGCATCCTGGATGAACTCTACGACCTTCAGCTCGAAGAGAAACTTCACACGGCCGAAGAAGCCCGCGAATGGGTGGAAGCGAACCGCACGCGTCTTTGCTCGTAAATACTTGTGCGTTTCGCACCAAAGTAGTATTTTCTCTTTTTGCAACGGGGTGTTCACTTCTCGGGCGAAAGCCCGTTTTTTGTTGTTGAGGAGAATGCCCGGCTATGGCGACAATCGAAGAGGTCAGGCCGCTTGTCGAAACCAAGCTGTCCCAGTTGGGCCTGGAGTTGTTCGATATCAAGTATGTCCGCGCGGGCCCGAAGTCGATTCTGCGGGTTTTTATCGACAAGGATGGCGGGGTGACTATCGACGACTGCGAGAAAGCGAGCAACGAGATATCGATCGTGCTCGATGTGGAGGATTTCTCCGGCACCCCCTACCGTCTCGAGGTCTCCTCGCCTGGGGCCGACAGGCCGCTCAGGACCGAGAAGGATTTCCGCCGGGCGCAGGGACGCACGGTGAACGTGCGGTTCGGCACTGCCCTGGGCGTGCAGCAATCGGTCGCCGGCGAGATTGTCGATTGCGCCGGCAACGTGCTGCGGCTCGCGGCTCCCCACGGCGTCATCGAAATAGAGCTTTCGAGTATTGCGAGTGCGAAGCTGGAACTGTCGTTCAAGTGACCCATAAACAAAGGACAAGAGTGAGATGGCATCAAAAGCCAAGAACAAAATGGAGCTGAAAGCCGACGAAATCGCAAAGGCCCTGGGTTCGGTGACCAAGGAGAAGAGCATCAGTATCGAACTCGTGCTCGATACACTCAAGGATGCTCTTGCGACGGGGGCGAAGAAGTATCTGGGGCGGCCGATACATATCGAGGTTGAGGTCGATCGCGAGAAGGGAACCATCGAAGTGTATTCGCGCCAGACCGTCGCCCAGGAAGTCGTGGATGAGGAAACGCAGATTCATATCGACGAGGCACGCCAGATCGACAGCGACCTGGAGGTGGGCGACGAGTTGATTCAGGACCTCGATATCGATGTGTTCGGACGGGCGGCCATCCAGACCGCAAAGCAGGTGCTCGTGCAGCGGGTCCGCGAAGCCGAGCGCGAGAAGATTTTCGCCGACTACTCCAACCGTGTCGGCGAACTTGTTACCGGAACCGTCCAGCAGATCGACAAGGGCAATATTCTTGTCAACCTGGGAAGGACTGAAGCGCTTTTGCCCTACAAGGAGCAGATCCGCAAGGAGCGGTACCGCCAGGGCCAGGCAATCCGCGGCTGCATCATAGAGGTGAAGAACAACCCCAAGGGGCCGCAGATTATCATCTCACGCACAAGCCCGGCATTTCTCGAACGGCTCTTTGAGCTGGAGGTCCCCGAAATCTACGAGGGAATCGTGCGGATTATCAAGGTGGTGCGGGCACCGGGCTTCCGGGCCAAAGTCGCCGTCACTTCCAACGACAGCCGCGTGGATCCGGTGGGAGCGTGTGTGGGGATGCGCGGCAACCGCGTGCAGGCAATCGTGCGCGAGCTCTCCAACGAGCGCATGGACATCATCAACTGGACCGACGAGATGTCGATGCTCGTGCGGCGGGTGTTTTCGCCCGCCGAGGTGAAACGGGTTCTGCCGGTCGGCGAGAACAAGCTCGTCGTGATAATCAAGGAAGAGGATCTCGCGCAGGCCATCGGACGAGAAGGGCAAAATATCCGTCTTGCGTCGCGGATGCTGGACAAGGAAATCGATGTGTACGGAGACGAGGAATTCGCGGCGTTTACCGACGAAGAGCGGGAGCGCGCGCTGAGTGAAGAAGAGCTTGTCGAAGAGGGTGAAGGCGCGGCCGGTGCCGAGGACGCGGGCGAAGGGGCCGCGGGGGCGGACGGCGCCGCCGAAAGCGACTCCGAAACGCTTCATGTGGACACGGCAGAGGCGGCGCAGGCCGCAGTGGAGAACGGGAGCGGGGCCGCAGACCAGGAAGAGGCCACGACCCAGGAAGAAGTGCAGCCCGCAGAGGCTGTTGATGAAGGGGCCGCCGGCGAGGAGGTGTCGCACGAAGTCGCGGAAGGGCACGCACCGGGGCAAATCCCGGCGGGTGCCGAGGGCGACGACGCCGCGCAAGGCGAAGAAGAGCGGCCGCAGGAGCACGCAGAGCAAACTCCATCAGTTGACGCACAGTAAGAGCACAACGCTCAAGTCCAGGGGTTGGAACATGGCGAAGGAAAAAGTGTACAAGCTTGCGCAGGAGTTCAAGGTCTCGAGCGAAGCGCTCGTGCAAATGCTTCGCAGCATGGGCATTCCTGTCAAGAGCCACATGAGCACTGTCGACGACATCGTGCGCGCGCAGCTCAAGAAGAAGTTCGAGCAGGAGCGCGCGATGATCAAAAAAGAATACGAGCGCAAGAAGCAGATGATGACAAAGGCGCGCGAGGATATGCTGGCGAAGGCTGAAGCGCCGGCAGCGGAGGCGCAGGCAAAGGAAGCCAAGGCCGAGGAAGCGCCGGCGCAGGAAGCGCCGCAGCACGCTCCCGCGCCGGGAGCCCGGCTGCGAAGGCCCCGCGGCCATCGGATGGCACCGGGCCAGCTCAAGAGAGATGACGGTATCAAGGTCAGCCAACCCGCTGCAGACCAGGCTGCCCCGGCAGCGGCAGCAGGCGAGAAGCCGGGTGCGAAAAGAGGCAAGCGCAGGGGCCCGCGCTACCGGGAAGTGCCGGCGCCGCTCAGCGATATCGAGATGAAGGCCAATGTTCGCAAGACGCTCGCCAAGATTGGGGCGGGCTCGGCCCGAAGGAAATACAAGAAAGAGGCAAAGCAGGACGAAGAGGGCGCAACCGAGGCCAAGAAGGTGCTGAATGTGAGCGAGTTTGTCACAGCCAACGAGCTGGCGAACATGATGGGCGCCAAAGTGGCCGAAGTCATCGCCAAGTGCCTCGAAATGGGCATGTTCGTGACCATCAACCAGCGCCTCGACTTCGAAACCATCGAGCTTCTGGCCGACGAGTTCGGCTTCGCCGCCCAGCTCATGAGCGAGTATGCCGTCGAAGAAGAAACCGAGGAGGAGCAGGAGCAGGTGGGCGCTCTGGTATCGCGTGCGCCGGTCGTAACTGTCATGGGCCATGTCGACCACGGCAAGACCTCGCTGCTCGATTACATCCGCAAGACCAATGTCATCGCCGGCGAAGCCGGCGGTATCACGCAGCATATCGCGGCATACGAAGTGACGACCAAGCACGGGGCAGTGACGTTTCTCGATACGCCGGGCCACGAAGCCTTCACCGCAATGCGTGCGCGCGGCTCCCAGATCACCGATGTTATCGTGCTGGTGGTTGCGGCCGAGTCGGGAGTCATGCCGCAGACCAAGGAAGCCATCGACCATGCGCGCGCCGCCAACGTTCCCCTCGTGGTGGCCATCAACAAGATTGACCTTCCCACGGCAAATGTCGACAGGGTGAAGAACGAGCTTGCGCAGTACAACGTGATTGTCGAAGACTACGGCGGCCAGATTTCCAGCGTCGAAATCTCCGCGAAAAGGGGCGACGGTATCGACCGGCTGTTGGAGATACTGTCGCTCGAGACCGAGATCCTGGAGCTGAAGGCGACGCCGGAAGGGCGGGCGAGCGGCGTGGTCATCGAAGCGGAGCTCGACAGGGGAAGAGGCCCTGTCGCTACCGTGCTCGTCCAGCGCGGCACTCTGCGCGTGGGCGATCCGTTCGTGACCGGCATTCACCACGGACGAGTGCGCGACATGTACAACGAGCGCGGCACATCGGTCGAAGGCGCGGGGCCGTCGCAGCCGGTCGTGGTGCTGGGCCTGTCGGGCACGCCGCAGGCCGGCGACTCGTTCAGGGTGACCCCCGACGAGAAAGAGGCGCGT
>Ga0307426_1002039_pt1 | contig 12862 bp, 7 predicted proteins | sample SalMarWE160340MG_FD_202165 | JGI IMG/M metagenome (GOLD analysis project Ga0307426, IMG submission 202165) | Salt marsh sediment microbial communities from the Plum Island Ecosystem LTER, Massachusetts, United States - WE1603-40 | ecosystem: Environmental > Aquatic > Marine > Intertidal zone >... | reverse complement strand
ATTTCCTGCTGGTTTGCTGGGTTGGCAAGACGGTCAAGACGACGGTCTTTGCCTTTGCCGGGCAATCCCTACTGCGCGTTCTGCCCTTGTTCGGATCGTAGGGTGAGATCTATGTGGCACTTGCCCGTTGCCTTGTTGGAGCGATGAGGTGGTTACCAAAGGAGATGTGCTGAACGGTCGCTACCGTCTGCTCTCGCTCGAGGGCGAAGGCGGTATGGCGGACGTATACAAAGCGCAGGATCTGACGCTGGACCGGACTGTGGCGATCAAGATCCTGCGTCCAGAGTACGACGCCGGAGACGCGTTCGAGCGCGAAGCGCGGGCGATCGCCAAGCTCCCGCATCCGAATATCGTCATGGTACACGACGTATGCCAGGATGAAGCCTCACGCTACATCGTGATGGAGTATGCCGAGGGTGAGAGCCTGCGGGAACTGCTGCAACCGGAAGCCCCATTTCGCCCCGCACGAGCGCTTGACATTACCGTCCAGGTCTGTGATGCGTTGGGCTTTGCGCACGAAAAGGGCATCTTGCACTGTGACGTCAAGCCACGCAATATCCTCGTCCAGCAAGACGGCAAAGTCAAGGTAACCGACTTTGGTATCGCCCGCGCCCTGCAGCCAGACGTATCAGGGCCACAGGGAAAACTCTGGGGTACGCCCTATTATGCCGCACCAGAGCTGCTTCTAGGCAACAAGCTAACACCAGCCTCCGATGTGTATGCCGTCGGAGTGCTTCTCTACGAGATGCTCTGCGGCAAGCGGCCATTCGAGGGCCAATCGGCCGCCGAGATCGGGCGGCAGCACGTGCTGAACGCCCCTCCCCCGATCGAGCAGTACAATCCTCGCATCCCCCGCTACCTCCGCCAGGTCATCGATCGGGCGTTAGCCAAGGACCCGTCGCAGCGCTACCGCAATGCAGCAGAGCTGGGCAAGGTACTACGTGCCTATCGGCAGCATGGAGCAAGCTCCACGCAACCCCTGGAGCCCATCGAGGTCGCGGCCGCCGCTCCCGGCAGCACGCACTCGTCCCCGGCTACCCAGTCCCCTTCTCCAGGCGAGGCACAGCCTGCAGAGCGCCGGCGGCGTGCAGACTGGGTGATGCTGCTCCTTGCGGGCCTTGCATTCCTCTCTGTGATGGGCTTGTTGCCGCTGTGGGGCACGATTCTGACCAGGGCGCTGACTCCGCTGCCTCCCGTCTCTGAAAACGCGACGCCTGGACCCGTGTTCGGGCCCACGCCGACGCAGGATCTGAGCAGTATTGACACGCCGAGTGTCGATACTGCTACGCCAGAGCCGGATGTCGCCGTCCCCCGGCTGGTTGGCGAGGAGCTAGAAACGGCACGGCAGCTAGCACGCGATGCAAAGTTGGGCGTGGCAATCGCGTCGCAGCAGCATAGCGGCGAGGTACCCGTGTCGCACGTCATCGACCAATCTCCTGCGCCCGGTGCTGAGGTGCCTCCCGGCATGCAGATCGCCGTCACCGTCAGCCTGGGTCCCGAGATGGTGACAGTGCCAGACGTAGTGGGCTTTCCGGTGGCGGTAAAGCGGCTCGATCTGGAGGACATCGGCCTCGTCGTCTCGGTGACCGAGACGTGGAGCCTCGAACCCAAGGATCTGATCATATCGCAGACCCTTGAGGCCGGCACGACGGTCACGGTTGGGCAGACCATCACGCTGACGGTGAGCAGTGGGCCTGAAGGAGAAGTGCGGGCCAACTTTGCTGACAAGGTCCTGCTCGCGAGCTGTGAATTCACAGACGTCGTGGTGCGTCCTGGCAGCACAGTGCAATTGCTCATCACCTGGCAAGTCGAGGAGAGCCTCGGCGAGGACTATACTGTTTTCATCCACATTGTCGACGAGGATGGGCACATCCTCACACAGCGCGACCTTCCGCCATTGGGTGGAAGCCGCCCCACATCCACCTGGCAGCCAGGTGAGCGTCTCCTGGATCCCTACGTCCTGACAATACCGTCCGATGCACCCGAGGCGGACTATTGGGTCCGCGTGGGCTTTTACCGCGGGGACCACCGCCTACCAGTAACCGATCCAGGATTCGCCGAGACGAAAGGAAACGCAGTCGTCTTGCGTCAGATACATGTCGAAAGGCAATAAGCGCTGGCATTAAGTCCGGATATCTGGTATAATTGGGGCGTGCAGACTCAGATGCAATATGGAGGACTAGAGTGAGATCTGGCTACTGGCGGAATGGCTTGGTCTACCTGCTTATTCTTGCAGCCATCGCGCTGCTGCTATGGCAGGTCATGGGCCGAGCCAATGCGCCTGAAAAGATAACAATAACCGAGCTGGCACAGCTCGTCAAAGAGGGGCACGTACAGCAGATCAGTACCACTGACGAAAAGATAGACGTCACGTTCACGAGGAACGGCAAGCAGGTTCATGCGGTAGCCTACAAAGAGATGGGCGTTGGACTGCTGGAGACCTTGCAGGGCCTTGGCGTCACTGAGGCGGATCTGCAGAATGTGACGATCGAAGCGGTTCCCCCGCCCGACTGGCTAAATATCGTGACTGCGTTGGGTACGATCCTGCCTACGCTGATCATCGTGGGCATGATCTATTTCATGCTGCGCCAGGCGCAAGGCACGAACAACCAGGCGCTTTCCTTTGGCAAGAGCCGAGCGCGGATGTTCACTGGTGACCAACCGACGGTGACGTTTAGCGATGTTGCCGGCGTCGAGGAGGCCAAGGAAGAGCTCCAGGAGGTCGTCGAGTTCCTGAAGGAGCCAGAGAAATTCCTTGCGCTCGGCGCGCGCATTCCCAAGGGCGTTCTGCTCGTCGGTGCGCCTGGCACAGGCAAGACGCTGATGGCAAAGGCCGTGTCCGGTGAAGCCGGCGTCCCGTTCTTTAGTATCAGCGGGTCCGAGTTCGTAGAGATGTTCGTCGGTGTCGGCGCGTCGCGTGTGCGTGACCTGTTCGATCAAGCCAAGCGGCACTCGCCGTGTATCGTCTTCGTGGACGAGATCGATGCCGTAGGGCGTCACAGGGGTGCTGGGTTGGGCGGCAGTCACGACGAGCGCGAACAGACGCTCAACCAGATACTAGTCGAGATGGACGGGTTCGACACAGACACGAACGTGATCATCATCGCGGCCACGAATAGGCCCGACATCCTCGACCCTGCCTTGCTTCGGCCGGGACGGTTCGATCGCCGTGTTGTGCTGGACAGGCCCGACGTCAAGGGCCGAGAGGCGATCCTGGCCGTGCATGTCAAGGGCAAACCTCTGCACGAGGACGTCGAACTGCAGACGCTGGCCAGGTTGACGCCGGGGTTCGTTGGCGCAGATATCGAGAACCTGGTGAACGAAGCAGCGATCCTGGCTGCGCGGCGCAACAGAAGGACGATCGCCATGGAAGAGTTTCAGGAGGCGATCGAACGCGTCATCGCGGGACCAGAGCGCAAGAGCCGCCTGATCAGCGAGGAAGAAAAAGAGATCATTGCCTACCACGAGGCAGGACATGCCGTGGTACAGACCACCCTGCCCAAGTGCGACCCGGTGCGCAAGATCACCATCGTCTCACGCGGCATGGCACTCGGGTATACGATGGCACTGCCCGAAGACGATCACCTGCTGCAGAGTCGGAATCGCTTCCGGGACCAGATGGCAGGTATGCTCGGCGGGCGTGTGGCTGAACAGATCATGTTCGGTGATATCACGACCGGCGCAAGCAATGACCTGGAGCGCGTCACCGATCTGGCACGCAAGATGGTCAAGCGCTATGGGATGAGCGAGAAGTTGGGCGCAATGACCTTTGGCCAGAAGGAAGAGCTGATATTCCTCGGGCGAGAGATATCTGAGCAGCGCGACTATAGTGAAGCAGTCGCACGCGATATCGACGAAGAAGTGCGCGAACTGATCAACGAGGCCTACGAGCGCGCTGAGAAGGTGTTGACCGAGCAGCGTGACAAGCTCGTTGCAGTGGCTACGCGCCTCATCGAGATAGAGACGCTGGATAGTGACGAGTTTGAGGCAATCATGCAGGGCGTACCGGCCTAGCTGCTCTTGCAGCCTCAACCTCTGGCAGCCCCGTGCACCGGTGTATGTGGTGCGCGGGGCTGCTGCGTTTGGTCTCGCTCACTAGCCCCTGGCCGCCTGAGCCTCCTCCTCCACCAGCAGTCGACGAAGCATCTTGCCTACGAGCGTCTTGGGAATGTCGTCCCTGAACTCGACTGCTTTCGGTCGCTTGTACGGCGCAAGCTTGCCCGCGCAAAAGTGCAGGATCTCTTCGGCTGTGGCCTCCTGCCCCTCCTTGAGCACAACCCAGACCTTCACCCGCTCTCCCTTGTCTCCCCACGGGATCCCGGCAGCGACCGCTTCCTTGACCTTCGGATGCTCATAGAGCACGTCCTCGATCTCACGCGGGTAGATATTGTACCCCCCTGCCCCGAGAATGATGTCTTTCTTGCGATCCACCAGCCGGAAATACCCGTCTTCCGTCATGGTCGCAATGTCACCCGTATGGAGCCACCCGTCACGCAGCACGTCCGCGGTCTCGGAAGGGACGTTCCAGTACCCCTTCATGACCTGCGGCCCTCTGATACAGAGCTCCCCGATCTCACCAGGGGGCAACTCCTGAGTCCCTGTCTCGAGATCGACGATCTTGGCATCCGTGTCGGGCACCGGAAGCCCGATGAATCCGTCCGGGGTGTGATCGAACACAGGGTTGATGTGTGTCACGGGAGAAGCTTCGCTCAGACCGTATCCCTCCACGAGATGAGCTCCGGAGATCTGCTGGAACCGCTCCTGGACCTCAGCAGGAAGCCCGGCCGCGCCGCTGATGCACGCCTCGATCGAGCCAAGGTCATACTTGCCCGAGGCAGCATCCTTGCTATTGTTGATCGCCACGTACATCGCCGGTACCCCCGGATAGACGGTAGGGCGATGCTTGTGAATGGTGCCCAGCACGTCGCTCAGATCGCGTGGGTCCGGGACCAAGATCATGGTTCCCCCCACAAAGACCGCATGGTTCATGCACGTCGTCATCGCATAGCTGTGAAACAGGGGAAGCGCCGTCAGCAACGAGGCGCCCTTTTCGGTGGTCCGCAGCCAGAAGGCGCACTGCGCGGCATTGACGACCAGGTTTCGATGCGTGAGCTGTGCCCCCTTGGGAATGCCTGTCGTGCCGCCTGTGTACATGAGTACCGCGGTCTCGTCGAGATCGACAGCCGTTCGCTGCGGCTGCGATGATGCAGACTCGAGCACATCGCTGAACCAGTACGTGTTCGCTTCTCCGGAGATGCGCAGGGCGTGCCCGTCGCGTCGCTCGCGGAACAGGGCAAAGAGGAACCGCAGTGGCATCGGCAGGTAGTTCTTGAGCTTGGCCACGATTACGTGGCGAAGCGGCGTATGCGCGCATGCGCCGCGGATGGTGGCGTAGAACGACGTCATTGTCACAGCGATCTCGGCGCCAGAGTCGTTCAGTTGATGCTCTATCTCCCGCCCCACGTACGTCGGGTTGCAGGGCACAGCGATCCCTCCCGCACGGAGTATGCCATAGTACGCAACGACAAACTGGGGGCAGTTAGGTAGATGGATCGCCACGCGGTCACCATGCTGGAGGCCGAGCGCCTGCAGCCCGGCCGCCATGCGATCGACCAGGCGATCGATCTGCCCGTAGGTCAACCGCGCGCCCTTGAATACCGTGAGAACCGCACCAGGGGCACGGCCAGCCGACTCGGCGAGAATCTGCTCTATCGTCCGCTGCGGGTAGTCGAGGTGGGCGGGGACACCCACATCATAGTGCTGTAACCAAGGCCTTTCCATATGGATCTCCTTCCGATCCAACTACGGTTACGTTGACAGGCAACAAAGCGCCTCCGGTAGCACTGCCGGAGGCAGCATTGCCAAAGGCAGCGTGCGCCGCTCTTTGAGCCCAGGCACGCGGTCCGCACCGAGTATACTGCAAGCCTGGAGCACGTGTCAACTGGCTTTGACAACCTCATCTCTGCGTGTTATACTCGTCGGCCAAAGGGAAACGCAGGAGGGCCCCGCATGCAGGTCAAGCTGATTGCCATCACCCACTATCTCGATGACGGTGCCACGAGCTCAACTGCAGACAGCGAAGCGCTGCTGGAGCATGCCGGCCGGATCTGCTACCGCAGTACGGCCGGAGGAACACCAGAAATCACGGCCCGCTTTGTCGCGCGGCGCGTCGAGGAGGGTCACGAGTCGATCATCGAGCACGCTTGCGCATCCTTTGAAATCAGCGGGATCAGCCGGGCGTGCAGCCACCAACTCGTACGGCACCGCCTGGCTAGCTATTCGCAGGAATCACAGCGCTACGTCGATATGTCTAACCCCGAGTGGGTCATCCCTCCACAGATCGCCGAGAATGCCGAGGCCATGCGCCTCTGGAGCGATTTCGCCCAGGTGGCCACGAGGGCCTACCATCGCCTGCGCGCGCTCGGCATCAAGAAAGAAGATGCGCGCTTTCTCCTGCCCAATGCAACTGCGACGCGTCTCGTGATGACCGCGAACTATCGTGAGCTGCTACACATCTTTCGCCTGCGCATCTCGCCCCACGCACAGTGGGAGATACGTGAGGTCTGCGTAGAAATGCTAGAGGCAATCTACGCGCATGCGCCAAGCGTGTTCCAGGCCATACGAGATCAACTGCGCGCCGACTATCCTGCTTTTTTTGCCCGCGCAGACGGGCAGACGGGAGCTGCAACGTGACCGAACGGCTAGATGTTGACAGCTACTTTATGGAGATCTCGCGCGTGGTAGCCAGCCGCTCCACATGCCTGCACCGACAGATCGGCGCAGTGCTGGTCAAGGGCAAGCAGACCGTGTCCACAGGTTACAACGGAGCGCCCGCTGGCCACCCGCACTGCCTGGAGGTAGGATGCGCGCGCCAGAACGTTCCATCCGGTGAACGCTCCGAGCTCTGTCACGCCGCCCACGCCGAGCAGAATGCGATCAACTTTGCGGCACGCTTTGGCATCCCAATCGAGGGCGCAACGCTCTATACGACGACCTACCCTGCTCCTGGTGCGCCAAATCCATCGTCAACGCGGGCATCGCCCGCGTCGTGTACCTCGACGATTACCCCGATCCATTGGCCAAGGAGATCCTCTCGATCATCAGCGTGATGCACCACGTCTCCCGTGGCCAAACCGCGCCATCGGACTAGACGGCAGCGACGGCGAGGAGCGGTCGCAAGCGCTCTTTCACAGTCTCGTAAGAGAAATGGCGCGCGGCCAGCCGATAGTTTCGATCGACCATGGACTCCCGGCGCTGCTTGTTCCCAAGCACGCTGCGTACCGCCTCTACAGCCTCGTTCGTGACTGTGCCATTGAGCTCCACAAAGTCAAAGCCCAGCGGCCGGATGTCAGCTTCGTACACCGAGTACCGGTTCACGAGCGCGGGCAGCCTAAAGTATATGGCCTCGATCAGCGCGTTCCCAAAGCCTTCGTACAGGCTGGGGTAGGTGACAAAATCTGCGTGCGGGTACACGTCCCACAGTCCGTATACCTTGCTACCATCGTGCGTGCCACGCACACTGTCGATCTGGTCGATTGGCACGCGCAGATCGGTTCCCCACTCCTCTGCCAGGGCACGTAGCTCGGACAGGTACTCTGTATCGACATCCGTGGCATGCGAAAACACCAGCTTGTAGCGCGCATCATCGAGCCGTCCTACCAGCTCGACTGCCATCTCGATCCCCTTGCGCCGGATGATCCGGGTAGGCTGCAGGATGAGCACGTCCTCTTCACCGAGACCGATCGCTGTACGCAGGTCAGCACTATAGCTGTCCACCGTGGGCGCTGGCGTATCGAAGTCAAAGACGTTGGGCACAACCACCGCGTCCAGGCCTCGCTTTGCCTTGAGGTCCCGCTGTGCCAACGAGTTGATCACCACGTGATGGATGGAGGGAAGCGCGGGCGGGAAGCAGCGTTCCAGGATATCTGGAATGCAGTTCGTCTTGTATACCTCACGCTCCCAGTAGAAATCGTGGTGGTGTGCTATCGTGGGCATGCCAGTGTCGGCTATCACGTCTGCTAGCGCGACACCCAGTGCAATCTGGATTGGGATGGTCAACGCGTTCTCTGGGATCAGCACATCGATGTCAAAGGCTGCGATGAACTGGTACAAGCACTCCCTAAACAGTGCCGCATAGTGGCCGATCTTGGGAAGCAAATCGGGATGAGCCTCCGTCGTCCCGTAAGCGTGGTCGACGATCCAATCAGCATCCTCGGTGTGAAAGTACATCTCAGGCACGAGGAGGCCCGGCGGCCCATCCTTTTCCAGCTCGCCCGCGCAATAGAACACTTGGTGTCCTATACGCCGGAGGACCTCTGCCCACTTGGCCGTCTCCAGCGACACGCCATCGGTCCCGGCCAGACGACCTGAAACGAATCCGACGTTCATCCGCCCTCCTCCCTGTTGATGTGCCAGGTCGAGACGCTATCCCGGGCTACCCATAGCACGTAGTTCCTCGATGAACGCCTCGAGCTGCTGCTTATCTGATGCTTCCACCTGTGGAGATGCGAGCGCTCGCTGTGCATACGCCAGTGCGTTGTCGTACTGGCCCATCTGGCGGTAGATGATCGCCAGGTTCCTGAGCGTCGCCAGGTCGGTGGGGACCATCTCGAGCACGATCAGGTTCTCGGCCTCTGCCTGCTCTAGCTTGCCCTGCTGTGCGTACACATAAGAGAGCGCACTGTGTGCAGCAATCGAGTGGGGGTCGAGCGTCACGACTTTTTGGTAGGCCTGCGCAGCTTTCTCCCACTCGCCCTTGTTCAAAGCAACCTGGCCTTCTGACAGGAACTGTTCTACCTGAGTTTCTGCCTGTGGCTCGATGGCGGTACCGCCCAGCTGCGCGATCAGGGCCTCCAGGCTGGCACGTTCCCCGGCCGGCGCCAGGGCGAGTGCATTCTGAGCCGCCTCGATCGCATCGTCCGATTGGCCTACCTCGCGATAGTAGATAGCAAGATTCTTGTAGCTCGAGTACCTCTGCTGATCGTCCCTACTCAGATCGAGGACCTCGAGCGTTTCCTCGATAGCAGAGCCATAGTCCTCTTGCGTACCGTAAATATACGCAAGTACACTGTGGACGTTGGCTGACCGAGGCGCAACCTCTGCCGCCTGCAGATACGCCTCCTTGGCTTTCTCGAGATCATTCTCGCGCATGTACAGATCGCCGAGTGACATGTACGTCACCTCGTATCGGTCATCGAGTGCTAGAGCGTGCTCGTACTTGGCCAATGCCTCCTCTGGTTCATCCATCGCCACGTATACGATGCCCCACTCGTCGAACAGATGGGCCGCGTGTGGAGACAGTGACGTTGCCTGTGCATAGTATCCTAGCGCATCCTGCAGATATTCGTAGCGCTGTGCCGGATCGGAGGTGGACTCGGCCCGTGTCCTGTACAGGCGGGCGAGGTTCGCCGAGTGGTCTGTGTTGAGGGGATTGATCTGGCGCGCACGAACGAGGGCGGTCTCGCTGCAATTCATTGCATCCTCGCGGCTGAGGCCCGCCAGCTTCTCTGGCGTCATATCCAGAATGTCCGCCATGGTATAGTGCTGCGGCGCCCGACCGGCAGGTGATGCGGTCTTGGCCTTTTCCAGAAAGGCGCGTCCCAGGAAGAGGTCGTAATAGTCCTCGTTGGGCATACGCCTGATCGCCTCTTGGTGCAGAATGATGGAATAGTCCCACATGCCCTGCTGCTCGTACGGCTGCGCCTGCTTGTAGATCATATCCGCTTCCACGACCCGCACGTTCGTCTGCAATACGGCCCAGATCGCTCCAATCGCCAGGAAAGGATAGGCCCACGCGCGCCGAGGTTCCCAAAACGTACCGGCAGCAAGTGCAGACGGTCCAAGGCTGAAAGCAAGAGCCAGGATCAAGCCAAACAGCATCACATAATACACTGCCAACATGCCCGTCACCAGGTCGGTCTGGTTCAGCAACTGTGTCTGCTGGATCGTGCTGACCAGGCGCGTGGCCATCGTCAGCGCAAAGATAAAGCACACGATCAAAGGAACAGCCAGACCCGTCGCCAGCACTGCTGGCCATGCGCCCTCTCGGCTCCTGCGCCGCCATTCAGCGACCACGACGGCACCCCCGAGCAACCAGGTGATACCGACCACACCTAGTATGCCATACGAGGGCACGAGCCCATCCCCTTGTGGACGCTTGGCTAGAGAGGCAACGACTACAGCGATGGGCGAACGGAGCCGGGCTTCGTTGTTGGATACATAGTCGTACGCCAGCGTGCACAGAATCAGCGTGAGGATCAGCGCGTACGGCAAGATAGGGCGCACGCCCGACAGTCGTGTCGAGCTTGAAGCAACTTGCCGTCCTTTGGAGCTCCTGCGGCGCCCTCTGCGTCGCTCGCGCCGCGCCCTTTCGTTGCGTACCTCGGAGACGGCCGGCGAGGACTCTTCCTCTTGTGGTATCATGTATCCCGTTACGACCATCAGTGCCGCGTAGGTCCAGAAGTAGGTGCGCGTCGCAGCGATGCTGATCCCAAAGTGGATCTCCACAAAGTGCGCCAGGACGGCCGCAACAAGGGCCACGATCAACAGGCTGTAGGGGGAATCCCTTCCTGAGGTCTCGGTCTCACCGCTCGGGCGTCGACTCAGCACGAGTCCCCAGACTACGAGGTAAAGCCCCAGCCCCGCAGCAATACCGGCCGGCAGGCCCACACCGAAGAACTCGGCCCCTTGCCAGACTACCATCGTCACCGCACCGAGGGCACCGCCCCCGATCCAGCAGCCGAGGAACAGGTTCCGCTGCGTCTTGTCCGCGATCACGCCGAGCCGACGAAAGCCAAAGTAGACCACGCTGGCAAACAGTACCATATACGCGGCAAAGCCGATGACGCCGGTTGTCACGAGGGCGTCGAACGTTTCGTTGTGGGATCGGTCCGGCGAGGCATTTCGCGCCTCATAGTGCGCCAACCCGGGTGGGTAGAATCGGTTGTAGGCAACATACATCGATTCCGGGCCATAACCGATCAGGGGCCTCAATGGGTTCAGCCAGTCGCGCGCACCATTGGGTTGCTCCAGGGGAGGATGTGGCAGGATCAGATCGATCGCCCCCTCCCAGATGTAGAGACGGACCTTGGAGGTTGCTTGCTCCTTGTCGAGCACCTGGCCCAGGCGGCCCACGTACGGAACGCTCTTCAGAGGCGCCAGCGGGCTCTGCGGAAGGTTAAAGACGACGAGGAACGCGGCGATCACGAGAACGCCGACGACGCTGCCCCACACGAGCCAGCGCCACCTCCGCACCACCGCCAGGGCGAGGAAGAAGAAAAAGAGGCCCCCGATCAACCCCAGCCAGGGGCCGCGGCTCTGGGTGAAAAAGATCGCGATCCCCTGAATGGCCACGATGAACACATAGCTCGCCCCGAGGAGGACGTCGACGAAGCGGCTCTCTTCGGCGGTCAAGATCACCGTGAACGATTCGACGGCCCGGTACAGCGCCAGCGGCAGTGCCATAATCAGATACGCTGCAACAAAGATCGCGTTCCCCATATTGGCAGCCACGCGTGTCTGCACATTCCCGCCCCAGGGCAGTGGATCGAGCCCATAGTGCTGGACGATGCCATAGAGGGCGACCGGCACGCTCGTCAACACGACCGTGGTAACCAGCCGTTCGACCTGCTCTCGCGTTCGCAGCCCCTGCAAAATGAGCGCAAAGATCACGATGTAGGCTAGCGTGGAATAGGTGCCCTGCAGCCGCTGGTAGGAGCCCAGGACGCTCACCCTGGGCACGATAGAGGTGGCGGTCGCAAGCAGATACACGATCGCCAGCGCGAGGACGGGGAGCACGAGCGGCGTCGCCATCGCCCGTCTCCAGACCGTCCTGGCGACCTCGATCGGGCCTCCCTCACCGCTCGGAATCCTGATCCCGCCGTCTACCGTCTTGACCACCCACGCGATGGCCGCAACGACGGCGATGGACCTCAGCGCAGTGATCTTGTCGGGCTCAAAGACCCGGCTTGAGTAGACGTTAAAGAACAATGGCACCACCACCAACGCCGCAAGCCAGCTAGCCTCGATGACCTTGTCGCAGAACCCCTCAAGCCTTGTTTTCGGCATATCGTGAACGCTCCGCTGGTTCATCCACCCACGAATTCATTCTAGCAGAAGCGAATCGGTTGGGCAAGCGAGATCACGCCTGTCCAGATCACGCCCATCCAGACCACGCCCGTCCAGATCGCGCCTATCCGGATCGCGCCCGACAGATCATGTCTGCCCAAAGAGCTCATCGAACGGCACGTACTCCAGCTCATCCGCCAGCTCCTCTTCCGTGTCCTGTTTTCCCTTCTCTATCACAGGCTCTCGCGCCAACCATTTCGCTGCCTGCCCGGCAAGGTCGGCAAGCGGACCCCGCACGGTCGTACACTTGGGCAAGGAATCGACGAACATCAGCCCATATCCCTTGGTCTGAACGCGCACGTCCATAACCACGACAATGCCACGGTCACTGCGGGTTCGAATGAGACGCCCAAAGCCCTGCCTGAAGCGAAGGATCGCGTCAGGGACGGCATACTGGATAAAAGGATCGTCCATCTCGGCCGAGCGCGCTGCAAATACCGGATCGGTTGGTACGGCAAAGGGAAGCTTGGTCACGACCAGGCAGCTCAGCGCCTCGCCCGGCACATCCACCCCTTCCCAGAAACTGCGCGTGCCGAGCAAGATCGCCTTTGGCGTCGTACGAAAGCGGTCCAGTAGCTGGCTGCGCGAGATGCCCTGTCCTTGCGCGTATACGGTAACCTGGTGCTGGCCCAGAGGATGGTGGATGGCATTGTACGTTGCATGAAGCTGCCTGTACGAGGTAAAGAGGACCAGCATCCGCCCCTCCGTCGCCTGGGCTAGGGCGACCAGCGCCTGG